>Ga0233416_10000082_pt1 | contig 25972 bp, 20 predicted proteins | sample Sediment_Towuti__2_FD_188638 | JGI IMG/M metagenome (GOLD analysis project Ga0233416, IMG submission 188638) | Sediment microbial communities from Lake Towuti, South Sulawesi, Indonesia - Sediment_Towuti_2014_0_MG | ecosystem: Environmental > Aquatic > Freshwater > Lake > Sediment | place... | reverse complement strand
ATCCGTCGGCGGATGCCGGCCTTGCGCAAAGAACGTACGCGGCCGCGAAGCGGACGCCTTCAGGGATCTTCGGCGCGACCGGGATCCGCGCGAGCGGATCTCGGTCTTGCGTAGAGAGACGTACGCGGCCGCGAAGCGGACGCCTTCAGGGGTGTTCGGCGCGCCAGGAAGCGGCTTGGCCGGTTCCTGGCTTGCGCAGAGGACGTACGCGGCCGCGAAGCGGACACCTTCAGGGATCGTGATCCGCGGCCGGGATCCGCTCGGCGGATCCCGGCCTTGCGCAGAGGGCGTACGCACGAGGCTGATACGGTTGCGCCGCCCGTGTCAAACGTCTCGAGGAGTGGATCCGCGATGCGCGCAGTCTCTCTCGTCCTTGCCCTCACCGTCCTCGCTCTGGGGCTCGCCGCGACGGCGACAGGTGGGCCGGAGTCGCAGGCCGCGATCCCGGGTTGCGCCGTCGCGGACCTGAACCTGCTGAAGGAGGGGACGCTCACGGTCGGTACGGACAACCCGGCCTACCCGCCGTGGTACGGCGGCGCAGAGAAGAAGCCGTGGAAGGTCTCGAATCCGTACAGCGGCAAGGGGTACGAGTCCGCGGTCGCGTACGCCGTGGCGAGCCAGCTCGGCTTTCCGAGGAGCAAGGTCGCGTGGACGGCCGTCCCGTTCAATAACTCGTTCAGGCCGGGGAAGAAGCCGTTCGACTTCTACATGGCCCAGGTCTCGTACCTTCCGGCCCGCGCGAAGAACGTGAGCTTCTCGAACGCGTACTACTTCGTCAACCAGGCGGTCGTCGCGAACGCGGGCACGCCGATCTCCCGCGTCAGGACGATCGCCGGACTCCGCCCGTACAAGCTGGGCGCCCAGGTCGGCACCACGAGCTACGACTACATCGTGAACCACATCAAGCCGAGCCAGAAGCCGGCGGTGTACGACTCGAACAACGACGCGATCTCGGCGCTCAACTCGCGACAGATCGACGGCATCGTCGTCGACCTCCCGACCGCGTTCTACGTCGTCGCCGCCGAGCTCGACGACGGCGTGATCGTCGGCAAGCTGCCGCTTCGCGGACCGCGGGAACGCCTCGGAATGGTGTTCGAGAAGGACAACCCGCTCGTCAGGTGCGTGAACAGGGCGCTCAACCGCCTGTGGGCGAACGGGACGATCACGCGGCTCCAGCGGATCTACCTCGCCAAGGCCGGCGCGCCGGACCTGCGGTAGCACGCTGAGAGGCAGGCGCGAGAGGAGGTCGCCAGGCGCCAGCGGCCGCCGGGCGACCCTCGTCGCCGCGATCAGCACGCTCGTCTTCGTCACGCTGGTCGCGGTCCTCGTCGTCAGCGCGCCCGGGTGGCCGGACGTCAAGCAGGCCTTCTTCAACCGGGAGGTCTTCGACGATTCGTTCCCGGGGATCCTCGACGCCTTCCTGCTGAACGTGCGGATCTTCCTCGTCGCCGAGGTCTTCATCCTGATCTTCGCGCTCGGGCTCGCCGTTCTCCGCAGCCTGCAGGGGCCAGTGTTCTTCCCCCTCCGGCTCTTCGCGACGGTCTACGCCGACCTCTTCCGCGGGATCCCCACGATCCTGGTCATCTACATCCTCGGGTTCGGGGTGACCGCGCTCCAGCTCCCGGGTGTGCCCGTGTCCCCGCTCTTCTGGGGGACGGTCGCACTGATCGTCGTCTACACCGCCTACGTCTCGGAGGTCTACCGCGCGGGGATCGAGTCGGTGCATCCGAGCCAGGAGGCCGCCGCCCGCTCCCTCGGGCTGACGCGCTTCCAGGCGCTCCGGTTCGTCGTCCTGCCGCAGGCCGTCCGCCGGGTGATCCCTCCGCTCCTGAACGACTTCATCGGCCTGCAGAAGGACACCGCCCTCGTCGCGCTGCTCGGCGTCGTCGAGGCGTTCCGCCAGTCGCAGATCGACGTCGCGGCGACCTTCAACTACACGCCGTACCTGTGCACGGCCCTGCTCTTCGTCCTGATCACGGTTCCGCTCGCGCGGCTCACGGACTGGCTCACCGCGAGAGACCGGCGCAGGCAGCAGGCCGGCCGGCTCGCATGACCGAAGACGGAACGATGCTCGTCGTCGAGGGACTCCACAAGTCCTTCGGGAAGCTCGAGGTCCTCTGCGGGATCGACCTCGCGCTCGACGAGCACGAGGTCGCGTGCCTCATCGGCGCCTCCGGATCCGGCAAGTCGACGCTCCTCCGCTGCATCAACCTCCTCGAGCCGATCGACGAGGGGCGAGTCGTGCTGCGGGGCGACGAGATCACCGCACCCGGAGTGGACGTCAACCGCGTGCGGCGCGGGATCGGGATCGTGTTCCAGGCCTTCAACCTCTTCCCGCACATGAGCGTGCTCGAGAACGTGACCCTCGGGCCGCGGAAAGCGCTCGGGCTCTCGAGGGCGGAGGCGGACGCGCGGGCCGACGAGCTGCTCGCGCGCTTCGGCCTTGAGGACAAGCGCGACGAGTACCCGGACCGCCTCTCCGGCGGCCAGCAGCAGCGGGTCGCGATCGTGCGGGCGCTCGCCATGCAGCCGGGGCTGCTCCTGCTCGACGAGGTCACGAGCGCGCTCGACCCGGAGCTCGTCTCCGAGGTCCTCGAGGTCATCCGCGAGCTCGCGGCCGAGGGAATGACGATGCTGATCGCCACGCACGAGATGAGCTTCGCCCGCGACGTGGCCCACCGCGTCTGCTTCCTGGACGCGGGCGTGATCCTCGAGGAGGGCGAGCCGGAGCGGATCTTCGGCGCCCCGCGGGAGCCGCGCACGCAGCAGTTTCTCCAGCGGATCGTCGACGCCGGTCGCCTCTGACCCCGACCCGGCGTATCGTTAGGGCGTGATCGAGGAGCCGCGCAGCGTAGAGGTCACGCTCGAGCCGCTGGACGAGTTCGTCGTCGTCCAGCCGCTCCCCGACGAGTCCGAGACGCGCGCCGGGCTCATCCTGCCCGCCTCGGCCACCGACGCGGCGCCCTGCCGGAGCGGCATCGTCACCGCCGTGGGCAGCGACGTGAACGGCGTCGAGGCCGGCGACAAGGTGCTCTACCCGCGTGCCGCGGGCTACGACGTGCGGCTCGGGGGCATCGAGGTGAAGGTGCTGAAGCGCGAAGACCTCATCGCGCGCATCCACGACTGACGCTGAGATAGGCTCCGCGGCCGTGCCCGCACTCCTCGCGTACCAATTCGGCTGGTTCCTCGCCTTCGGGGCGCTCCTGGCGTTCTTCGTCGTGTGGGCAATCGCGGCGTTCAGCGTGCTCCGTCGAGGCGACCTCGGCATCCTCGCCAAGATCGTCTGGATCGTGCTGATGCTCGTCTTCCCACTGATCGGGATCCTCGTCTACTACATCTGGCAGGCGGCGAACCCCGACCGCACGCGCTGATAGCGCGTCAAGAAGCGAGGCGGAGAGGGAGGGATTCGAACCCTCGACGGGCGGATTACCACCCGTAACGCCTTAGCAGGGCGCCGCCTTCAGCCACTCGGCCACCTCTCCTGGGGCTGGATCAGGATATCGGACTCCCCGGCAGCCCCCTCGACGCGCGGCCTCCGGCCCCCGGCTACCCTGTGTCGGCTCGGAGGGGTGCCGGAGCGGTCGAACGGGGCGGTCTCGAAAACCGTTAGGGGTGCAAGCCCCTCGAGGGTTCAAATCCCTCCCCCTCCGCTCTGCGCATGCGAGTTTCGACGACTCGCCGGGTGCAGAACCGGGAACGCAAGCGGTCTCGGTAACCGCTCCGCCCAGTCCACCGAAGTCCACCGGGATCCGCGACAGTCCATCGCTGCATGGTGAGACGGAGCGCCGCACGAGCGCGCGCCGCTCCGTCGCGTCCAGCGTCCTCAACCTTTGGGCAGGACGAGGAAGCCCTCGTAGCGCGCGACCCACTTGCGACCCATCCCCAGGTGGGCGCTCCCTCCGCCTCCCTTGACTCCACCGTAGGCGCCCGTGCCCCGCACCACCTTCCACGTGCCGGTGCCGATGCCGTCCCCCGTGCCGTCGCGGTTTTGGTCGTGCCCGAGCTCGACCCACTCGGTCCGCTCATTGAACACGAGGTCTCCGCGCTTTCCGGTGAACGTCCAGACGACGGGGGGGTAGAAGGTGACCGTCTGCCCGTCACGCATCACGTCGCGTCCCGCGGCCGCCGAGCTCTGCCAGTTGCCGGAAAACGTGCCCGCGTCGCGCTGCAGCTTGGGGATACCGGCCTTCAGCGAGGTGAGCACACCCGTGCCGCTCGGCAGGATCGTCACATTGATCGCGACCCGCTGCTTCGCAGGCTCTGGACCGGCCGCGGCCACGGATGTCATCGTGACCGCGGCTCCGAGAACCGCCAACACTGCCAGCTTTGCGTTCATCACTCTCCTCTCACGCGGTGACCAGACTCGGGGAGCGTGGCCGCCGGCGCTGAGGAGGGACTGAGGGCGCGCTGAGGGGGAGTTGCCTAGCGACGACACCTATGGCCACTCGAGGGGGCGAGCGTCACCCAGATCGCATCCGGCGTGGCCGCGATGGAGGTGAGACATGGGCCTCCGCTGTAAATGGGCGGCGGCGTCACCGCGATTGCCTCGTCGATCGAGTATCCCCACCCGCGGTTGAAGTCGAACCGGTGCACCGTTCCCGTCGACGGGTCCGGCGACCATGCCGACCCGTGAGCGGCAATCTTCTTGGAGCCCTCGTCCAATCCACAGCAGGGCTGCGAGATGACGATGGCGAGCGTCCGGGGGTTGATGCCGCGCCATCCGCTCGGCGCCACGCCGACGTAGACGAAGCCGAAGTGGATGGATGGCCGACCGGCGCGCTGCGAGGGGAGGGCGACGCGCCCGGTAACGGTCGCCGAGCGGGGATCGATGCGGTGGAGGACGGCCCGTGAGGACGACATCGCCCAGACGTGGCCGAGGCCTGCTGTGAGGCTGGAGAGGCGTGCAGAGGCAGGGAAGCGCGTCCGCGCGGTGACGGTTCCGGTGGTTGCGTCGAGGCGGAGAAGCTGGTAGTCGCGCTCGCTCTCGCCGAGGATCCACACCGAACCATCGAGCACGGCAACCGCGATCGGCTTCCGGTCAAGAGCATGGTCGCGCGCGCCCTCGGCGCCCGAGCGAAGGTTTGTCACGACCGGCGTGCCGCTGTCATCGACACCGACGAGCCATGCGCCGTCCTTGTCGGCGGTGAGGACCGGCCCCGTGAGGAAGCCGAGGTCGACGGGCCTGGCTTGGACTCCGGTCGTCCGACGAATCTCGTTCGATCCGGCGTCGATCTCCGACACGGTCTCGTCGATGCGGTTGTAGACCCACACGCTGTCGCCGCCGGCTGCAGTGGCCATCGGGTCCGCACCGACGTCGATGACCTCGCGGACGTCATTCGTCTCGGGGTCGATCCGCACGAGTGTGTTCGCCCGCACCTCCGGGGCCGCAGGAGGTCCGCTCTCCCGGCTGAGGAGGGCGACCACGAGCACGGCACCGAGGATCCCGACGAGCGCGACGGCGAGCGCGAGAAGCGTGCGCGCGGAAAACCCTGGACCCTCGTGACGTAGGGCGAGGGTAGCTCCGGCCGCGTCGATCAGCGCCGTGCAGGTCGGAAAGCGCTCGTCGGGCTCCTTGGCCAAGGCTTTGCGTATCACGTCGTCGAGGGCTGGAGGCAGCCCGGAGTCGAGCTCGCTCACGCGCGGCGGCTCCTCCTCCAGATGCGCCCAGGCGGCTGCGAGCCGCGAGGAGCGACGGAAGGGCACGGAACCGGTGAGGCACTCGTAGAGCATGCAGCCGAGCGAGTACACGTCCACCCGGCCGTCGATCGGCTTCCCCTCGATCTGCTCGGGAGCGAGATAGGCAGGCGTCCCGACCGAGCGGCCCTCGCCTGCTCGCAGACCCTGCTCCTCGAGGTGGCGCGTGAGCCCGAAGTCCGCGAGGTAGACGTGCTCGTTCGCATCGAGGAGCACGTTCGAGGGCTTCACGTCGCGGTGCACGAGGCCCTTGCGATGTGCCGCATCGAGCGCGTTCGCGACCTGCCCGCAGATCGCGAGCGCGCGGGCGGGCTCGAGCGCCCCCTCTCTCGCGAGCAGCGCTCTCAGATCCGTCCCCTCGACGAGGCGCATCGCCAGGTAGAGGCGGCCGTCCACGTCGCCGGCGTCGTGGATCGGAACGACGTTCGGATGCTCGAGCGCCATCGTGAGCTCCGACTCGCGGGCGAAGCGTTCCTTGAAGCGCTCGTCGAGCGCGAGCTCAGGGGTGACGAGCTTGAGCGCGACCGTTCGCTTGAGGCGCAGGTCGTAGGCGCGGTAGACCACCCCCATCCCGCCCCGGCCGACGAGCTCCTCGATCCGGTAGCCGAGGAAGTCGGATCCGATCTCGACCTGGCTCTGGGTGCTCACTGCTTTCGACCTTGTCGACAACGATACGACCGCGGCGACGAGCGCACCAGGGACGGTGCTCCAAGAAGCGTCCACGCCGGCGCTGAGGTGTCGCTGAGTCCCGGCTGAGGGGGGAGGTGCTAGCGTCGCCGCCGGAGACGAACGTGGAGTTCCGGATCCTCGGGCCGCTGGAGGTCGGCGAGCAAGGTCGTCCGCTCGCGCTCGGCGGCGCGCGCCAGCGGGCGCTTCTGGCCTTGCTGCTCACCCGTGCGAACGAGGTCGTCTCGACCGACCGCCTGATCGACGAGCTGTGGGGAGAACGGCCCCCACTGGCGGCTGGCAACGCGCTGCAGTACCACGTCTCTCGGCTGCGCAAGCTGCTCGCCCCGAGCGAGGCGATCGTCACCAAGGAACCGGGCTACCTGATCCGGGTCGGGCCCGACGAGCTCGACCTGCTCCGCTTCGAGCGCTTGGTCGAGGAGGCGCAGCGATCGTCGCCCGAGGCCGCCGCCAGCATCCTCCGTGAAGCACTTGCTCTCTGGCGCGGCCCCGCGCTCGCCGACGTCGCGCAGGAGTCGTTCGCGCAGCCCGAGATCCTCCGGCTCGAGGAGCTGCGGCTCGTCGCGCTCGAGCAGCGCATCGACGCCGACCTCGCGCTCGGGCGCGACGCCGAGCTCGTCGCCGAGCTCGAGGCGCTCGTCCGCGAGCATCCGCTCCGCGAGCGGCTTCGGGCCCAGCTCATGCTGGCGCTCTACCGCTCCGGGCGGCAGGCGGATGCGCTCGACGTCTATCGGCAGACGCGGCGTCTCCTGGTGGACGAGCTCGGCATCGAGCCGAGCCCGGCCCTCCACGAGCTCGAGCAGGCGATCCTCCAGCACGACCCCGAACTGAGCCCTCAGGTCGATGCCGTGGCGCCGAGGCAGCGCGCGATCATGGTGGTCGCGGGTAACGAAGACCGCCTCGACACCTTGCTCGCGCTCGCCGAGCCGCTCGCTCGACGGCCGGCGCGCGAGCTGATCGTGGCTCGCCTCTTGAGCCACGATGGCGACCTGGCAGCCGCGACGCTGGACCTCGCCGAGCGCCGGCGCGGTCTCACCGAGCGCGGCGCGTCGGCCCGCGTCGCCGCCTACACCACGTCCGAGCCGGGAAGCGACGCCGTGCGACTCGCGTCCGAGCACGACGTCGATCTCGTCATCGTGGCCGCGTCACCCGAGCTCCTCGAGAGTGGCCGCCCAGACCCGGACCTCGACCACGTTCTCGGCCGCACGCCCTGTGACGTCGCCGTGCTGGCGGGCACGGGGGAGGTGGCGGAAGGACCGGTCGTGACGCCGTTCGGTGGCGTCGAGCACGACTGGTCCGCGATCGAGATTGCAGCCTGGCTTGCGGGAGCCTTCGGGACGACGCTCCGGCTCGTCGGCACCGAGGCCGATCCCGCGCTCGGACGTCGCGACGCCAGTCGGCTCCTGGCACGGGCGTCGCTTCTCGTTCAGCAGGTCGTCGGAATCGTCACCGAGCCGGTCCTCGTGCCCGCCGGCGAGAAGGGCGTTCTCGAAGCCGCACGCCACGCGCGGGTCATCGTCGTCGGCCTCTCCGACCGCTGGCGTGCCGAGGGCATCGGCCGCGTTCGCCTGGCCGTTGCGGCGAGGGCGCAGGCGCCGACGCTCTTCGTGCGTCGCGGCCTCCGGCCAAGCGGCGTCGCCCCGAGCGAGACGCTGACGCGCTTCACGTGGACGCTCGCGTCGAAGCATGTCGGAGCGCCGCCGTGAGCTCCGGAGAGAGGTACACTCCCCGAGAACGGCCGCGGATCGGCAGTTAGAGACTTCCGCCAGGATTGCCAGGTCCGACTCATGGCGAGATGGAGGGCATCGACGACGGTGTTCTGCCAGCGGTTGTCGCCCGGCTGGGGTCGGAGAGCACGTGGATGCAGTTAGCCCGCGCCACCACGCTCGCGCGCCGCATACCAGAGGTCGAAGCGACCTTTGGGCGTCTCCAGGTACACACCGAGCTCCTGTTCGAAACGGCGAAGCTCATCGCGCCGCAGCTGCACCTGGTGGTCGAGCCAACGCCACCAGTCGCAGACATGGAAGCGCAGCGCCTGCAGGATCATCTCGTCGCCGCAGCCAGGACAGACTGCGAGCTGGGAATCGCGGGAGAACCCGCTCACCAGGCGCCCTCCGAGGCCGTCTCCGCGGCCAGGTAGTCCGCGGCGACCTGCTCTCTCGGCGCGACGCGGACGAATCGATGTGCCTCCTCCTCCCAGCGGTCGAGCAGAGCTGATGCCCGTGCCGAGCCCGTGTAGCTGAGGTGGCGCTCGACGAGCGCTCGCACCTCGCCGAGCTGGGACGGATCCGGCTCGTGCGCCACGACGAGGTCGCCGTTCAGCGCGACAGCAAGCGAGTGGGGATCGCCATGGATGTACGCCTGGCCACCAGTCATGCCGGCCCCCAGGTTCAAGCCCACAGGGCCGAGGATCACGACCGTTCCCTCGGTCATGTACTCGCACGCGTGGTCACCGACACCCTCGACGACGGCAACCGCGCCCGAGTTGCGGACGGCGAAGCGCTCACCGGCCGAACCCGCGCAGAAGAGCGCCCCGCCGGTTGCTCCGTAGAGTGCGGTGTTCCCGAGGAGGCAGGGATCGCCAGCGTCGTCAGGCGGCTGGGAGATCACGATCCGACCGCCGCCCATCGCCTTGCCCACGTAGTCGTTCGCCTCCCCGACGAGCTCGAGCCGAACACCCCGCGTGAGGAACGCGCCGAAGCTCTGGCCGGCCGAGCCTTCGAGGCGGACGCGCACGCGGCCGGCGGGAGGCCCCGAGCCGGCGCTCCGCGCGATCGCCCCTGCAAGCCGTGCACCGACCGCGCGGTCAGCATTCGTGATCAGGTGGCGAGGCTCGATCAGCGCAGGCTCGTCCACAGCCGGAATGCCCTGCGCGAGCAGCAGCATCCCGAGCCGGTCGCCTGCATGTGTGTGCGCTTCGCCGGTGAAGCGGGACGGACCGTCGCTGCTCCGGGCGAGCAGCGGCGAGAGATCGAGCGTGTCCGCAGCCGGGTCGCCCGTCTGGCGCTGGCGCAGGCACTCGACGCGTCCGACCGCCTCCTCGATCGAGCGGAGACCGAGCTCTGCGAGAAGCCGCCTTGCTTCCTCGGCGACGAAGAGCAGGTATGCCTGGATCATCTCGGGCGTCCCCGCGAACTTGTTGCGGAGCTCCGGCCGCTGCGTCGCGATCCCGACCGGGCACGTGTCGAGATGGCATGTGCGCGCCATGAGGCACCCCTCTGCGAGGAGCAGCGAGGTGCCGAACGAGAACTCGTCCGCCCCGAGCAGTGCGGCGACGACAACGTCACGCCCGGTCTTGAATCCCCCGTCGACCCGCACGCGCACGCGGCTCCGCAGGTGGTTCGCCATGAGCGCCTGCTGCGTCTCGACGAGCCCGATCTCCCACGGGACACCGGCGTGCTTGATCGAGGGAAGCGGGCTCGCCCCTGTGCCGCCGTCTGCGCCGGCAATGTGCACCACGTCCGCGTGCGCCTTCGCGACTCCCGCCGCCACGATCCCCACACCGTTCTCGGCGACGAGCTTGACCGAGATCGCCGCCTCCGGGTTCACCTCGCGGAGGTCGAAGATGAGCTGGGCGAGATCCTCGATGGAGTAGATGTCGTGGTGCGGCGGCGGCGAGATGAGGGAAACGCCGGGCTGGGTCTTACGCAGGTGGGCGATCTCCTCGGTCACCTTGTGCGCCGGGATCTGGCCCCCTTCTCCGGGCTTCGAGCCCTGCGCGATCTTGATCTGGAGCTCCTCGGCGAACACCGCGTACTCCGCGGTCACGCCGAAGCGTCCCGAGGCCACCTGTTTGATCTTGCAGTTCCGTTCGTCCCGGTAGCGCGCGGGGTCCTCTCCCCCTTCCCCGGTGTTCGCGCGGGCGCCGAGACGGTTGAGCGCGATCGCGATCGTCTCGTGCGCCTCTACGGACAGCGCCCCGTGAGACATCGCTCCGCCCGAGAAGCGGCGCGCGATCTCCGTCGCCGGCTCGACCTCGTCGAGCGGGGCCGGAGGCCCAGCCGCGACGAGCTCGAGCAGGTCGCGTGGCTCGAGCGGCGCCCTCTCGTTGACGAGCTGCGCGAACCGTTCGTAGGGCTCGGAACGGCCTCCGCGAACCGCGCTTCGAAGCGCGTGCGCCCCGGTCACCGCATCCTGGAGCGCCGTGACGACGTCCGGACTCGTCGCATGCGGCTCGCCGCCGTTACGGAACTTGAAGTAGCCGGGGTTCTCCAGCTGCGGGCGCCGCTCTCCAGCGGCCGTCAGCCGCTGCAGGGCCTCCTCCTCGAATCGTCCGAGCCTGGCGCCGCCGATCGCAGACGGCGTGTCCGCCAGGTAGTGATGACAAAAGTGGCGGTCGAGCCCAACGGCTTCGAACAGGCGCGCGCCGCGGTAGCTCGCGACGTCCGAGATGCCCATCTTGGACATGACCTTCAGCACGCCCTCCTCGAAAGCCGCTAGAAGACGCCGCTGAGCCTCCGCGGGCGAGGGACGGTCGCCGCCGATCCGGTCATCGGCTGCGAGGCGCGCAACCGTCTCGAGCGCGAGGCGTGGACAGACGGCGTCCGCTCCGTACCCGATGAGACAGGCGATCGCATGCGTGTCGCGTGGCTCGTCGGACTCGACGAGGAGCGAGCAGCGTGTCCGAAGCCCCGCGTCCGCAAGCCGGCTGTGAACGGTCGAGAGCGAGAGGAGCGCGGGCACAGGGGCGCGCTCGCCTCCCGCTTCCCGGTCGGAGACGCAGACGATAGACGTTCCGGCGGCGACGGCCGACTCGACCAGCGCCGCGAGCCGGCCGAGCGCATGCGCGAGGCCCTCCTCACGCGAGAACGTCGCGTCGACGCGTAGCGGCTCGAGGGCTTCGACCGCCGACGGGTACAGGAGGAAGCCGGGCAGAACCGCAACCTCGGACAGCGGGCCCTCGACGTCGAGCGCGGCCGGCCGCGGCCCCAGGAACGTCGTCACCGACATGACCAGGCGCTCGCGCAGATGGTCGATCGCCGGGTTCGTCACCTGCGCGAAGCGCTGGCGCAGGTAGGTCGTGAGCGGCCGCGCTCGGCCTGCCAGCGGGGAGATCGCCGCATCGTCCCCCATCGAGTACACCGGGTCGTGCCCCGTCTGCGCGAGCGGGCGCAGCATCATGTTCAGCTCTTCGCGCGTGTAGCCGTGCAACGCGTGGCGCTCGTCGAGCGCCTTCTCGGGCGGCGGCACCGGCTCACCCACACCGACGCGGACGATGCTCCGGTCTACCCAGTCGCCGTAGGGACGGCGGCGGGCAAGCTCGGCGCGCACGTCGCCATCGACGAGAAGCCCGCGCTGGGGATCGACGGCGAGGATTCCTCCGGGACCGAGCCGGAGCCGGCGCACGCGCGTGCCTTCGGGGAGCGGCACCGCGCCCGCCTCGGAGGCCGCCGCCACCAGCTCGTCATCGATCACGGCGACGCGGAGCGGGCGGAGGCCGTTCCGGTCGAGCGCCGCGCCCGAGATCCGCCCGTCGCTGAAGCAGAGCGCGGCGGGTCCGTCCCACGGCTCGCTCAGAAGCGCGCCGTAGCGGTGCAAGTCCCGGACCTCCGGGTGGAGGCGGGGATCGTTCTGCCAGGCGGGGGGGACGAGCAGCGAGACGGCCTCCGTCAGGTCCTTGCCGCGCCCGCGGACGAGCAGCTCGAGCGCGTTGTCCAGCAGCGCCGAGTCCGAGCCCGCCCGGTCGAGCGCGGGGGCGAGCTCGGACTCGATCCCGAGCGCCCGCTCCCGCGCCTCAAGCCAGGCGACGTTGCCGTCGATCGTGTTGATCTCGCCGTTGTGGCAGACGAGGCGAAACGGCTGTGCCCGTTCCCAGCTCGGCTCCGTGTTCGTCGAGAAGCGCTGGTGGAAGATCGCGAACCGAACCGCGAGCGCCGGCTCCTCGAGATCGGGGTAGAAGCGGGCGAGCTGACCCGCGGCACAGAGCGCCTTGTACGTGACCGTTCGGAAGGAGAGGGAGACGACGTAGACGCCGGGGACGCGCTCAGCCCGCCGGCGGGCGCGGTAGGCGCGTCGCTCGGCGTCTACGTGCTCGGTTGGAGCAAGAAGGAGCTGCTCGATCCGCGGAAGCGAGGCGAGCGCCGTGACGCCCAGCGCGGCGGTGCGCGTCGGCACCGTCCGCCAGCCGGCCGGCTCCAGCCCCTCGGCCCGGCAGGCGTCCTCGACCGTGGAGCGGAGCCAGCCCTCGCGCAGGAAGCACATCGCGAGGCCGGCTTCCGGCGTCCCGGTGAGCGCCGGGGTCAAGGGGAGAAGAACCCCGGCTCCGTCACCGGTGACGCCGTCCGCCGCCCACGCCCCGCGATGACCGACTGCCGCGAGCCCGGCGAGCGCGCGGTCGAGCAGCTCGCGGGACGCGCGTCCACGTGCGTCTGCGACGAGCCCGATGCCACAGGCGTCGCGTTCGCGTCGGGGATCGTGAAGTAGGCGCTGCTCGTCGCCCATTGCGCGTGACCTTTCGGGTCGAAGGAAGTGCCGTCTCCCGCCGGTGCCTCTTAGCTAGTCGGCGGCGGCGGGAGGGAGGAAGCGCCGGCTAGCTGGTCGCGAGCAGCCGTCCGATGGCGATCGCGAAGCGAGTTACTGCGGAAATCGAGATCACGCGGGCGCCGGCCATCGGAAGTGCGAAGGGTAGTCGTTCGGGCGAGCGCGATCAAGGCCGATTTGCACATCGGTTGACCTCGCGCTCGCGACGCGAGCCAGTGGGCTCCGGGGAGGGACGGCGGCGGCAAGATCCATGGTGTCTCGTCCCCGCCGGATGGACTCATGACATTCACGCGGTCTATGACTGCAATCGAAGAAGGAACTTGGACGAACCCACGGCCGCACCTACAGTGTGACTCGATGCCGACCATGGCCGGTCCGCTGGTATCCGTGGACGCCACTGCAGTGGATGCCGCGGGCTGCCTTGGCATCGAGCTGCTTCTGATCCCCCGCTAGGGGGAGAGCGTCGCTCACGCGCCGCGAGGCGCACACGTCCCACTCGTAGACGCCAGAGGTACGCCTCCGGGCGACCCGCACAGAAGGAGCAGCAGTGACCAGACCGCGCAGGATCACGATCTTCGATACGACGCTCAGGGACGGCGAGCAGTCCCCGGGCATCGCTCTCTCGCCGGACGAGAAGGCGGAGATTGCGCGCGCGCTCGAACGCCTGGGCGTCGACGTGATCGAGGCAGGCTTTCCCGTCGCGTCGCCGGGCGACTTCGAGGGCGTACGGGCAGTCTGCGCCGCGGTCGAGCGTCCGACGGTGGCCGCGTTCGCGCGGGCCCGTCGCGAGGACCTCGACGCCGCTGTCGAGGCGCTCACCCCGGCCCGCGGGCGGGCACGCCTGCACGTCTGCATCGCGACGAGCCCGATCCACATGGAGCGCAAGCTGGGCCTCGAGCCGGTCCAGGTGGTCGAGCAGGCTCGGCTCGCCGTCCGCTATGCGTCCGCGCATGTCGACGAGGTGGAGTTCTGCTGCGAGGACTCGACGCGGTCGGACCCGGCCTTCGTCGCCGAGGTCTGCCGCGCCGCGCTCGAGGAGGGCGCGACCACGATCAACCTCCCCGACACCGTCGGCTACTGCGTGCCGAGTGAGTACGCGGCATTCGTACGGAAGGTGCGGCGGCTCTGCCCGGAGCTCGGACGGGCGACCCTCGCCACCCACTGCCACAACGATCTCGGTCTAGCCGTCGCGAACACGCTCGCGGGCGTTGAGGCGGGCGCCACCCAGGTCGAGTGCACCGTCAACGGAATCGGCGAGCGGGCCGGCAACGCGGCGCTCGAGGAGGTGGTGATGGCGCTACGCGTGCGCGCGGACGTGCTTGCGTACGAGACCGGAGTCGACGTCGGCGAGATCGGGCGCGTCTCGCGGCTCGTCTCGGAGCTCACAGGCTTCGCCGTCCAGCGAAACAAGGCCATCGTGGGCGCGAACGCGTTCGCCCACGAGGCGGGAATCCACCAGGACGGGATGCTGAAGGACCCGTCCACGTACCAGATCATCGATCCGGCCGAGCTCGGCCTCTTGACGACGCTGCCGCTCGGCAAGCACTCGGGCCGGCACGCCTTCCGTCGTGCCTGCGAGGAGGCGGGCTGGCGGTTGAGCGACTCCGAGCTCACTGCGGCGTTCCGTCGCTTCAAGGAGCTCGCGGACAGCCGTAAGGCGGTCGGCCTGGACGACGTCTTCGAGGAGGTGGCAGCGGCATGACAACCTACGTTCTCGCGTGCCTCTCGGGGCACGGAATCGGACCCGAGGTGATGGCGGAGGCGAGCCGCTCGCTCGCCCGCGTCTCGCGCTTGCACGGGTTCTGGATCGAGGAGACGCATTTGCCGTTCGGCTCCCAGGCCGTCACGCAGTACGGGCACGCGCTGCCGCGTGCGACGCGAAAGGCGACGCTCGCAGCCGACGCAATCCTGGTCGCCTCGACCGGCGAGCCCGCCCTGGCAGGGATCGAGTCGGAGCTCGATCTCGACACGCGTATCGACCGAATCGCCTTCGGACCCCGCAACCTCGTCACCATCCTCAGCCCTGTCGCCGACGACGCCTTCGAGCGCACGTTCGCTCGAGCGTTCGACGTCGCGTGCTCGAGCAGAGCACACGTCGTGTCGGTCGGCGGCAACCACCGGTGGGCCGAGTCGTTCCGCGCGGAGGCTGCGCGAAGGGACGGCGTGCTCACGGAGGAGACTCCCGTCGGGACGGCCGCGGAGGACCTGGTCTTCGCGCCGGAAACAGTCGACGTGCTCGTGGCGCCCGCTCCTGTCGGCGAGGCGCTCGTCGCACTCGCCGCTTGCCGTCACCGTCCCCGCGTCGCTGCCTCCGGGCACCTGTCGGCCCGGGGGCCCGGTGTCTTCGCGCCTGTTCACGGGCCGGCGGCCGACATCGCAGGGCAGGGTGTCGCCAACCCTGCGTCCATGCTCCTTGCCGCGTCACTCATGCTGGGCGAAGGGCTCGGCGAGCGGCGCGCGGCGGAAACGCTGGCCGGGGCCGTCCTCGAGGCCTGCTGCAACGGTGCGCGGACGCCGGACATGCTTGCAACCGGGCTCGGCCTGACCACGCGGGAGTTCGGCGACGTCGTGCTCTCCGCGCTCTCCGCTGCGCTGACGAACGCCGAGTTCTACCGGGAGGCGGTCGCATGAGAGTGACCGCCGCCGATGCGATTCTCCGCTCGCTCGAGGCAGAGGGCGTGGACGTCGTCTTCGGGATCCCAGGAGGCGCGATCCTGCCCACGTACGACGCCTTCGCGCGCGGGACGACCGTCCGGCACGTGCTCGCTCGGCACGAGCAGGGTGCGGGTCACATGGCCGAGGGCTACGCGAGGGCGAGCGGGCGGGTCGGAGTCGCCATCGCAACCTCCGGTCCGGGCGCGACGAACCTCGTCACCCCAATCGCGGACGCCTGGATGGACTCGACCCCGCTCGTCTGCATCACCGGCCAGGTGCGCACGCACCTGATCGGCACGGACGCCTTCCAGGAGTGCGACATCACCGGGATCACGATCCCGATCGTGAAGCACTCGTGGCTCGTGCAGGACGTCGAGGAGCTGCCGCATGCACTGAAGGCTGCGTTCCACGTCGCCCGCACCGGGCGCTGCGGGCCCGTGCTCGTGGACGTCCCGCGCGACGTCCAGGAGGCGGAGCTCGACTTCGAGTACCCGGAGACGGCCGACCTTCCCGGCTGGAACCCGCCCAAGCGCGGTCATCCGCGTCAGATCAAACGTGCGGCCGAGGCGATTGCCGCGGCCGAGAGGCCGATGCTCTATGTCGGAGGCGGCGTGCTGAATGCAGACGCCTGCGCGGAGCTGCTCGAGCTCGCCGAGGTCGGTCGGCTGCCGGTCGTGACGACGCTCATGGCCAAGAGCGCCTTCCGCGAGACGCACGAGCTGCACTTCGGCTGGCCCGGCATGCACGGGCCGAAGTGGTCGAACTGGGGGATCAACAAGTGCGACGTGCTCGTCGCGGTCGGCGCCCGCTTCGACGACCGGGTGACGGGGAAGCTCTCTGCATTCGCGCCGGGTGCTTCGGTGATCCACCTCGACATCGACTCCGCCGAGATCGGGAAGCTCCGTCAGGCCGACCTTCCAGTCGTCGGCCCGCTGAAGCAGGTTCTCGCCGATCTCTCGGAGGAGCTCCGCGTGCTGCAGGCACAAGGCGCGGACTCGCCGACTGAGCCTTGGCTGCGCCAGCTCGAGGAGTGGCGCGAGGAGTTTCCGCTCCGCTACAGCACGGACGGCGAGATGCTGAAGCCTCAGCGCGTGCTCGAGCTGCTCCAGGAGCTGACGGCGGGCGAGGACGTTGTCTGGACGACGGGCGTCGGGCAGCACCAGATGTGGGCGATGCAGTACCTCCTCTGCGACCGCCCGCGCTCGTTCATCACGTCCGGCGGCCTCGGGACGATGGGGTACGGTGTGCCCGCGGCGATCGGCGCCAAGGCAGCGCGCCCCGAAGCCACGGTCGTCTGCGTCGACGGCGACGGCTGCTTCCAGATGACCGGGCAGGAGCTCGCGACCTCGGTGCTCGAGGGACTGCCGATCGTCGTGATCATCGTCAACAACGGCTATCTGGGGATGGTCCGGCAGTGGCAGGACATGTTCTTCGACGAGCGTCTCTCGCAGATCCACCTCACGCATCACGTCCCCGACTACGCGCGCCTGGCCGAGGCCTACGGCGCGGCGGGCTTCACGGTCGAGAGCGACGAGGAGCTCGGCCCGGCGCTGGAGGAAGCGCTCTCCTGCGGCCGCACCGCGGTTGTGGACGCTCGCGTCGACCCACAGGAGCACTGCTTCCCGATGATCCCGGCGGGCGCCGCCGCGCTCGACCTCGTCGAGTATCCCAGCGAGGGGGCGAGGACGGTGAGAGCCGCTTGAGACACACGCTCTCGGTCCTGGTCGAGAACAAGCCGGGCGCGCTGATGCGCATCTCGAGCATGTTCGCCCGGCGCGGGTTCAACATCGAGAGCCTGACCGTCGGCCCGACGGAGCGCCACGACGTCTCGCGGATCACGCTGCGCGTCGACTGCGACCAGCACCCGCTCGAGCAGATCGCGAAGCAGATGCACAAGCTCGTCAACGTCCTCAGAGTCAGCGAGCTCGAGCCTGGCGAGGCGATCGAGCGGGAGCTCGCACTGCTCAAGGTGACCGCGACCCCGGCGCGCCGCGGCGAGCTGATCACCCTCGCGCAAGCGTTCAACGCGCGGGTCGCGGACCTCGGGACCGACGCGATCGTCTTCGAGGTCGTCGGCGATCCCGAGGAGATCGACTCGTTCGAGGAGCTCGTCCGCCCACACGGTCTCAAGGAGCTCGTCCGCACCGGCCGCGTCGGTCTCGGCCGCGCATCGAGCGCCAAGCAGAACCACCGACCGCAGCACGTCCTCCGCTAACTCGACCGAAGGAGACACGCCTCATGGCCACGATCCATCGCGAAGGCAAGCTCGACCTCCTCGACGGAAAGGTCGCCGTCATCGGCTACGGAAGTCAGGGCCACGCCCACGCTCTCAACCTCCACGACTCGGGCGTCGAGGTCGAGGTCGGCCTCCGCGAGGGAAGTCCCTCGCGTGCGGCGGCCGAGGACGCCGGGCTCGCCGTCGCGAGCATCCCAGACGCGGTCCGCGAAGCCCAGGTCGTCTCGATCCTGCTCCCCGACCAGGTGCAGCCAAGCGTCTACGAGCAGGACATCGCGCCCAACCTCGACCCGGACACCGCGCTCCTCTTCGCGCACGGCTTCAACGTCCACTACGGGCGCATCGCGCCGCCGGCCGGGCACGACGTGATCATGGTCGCGCCGAAGGGCCCGGGCCACATCGTCCGGCGGCTGTTCGAAGAGGGCTTCGGCACGCCGGCCCTCGTCGCGGTCGCCCAGGACGCGAGCGGCCAGGCATTCGACCTGGCGCTCGCCTACGGCGCCGCACTCGGCGCCGCTCGCTCGGGAATGCTCGAGACGACGTTCGCCGAGGAGACGGAGACGGATCTCTTCGGCGAGCAGGCAGTCCTGTGCGGAGGCGTCACCGAGCTGGTCCGCGCAGGGTTCGAGACCCTGGTGAAGGCCGGCTACCAGCCGGAGATCGCCTACTACGAGTGCCTGCACGAGCTGAAGCTGATCGTCGACCTCATCTGGGAAGGCGGGCTCGCGGGAATGCGCCACTCGGTGTCGGACACGGCGGAATACGGCGACCTCACGCGCGGACCGCGCGTCGTCGACGGCCACGTGCGCAGCACCATGAGCGAGCTCCTCAGCGAGATCCAGGCGGGTTCGTTCGCACGGGAGTGGATCGCCGAGATGGAGGCGGGCGAGCCGCGCCTGAACGCCTTGCGGAACGAGGCCGCGGAGCTCGAGCTCGAGCGGGTCGGCCGTGAGCTGCGCGCGCTCATGCGGCGGGAGGCCTCAGAGGTGCAGGCTGGCTAGCGACCCCTACGCAGTCCCGTCGGACCCCGCGAAGCGCCACAGCGCGGCTCTCACGGACGGGCCCGACCGCGCCGGCGCCCGCGCGATGCTGAAGGGCACCGGCCTCACGGACGACGATCTCGCGCGACCGCTGATCGGCGTTGCCACGAGCTGGATCGAGACGATGCCGTGCAACCTCAACCAGCGCGCCCTCGCGGAGCACGTCAAGCGCGGGATCCGCGCCGCGGGCGGCACCCCGCTCGAGTTCAACACGGTCTCCGTCTCGGACGGGGTCTCGATGGGGACGGAGGGCATGCGGGCGTCGCTTGTCTCACGCGAGGTGATCGCCGACTCGATCGAGCTCGTCGCGCGCGGGCATCTCTTCGACGGCCTCGTCTGTCTCGTGGGCTGCGACAAGACGATTCCCGCAGCGGTGATGGCCCTCTGCCGTCTCGACATCCCCGGCCTCGTCCTCTACAACGGCTCGATCGCGCCGGGCCGCTTCCAGGGACGAGACGTCACGATCCAGGACGTCTTCGAGGCGGTTGGCGAGTACGCCGCGGGAAAGCTGAGCGCGGCCGAGCTCCACGAGCTCGAGGGCGTCGCCTGTCCCGGCGCCGGCGCCTGCGGTGGCCAGTTCACGGCCAACACGATGTCGACCGCGCTCGAGTTCCTCGGCATCAGCCCGGCCGGGCTGAACGGGATCCCCGCCCTCGACCCGGCCAAGAAGACGGCGGCAGAGCAGGCGGGGCAGCTCACGATGGAGCTCGTGCGGAACGACGTTCGCCCGTCGCAGATCGTCACGCGGGAGGCGCTCGAGAACGCCGCCGCGTCGGTCGCCGCGACGGGTGGCTCGACGAACGGCGTCCTCCACCTGATCGCGATCGCCCGTGAGCTCGAGATCCCATTCGAGCTCGAGGACTTCGACCGGATTGCCGCTCGGACACCAGTCGTCGCCAGCCTCAAGCCGGGCGGCCGCTTCGTCGCGACCGACCTGCACGAGGCTGGAGGCGTTGCCCTGGTCGCGCGCGAGCTCGCGAAGGTCGGCCTCGTGCACGACGAGGCGCCGAACGTCGACGGGCGGACCCTCGGCGAGGTCGCAGCCGTCGTCGTCGAGCGCCCCGGGCAGGAGGTCGTCGTTCCGATAGAGCGTCCGCTGAAGGCGACGGGCGGGCTCGCCGTCCTCCGCGGCAACCTCGCTCCCGAGGGCTGCGTCGTCAAGCTCGCGGGCCATGAGCGGCTCCTGCATCGGGGCCCCGCGCGCGTCTTCGACTCCGAGGAGGACTGCTTCGGGGCCGTGAAGGCGCAGCAGCTCGTTCCTGGTGATGTCGTCGTCATCCGCTACGAGGGCCCCGCCGGCGGCCCCGGCATGCGCGAGATGCTGCACGTGACGGCGGCGATCGTCGGCGAGGGCCTCGGCGACGCTATTGCACTCGTCACCGACGGGCGCTTCTCCGGGGCGACGCACGGACTCATGGTCGGGCACGTCTCGCCAGAGGCGGCCCGCGGAGGCCCGCTCGCCGCTCTCCGAGACGGCGACACGATCGTCGTCGACGTGGAGACACGCGAGCTACGCGTCGAGCTCCCGGACGACGAGCTCGAAGCCCGCATGGGCGACTGGAGCCCACCGCCGCCTCGCTACACGAGCGGCGTGTTCGCGAACTACGCCGCGCTCGTCTCCTCGGCCTCGGAAGGCGCCGTCACGCGACCCCCTCGGTAGCCTACGACTGCTGGCCGAGACGCCGGGTCACGTGCCGCTCGCGGCCCGGTCGACAGGGATCGTGAGGAACGCCGACACGAGACCGGACGGGGGGCCCAAATCGCGCCGCCGCACCGCGACGATGCGCCGCCGGATCGCGCTGGCGTCCGCGAGCTTCGCCGAGGCCAGCCTGCCCGTCGCAAGCTCTGCCGCAACGGCCGTGTACGGAAGGAGCGCGACGCCGAGCCCCTGCTCGACCATCTTCTTCGCGGCGTCGATCGTGTCGAGCTCCATGACGCCTCGGGGTACCACCCCCGCCTGGCGGAAGAGACTGCTCGTCAGCTCGTGGTAGCTGGAGGTGCGGTCGAAGAGGATCAGATGCTCGGAGGCGAAGTCCGCCACCCTGATCCGGCGGCGACTCGCGAACGGGTGGCCGGGCTCGACGACGAGGACGAGCTCGTCCTCGTACAGCGGCGTCCCGACGATGTCCGGGTGTCGCAGCTCGCGTACCAGGCCGAGCTCGACGTGCTCCCGGAGGACCATCTCGAGAACCTCCTCCGAGTGACCGGTCCGGACGACGAGCTGGACATCCGGATGCTCCTCCCGAAAGCGGCTGAGCATGGAGGGCAGCACCGACGTCGAGACGGACGGTGCGACCCCGATCGCCAGGCGACCCGCGCCGCCGCGAGCGAGCTCGGCGAGGACCTGCCTCCCGTCCGCGACGGCCTCGAGCGCACGCTGCGCGTACGGCAGGAACTCCTTGCCGGCGTCCGACAGCCGCACCCCGCGCTTGGTGCGGATGAGCAGCTCGACGCCCAGCTCCGCTTCGAGCCCCTTGAGCCGGGCGCTGAGAGCCGGCTGGGTCAGGAAGAGCGCTTCGGCCGCGCGGCTGACGTTTCCGCGGCGCGCGGCCTCGACGAACGCCTCGAGCTGGGAGAGCAGCAAGACATCAACCCTATCTATCTCGATTCTCCACGAGAAGACTCGGGTGAATGACGGACGCCGCGGCGAAGCGATCCTCCTCGCCGGCGACGGGGGCCGTTGCCGTCGGGCCCGGCTGGCTGCGAGAAGCGGGGTGAACGCACCGCAGCAGCAGGTATCGACGGCGTCTATGGCGTTCATCCAGAAGACGTTCGAAGGACCCCGGCGTCCGTCTGTACAGTGAGACCCGGCAGCGAGGCACGCCTCGCTCCGCATCGAGAGAGGCTGAGGGACCGGCCCTGTGAAGCCTCGGCAACCTACGCGGGCGACCGTCTCGCCCGCGCAAGGTGCCAAGCCCGGACGGATGTGTCGAGCGAGATGAGGAGGTCGTCATGCCCGCCCCACCTGCGTACTGCCTGGCCCTTCGCTGCCGCGCGTGCGGGCGCGAGTACCCGCTCGAGCCGATCGGCATCTGCACGCAGTGCTGGGGTCCTCTCGATCCCACGTACGCGAAGGACGCTCTCCGGCGCTCCCTGAGCCGCGAGCAGATCGCCTCGGGTCCTCCGTCGATCTGGCGGTACGCGGGCCTGCTTCCGGTCGCTCCACCCGCCGAGCCGCGACTCGCCCCGGGCCTCACGCCGCTCGTGGAGGCGCCTCGGCTCGCTTCGGCGATCGGCGTCGGAACCCTCTACCTCAAGCTCGACACGGCGAACCCGACCCATTCGTTCAAGGACCGGGTCGTCGCGGTGGCAGCCGCGAAGGCGCTCGAGCTCGGCAAGAGCACGCTCGCGTGCTCCTCGACCGGAAACCTCGCCAATGCGGTCGCAGCGCGTGCCGCGGCAGAGGGAGTCGAGGCAGCCGTCTTCTGTCCCTCCGATCTCGAGCCCGAGAAGCTGACCGCCACCTCGGTCTACGGGGCGACCATCTATGCGGTCGACGGAAGCTACGACGACTGCAGCCGGCTGACGGTCGAGCTCTCGTTCGAGCTCGACTGGGCGTTCGTCAACGTCGGCCTCCGTTCCTACTACGCGGAGGGATCGAAGACGCTCGCCTTCGAGATCGCAGAGCAGCTCGGCTGGACCCTCCCCGATGCGGTCGTCTGCCCGATCGCCTCGGGCGCGCTCTTCACGAAGGTGCACCAGGGCTTCGTGGAGCTCGCAGAGCTCGGGCTCGTCGACGACCCGCTCCCGCGGCTCTACGGCGGCCAGGCTGAAGGCTGCGCACCCGTCGCCTCCGCATATGCCGAGGGACGAAGGGTCGTCCCCGTCAAGCCCGACACCGTCGCACGGTCGTTGGCGATCGGCAACCCTGCCGACGGCGACCTCGCGGTCTCCGTGGCGACCACCTCGAACGGCGCGGTCTACGCCGTACCCGAGGACGAGGTCGGCGAGAACATGTCCCTCCTCGCCGAGACCGCGGGCGTCTTCGGCGAGACGGCGGCCGGCGTGACGCTCGGCGCCCTCAGGGCGGCTGTCTCGAGCGGCGCGCTCGGCGAGGACGACACCGTCGTCCTGCTCGTCACCGGGGACGGCCTCAAGACTCCGCGGCCGGTCGCCGACCGCCTACGCCCGGTCGAGGTCGAAGCCGACGCGGATGCAGTCCTCGAGCGGCTCGAGGTCGGCGTATGACGCGCCACTCTCCCGGACGTCGCTGCGCTCGCCGGTACGCTCGCCGTGCATGAGCTCTCGAGCCCACCGGCAGCCTGTTCGCCGGCGCGTCGCCTGCCTGCCCGGCGACTGCATCGGCCCCGAGGTGATGGCCGTCGCCAAACGCGTCCTGCGGGAGCTCGCACCCGATCTCGAGCTCGAGGACTACCCGTTCGGCGGGGCCGCGATTCGAGCTACGGGCGACTCGCTTCCCGACGAGACGCTCGAGGCATGCCGCTCCGCCGACGCGGTTCTGAAGGCGCCGGTCGGGGACCCCGAGTTCGACGCGGCGGACGTCCGCCCCGAGCAGGGGATGCTTCGACTGCGAGCCGAGCTCGACGTCTACACGAACCTGCGACCCGCACGAGCGGGCGCCGTCGACGTCCTGATCGTGCGCGAGCTCGTGGGCGGCCTCTACTTCGGCGCTCGCGGAGTACGGGAGGACGGCACCGTCTTCGACACCTGCGAGTACCACCCGAGCCAGATCGAGCGCATCGCGCAGCGCGCGTTCGCGCTCGCTCGCAACCGTCGCCGGAGGCTGACTTCGGTGGACAAGGCGAACGTGCTCGAAACGTCGCGGCTCTGGCGTCGCGTGGTGCACGAGGTCGCGACGAGCTACCGCGACGTCGAGGTCGAGGACATGCTCGTGGACAACGCAGCGATGCAGCTTGCGAGCAACCCCGAGCAGTTCGACGTTCTGGTCACGGAGAACATGTTCGGCGACATCCTGTCCGACCTCGCCGCGGCGATGACCGGCGGTCTCGGCCTGGCGCCGTCGGCGAGCCTCGGCGACAGCGGCCCCGGCATCTTCGAGCCGGTGCACGGCTCGGCCCCGGACATCGCCGGACGCGGGATCGCGAACCCCGCCGCGATGCTTCGCTCGGCGGCGCTGATGCTCGAGCACGGTCTCGGAAGGGAAGGGGACGCGCGTGCGCTCGAGCTCGCCGTCGACTCGGCGCTTCGCGACGCGCCGACCCCGGACCTCGGCGGACGGTCGTCGACGTCCGAGTTCGCGGACGCCGTCGTCGCCGCGCTCGCCGCCTGAGGCTCTACTCGGCGTCGAAGGCGGACACGGCGGCCTCCTGCGCCGCTCGGAGAGCGGCGGCGCGGTTCACGGCGTTCAGCACGGCGCGGAGCGACGCCGTGACGATCGACGAGTGGATCCCGACGCCCCAGACGACGTCGCCGTCCACGTCCGCCTCCACGTACGCGGCCGCGGTCGCGTCCTCGCCGGGGCTCATGGCGTGCTCGTGGTAGTCGCGGACGTGCGCCTCGATCCCGAGCTCACGCCTGAGCGCGCTCACGAGGGCGTCGATCGGACCGTTCCCCTCGCCCTCGACGATCCGCTCCTCACCGTCGACGAGCAGGCTCGCCGCGATCCTGTCGGCTCCACCCTCGCTCGAGTGCGAATGGCCGACGAGCTCGAACGGGGCGGCATGGTCGAGGTACTGCTCCCGGAACGTCTCCATGAGCTCGTCGGCGGTCAGCTCCCCTCCCCGGGCGTCGGTGATCGCCTGCACCTTCTGCGCGAAGTCGATCTGGAGCCCGCGCGGCAGGTCGAGGTGGTGCTCGACGTGCATGAGGTACGCCACACCGCCCTTCCCGGACTGGGAGTTGACGCGGATGATCGCCTCGTAGTCGCGACCCACGTCCTTCGGGTCGATCGGCAGGTAGGGGACGTCCCAGAGCTCGGAGCTCGACCGCTCCTGGGCGTACATCCCCTTCTTGATCGCATCCTGGTGCGAGCCGGAGAACGCCGTGTAGACGAGCTCGCCGACGTAGGGATGACGAGGGTGGACCGGGAGCTCGTTGCACTCCTCGACGATTGCGCGCGCTTCGTCGATCCGAGAGAGGTCGAGCTGCGGATCGACACCCTGTGTCAGCAGGTTCAGGGCGATCGTGATCAGGTCGACGTTGCCCGTCCGCTCGCCGTTGCCGAAGAGCGTGCCTTCGACCCGCTCGGCGCCGGCCATCAGGCCCAGCTCTGCCGTCGCCACCGCGGTGCCGCGGTCGTTGTGAGGGTGGACGGAGAGGATCACCGAGCCCCGCTTCGAGAAGTGGCGGCCGAACCACTCGATTCTGTCGGCGTAGACGTTGGGCGGGAACTGCTCGACGGTCGTCGGCAGGTTGACGATCATCTTCTGCTCCCGGGTCGGGCCCCACTCGTCCGCGACCGCCTCGCAGATCTCGAGCGCGTAGTCGAGCTCGGTGTGGTGGAAGCTCTCCGGCGAGTACTCGAAGACGATCTCCGTTTCGCACTCAGCCGCCAGCTCCCGGCACAGGCGCGTACCGCGCACGGCGAGCTCGGTGATCCCCGCCCGGTCGAGCCGGAACACGACACGGCGCTGTGTGACGGAGGTCGAGTTGTAGAGGTGCACGATCGCACGCCTCGCTCCGGCGATCGCCTCGTACGTGCGCGCGATCAGCTCCGGCCGCGCCTGCGTCAGGACCGCGATCGTGGTCCCGGCAGGGACGAGGTCGTCCTCGATCAAGAGGCGGACGAAGTCGAAGTCCGTCTTCGAGGCGGACGGGAAGCCGACCTCGATCTCCGGCATCCCGAGGGAGACCAGCAGATCGAAGAACCGGCGCTTGCGCGCACCGTCCATCGGATTGACGAGCGCCTGATTTCCATCCCGCAGGTCGGTCGAGCACCAGATCGGCGCGCGCTCGAGTACTCGATCCGGCCAGGTCCGGTCCGCGAGATCGACGGTCGCGTACGGTCGGTACTTCCAGTGCGGCATGGTCATCGTTCGTGCTCCTTCGGGGTCGGCTGGGGCCGCACCACGGGTGCGGCGAGGAACGTGTATGTCGACACACCGCTTCCCCTAGCGGGGAAGGATGAGCAGGCGGCCGCGAAGGGCGGTTGAAGACCGAATCACGCTGCGCCTGCCGAGCACGAGGCAACGATAGCCAATCGAGCGCTGACGCGGGTCGCTGCGAGCCTCTCGGGCGTCAGAGCGCGGTCGTCTCGACG
>Ga0233416_10000080_pt1 | contig 26203 bp, 23 predicted proteins | sample Sediment_Towuti__2_FD_188638 | JGI IMG/M metagenome (GOLD analysis project Ga0233416, IMG submission 188638) | Sediment microbial communities from Lake Towuti, South Sulawesi, Indonesia - Sediment_Towuti_2014_0_MG | ecosystem: Environmental > Aquatic > Freshwater > Lake > Sediment | place... | reverse complement strand
TTGTAGCTCACCGAAAAATCGACCGAGACACGGTTGTCGGCTGCGTTGTCGGAACCGACCTGGAAGGAGCTGGAGGCGCCGCCATCGAGCAGGGCCACACCGTTGTACTTGGTCGAGGTGGCCAGATTGTCGATCTGGTTCTCCAGCTTCACACGCTCCGCCTCCAGCTTGGAGAGTTCGGCCGTGTTGTTGGCAGAAGCGCCTTGCGTGGCCAGCGTCTGAATACGCCCGACCATGTTCTGGATCTCCTGCACCGCCGCATCGGCCATCTTCACCATCGCGGTGGCCTGCATCGCATTCTGGCTGGCAGCCTTCAGCCGTTCGCCCTGCGCGGCAAGCTTCGATGAGATGGCGTAGCCGGAAGCGTCGTCGGCGGCCGAATTAATCCGGAAACCAGAGGAAAGGCGCTCCAGCGAACGGTTCATGTTGGCGGAGTTGGTGTTCAGGTGCTTCAGCGCCGTTACGGCTGCATTGTTGGTTTGAATCGTCAGGGCCATGGTAAACTCTCCTTAGCGGGTTGTTCGCCGACCTCCTGCCGGCGGATGAGGCGTTGCCTCACAGCTAAGAGTATCGCCGCTGCAATCGCCGACTTTAGAGGCGATCTGCAACCATCCGACATGAGCCCTTGCATCGGCTGAACGATCGGAGCGCTATCCACCGCCAATATTTTGCCGAACGCTCCGGCTGGCAATGGCTCAGAGCAATTCGGCCAGCAGACGATCGATGGTCGCCTCGCTTTGGCGCACGTAACTGCCAGCGAAGAGATTGGCGTGATTAAGCAGGTGATAGAGATTGTAGAGCTGGCGCCGTATCGGATATCCGGCATCGAGCGGCCAATTGCTGCGATAGGCGGCATAAAACGTCGGCGAGAAAGCGCCAAAGAGCTCGCTCATCGCCACATCGGTTTCCCGATCGCCGTAATAGACGGCCGGATCGAAAAGCACAGGGCATCCGAGATGATCGAAGCCATGGTTTCCGCCCCAGAAATCGCCATGCAGCAGCGAGGCAGGCGGTTGATGTCTGGCCAGATGATCGGGGAGAAGTTCGAGCAAGCGAGCGCCGCGCTCCAAAAGTGTCGAAGAGAGGCGATTCGATCTCGCCAAAGCCAATTGAGGATGCAAACGTTTTCGTATGAAAAAGAGGCTCCAATCGACTTCGGCGCCATTGGCTTGCGCAGTGCTGCCGATGGTGTTGTCGCAGTGCCAGCCATATTGTCCTCCAAGATGGCGATGCAACTCGGCCAGCGATTCTCCGAGCCGGCGCTCGTCGCCCGCACGCGCAGGCAACAAATCGATCCATTCGAGCAGCAAAAAGGCGTGCTCACCCGCACTGCCGTGTGCTAGCGGCGTCGGAACCCGTATTGCATTGCACTTGCCCAGAGCGGCAAGGCCATCGGCTTCGGCAACAAACATGGGCAAAAGTTCGGCACGATTGAGCTTGACGAAAAAACGTTCTCCGGCCCCTTCGAGACGAACGGCACGATTGATGCAACCGCCGCCCACCGGCGAAAAATGCAGCACTCTCCCTGTCAGTCCCACGGCACTGCTCAGAGCTTCACTCAGCTCACCGGAGAGAGAGCTCAAGGCAGCGTGAAGGGAACGCCCATGGTATAGGTCTCGAAGAGGCGAAAGACCGCTTTATCGGTCGGCAAGCCGGCAAACTCTTCGCCGAGTGTCGCCAGATAGTCGGCAAAAGCGCCGCGCGAACCCATGAAATGGCGCCACGGGGTCGGATCCTTGCCGCAGGCAAGGGCAAAATCGCCGATATAGACCAATTCGCCGGCAGCGACCGAAAATCGTCCGCCTTCCAGTACCCCATCGTGAATCATCCGGCTACGGGGGTGGTGCAACAGGACTGTTTCACTGTTCTCGCGCATCGCCGCCACCTCGTAGCCGCTCAACCAGTACTCCCCCGGCTCGACAATGAAGGCGTAGTTCACTCCTGCGCCCCCTGCCCCATCCGGGGCCGTCAGGGTGATATCGGCCGCAGCCTGGTCATTATCCTTGCGCTTTGCAGCCCGATCGAAAGCAAGCGCAGTGAGTTGTGCGTGGCGGTAATCGCCGCAACTCCACTGCCGATCCCAATGCACGGCCAACAGCACCACGCCCCGCTCCGCCCCGGCCTTGGCCATCGCCTCGGCCGTGAACGTAAGCGCCGGCTCAGCCGACCGTGCCATCGACGGCGTCGCAAAGATCAGGGCAGCAAGCAAGGGCAAATGCCGGAAAGTCGCCATGTCGAAGTCGAACCGGAGATATCGCTTCACTTCGTCCCCTACTCCATGCGCGGAAAGAGCGGTGCGGGCTTGTCGCAGCGATGGCCGGCCGGCAGCCAGCCCCAACCGGCCTGCGTGGCCAGATTGGGCGCTTCCGGCTCGCCGTTCAGGATCTGGCGCAGCATTGCCGCAGATTTGTCGGGCATGAAGGGGGAGAGGTAGAGGGCGATGTGACGCAGGCTTTCGATCAGGTTGTAGAGCACGCTGTCGAGCCGGGCATCGTTGCCGGCCTTGGCCAGCGCCCAAGGCGCATTCTCCTCGACGTAGCGGTTGCCGTGGCGCACCACGTTGCCGATCCGCTCCAGCGCCAGATGAAACGCCTGCCGGTTGAGCGCTTCGGCAACATCGAGCCCCATCGCCTCGACATCGGCGATCAGCTTGCGATCGGTCTCGCTCGCCTCGTGCGCCGCCGGCAAGACGCTGTCGCGATACTTGCCGAGCATGGCCAGCGAGCGATTGAGCAGGTTGCCGATATCGTTGGCCAGCTCGGTGTTGTAGCGCTGTTTGAGCATGGCAAACGAGAAATCGCCGTCGTGGCCGAAGGGGACCTCGCGCAGCAGGAAGTAGCGCAGCACGTCGGCATGATAGTTTTCGAGCAGGTCGGTCGGGCGCAGCGCATTGCCTTTGGATTTACTCATCTTTTCGCCTTCGACCGTCCACCAGCCGTGCGCGAAGATGCGTTTGGGCAGCTCCATGCCGGCCGCCATCAGCATGCAGGGCCAGTAAACGGCGTGGAAACGGAGGATGTCCTTGCCGATCAGATGCAGATCGGCCGGCCAGTGCTCCATTTCACGCTCGGGATAGCCGGCGGCGGTCAGGTAGTTGGTCAGCGCATCGATCCAGACATAGACCACATGCTTCTCGTCGCCCGGCACCGGCACCCCCCAGCTGAAGGTGGTGCGCGACACCGAGATGTCGCGCAGGCCGGATTCGACAAAGCTGACCACCTCGTTGCGGCGCGATTCGGGGGCGATGAACTCGGGATGGCGGCGAATATGCTCCAAGAGCCGCTCCTGCCAGTCGCTCATGCGGAAGAAGTAGGACTCCTCCTGCGTCTTAGCCACGGCGCGCTTGCAGTCCGGGCAAAGGCGGCTCTCCAGGCAGCTGGCATCTTTCAGCTGCGTTTCGGTCCAGAAGGTTTCGCAGGGAACGCAGTACCAGTCCTCGAAGAAGCCTTTGTAGATGGCGCCGGCAGCATCGAGCCGCTGCCACATCGCCTGCACCGCCTTTTTGTGCCGCTCGGAGCTGGTGCGGATGAAATCGTCATTGCTGATCGAAACCAGTGGCCAGAGAGTGCTATAGCGCTCCACCACCTGATCGGCCAGCTCGATCGGCGCAAGTCCCCTGGCCTCGGCCGCCTGCTGCACCTTCAGTCCATGCTCGTCCACGCCGGTGAGAAAGAAGACCTCCTTGCCACTCATGCGGTTGAAGCGGGCCAGCACATCGGCGGCCACCGTGGTGTAGAGATGCCCCAGATGCGGCTCGTCGTTGACGTAGTAGATCGGGGTGGTGACGTAGTATCGGGACATCGAACTTCCTTGGAGAAGAGTAAAGGCAGAATTCACCACAGAGGACACAGAGATCACAGAGAAGAGATTCCAATCTCTGGGCCCCCTGTGTCCTCTGTGGTGAATGCGCCTTTTCTAAGGTTTCAGTCGCGCAAGGCTAGCCGCAAGCCGAGCAGCAGCGCCAGCAATGTCGGCACCGGGCGCAGGGTATGGCGCGCCACCATCTGCGGCCAGCGCGCCAGATCGAAGAGCGCCTGTGCCACAGCGTCGCGACCGCGCAGGCTCGGCCGCAGTTGCCACAAGGGGGTGGCGACATTCAACACCAGATCGATCACCAGCGCGTGCGGCACCTTGGCCAGATTGGCAGTCAGCCATGCCTCCACCTTGCCGGGATCGAAGCGATCGGGATCGGCAATCAGATCGCGCCAATGCTCGAGCTGCTCGGCGATCTTGGGATCGCCGAGCGGCACGATGCGGCCGGGCGAACCGGCGGCCAGCTCGATGGCCAGTGTGTGATAGGCAGGTTCAATCCCGAGCGGCGTGAGCAGGTTCTGTATCTGTGCCGTGTCGAGCGGAGCACAGGAGGTGAGCAGACAACGCGAGCGAATGGTGGCGGGAAGGCGCTCGGCATCGGCGCAGACGATCAGCAACAACGCGCCCTGCCCCGGCTCCTCCAATCCCTTGAGTAGAGCATTGGCCGCCTGCGGATTCATCGTCTCCGCTTCGTCGAGCAACGCCACGCGCCGGCTGCTCTCGGCACCGCTTAAGGCAAGGAAATCGAGCAGATGGCGCACCTGAGCGATAGAGATATCCCGCTTCTCCTCCTCGCGCGCCAAGCGCAACAGATCGGGATGCGCATCAGCAGCGATCATGCGGCAACCATGACAGCGGCCGCAGGCGGCGCTCGCTGTCGTTTGCCCGCGATTGCCTTCACAGAGGGCGGCGCGCGCCATCTCCTCGGCCAGTCGCGCCTTGCCGATCCCTTTCGGGCCATGCAACAGCCAGGCGTGGTGCAACCGTTCCTCGCCCAGCGCACGCAAAAAGCGATCGAACGGCTCGCGGTGGCCGATCAGATTCATCGAGATGCCTGGCTCGCAGGCAGCAGCGGCGACAGCGCCGCGCGCACCGCCAACTGAACCTGCTCGATGGAGCCGGCCGCATCGATGCGCAGCAGCCTCTGCGGTTCGCTCTGATGCAGGGCGGCAAAGCCTTCGGCAACCCGCTCATGGAAGGCGATCGCCTCATCGTCGAGGCGGGTCGCCTTCTCGCCGCTGGCTTGCCGTAGCCGCATCCGTTCGATGCCGACACCAACCGGCAGATCGAACCACAGGGTGCACTCGGGGCGCACGCCCAGCTCGGCAAAAGCAAGCATGCGCCGCACCTCGCCCTCGTCGAGGCGGCGACCGGCCATCTGATAGGCGAGCGTGGAATCGGAATAGCGATCGCAGAGCACCCACTTGCCGGCGGCCAGCGCCGGGGCAACCAGTTCGCCGACATGCTGGGCGCGATCGGCGAGAAAGAGGAGCAATTCAGCCTCCGGAAACGGCCGATGACCGCTGGTAAGCAGCAACCGGCGTATCTCCGCCCCGAGCGGCGTATCGCCCGGCTCGCGCGTGCACACCACCTCGAGGCCCTGCTCGTGCAACCAATCGGCGGTGCGGGACATCTGGGTCGATTTGCCGCTGCCATCCATCCCCTCAAAGGTGATCAATCTGCCGTGCACATCGCCTCCTCATCCGACAGCCAGCCCAGGATGCGGATCTCCCATGCTGCCGGCAGCGAAGCGAGCCAGATCAGCAGCTCGTCGGCCTGCGCGCGCGTCGTCCACAGCTCCTGCTCGCCCGCATGGCCATGCCGCATGGTCGCCAAGCCATCTTCGCCGGCCAACAGTCCGGCAAGTCGCAACACGCTTGTTTCGGGCATGCTCAGAGCAAGGCGGCAGCAATCCCAGGGCGCACTCACGGGTTGCTGCGCTCCAGTGCAATCCAGCGCTGCACATGGTTCTGATGATCGGCATAGCTGCTGGCAAAGTGGTGACCGCCGCTGCCGTCGGCCACGAAGTAGAGATAGTCGACCTCGGCCGGATTAGCGGCTGCGTGCAGGCTCGCCTTGCCGGGGTTGCCGATCGGCGTTGGCGGCAGGCCGCGATGGCGGTAGGTGTTCCAGGGGGTGTCGCGCTCCATGTCCCGCTTGTGCAGGTTGCCGGAGAATTTTCCGTCCATGCGCCACAGGCCGTAGATCACCGTCGGATCCATCTGCAACGGCATACCGATCTTGATTCGGTTGTGCAGCACCGCCGAAACCAGCGGTCGCTCGGCATCGAGCGAGGTCTCCTTCTCGATCACCGAGGCCATGGTGACCAAGCGCCGCTGCTCGCCCGGATCGCTGCTGAGCGCATCGAGAACCTTCTGCTGATCCTCACGCATGCGACGCAAAATCTGAACGGGATCGAGCGGTTGCATGTAGGAGTAGGTCTCCGGCAATAGAAGCCCTTCCAACTCTCCCTCTGCGTTGGCGTCGGCGACAACCTCGGCCAACGCCTTCTGCCATAGTGTCAGGTCGGTATGCGTCTGTCTGGCCAATTGCTGCAACACCTCGTCGGTGCGCAACCCTTCGATCACCGTGACATGAAACAGTTTGGCCTTGCCGCTGACCAGACGCTCGACCACATCGAAGAGGTCGGCCGACGCCTCGAAACGGTAGAGGCCGCGCTGCAAGGCACCAGAGACACCGCGCAGCCGCACCCAGAGCCCGAAGGCGGTCGCCGAACGGATTATCCCCGCCTGTTCGAGCTTGTTGCCAATGCTTCTCGGCGTGTCGCCGCGCTCGATGCTGATCTCCACCGGTGCATCCAATGACTTGTCCAGCAGCAGCAACGGCAGCAAGAGAAGCAGAGCAACGAATGCAGCTGAAAATCCCAGTCTAATCAAAAATTTCATCGCCCCACTCCAGCAAATGCATGCAAGATTTTCCACAGTTCGGAGAGCTCCGTTGTCGCCAGCTCGCGACCATCGAGCGAGGCCAGCGGTCGCAGAAAGAGGCCGCTGTTGCAGATCGCCAGCGCCTCGGCCTCGGCAAGCCACCTCTGTGGGCAAGCGCTCGCCCGCACAGCGCCCGACTCCAGCAGCAGCGAACGCACCACCCCCGGCAGTACTCCCTTCCCCTGCGGCGTCCACCAGTGACCGTCGCGTTTGATCAGCAGATTGGCGGTGGCGGCCGAGATCAGATACCCGTCTCGATGCAGAATCGGTTCCGCTCCCGGCAGCCAAATCCCAAGCTGCCGCCATTGCTGCATCGCTTGCAGCAACCGTGCGTAATCGGCAGGAAATTTGGCGTTTTTATGCTCAAGAGAAAATGGCCACGCCATACTTTGCGCGATCATTGGGGCGGTGCGTTGCGGTGGCGGCAGCAGATGGATGATCGCCTCGCATTGGCGATCGACCGGCGGCTGGACTCCCCATGTCGCATGGCCGCCGCCGACAGTCAGACGCACCAGCATGTCGGGCGCCATCCGCGCCGCCCGCGATTTGGCTTCGGCAAACAGGGCCCTCAGTTGCACTTCGTCGAGTTCGATACCGAAGCTCGCCATCCCGGCCAGCAAGCGATGCCAATGCCGCTCTTCGCCAAGGATGGCGCCGTCGATGACGCGAAAGGTTTCGAAGCAGGATTCGGCATAGAGCAGAGCCCGATCGGGGAGCGCATCGCCATCCGGAATCGTCAGCGCGTTGGCCAAGAATGCTCCTCCGTTGTATAAATTCGCATGCCCAATTTCTACCTCGATGCCATCGAACATTCACGGGTTTACGACATCGCCCGCGAGACGCCGCTTGAACTGGCCCCCCGCCTGTCGCGCCGACTGCATAACGAAGTCCTGCTTAAGCGCGAAGATCTGCAACCGGTCTTCTCCTTCAAGCTGCGCGGCGCCTACAACAAGATCGCCCAGATGAGCGATGACGAACTGGCGCGCGGCGTCATTTGCGCCTCGGCCGGCAACCATGCGCAGGGAGTGGCGATGAGCGCCAGGCGGCGCGGCTGCACCGCCACCATCGTCATGCCGCGCACCACCCCCGAGATCAAGGTGAAAGCGGTGGAAGCTCTCGGCGGCAAGGTAGTGTTGGCCGGCGACAGCTATTCCGATGCCAGCAAACACGCGCAGAAACTCTGTGCCGAGCAGGGCATGAGCTATGTCCACCCCTACGACGATCCGCTGGTGATCGCGGGGCAAGGCACCATCGCCGAGGAGCTGCTGCGTCAGGCACCGCCGAAAGAGATCGACGCGGTCTTTATCCCGATCGGCGGCGGCGGTCTCGCGGCCGGCATGGCGGTCTATCTGAAGACGATGGTCCCCTCGATCCGGGTGATCGGGGTGGAGCCCGACGACTCCTCGGCGATGTATCAGTCGATACAGGCCGGCGAGCGGGTGGTGCTGGAGCATGTCGGCATCTTTGCCGACGGCGTGGCGGTCAAGCAGGTGGGCGAACACACCTTCGATCTGGTGCGTCGCTATGTCGACGAGATCATGCTGGTCAATTCCGACGAAATCTGCGCCGCGATCAAGGATATTTTCGACGAAAACCGTTCGATCGTGGAGCCGGCCGGCGCCTTGGCGGTGGCGGCAATGAAGAATTATGTGCAACGCGAATCGGCGCGCGGGCAGGTATTGGTCTGCATCAACAGTGGCGCCAACATCAATTTCGACCGCCTGCGCCACATTGCCGAACGAGCCGAGTTTGGCGAGCACAAGGAGGGGCTGTTCGCAGTGACCATCCCCGAGCATCCCGGCGCCTTCCTCACCTTCTGCCAGGCGATCGGCGATCGTTCCATCACCGAGTTCAACTACCGCCTCTCCGGGCGCAGTGCGGCGCATGTTTTTGTTGGCGTGCGCACCGCCAGCCGCAGCGAGGGCAAATCGCTGGCCGACCATCTCGACGCGCTGGGCTATCCGGTGCTCGATCTGGGCGACAACGAACTGGCCAAGCTGCACCTGCGCCACATGGTGGGCGGCAAGAGCCCGCTGGTGGCGCGCGAACGTCTCTTCCGCTTCGAGTTTCCCGAGCGTCCGGGGGCATTGCTGGAGTTTCTCGCCAAGCTGGCCGGCCGCTGGAACATCTCGCTCTTCCACTACCGCAACCACGGAGCTGCCTTTGGCCGCGTACTGGTCGGCATGGAGGTGCCGGCCGGAGATGACGCCGCCTTTGCCGGATTCCTGACCGATCTCGGCTACGTCTGGTTTGAAGAGAGCGGCAACCCCGCCTTCTCGCTCTTTCTCTAGGCCGAACGGGATAGGGGGCGGTCGGAGTGTCGATCTTCTTCGCCTGGTTTTTGCGCGGATTTATTTGGCGCATCGTCGGCACGACAGTGGCGGTGGCAGCCATCTTTTCGGTGATCGAGGTGTTCGATAAAGCGCGCTTTCTCGGCAAGGGGCTCGATGGGGCATTGCTGGTCGAATATATCGCGCTGAAGCTCCCCTTCATTCTGACCGAGTTCTCGCCGGTGATCCTGCTGCTTGCCGCCGCCATCTTTGTCACCGAGATCTCGCGCACGCACGAACTGGCGGCGCTGCGTTCGCTCGGCCAAGGGGTGGAGAAGCTGTTGCTGCCGCTGCTCACCGGTGCGCTGATGCTGGTGGCAGCCGCATATGCCGTCGGCGAGTGGGTCACCCCGATCACCAACCATCGCCTCGATGCCATCGAGAAGCACAACATCCAGCACCGCGAAGATCGGGCGCAGGGGGTACAGTGGATCCGCGACCGGCAGCGGTTCTACCGCCTTACACCGATCGATGCCGATCGCTTCTCGCTGCAAATGCTGGAAATCGACCGCAACGGCGGCTGGGTGCGCCGCATCGACGCCATGCAGGCCACCTATCGCGACGGCCTCTGGCATTTGAGCGATGTCTATCTGAGCGAGCCGCAGGAGCAGGAGGGGATGCGCCAGAGCCATCTCACCCGGCTCACCCTGAAGAGCAGCATCAGCCCCGATGCAGCCACACTGCCGGAGCCGCGGCATATGAATGCGATGCAGCTGTGGCGTTACACCGACGAGTTGCAACGCGCCGGTTTGGCGAGCAGCGGCTTCGAGCTGGCGCTGTATCGCAAGGGGGCGATGCCTCTGGCCAGCCTGATCATGGTGGTGCTGGCAGTCGCGCTGTGCGCCAACATGGGCGGCCGCATCGGCGCCTCCTCGCTCGGCTTGATCGGTGCCATCGCCCTCGGGCTTACCTTCTATGTACTGGGCAATGCCAGCGGCATGCTCTCGGCAAGCGGACAGATGCCGGTGGCCTACGCCGCCTGGCTGCCCGACCTTTTCTTCGGCGGACTGGCCGGATTCCTGCTGCTGCAACGCGAAGGGTATTAGTCGCAACGTCGCAAGGGAGCAACGTTCGCCGATTGGACAAAAGCGATTGCCGAAAGCGGGGCCAGAAATGTTTGGTCACCTCAATCAACAAAAGCCAGCGCCAATGCGCGTTCTCCGCCCTGTTTTGTTTCGGTGCGACCGAGCACACGAGTGTGTCGATCTGCCACGATTTCTTCTCAACGATTCTTTTTCATCTGGGATTGCAGGATCCATTCTGCGTTGGGGTGTAGGCGGGATTGCCACATCTCGGGGGAGTTCAATCATGGTGAGTTCGCATTCTCAACGAATTAAAATACTTCTTCTCTCTCTGTTATTTCAATCGATTCCAAACTCACTGGTTCTAGCCAATTCGGTAGATGGCCGTGACGATGAATCTAGCATCAGCGGGCATCGGCAGGACCATCCCGAAAAGCTTCCATTCACGCTAATTCCTCCATCGGATATTTCAGTAGAGGCCACCTCACTTCGCACCCCGGTTGCGATCGGAACAGCGACCGTGAAGCCCCTCAAAGGCAAGAAGTTGGATAAAAAAATCAGCATCGCCAACAATGCCCCTGCCGATTTTCCGCTCGGCACCACAACTGTCGTCTGGTCAGTATTCGGCCTCAACCATCAAAAGCTGACAGCGACACAGAAAGTGACCGTAATCGATTCCACTACGCCAACGATGCAGCTGCCGGCCGATATCGCCATCGAAGTCGAGACGCTATTGCCGGTAGCGATCAATATTGGGACAGCAACTGCGACCGACATTTTTCCGTTAACCATTACCAACGATGCCCCGTTCTCCTATGCCATTGGCACTACTTTAGTGACTTGGATAGCCACTGATAGTAGTGGCAATCGCAGCGCAAGCGTACAACGGGTGACCTTGATTCTGGTGGATCGCACTCCGCCGATTGTCACGCCACCTGCCGATTTCACGACCGAAGCCAACGGCCCGTTGACCATGTTAATGCCGGGCATTGCCAGCGCAATCGATGCCATTGATGGCCCTTTGCCGACTACGAACAATGCACCTTCCATGTATCCGCTCGGGAACACCTTGGTGACTTGGAGCGCCATGGATGCTGCGGCAAATATCGGGCAGGCCATTCAACAGATCACTGTCGTGGACACAACAGCTCCACAAGTTAATGCCCCTGCAAATGTGCTGGCCGAAGCGACTGGCCCACTAACTCAAATCGACATAGGACAAGCCACTTCGTTCGATCTTGTCGATATTAGCCCGTCGATCCGGAACGATGCTCCGCAAGCATTCCCATTGGGAACAACGCTGGTTGCTTGGCAGGCGACCGACAACTCCGGCAATGTCGGCACGGCTTGGCAAAGGGTCGAGCTGCGCGACACCACCCCGCCGACCGTCGTTCCGCCCGCCGATCTGAATGTCGAGGCGACCGGCGCCTATACTCTGGTGGCCCTCGGCGAGGCCAGCGCAATCGATGTTGTCGATGGGGTGCTGGTGGCCGTGAGCGATGCACCCGCTGCCGGATTTCCGATCGGCAACACGAGCGTGAATTGGAGCGCACAGGATCGGAGCGGCAACAGCGGCTCGGCTGCGCAAACGATGGTGGCGCGCGACTCTGCCCTCATCTCTCGACTTCCTCCCGACCCCGGCGAAGCGGGCATGGCCACGCTCGAAGGGATCGATTCCGACGGCGACGGCGTGCGCGACGACGTGCAGCGGTGGATTGCGCTCTCGTTTCCGAATTCGGAAAAGACCAGAGCGGCATTGACGCAACTGACGATTACGGAGCAGCAGATCCTTGTCGATGCCGACAATGCAGACGCATCGGTCAGAAATCTTTTGCAAATGCTCGATGGTTTGGAATGTTTGTATTATTCGTCGGATTCCGCCGGCGATATTGGCAGGGCACACAAAGCGATCTTTCTGAACACCTACATGAGATCGAAGGCTTGGCTGAAAGCCGACTCCCATATGATCGGCAAGATGACCCCTGCTGTAGGCTTGGAGTTCAATAAAAACACCTGCCATTTCGATCCGGATGCCATGCCAAATTGATAAAACAGGATGCCTGTATGCCAATCTCCATCTGTGTCACATTTGTTCTTTCGTTATGGTCTTTTATCGGAATTGGGTATGTCTGCCAAAACAATAGTGCGATGGTTTTTAGCAATGGGATGTTCAATGATTTAAACGAAGCGGAAAGTTCGCTAAATGATCTCCGGAAGTACGTTCAATTAGGCTCAATTTGCGTTGAGTGTTGAAGCCGAGATCAAACCACGAATGAAGAGTCGATGGAGGCATTCGAATATGTAGCGCTGGCTTTTGTGGGTCGTGCTTTAGCGCGACTCTTTGGAGTGTGTTGCAGCGTCGGCGCCAAGTCGGGCTCAAGCCCGACCCACAGTAGAACATGGCGCTATTTTTCCGAGCCTTGCTGCTCGTGCAACACTTAACGCGAATTGAGCCTTCAATTAAATGGGAGCATGAATGCAACTCGATTCCACATCGCCTACGCCCGCGACCATTCCTCCACGCCAAACGGTTCCGTTCTGGAAGAGGGCGCTCGTGATCTTTGTGGCCACCTGCTATTTCAGGTATTCCGGCGGTGAGAGGTGAGGGAGAAACATGAATCTGGTGAATTGCCGCTGTAATCTCATTTTGATTCTTCTGTTGCTGCTGGCCGGCTGTTCCGATTCCGGCGAAGGGGTAACTGCAGCCCCCGATGATGCAACTTCGTCGGCATTCCCGGCCGGCGTTACATCCGATAAGCGGATTGTTCAGGATCGGAGCGGTAGCAATTCGTCAGTCGCGTCGACAGCGCGCGACTCAGCCCTCATCTCCCGATTGCCTCCCGATCCGGGCGAAGCGGGCATGGCCACGCTCGAAGGGATCGATTCCGACGGTGACGGCGTGCGCGACGACGTGCAGCGGTGGATTGCGTTGACATTCCCGAATTCGGAAAAGGTCAGGGCAGCATTGACGCAGAGTGCGATAACGATACAGAAGTTTATGCTCGATGCGGATGCCGATCAGCGGACGATATACCAAGACGCATTGAGAATGGATAGGGACATATCATGCCTAGCCTACATTACACAAGATTTTTCCGACATTGGAGAAGCCCTCAAGGCGAATGAATTGAATACCTATCTGCGTTCGAAGGCTTGGTTGAAAGCAGATTCCGCAATGAGTGGGGCAATGGTTCCCGGTCTTCCATTCAATCAATGGAAACAGGGCTGCGATTTCGATCCCGACCAATTTCCGAATTAATGGGGCGGAGGGCTTGTATGCGCGCATTTCTCATAACGTTATGTTTGGCAGGTATGTTCTTTTTGTCGTTCGCCGACAGCGCGTATTCTGCATGTCGAACCTCCACATCTATCGTATTCGGTAACGGAATGTTCAATGACTTGAACTCCAGCTTGCATTCAATGAAAAAACTCACGGAAGCTGTAGCGCTTGCTCAAACTCAGGCGATGCCAGCTATTGACAGCATTTATCTTGCCTATGCCCGTGATCGCTCATCGACACCAAACGGTTCTGTTTTGGAAGAAGGACTAGAAGTAGCACGCCAGAATTATGGCGATAACAGTATCAAGTACTACTGGATCTACTATACCAGTTCAATCTCGTGGAGATACATGGCTTACGGTGCCTTGTTAGGGCTCCTCACAGAGCCTCCCGAGTGGTTCCGTATTTGGATGCATAATAAGACTCGATTGGTTAACCAAAGTGTTTTCATCAACGATCCCGATTTTCGCAGCATGATGGATGGTGATCCCCGAGTGGGATTTCCGGGCTATCGCTCTCTGCTGTTCGATGGCAACCGTGTGTTGATCGTCTCCCATTCGCAAGGCAACTACTACGCCAATGCCGTGTACGATGCGTTGGTTGCCGAAGATCCCGATTGGGCAAAGAGCATCGGCAATGTGCAGGTGGCCACTCCGGCCAATTCGGTGCATAGCAGTGGGCCATATACCACCCTCGCCGAGGATATTTTGATCGCCCACATTCCCGAGGCTTTGCCCGTCACAGATATGGTGAGCACGATGCCAACAGGTTCGATCCTTCCGCTCCGGGCATCGCGGAATTATTTCGATTTCGGCAGGCTGGCGTGGGGATCGGCCAGTTATGGCCATGCCTTTGCGGGTTGGTATTTAAAGGGTAGCTATTCGCGCGAAATAATTCTCGATCAGATTGCCCGGACGCTTAATGGCTCCGGAAACTTGGCGGGGTTAACCTACCCTGCCTGCGATCCAAATGTCCCTTTGGGGAAATCGGCGCGTCTCATAATGCACAGCCCGGATTTCGTTGGTTTTGACTATTATTACAAGTTTTATTTTGGATTTGATGAACACAGGCATTTGGCATACAGATTGATGTTGCCTCGTTTACTGCCCGACACGGCTACTGCCACAGTCCAGATTACTGCTATAAATGTTCATACAGGGGAATCCAATAACACGAATGCAGTCGTCAGCCCAATTCAGTCAGATTGGGCCGTAGTTGGACTGCCAGAGAAGCAATTGCAGGTCACTCCATCGGGGTTTGTCTTTGGAAGTTCAACCAAAGTGGATGTATCGGATAACCTTTCAATGAGTTCTTCCGAGGTTCGAAGCGGCTTCCCATTTTCGCAGGGAATCCCAAGCGAAGCTCCGGGGTTTTCTCCAAGTGAGGTATGGAAAGGCACCTTGCCGCGCATCAAAGCAACCCAAGTTCCCTACAAATATGATGCCTACTATCTCTCGCACCAATGGAGTGGAACGTATGCATATAACCCTCCTGCTATGACACCTTGGGGAGAAGAGTCAGGAAGTTTCAAGGCTGATTACTATATTGGATTGTGGAAACACGATGGATTAAATGAGACGTCCGTAGTTTCTCCAATCACTTCAGATACCATCAAGTATGATGTTGCATTGGATGGTTCAATTATCGGGCGTAGCCAAGCCTTTTTCGGACCATACGAGCCTGTCAACACGCTTTTGTGTAACTGGCGGAAGATACTTTCGTCGCCGTACCCCGCGGATGGCTACCCATGCACAGGAATGCCTTCACCGGTATCGACTCATCTGTTTTCGTACTATGAGGGTTTGGCTTCGCTCTATAGTGCGATGGGCATTTCACCCTATCCCAACCATGCATTGGCATGGGTGATGGAACCCTCTTTAAATGGGCGCAGTTGGGTTGTCACGCCTGTAAGAGGGGCACTTTTCTTCAGCGCCCAACTACCGTCGTGGCAAAACGAACTGTTCCGTGTCAGCCCTGAAGGAAGCGTAGAAAAACTGCATGCTAGTCGCTTGGTTCAAGGTCAGGACGACGCATTGAATGATGACGACGTTTGGCGATTATTAGACCGTGCTCCGCTCGCGCATCCAACTGCAATTCGACCGTCAAAGTAGGGAAAACAGGACAAATAAGTGAGGTAGGCTTGAAAAATGGACCTCATTGATCTGAATAGGATTGATGGCGATGTTGAATGAATAGGATTGATGGCGATGTTGAATGTTACCCCTACTCCTCACCGACGCTTTGACAGGCAGGACAGGGCTCCTGCCAGAGCGGCAGCGCCGGTTCGTCCAGTCGCACCATGGTGAGCGCACCGCCCCAGACGCAGCCGGAATCGAGGCCGAGCACGTCGTTTCGTCCGCCGACCAGCCCCATCGCCGCCCAGTGGCCGTAGAGGATGCGCGCTTCGTCGCGCCAGCGGGCATTGGGGAGGGTAAACCACGGCTGGAAGCGGGCGTCGGTCGGGCCGCCGGCGCGGGTGTCCCAGTCGAATCCGCCCTCGGCAGTTGCATAACGGCTGCGGGTGAAGACCGATGCAGCAAAGAGCAACGATTCGTCGCGTTTGTCATTGTCGAACATGGGTGCCGGAGTGCGGCGTAGAAGATGGGCAAACTCTCCCCACCTCTTGCCTTGCAGACGGCGTTCGATGGCGGAGGCGCGTTTCTTGGCTTCGGCAAGGCTCCAGTGCGGCGATAGACCTGCATGCACCATGCACCAGCCGAGTTGCGCATCGTGATGCAGCAGCGGCCGAAAGCGCAGCCAGTCAATCAATTCGGAGCAATCGGGGGCATCCAGAAGTTCGGAGAGCGTTTCGAGTTTGCCGGGGCGACCGCCGGCGGCGCGGTAGAGCAGGTGCAGATCGTGGTTGCCGAGCACGGCTATACAGGAATCGCCCAGATCGCGACAGAAGCGCAGCACCTTCAGCGAATCGGGGCCACGATTGACCAGATCGCCGACCAGCCAGAGCCGGTCGAGCAGGATCAAAACGAACGCGATCGAGCAGCCTACGCAGGGGTTCGTAACACCCCTGCACGTCGCCGACGGCATAGATAGCCATTTAGAGCGACCGCCCCAGAAAAGAGAATTGCGCCACAGATGGACACAGACGGACACAGACGGAAGCGGAGTTCTCCGACAAACGCAGTCTCCTCAGTGGCTTGGCTCAGCCGGCCTGTTTCTGGACGATCTCCGGGATACTGGCCAGTGCGACACGCAGCTTGCCCGGTTCGGTGCCGCCGGCCATCGCCATGTCGGGCTTGCCGCCGCCCTTGCCGCCGACAAGAAGCGCCACTTCGCGCACCAGATTGCCGGCATGGAAACGAGCGAGCAGATCGTCGGTGACACCGACTATCAGCTGCACCTTGTCGCCGCGCACGCTGCCGAAGACGATCACGCCGCTCTTCAGCTTCGATTTCGCCTTGTCCATCAGATCGCGCAGATCGCCCACCTCTTCGCCGACGCTGGCGGCAAGCAGTTTGATGCCGGCCACCGTTTCGGCGCGTTCGACCAAGCCGTCGAGCATGCCGCTGGCCTGCTTGCCGCGCAGCGAGACCAGCTCCTTCTCCGCCTCGCGCAGTTTGCCGAGCAGTTGCTCCAGCCGCACCGGCACATCCCGGGGCGATCCCTTGAGCAGCGCCGCCGCCCCTTCCAGCAGACCGCGCTCCTCTTCGTGCAGGGCATAGGCGTTCATGCCGGTCACCGCCTCGATGCGGCGCACGCCGGCAGCGACACCGGTTTCCGAAATGATGCGGAAGGGGCCGATGTCGCCCAAACGCACCACATGCGTGCCGCCGCACAGTTCGGTGGAGAGGCCGGCGGAGACCACCCGCACCTCGTCGCCATACTTCTCTCCGAAGAGGGCCATGGCGCCGCTGGCCACCGCCTCCTCCTGCCGCATCAGGCGGGTTTCGACGGCGTCGTTGCCCCAGATGGCGACATTCACCCCCTCCTCGATGGTGGCAAGTTCTTCTTCGGTTAATGGCTGGAAGTGGTTGAAATCGAAGCGTAAACGATCTCCGTCCACCGACGATCCAGCCTGCTTCACATGCTCGCCGGCCACCTTGCGCAGCCAGGCATGCAGCAGATGGGTGGCGGTGTGGTTGCGGCGAATGGCGGCGCGCCGCTCCGCATCGACACTCAGGCGCACGACAGTGCCTGCGTCGATGGTGCCGCGCTCCACCGTCCCGACATGCAGATGCAGATCGGCCAGCAGTTTCTTGGTGTCGCTGACGCGGAAGAGACCGGTCGCGGTCTCAATCAGGCCACGATCGCCCACCTGACCGCCCGATTCGCCATAGAAAGGGCTCTGGTTGGCAATCAGCCAGCCGTGTTCGCCCTCGGCAAGCTGCTTCACCGCCTGATCGCCCTTGAGCAGACCGGTGATCGCCCCTTCCGCCGTCAGGGTGGAGTAGCCGAGGAATTCGGTCGGGCCATGCTGTTCGCGCAGCGCGAAGACCGCCGCCGGCACCGCCTTTTCGCCGGAGCCGCCCCAGGCGGCGCGCGCCCGTTCGCGTTGCTCCTCCATGCAGCGGTTGAAGCCTTCGATGTCGAGGCCGACATTGCGGTTGCGCAAAATGTCGGCGGTCAGATCGAGCGGGAAGCCGTAGGTGTCGTAGAGGGTGAAGAGGGTTTCGCCGACAATGGTGCCCCCTTCGCCGGCCGCATCGACCGCCTCTTCGACCAGCTTGAGTCCCTTATCGAGGGTGCGGATGAAGCGCTCCTCCTCGATGCGGATGATGCGGGCGATGTTCTCGGCGCTGTCGCGCAGCTCCTGATAGTGACTACCCATCGCCTCGACCAGCGTCGGCACCAGCTTGTGGATGAAGGCCTCGGTCATGCCGAGCAGGCGGCCGTGGCGGCTGGCGCGGCGCAGAATACGGCGCAGCACGAAGCCGCGCCCTTCGTTGGCCGGCAATACGCCGTCGGCGAGCAGGAAGGAGACGGAGCGCAGGTGGTCGGCGAGCACACGCAAGGAGGCGTCCGACTCGCTCCCCTCGCCCAGTTTGACTCCGGTCTCTTTCGAGGCAGCGGCAATCAGGCTGACAAAGATGTCGGTGTCGTAATTGTTGTGCACCCCCTGCATCACCGCCGCAATGCGCTCCAGACCCATACCGGTATCGACACAAGGCTTGGGCAGCGGCGTCAGGGTGCCGTCGGCGGCGCGATCGAACTGCATGAAGACCAGATTCCAGATCTCGATGAAGCGGTCGCCATCCTCTTCCGGCGATCCCGGCGGGCCGCCCCGGATATGGGCGCCATGGTCGAAGAAGATCTCGGTGCAGGGGCCGCAGGGGCCGGTGTCGCCCATCGACCAGAAGTTGTCCTTGGCGCCGATGCGCGCCAGACGGTCGGCGGGAATGCCGATCTCGTTCAACCAGATGGCAGCCGCCTCGTCATCCTGCTCATAGACGGTGACGAAGAGACGCTTCGGATCGATCTTCATCTCGACGGTGAGAAACTCCCAGGCGAAGCGGATCGCATCGTGCTTGAAGTAGTCGCCGAAGCTGAAGTTGCCCAGCATCTCGAAGAAGGTGTGGTGACGGGCGGTATGGCCGACATTCTCCAGATCGTTGTGCTTGCCGCCGGCACGCACGCATTTCTGGCTGGAGGCGGCGCGCAGATAGCCGCGCGACTCGCTGCCGAGAAAGGCATTTTTGAACTGCACCATGCCGGCATTGGTGAAGAGCAGCGTCGGGTCGCCATGCGGCACCAGCGAGCTCGACGGCACCGCCGCATGGCCCTGACGCGCAAAATAGTCGAGAAAACGGGAGCGAATCTCCGAAGACTTCACCTACTCCTCCGATAAACCGTGATCGTTCGTTCTTGGTTGCCGTCCGAGGATACGGAAAATCAGCCCCAACTCAAAACCCTTGCTTTGCAGATGGCGCGCCAATCGCCGCCATGCCCGCTCGTCCCTTCGATAATGTTCGGCTGGATCGCGGCGCCCGATCAGCTCGCGGCAGGCCGTTTCGGCATCGTAATGCGCCTCGGCCTGTTCCACCGCCGCCGCCAACGCCTCGCTCTCGACCCCCTGCTGCCGGCCGTGCATGGCGGCCACCTTCGGGCTTTCGCCGCGCCGCATGCGCTGGCGCAGCAGCGATTCGGCATAACGGGCATCGCTTTGCAGATGCTCGCGCGTCAAGCGCGCCACCGCCGCCTCCGCCACCGCCCGTTCATGGCCGCGCTGGATCAGCCGCCGCACCAGTTGCGCCGCCCCATAATCGCGCCCGGCCAAGAGCCGTAGCGCCGCCAGCCGCGCCGCCCGCTCGGCCGCTTCGTCGTTACTCATGGATGAATAGAGGGAAGAGCTCACCACGAAGGTCACGAAGAACACGAAGGCCAAACTTCATGCTCTTCACTTCGTGCCCTTCGTGTTCTCTGTGGTGACCTCTTATTCGTCGGCGCCGGCAGCCGGACGGGCGCTGCCGCCCTTCAGCCCCTGGCGCACCTTGGCTTCGATCTCGGCCATCAATTCGGGATTGCCCTTCAGGAACTCGACGGCGTTGTCGCGTCCCTGCCCAATGCGATCGGTGCCGACCGCATACCAGGAGCCGCTCTTCTTCACATGCCCCTGCTCGACGCCGAGATCGAGCACCTCGCCGGCGCGCGAAATGCCCTCGCCGTACATGATGGTGAACTCCGCCTTCTTGAACGGCGGCGACATTTTATTCTTCACCACCTTCACCGAGGTCTCGCTGCCGATTGCCTCGTCGCCCTTCTTGATGCTGCCGGAGCGGCGCACCTCAAGGCGCACCGAGGCGTAGAACTTCAGCGCATTGCCGCCGGTGGTGGTCTCGGGATTGCCGAACATGACGCCGATCTTCATGCGGATCTGATTGATAAAGATCACCATGGTGCGCGAGCGGGAGATCGAAGCGGTCAGCTTGCGCAGCGCCTGACTCATCAGTCGCGCCTGCAACCCCATGTGCGAGTCGCCCATGTCCCCTTCCAGCTCCGCCTTCGGCGTCAACGCCGCCACCGAGTCCACCACGATCACGTCGATGGCGCCGGAACGGGTCAGCATATCGACAATCTCCAGCGCCTGTTCGCCGGAATCGGGCTGCGACACCAGCAGATCCTGCACATTGACGCCGAGCTTGCCGGCATAGTTGATGTCCAGCGCATGCTCGGCATCGACAAAGGCGCAGGTGCCGCCCAAGCGCTGCGCTTCGGCCACCGCATGCAGCGCCAGCGTCGTTTTACCCGAGGATTCGTGACCGTAGATCTCGACCACGCGGCCGCGCGGATAACCGCCGATGCCGAGTGCGGCATCGAGCGCCAGCGAGCCGCTGGGGATCGCCTCCACCTCGACCTTGGCCTGATCGCCCATGCGCATGATGGTGCCCTTGCCGAACTGCCGTTCGATCTGGCTCAGTGCGCTCTCCAAAGCCTTGGCTTTATCGGACATTACTCCTCCCCGGCGGTTGTGCCCGCCAATAGAAATTCATCAAAAATTCGATAGCGCGCGCCATCGGGATGCAGCTCGGAGCGGTAGAGAAGCAGCCGCTCCGCCTGCCAGCTCAGGTCGGGCAGCGGCGGCAACGCCGACAATGCCTCAACCTCAATGGCCTGCGGAAAACCTCTCCCCCGCGCCAGCGTAATATGTCCACGAAAGGGACTCTCCTTGGCCGAGCGCTTGCGAACGGTAGCACGCCCGGCAAGGCGGCAACAACGGGCCAACCGAGGGAGCCCGTCGCCACGGCCAACCTCGCGCACCCCGGCCCAGAACACCTCCGGTCGCGACGGGCGCGGGAAAAAGCCGCTGCCGCCGAAGGTCAACGAGAGCGGCGGCGTCTGCGCCGCGCACTCGGCCAAGGCTTCGGCCAAATCGTTGGCCTCATCGGCATTGACCTCCCCAAAAAAGGCGAGCGTCAGATGCCAGTTGGCGGCCGGAATATCGCGCCAGAGCTCGGGTGGAAAGAAAGCGGAGGCGGCCACCCACCACGCCGCCAACTCCTCGCAGGCTGCCTCGGTGAGATCGAGCGCGGCAAAGAGTCGCATCGTTCAAATTGCCTTGGCCGAGAAACAGGCGCGCAGCGGCGCCGGATAGCCCTCGGCGGTGCGCGAGGCATCGGCCGGATCGAGAAAATCGGCCAGCGACTCGAACTGCATCCAGTCGGTGCGCCGCTGCTCGCCGTTGCCGGTTGCCGTGATATCGAGCAGGCGGATGTCGGAAAACCCGCAGCGCTCCAGCCAGAGCCCCAGCATCGCCGCCGAAGGGATGAACCAGACATTGCGCATCCTGGCGTAGCGATCGCGCGGCAGCAGACAACTGCGTTCGTCGCCCTCGATCACGAGCGTCTCCAGCAGCAATTCGCCGCCCGGACGCAACTGCCCGCGAAGCTGCAACAGATGATCGATCGGCGAGCGACGGTGGTAGAGCACCCCCATCGAAAAAACGGTGTCGAATGCCCCCATCCCGGCCGGAAGATCGTCGATCCCGACCGGAAGGTAGAGCACGCTGTTGCAGCAAATCGAGCGCTGCATGGCGGCAAATTGCATGGCGAAGAGCGGCGTCGGGTCGATACCGACGGCAAGTTTCGCCCCTGCCCCAACCATGCGCCAGAGGTGATAGCCGCTGCCGCAACCGACATCGAGCACCGTGCGCCCGGCCAGTGGCGCAATCGCCTCGGCGAAGCGCTGCCATTTCCAGTCCGAACGCCATTCGGTGTCGATGGTGCAGCCGAAATAGTCGAACGGCCCTTTGCGCCACGGATGCAGCCCCATCAATGCCGCCGCAGGATCGCTCGCGGCCGCCAGATCGGTAGCCCGGCCAATGCGCACGGCATCGGCATTCATATCAATCTCGGAAGGAGAAACGCTCGGCAGCGATCCCACCGCCTCCAGCCAGCGCGGAGCATCGCCATGCGCCAACACCCGCTTCCACCCCTCGGCAAAAACACGCTCCAATTCGGCAGAAAACGGCAGCAACGGCGACCCGGCAAGGATCGATTGCAGCAGCTCGGCATCGGCAGCCAAAAGGGGCGAACGCATCGGCCAAAGATGCAGGGGGTGCCATCGGCGAGCAACAGCAGGCAACCGTTTCATTCGGCGATGCCACAACCGGCAAGCAGTCACCGCAGGAATTTTCAATATAGGCGCCCTTTCCCGCGATTCGATAGAGGGTTCCGGGCGCGGTCATGGTCCGCTCCTATCGCAGGCGCTTCCGGATGAAATGGTTCGGCTTCGGGAGAAGGCGACCGTGGTGCCCCCTACTCCTCGATGGCGGTGGTCAATGCGGCCATTTGCGCCAGTTCGCTGCGGATGCGGGTCATCTGTTCCTGTTGATCGCGGCCGTTTTGTAGATGGCGTTGCAGCAGCAACTGGGTGCGCCGCTGCTCCAGCTCGATGCGGCGCAAGCTGTCGGCATCCGGTGTGGCGCCGCTGCGATCGATCGCCTCGATGCGACCGTGGTACTCGTCGAGCAAGCGTTCGGCTTGCAGCCAGTTGTCGGCCTGCAGCGCCTGCCGTACCGACAGCAACAACTCGGGCAACCCCTCAGCGGACATGCCCGGTTCAGCCAGCGGCCACAGCCCGCAATGGTTGCGACTGTTGCGAAATCGTCTCCCAGCCGCTGCGCAGCTCCTGTGCCAGACGCAGCACTTCGTCGATATGGTCGGTGTTGCCGCTGCCGAGCCCCTCGTGCAGGCGGCGCAGCATGTAGGTGTAGAGGCCGGCCAGATTGGCCGCCATCTGCCCGCCCACCTCGTGATTGAGGCTGCCGGTCAGTTCGAGCAGCGCATCGGAGGCTTTGCTCAGATTTTGGCATTCGGCGGCAATATCGCCTTCGAGCGCCGCCAATCGCCCCATGCCGAGCGATCGGATCAATGCATCATAGGTGAGCAACACCAGTTGCAGCGGGGTGGCGCTCTCGATCTCGTTACCCTTGTAGGCCCTGTATCCGGTCATGACTCCTCCTGAATTGCTTCGTGAAATTCGATCAACCGCCCATCTGTTTGATCTGGCTCGTCAGCCACTGGCCGGTGGCATTGAGCTTGGCCAGCGCCGTCTCCATACGCCCGAACTGCCCCAGCATTCGCTCGCGGTCGCTGTCGAGCTGGCGATTGAGCGCAACGATCCGCCCCTGCAGCGAGTCGTAGACACTCTGCGCGCCGGAGATCGCCTTGGTGATGGTGCCGTTGGCCAGACTGGAGAGGCCGTAGAGCGCATTGTCGAGCGATGCAGCTATTCCCATGCCCAGATTGAAGCTGCCGACGGCGCCGGTGGCGCTGCCGCCGTAGGTGATCGACATACCGGCAATGGCGCCACTGGTGCCGCGCAAGCTGGTGCCGCTGCCGAACGTACTCAATCCATTGATGGTGCCGGCCACATCGGAGCCGACAAAGCTGCCGTCGGCGAGACCCAAGCCGTTCTGGCTCTGGGCAATGGAGAAGCCGAGCGCCCCATAGTCGTTGCGGCTGATGCGCAGATTGTTGCCGCTCAGATCGGCCTGCAACCCGAGGGCATAGCGCCCCTCGCTCACCACGGTGGTGGTGCCGAAGTTAAGCGTGCCGCCCCCCTGATTGTTGGCGCTCAGAGAAAAGGAGAGCAGGGAGTCGCCCGACTGGTTATCGGTCAGGTTGATGTAGCCGTTGGCATCGATGCTGGCGGTCGCCTTCTGGCCGTAGGCGGACTGAATGGCGGTGAGCAGATCGGAGACAGTATCGGCGCCGGGATTGAGTACGGTGAAGCTGCCGCTGACCGAGGTGCCCAGACGCGAGGTGCCGCTGATGGCGATGGTGTCGCCGGCAGCAATGCCGAGGCCGAGGGCAGAAAGGGTGGTGGCGGCCGTCGCCGGATTGCCGCCGGCGGTCAGGGCATTGCCGCTACGATGTTGGTCGGTCGGCTGTACGGCAAAGGCACTGTTGAGCGCTGCGGCAATGGCACTGCCGTTCATGCCGGCGGTGAGTTGCACCACCGCCTGCTTTTGCATCGCCTGATCGGTGACGGTGATGCTCTGGTTGGCAGCAAGACCGCCGGAGAGATCGACGCTGCCGGTCACCGAGGCGCGCGAGGCGGCCTGCGTGATATTGAGGGCATAGTTGCCGGTCGGGCTCTGGTAGCCGTAGGTGAGCAGCTTGATGTCGGGATTGCCGCTGCTGGCGCTGGCGGCAAAGAGATCGCGCAGTGCGGCAGGATCATTCTGCAACAGATTGTTCAGACGCGACTCGTTGACCATCAAGCGGCCGCTGGCATCCGGCTCGATGCCGGCCAGCACCAACCGGTTGCGGTCGGAGGCCAGGCCCGGCACCACGTTCATCAACGGCGTGGTGAGCGACTCCTGCACGCTGCGCAGGATCGAGTTGCCGGCAAGAATGCCGCTGCTCTGCGTTTTCGGATCGAATCGCTGCTGCTCGGCGAGAAAACCTTGCACCGAATTATAGGCATCGACGAATTGCTGAATCTTCTCGCGCGCCGCTTGGGTATCGCTGCCGACACCGACGGTGATGGTGGTGGCCGGATCCTGCTGCTTGATATCGAGGGTCATGCCGACAATCGCATCGCTGATGGTGTTGTTGCTGCGGGTCACCACGATGCCATCCACCTTCACTTTTGCATCCAGACCCGCCTGCGTTTCGATGCCGCCGCCGGCAAAGCCGAGGCCGGAGAGCGACCCGGCCAGATCGGTACCGGCAAGGGAGTAGCCGGCCGCACCGGTCTTGTTGGCGCTGAGCACCAGCCGCAGATCGTTGTCGCCCACCCTGATGATCGAGGCCGAGACCTGCGTCGAATCCTTGGCGGCATTGATGCTGTTGGCGATCTGCTGCAAGGAATCTCCGATACCGACCGAAAAGCTGCGCCCCTCGATCTGAAATGAGCCGGAGATGCCGAGCGCGGAATTGGCATTGCTGACCGCGCCATTGCTGCCGGCGACGGCGGCAGCAGAGCTGACCCGGCGCGCTTCGGCGCGCTGCTGCACCACGATCTCGTGCATTCCGCTTGCCACCCTGCTGTCGGTGGCGACCGAGAGCAGGGCGCTGGCGGCAACCGACCCATTATTGCTGGATAGGGTGGTCTTGTTGGCATAAAAGTCCGACTGATCGCTCATCCCCTGCGCCACTGTGCGCAGCGAGCGTAGGCGATCGGAGAGCTCGGAGAGCGCATCCTGACGCTGCACCTCGATCTTCTGTCGGTTTTGCAGCAGGGCGACTTGCCGTTTCCCGACCGAAATCAACCCGTCGACTGTACTGTTCCAGTCGATTTTGGAGCTGAGTCCCGAGATATTGATCGTGCCGGCCATGTTAACCGACCTTATCAAGAATCAGGCCAATCCGTTCGCGCATGGCGATGCGCTGTTCGAGAAACTCCTTGGGCGGAATCTCCTTGATCACCTCGCCGGTTTTTTTATCCAGAACCTGCACATAGAGCAGATTCAACCGCTTCTCGTAGGTGAACCCGATGGTTTCGTTGCTGCCGGAGTAGCTCTTGTTGGCATCCTCGACCGCCTGTTTGACCTGTTGCTCGGAAGGTTGTTTCCCCTCCTCCGGCAATATTTGCCGGGAGGTGGCGACAGAAAGGTCGCGGCCGGGGACAACGCTCTGGCCCGTCTGGCTGCTGCGCGCGCTACTTGCTCCCCCCTCCGGCGCTGCCGAGAGGTATGAAGTCGAGGAAGATGAGGCGATGTTGGTGAGTGCGACCATATCGGTAGGCCTCCTTCAGCGCCGAGCCGTCCAAAGCCCGCGACGGACTCCGGACGGCCACAGCTACCGTTAACGGAAGAGCGACATCACGTTCTGGCTGGCCTGGTTGGCCTGTGCCAGCATCGCCGTGCCGGCCTGCACCAGAATCTGGTTCTTGGTGAAGTTGCTCATC
>Ga0233416_10000079_pt1 | contig 26344 bp, 26 predicted proteins | sample Sediment_Towuti__2_FD_188638 | JGI IMG/M metagenome (GOLD analysis project Ga0233416, IMG submission 188638) | Sediment microbial communities from Lake Towuti, South Sulawesi, Indonesia - Sediment_Towuti_2014_0_MG | ecosystem: Environmental > Aquatic > Freshwater > Lake > Sediment | place... | reverse complement strand
GACACCGTCCTGTCCGTCAACTCGTACGTCACGAACGTGAACTGCAGCGGCGTGGGCTACGCGTCACGGGTCGACATCCCGGACGTCCTGACGTGGATCGCGTCCTTCATGGACTAGGACACGACCGCGCTGAGTCGTCGAGGGAAGGGGGCCGTCACGGCCCCCTTCGCACGTTCGCCGCGGCGCCCGCCCTACCCGTGGGGCCTCGCCATCCCGTGGTAGTCGAGCGCCTCGTCGAGGATCGCGTCCTCCACCCCCGCCTCGCGAGCGACCTCTCGCAGCGACCGGCCCGACGACGACGCTTCCTTCACGATCTCGGACGCCTTGTCGTAGCCGATGTACGGGTTGAGGGCGGTCGCGACCGAGAGCGTGCTCTCCGCGTAGCGCTCGTTCCGCTCGCGGTTCGCCTCGATCCCGTCGACGCACTTCTCGGCGAGCAACCGCGCCGCGCTCGAGAGGAGCTTCACGGAGTCGAGGAGGTTGCGCGCCATGAGCGGGATGTAGACGTTGAGCTCGAAGTGGCCGTTCATGCCGCCGATCGTGATCGCGACGTCGTTCCCGATCACCTGGGCGGCAACCTGTGTCGCGACCTCGGGCATGACCGGGTTGACCTTGCCAGGCATGATCGAGCTGCCCTTCTGGAGCTCCGGCAGGAAGATCTCGGAGAGGCCGGCGCGGGGGCCGGAGCCCATGAGGCGGAGGTCGTTCGCGATCTTCGTGAGCGACACCGCGACGACCTTGAGCGCGCCGGACGCCTCGACGAGCCCGTCGCGTGCAGCCTGTGCCTCGAAGTGGTCGGCGGGCGCCGAGATCGCCAGGCCGGTCTCGCGCGAGAGGTACTCGCGGACGCGAGGCGCGAACTCGGGGTGCGTGTTCAACCCTGTTCCCGTCGCCGTTCCGCCGAGCGGGATCTGGCCCAGGCGCGGCATCGCGTCCTCGACGCGGGCCATGCCCTGACGGATCTGGGCGGCGTAGCCGGCGAACTCCTGGCCGAGCGTGACGGGGACCGCATCCATGAGATGCGTCCGCCCGGACTTCACGATGTCGTCGAACTCGAACGCCTTCCGCTCGAGCGAGGAAGCGAGCCGCTCGAGAGCGGGCAGCAGGTCGTGAGCCATCTCCCCGAGCGCCGCCAGATGCACTGCCGACGGAAACACGTCGTTGGACGACTGGCCCATGTTCACGTGGTCGTTCGGATGGACGTCCTCGCCCGCGACAGTCGCGATGACCTCGTTCGCGTTCATGTTCGAGCTCGTGCCCGACCCGGTCTGGAAGACGTCGATGGGGAACTGGTCGTCGAACTCGCCCGCCGCGACCCGGTCGGCGGTTGAGGCGATGCGCTCCGCCATCTCCCGGTCGAGCAGCTCGAGGTCGGCATTCACGCGCGCGGCGGCGGCCTTGATGCGGCCGAGCCAGCGTGCGACGGGAATCGGGATCGGCGCGCCCGAGACGGGGAAGTTGCCAATCGCCTTCTCGGTCTCGCCGCCCCACAGGGACTTGGATGTCGTCGTCTCGTTCATGTGGCCGAGTCTAGAGCGCCGCTCTCCGGCGGTCGTCGTGGTTTCCCCGCATGATCGCTGTGCGAGGATCGGATGGTGCCGAGGCTGATACCGGACTTGTGGGAGCCGTCCGGGACGTATCTGAACACGGCCTCGTACGGGCTCCCGCCGCGACCGGCGTGGGACGCGCTGCAGAGCGCTCTCGAGGACTGGCGCAGCGGCCGCACGAGCTGGGAGCACTGGGGCATCCCCGGAGAGGAGGCGCGCTCGTCGTTCGCGCGGATCGTCGGCGTTCCTGTCGAGACGGTGGCGATCGGCGCGAACGTCTCGAGCTTCGTCGGCCTCGTCGCTGCGTCGATCCCGGACGGGAGCTGCGTCCTCGCACCGGACGTGGAGTTCACGTCGGTCCTCTTCCCGTTCCTCGTGCAGGAGCGACGCGGCGTGACCGTCCGGCTCGTCCCGCCCAGAGAGCTCGCGGGCGAGGTCGGGCCGGATGTGGACGTCGTCGCCTTCAGCGCGGTGCAGATGGCGTCCGGCGAGGTCGCCGACCTCGACGCGATCGCCGAGGCGGCGGCCGAGCACAGCGTGCTCACGGTCGTCGATGCCACGCAGGCGGCCGGCTGGCTGCCGCTCGATGCGCGGCGCTTCGACGTCGTCGCAGCCCATGCGTACAAGTGGCTCATGTCGCCGCGCGGAGCGGCGTTCCTGGCGATCGCTCCCGAGCTCCTGGACGCGGTCGTCCCGCATGCCGCCGGCTGGTACGCGGGGGAGGACCCGCACGAGTCCTACTTCGGCCCGCCGCTCCGTCTCGCCCAGAGCGCACGCCGCCTCGACACGTCGCCTGCTTGGTTCATGTGGGTGGCGACCGCGCCGGCGCTCTCGGTGATCGAGGAAGTCGGCATCGACGCGATCCACGCCCACGACGTCGGGCTCGCAAACCGCTTCCGGGTGGGTCTCGGTCTCGAGCCGAGCAACTCGGCCATCGTCGTCTGCGACGTCGAGGGCGCAGCCGACAAGCTCGCCGCCGCGGGAATCAAGGCCGCGGTCCGTGGGGGACGGCTACGGACGTCCTGGCATGTGTACAACACCGCGGCCGACGTCGAGCGGACGCTCGACGTGCTCGTCGGCTGACGGCCGTCAGCCCCGCGCGGCCGCGAGGAGCTCGTCCCGGGTGCAGAGCTTGACGCGAGGCCGGCCCTGCTCGGCGCCGTGCTCCTTCTCGACCGCGTCGATGCGCTCCCAGCCCTCGTACGTCACGACCTCGACGCCGCGCTCGGAGAGGAGCTCGTCGATCGTGCGGTCGTGCTGACGCTCGGGAAGGCGCCCTGCGCGGACGTCCTCGAGCAGGAGGTCGACCGTCTCGGTCGCGTCCTTCTTGTTCGTGCCGATCACCCCGGTCGGCCCGCGCTTGATCCAGCCGGCACAGTAGAGGCCGGGGATCGGCGCCCCCTCCTCCCCGACGACGCGGCCGGCGTCGTTCGGCATCGTGCCCGCGCGCTCGTCGAACGGCACGCCCGGGATCGGCACACCGTGGTACCCGACGCTTCGGAACACGATTCCGCACGGAAGCACCTCCCGCTCGTCCGTGGGAACCGCCCGCAGGCGTCCGGAGTCGTCGGCCTCGAGCCGGTTGCGAACGAGCTCGATGGCCTCGACGCGGCCGTCGCCGAGGATCGCGGCCGGCGAGAGGCCGAAGCGAAGGCGAACGGCCTTCGCCCTTCCGGCCGGCTCGCGGCCGGCGAACTCGCGAAGGATCTCGACGTTTCGCTGGACGACGTTCGAGCTCTGCTCGAGCTGCGCCCTGCTCGCCGGGTCGAGGTCGAGCTCGGCGGGATCCACGTACACGTCCGCCCCAGCCAGCTCGCCGAGCTCGCCGAGCTCGGCGGAGGTCCACGCCGCCTGGACGGGCCCCCGGCGACCGACGACGACGATCTCGCGGATCCCCGAGGAGGCGATCGCCTCGATCGCGGCGTCGGCCGTGTCCGTGACCGCGAGCTCCTCGTAGGTGAGCGCGAGCATGCGCGCGACGTCGAGCGCCACGTTCCCGACCCCGACGACGACCGCCCGCTCCACGGACAGGTCGAATCGAAGCTCCTGGAAGTCGGGGTGGCCGTTGTACCAGGCGACGAGCTCGGTCGCCGCCCAGGAGCCGGGAAGATCCTCGCCCGGAACCCCGAGCCGGCGGTCGGTTTGCGAGCCGACCGCGTAGATGACCGCGTCGTACAGGGACGCCAGCTCCTCGTGCGTGACGTCCCGCCCGACCTCGACGTTGCCGAGGAAACGGAAGCCCGGACGCGCGGCGATCTTCTCGAAGGCACGCGAGACGGTCTTGAGCTGCGGGTGGTCGGGGGCGACTCCGAGCCGGACGAGCCCCCAGGGCGTCGGAAGCCGCTCGAGCAGGTCCACCTCGGTCGGCGGCTCCTCGCTGGAAAGCAGGTGCCCCGCGGCGTAGTACGCTGCGGGGCCGGAGCCCACGACGGCGACGCGAAGCAATCGCTGCGGCATCAGCCGGAATCTAGAGCTTCTGCGCTTCCCAGGGTTCAGTGACTGCAGCCGGAGCCGCAGCCACCCATGTGGGTGCCCTCGGGCAGCTCCTCGCCCTCGTCCACCTGGAACGAGTGGCCGCAGCCACACGAGGAGACGGCGTTCGGGTTGTCGATCTTGAAGCCCGATTCCTGGATCGTGTTCAGGAAGTCGATGGTCGCACCCTTGAGGTAGGGCGCGCTGAACGGATCGACGACGACCGGGATGCCCTCGAGGCGGAGTTCGATGTCACCCTCCGCAGCGCCGGCGTCGAAGCCGAGGCCGTACTGGAATCCGGAGCACCCTCCACCCTGGATGGCGACGCGGAGAACGAGCGTGTCGCCGTCCGGCTCCTCCGCCATGAGGGCCTTGATCTTCTCCGCCGCGACCGGCGTGAGCGAGATCAGCGTCTCGGTCGGGTGCTCGACGGTTGCCATCGGCTCATGGTAGCGGACGACACGACAGGTTCCAGGGGCGAGTTTGTGACACTCGTATCGCTCATTCCGCGCCCGATTCTCGAACCCTTCGTGCGCCTGAAGGGGGAGTGGTAGGTTTCGCCGCTGTACCGACGTCCGAGGTCTACGCGGGGGTACGACGCGTGCTTTCGAACTGGCTGCCGTTCCTCTTCTACGCCGTCTTTGCAGCAGCCATCCCGGCGACGATGGTCGCGGCGTCGTTCGTCCTCCCGCGCCGGCCGATCACGCGAACCCGGCAGCGGATGCTCCCGTTCGAGTCGGGCGTCTCGGAGGGGGCGCCGAGTCGCGAGCGGCGCTTCACCGTCAGCTTCTACCTGACGGCGATCCTCTTCATCCTCTTCGACATCGAGATCGTCTACCTCTACCCCCTCGCTGTACGGCTCGACGCGCTCGGCTGGTTCGGCATTGGCGAGCTCGTCGTCTTCGTGGCGATCCTCGCGGTCGCCTACGTGTACGTCTGGCGGAAGGGAGCGCTCAACTGGCACTGAAGAAGGAGCTGCCGGTCGTGAGCGACCGGCCGTTGGCGAAGGCCGGTCTCCAGTCCGAGCGAGTGCTGTGGCCGGATCGAGGTCCCGGCGTCTTCGAGCGGGAGGTCGCGGAGATCGAGGACGCGCTCCTGCTCACGACCGTCGAGAAGGCGGTCGCATGGGCGCGGTCCGGCTCCGTCTGGCCGGACACCTTCGGACTGGCCTGCTGCGCGATCGAGATGATGTCGATCGTCTCCTCCCGCTACGACATCGCGCGCTTCGGGATGGAGCGATTCAGCTCCTCGCCCCGGCAGGCCGACCTGCTCATCATCTCGGGCCGAGTGGCGCACAAGATGGCGCTGCCGCTCCGACAGGTCTACGACCAGATGCTGGAGCCGAAGTGGGTGATCGCGATGGGCGCCTGCGCGAGCTCCGGCGGGATGTTCAACAACTACACCGTCCTCCAGGGCGTGGACAAGATCGTGCCCGTGGACATCCACGTCCCGGGCTGCCCGCCACGCCCCGAGGCGCTGATGGAGGGGATCGTCCGGCTCCACGAGAAGATCCGGGCGGGCGTGCCCCCGGCCTACGCGATCCGCGGTGTCGCCGAGTGAGCGCGTACGCCGGGGTTCCGGGCGTCGTGGAGACGCGAGAGGCGTTGGACGAGGCGACGCTGGTCGTCGACCCGGCCCGGCTCGTCGAGGCCTGCACGGCGCTCCGCGACGAGCACGGCTTCAACTTCCTGAGCGACATCGCCGCCGCCGACTACCTCGGCTGGGGGGAGCAGGAGCTGGCCGGGTACATCGGTACGGCCGGAGGGCGCGACCTCAACGTGCCCGGCTCGCGCGGCTACGCCCGCGTGCCCGACCCGAAGCCCAAGCGGTTCTCCGTCTCGTACCAGCTCCTGCGGGTCGGCGACGAGCCGGCCCGGCTGCGCGTACAGGTGTGGCTGGACGACGGCGAGGCTGTTCCGAGCGTGATCCAGGTCTGGCCCGCGGCGGACTGGTTCGAGCGCGAGGCCTGGGACATGATGGGGATTCGCTGCGAGGGCCACGCGAACCTCGTCCGCATCCTCATGCCCGACGACTGGGAAGGGCACCCGCTCCGCAAGGACTACCCGCTCGGAGGGGAGCCTGTGCGCTTCTCGGGTGAGGACTAGTGACCGTCCTCCCGTCGACACGCATCTACGAGGGGACGCGCATCCCGCATCCGGTGCCCACGATCCTCGAGGTCGATCCGGAGAAGCACCGGCTCGAGGACATCCTCCGCGTCAACTTCGGCCCCAACCACCCCTCGACGCACGGCGTGCTCCGGCTGATCGTGGATCTCGACGGGGAGAACGTGGCCGGCATTCGCGCGGTCATCGGGTACCTGCACACCGGCTTCGAGAAGAACATGGAGGCGAAGTCGTGGTGGAAGTCGGTGACGTACGCACCCCGGATCGACTACGTCTCGTTCCACGCCAACGAGCTCCTCTACGTGCTCGCCATCGAGAAGCTCCTCGGGCTCGAGATCCCGCGTCGCGCCGTATGGGCGCGGATGGCGCTGGCCGAGCTGAACCGCATCCACTCCCACCTCGTCTGGCTCGGCACGTCGGCGCTCGAGCTGGGGGCGATCTCGCTCTTCTGGTACTCGTTCGACGACCGCGATCAGATCCTCGACCTCTTCGAGCTGGCCGGCGGGACGAGGATGCACACGCGCTACGTGCAGGTCGGCGGCCTCGCCGAGGACCTGCCGCCCAACTTCACCGAGGAGGCCCGGAAGTTCTGCGAGTCGATGCCGCGGTCGGTCGACGAGTACGAGGCGATCCTCAGCCGCAACACGATCTGGCTCGAGCGGACGAAGGGGATCGGCCTGCTCTCGGCCGACGACGCGCTCGCGCTCGGCCAGTCGGGGCCGATGCTTCGCGCCTCGGGCGTCGACTGGGACCTGCGCAGGAACCTCCCCTACCTCGCGTACGACGAGGTCGACTTCGACGTCCCCGTCTACCCGAATGGGGATGTCTACGACCGCTACAAGGTGCACATGGACGAGATGCGCCAGTCGGTGCGCCTCGTCCGGCAGTGCCTCGACCGTCTCGACGAGATGGACGGCGAGCCGTGGATCACCGACGACCGCAAGGTCGTGCTGCCGCCTCGCCACGAGCTGCACACGTCGATGGAGTCCCTCATCCACCACTTCAAGATCGTCACCGAGGGCTTCAGGGTTCCGGAGGGCGAGGTCTACGTCGCGATCGAGTCGCCGCGAGGCGAGGCCGGCTGCTACCTCGTCTCGGACGGAGGTGCTCGGCCCTGGCGGGTGAAGTTCCGCGCCCCCAGCTTCGCTGCGCTGCAGGCGACGGCGACGGTCGTCCAGGGATGCCTGATCGCGGATCTGATCGCAGCGGCGGGCTCGCTCGACCCGGTCATGGGAGACGCCGACCGATGAGCTTCGCCGCGAGGGTGCGCAAGCTGGCCGGCGAGTATCCGGAGCCGGCGTCCGCCGTGATGCCGGCGCTCCGCCTCGCGCAGGAGGAGCACGGCGGATGGCTCCCGCCGGACGCGTTGCGCGAGGTCGCCGACGCACTCGGCGTCACTCCCGCGTACTGCATGTCGATCGCCTCGTTCTACGACCAGTACAACCTCGAGCCGAAGGGGCGTACGCAGGTCGAGGTCTGCACGAACGTGTCGTGTGCGCTCTCCGGAGCGCAGGGTGTGCTGGAGGCGTTCGAGCGCGAGCTCGGCGTGGAGGCCGGGTCGACGTCCGAGGACGGCGCGTTCACCCTCGGGACGGTGGAGTGCCTCGGCGGCTGCGGGTGGGCAACCGTGGTCGCGATCGACAACCGCCACCGGCTGCGCGTGCAGCCCGACGACGTTCCCGCAATCGTCGAGGAGCTTCGGAATGGCTGAGCGCCCCGAGGTCGTCTTCGCCGGCACGGACGGCGGCGCGCTCACCGCGATCGAGGACTACGAGGCGGCCGGCGGCTTCTCGGCGCTCCGCAAGGCACGGGCGATGGCGCCTGACGACGTCATCGCCGAGCTCGAGGCGTCCGGCCTCCGCGGCCGCGGCGGCGCCTTCTTCCCGACCGGGCGCAAGTGGGCGTTCCTGCCGAAGCCAGACCAGCTCGACGAGCCGCACTACCTCGTCGTCAACGCGGACGAGTCCGAGCCCGGCACGTTCAAGGACCGCGAGATCATGCTCCGCGTCCCGTTCCGCTTCCTCGAGGGCTGCCTCATCGCGGCGCACGCGATCCAGTCGACGCACGTGTTCGTCTACATCCGCGGGGAGTACGACCACGAGTTCGTGGTGCTCCGCGACTCGCTCGAGGCGATGCGCGAGGCCGACCTGCTCGACGACGTGACGGTCGTCCTCCACCGTGGCGCGGGCGCGTACATCTGCGGAGAGGAGACCGCGCTCATCGAGTCGCTCGAAGGACATCGCGGCCAACCCCGGACGAAGCCGCCCTTCCCCGCGATCGCAGGGCTCTACGGAGCTCCCACCGCGGTGAACAACGTCGAGTCGATCGCGACCGTCACCGCGGTGCTGACGCTGGGTGGGGCGGAGTACGCGAAGCTCGGCGTCGAGAACTCCACCGGCACGCGCGTCTTCTCCCTCTCCGGTGACGTCGTGAGCCCGGGCAACTACGAGCTGCCGCACGGTATCTCGCTCCGCGAGCTGATCTACGACGTCGGCGGCGGCGTTCCCGGCGGGCGCGAGCTCAAGGCGATCATCCCGGGCGGTTCGTCGACCCCGATCCTCACGGCCGCAGAGGTCGACACGAAGCTCGACTTCGACTCGCTCGTCGCTGCAGGGTCGGGGATCGGCTCGGCGGGCGTCATCGTGATCGACGACCGCTGCTGCATGGTGCAGCTCGGCATCCGCGTATCGCAGTTCTACGAGCACGAGTCGTGCGGGAAGTGCACGCCGTGTCGCGTCGGGACGCGCTGGCTGACGCAGCTCCTCGAGAAGATCGAGGACGGACGGGCCTCCCAGGCCGATCTCGACCTCCTGCTCTCCGTGTGCGACCGGATCCTCGGCAAGTGCCTGTGCCCGCTCGGCGACTCGGACGCGATCGTGGTGTCGAGCTACGTGGCGAAGTTCCGCGACGAGTTCCAGGCGCACATCGACCTCGGCGGCTGCCCGTTCGGCGGGGAGTCGTCGCTCGAGGGAATCCTCGCCCCGTCCGCGCTGCACAGCCACCGCCACCGCGGGGCGGAGGCGACACCGGCGTGAGAGCCCACGCAACAGACTGTTGCAAGCGTTGCCAGAGGGACGCCCCGTGAGCGCGCCGGAGCACGTCGCCGTCACGATCGACGATCGCCAGGTCGAGGTGCCGAAGGGCACCGGGATCGTCGAGGCGGCGCAGGCGGCCGGCATCGAGATCCCGGTGTTCTGCTACGAGCCCCGCCTCGGCCCGCCGGTCGGCGCCTGCCGTATGTGCCTCGTCGAGATCGAAGGCATGCCGAAGCTCCAGGCGGGCTGCACGCTGACGGTGGCGGACGGCATGGTCATCCGGACGGGGGCGAGCTCGGAGAAGGCAGCCGAGGGGCAGGAGGCGACACTCGAGTTCATCCTCGTCAACCACCCGCTCGACTGCCCGGTGTGTGACAAGGGAGGCGAGTGCCCGCTCCAGGACCTCGCCTTCCGCTACGGGCCCGGCAACACGCGGATGCACTTCTCGAAGCACACGGTCGACAAGCCGATCCCCGTCTCACCTCTGATCGCGCTCGACCGCGAGCGCTGCATCCTCTGCTACCGCTGTACGCGCTTCTCGGAGGACGTCGCCGAGGACGGGCTCCTGATCGCACGCAACCGGGGCGCCCGCACGGAGATCGCGACGTTCGAGGACGAGGCCTACCGGGCCCCGTTCTCGGGGAACGTGATCGAGCTCTGCCCGGTGGGCGCGCTCACCTCCACGCTCTACCGGTTCGAGGCGCGGCCGTGGGACATCCAGGAGGTCCCGACCGTCTGCACGCAGTGCCCGGTCGGCTGCAACGTCTCGGCGACGATCCGCGAGGGCAAGGTCAAGCGGATCCTCTCCCGCAACCACCCGGAGATCGACCGCGGCTGGCTCTGCGACAAGGGTCGCTTCACCTACCCGCACCTGCGCGCCCGCGACCGCATCACCACGCCGCTCCGCCGCGGCCGCAAAGGCCTGGAGGAGATCGGCTGGGACGACGCGCTCGACGAGGCGGAGGAGTTGCTGCGCAACGCCCGGGGGTCGATCGTCACCGCGCTCTCCGGCTCCGAGACGATCGAGCTCGCGTACGCGCTCGGCCGGCTGCTGCGCGGAGGGTTGGACGCACACTCGGCCGTCCTCCCCGAAGCCACGTCGGACGCGCTCGACGCGTTCCGCCTCCCGCTCCGCGCGATCGGCGAGGCGGAGCTCGTGGTCGTGCTCGGCGACGACCCGGTGGTCGAGCGCGCTCCCGTCGTCGATCTCTGGATCAAGGAGGCGCGACGGAGGGGTGCAGAGATCGTCACCTGCTCGCCGACGGGAACGACGCCGACGGCGCCGGGCGAGGGCGCCGATCTGTGCCGGCAGCTCGCGGCCGGGCGAACCGCACTCGCGCGGAGGCTCCGCGCCGCGGAGCGCGCCGTCCTCGTCTGGTCAGGGCAGGGCGGAGGCGGCGGTGCCCGGGTCGCCGAGCTCGCGCTCGAGCTGGGCTTCGAGGACAAGCCGGGGTGCGGTGCGTTCCACCTCCCGTCGACGCCGAACGGCCACGGCGTCGCCCTCGCCTGGTCGGTGGCGGCGGACGCGGACGAGCTCAACCCCGAGCCGATCGAGCTCCTCGTCGTGTCGGGAGACGACGCTGCAGGCAACCCGAGCGTCCGGGCGCTCGCCGAGCAGGCGCAGCACGTCGTCGTCACGACCATGTTCCTCGAGCTCGCGGCCGGCTGGGCGGACCTCGTCCTCCCCGCGACCGCGGCGCTCGAGCGGGACGGAACGTCGCTCAACCTCGAGGGACGCGTGCAGCGCGTGCGCCGCGCGGTCCCTCCTCCCTGCCCGGACGAGCTCGCGTGGGTCTCGAGGCTGGCGGCCCGGTTCGACGTCGAGCTGTCGCCCCATGCCGCAGGCGTGTTCGACGAGGTCGCCGGAAGGCTCTTCGTCGGCCTGTCACTCGACGAGCTGGGACTCCATGCTCGGCTCCCTGCGCGCGACTCCTTCACTCCTCCCGAGGCCGGCGCGACGACCGGCCCGGCTCCGCTTCCGACGCACACCGACGAGCACTTCGTGGGAGCGCTCCGGCTCCACCGCTACCGGCCGCTGTTCTCGGGAGCCGCCGTGGAGCGCGTGCCCGAGCTTCAATTCCAGCGACCGGCGCGGGAGGTCGAGCTCTCGCCTGCCGACGCCGAGCGGCGGGGCATCGGCGCGGGAGACGCCGTGCTCGTCCGCTCGAACGGAACCTCGGTCGAGCTCCGCGCGCGCGTCAACCGCCGGCTGATCGAGGGCGTCGCCCGAATCGCCGACGAGTACGCGGGCGACCTGCACGCGACCATCGAGGTGGTGAAGGCTCCGTGAACACCCAGTCGGTGGAGTGGTGGGTCAGCCTCATCGAGGCGTTCGTCGTGATCAACCTCGTCATGGTCACCTTCGCCTACCTCACGCTCGCCGAGCGGAAGGTCATGGGACGAATGCAGCTTCGCTACGGGCCGAACCGGGTCGGCCCGTTCGGCCTCCTGCAGCCGATCGCGGACCTCCTCAAGCTCCTGAACAAGGAGAGCTTCCAGCCGAAGGAAGCCATCGACGTCCTCTACATCTTCGGCCCGTTCCTCGCCGCGTTCACGGCGCTGACGACCTTCTCCGTCATCCCGTTCGGGCCCGGCTGGGAGATCGGGGGCGTCTACGTTCCCGGCCAGGTCGCGAACCTCGACATCGCGCTCATCCTGATCTTCGCGATCGGCTCCATCGGGATCTACGGCTTCATCGTCGGCGGCTGGTCGTCCGACTCGAAGTACGCGCTCCTGGGGTCGATGCGCACGTGTGCGCAGCTCGTCTCGTACGAGGTCTCGCTCGCGCTCTCCGTCCTCGGCGTCGTGATCATGGCCAAGTCGCTGTCCCTCACCACGATCGTCGAGGCCCAGGCCGACACGGTCTGGTACGCGGCGCCCCAGTTCGTGGGACTCGCCGTGTTCCTGCTGGCCGGCACCGCCGAGACTGCGCGGGCGCCGTTCGATCTCCCCGAGGCCGAGCAGGAGCTCGTCGCCGGCTACCACACGGAGTACGGAGGGATGCGGTTCGGGCTGTACACGATGTCCGAGTACATCAACCTGATCACGCTCTCGGGGCTCTGCGTGACCCTCTTTCTCGGCGGCTGGCACGGGCCGGGCTGGGACGGCGCGTCCTGGTCCGGTCCACTCTGGTTCGGCGCCAAGCTCGCGCTGCTCCTGTTCGTGTTCATCTGGATGCGCACGACGCTCCCGCGCCTGCGCTACGACCAGCTGATGCGGTTCGGCTGGAAGATCCTGCTGCCCGTGGCGACGATCAACGCGGTCGTGACCGCGATCCTGGTGGTGGCGCTCTAGATGGCCCAGCCGTTCAGCACCCTCAAGGGCTTCGCCGTGACCTTCCGGCAGATCTTCCGCAAGCCGATCACGCAGCAGTACCCGGAGTTCAAGCGTGCGGTGTACCCGCGCTTCCGGGGGCGGCACCGGCTTCACCGGCACGAGAACGGGCTCGAGAAGTGCGTCGGCTGCTCGCTCTGCGCGGCCGCGTGCCCGGCCGACTGCATCCGGGTCGTCGCCGCGGAGAACACGGCCGAGAACCGCGTCTCGGCCGGGGAGCGCTACGCCCGCATCTACGAGATCAACATGAGCCGCTGCATCTTCTGCGGCTACTGCGAGCTCGCCTGCCCGTTCGACGCGATCACCCTCGGTAACGAGTTCGAGATCGCGGAGTACTCGCGGGACGACCTCATCTACACGAAGGACATGCTCCTCGCCGAGCCCATCAAGCGCGTCCCGGTCGCGAGCCGCGACCTCTTCGACACGCCCGAGCCCTCCTACAAGACGTCGTCCTAGCGAGCGACGATGACAGGCGACACGCGACAGCGTCCCCGGGTTCCGCCTCCGATGTCGAGCCGGAGGCTCGAGCGCTGATGGGGAACGTCCTCGTCTGGATCATCTGGCTCCTCGCCGCGGCCGGCTGCCTGGCGACGGGGGTCGCCGTCGTCAGCCTGACCAACCCCTTCTACTCGGCGCTCGCGCTCATCGGCAACCTCGCCTCGCTCGCCGTCCTCTTCCTCCTGCTCTCGGCGGAGTTCCTCGCCGCAGCCCAAGTGCTCGTCTACGCCGGCGCGGTCATGGTGATGTTCCTCTTCGTCGTCGCGTACCTCGGAGGTCGGGCGGACGCGCCCTGGGCCGGCGGCCCGCCGCTCCTGCGGACGGCCGCCGTGGTGGCCGCGGCGGCGCTGCTCGTCGAGGTCGTCGTCGTCCTCGGTCTGGCCTGGGGCGACAACCTGACGGATCCGGCCGACGTCTCCGGCTCCTTCGGGAGCCCGGGAGAGGTCGGCGAGCTCTTCCTGACCGACCACCTGCTCGCCTTCGAGATCACCTCGATCGTGCTGCTCGTGGCCGCCGTCGGCGGCGTCGTGCTCGGGACGACGCCCGAGAAGGAGGACGCGGCGTAATGGACGGCCCGGACGTCGGCTGGTACCTGATCCTGGCGGCCATCCTCTTCGGGATCGGCTCGCTCGGCGTCATGCTCCGGCGGAGCCCGCTCGTCGTCCTGCTCTCGCTCGAGATCATGCTGAACGCTGCGAACCTCACCCTGATCGCCTTCGCACGCCAGCACGGGAGCCTCAGCGGGCAGGTCTTCGCGCTCGCGGTGATGGCCGTCGCCGCTGCCGAGGTCGCGATCGGCCTCGGTCTGATCGTGGCGATGGCCCGCCGCCGTATCGTGCTCGACGTCGACGAGGCGAGGGCCCTGCGCGGCTGATGATCGCCGGCGCCTGGGTCTGTCTCCTCTCGCCGTTCGCCGGAGCGGTCGCGATCACGCTCGCCGGTCAGCGGGTCTCGCGACGGACGGCCGGCTGGATCTCGATCCTGACCACGTTCCTCGCGTTCGGCGGCGCGCTCGTCGCCTTCTTCGGGTTATGGGCCACGGATCCGTCGGACCGTGAGCAGCTCTCGACCGCGTACACGTGGCTCGCGGCCGGCGACTTCGAGGTGCAGCTGCAGATCCTGCTCGACACGCTCTCGAGCACGATGATGCTCATCGTCTCCGGCGTCGGCGGCCTCATCATCTGGTACTCGCTCGGCTACATGGAGGGCGACGACGAGGAGCGCCGGTATTTCGCGTACATGTCGCTCTTCGTCTTCGCGATGCTCCTGCTCGTCCAGTCGGGGAACTTCCTGCTGCTGCTCGCCGGTTGGGGGCTCGTCGGGCTCGCCTCGTACCTCCTCATCGGGTTCTGGCACGAGCGGCCGGAGGCCGTCGCGGCGGCGAAGAAGGCGTTCGTCATGAACGCGATCGGGGATGCGACCTTCGCCCTCGGGATCGTCCTCCTCGTCTGGGAGACGGGAACGCTCGAGTACTTCGGCGTCTTCGAGGACGTCGGCGCCCTGTCGACGACCACCGTGAACCTGGTCGCGCTCGGCCTCCTCGGCGGCGCCGTCGCGAAGTCCGCTCAGATCCCGCTCCAGACCTGGCTTCCGGACGCGATGGAGGGACCGACGCCCGTCTCCGCCCTGATCCACGCGGCGACCATGGTGACGGCGGGCGTGTACCTGCTCGTCCGGGCGAGCCCGATCTTCGAGGCGGCCTCCGACGTCCAGCACCTGGCGGCGATCCTCGGCGCGGTGACGCTGCTCGTCGCCGGGGCGATCGCGCTCGTGCAGTGGGACATCAAGCGCGTCATCGCCTACTCGACCATGTCGCAGATCGGCTACATGTTCCTCGGCGCGGGGATCGGCGCGTACGGCTACGCGATCTTCCACCTCATGACGCACGCCTTCTTCAAAGCGCTGCTCTTCATGTCCGCGGGGCTCGTGATCCACCATCTGGGAGGCGAGCAGGACATCCGCAGGATGGGCGGGCTGAGGCGGGTGATGCCCCGCACGCACGTCGCGTTCCTCGTCGGCTCGCTCGCACTGGTGGGAATCCCCATCTTCTCGGGCTTCTGGTCGAAGGACGGCATCATCTCCTCGGCACGTGCGACGGGAGGAGCGCTCGGGTGGTCGCTGTGGGCGGCGGCGATACTCGGCGCGCTCCTGACGGGCGCGTACGCCACGCGGCTCTACCTCACGGTCTTCCGTGGAGAGGAGAGCGCGTTCGCGAAGGAGCACGCGCACGTCGGACACGGCGAGGGCCCGCGCTCGATGCTCGTCCCCGTCGGGATCCTCAGCGTGCTGGCCACGATCGGCGGGCTCGTCGTCATCCCCGGAGTCTGGGAGCCCTTCCTCACCTGGATCGACGAGACGGCGGAGTCACTCGTCATGCCGACGGTCGCCGAGGAGTACCAGATCAGTGTGCTCGCGGTGGCGCTCGGCGTCGCCGGCTTCTACGTCGCGCTCCGGGCCTTCCGGGCGGGTCGCCAGGTGGTGACCAACTCGGGCGTCTGGCGCGTCCTCGAGCACAAGCTCTACTTCGACGAGCTGTACGACGCGCTCGCCTACCGCCCAGCCGCCGCGCTGTCGGTGGTCCTGCGCCGGAACGTCGAGGAGCCCGTCGTCGAGCGCTCGCTCGACGAGATCGGCACCGGGACGATCCAGGTCGGCGGCGAGGTGGCGCGCACGCAGTCCGGTCTCCTGCGCTCGTACGCGATCGCGATCGCGTTCGCGGTCTTCGTCCTCGTCGTCGTCTTCGTGGCGGTGCGCTAGCACGATGCTGACGACGCTCCTCCTCGTCCTCCCGGTCGTCGCGGCGCTCGTCCTCGCGATCGTGCCCTTGCCGCGGGACGCGACTGCGGGACTCGCGCTCCTCACCGCGCTGCTCGAGGTCGGGCTCTGGATCGTGGCCGCCACGCGGTACGACTTCGATGCGGGCGGTCTCCAGCTCGGCACCTCGCGCGAGTGGGTCGAGAGCCTCGGGATCTCGTACACGGTGGGCTTCTACGGGTTCTCGATCTGGCTCGTCGGGGCGACGGTCGTCGTGTTCGCAGCCGCGATCGGATACGCGATGTGGACAGGGCGGGAGCGCCCGCGCGCCTACTACGCGCTCATGCTCTTCTTGAGTGGAGCGGTCGTCGCGACGTTCGTCGCACAGGACCTCCTCCTCTTCTACATCGCATTCGAGGCGATGCTCATCCCCCTCTACGTGCTCGTCGGCGTCTGGGGTGGGCCACGGCGCCTGTCGGCGACGCTGACGCTCGTCATCTACACGATGGCGGGCTCGCTGCTCATGCTCGCCTCCGTCGTCGCCTTCGGGGTGACCCAGGGGACGTTCTCCCTCGTCGACTCGGGCACGAGCGACAACGTCTGGATCTTCCTCGGCTTCGCGATCGCGTTCGCGGTCAAGGCGCCGCTCTTTCCGCTGCACGGGTGGCTCCCGCTCGCGTACCGGGAGGCGCCCGTCGAGGTCGCCGCCGTGCTCTCGGCGGTCGTCTCGAAGACGGCGGTCTACGGGTTCCTGCGGATCTGCCTGCCGAAGTTCCCGGAGCCCTCCGACGACCTCGCCGGCCTCGTCCTCGTCCTCGCGGCTGCGGGCCTCGTCTACGCGTCGCTGCTCGCGTTCCGGGCGCCCGATCTCCGAGGCGTCGTCGCCTACTCGTCCATGGCGCAGATGGGCCTCATCACGCTCGGCGTCTTCGCGTTCGACGACCTCGGCCTGTCGGGCGCGGTCCTCCAGTCCGTCGCGCACGCGCTCGTCTCCGCGAGCATGTTCCTCCTCGTCGGCATGGTCGAGCTGCGGTGCGGTACGGGTGAGCTCGCCTCTCTCGGCGGGATGGCGCGCAGGCGTCCCGTCCTCGCCACCGTCGTCCTGATCGCGGGGATGATCGCACTCGCGGTTCCGGGGTCGGCGACCTTCGCCGGCGAGTTCCTCATCCTGGCCGGCGTGTACGACCAGGGGTGGGGCTACTCGGCAGTGGTCGCGCTCGGGATCGTGCTCGCCGCGATGTACATGCTCCGCGTGATCTCGGCGATCCTGCACGTGAAGCCGGGCCCGGCGGTGCGAGAGGAGGCGCCCGACCTGCGCGGCGCCGAGCTCGGGCTCGTCATCCCCCTCATCCTCGTACTGCTCGGACTCTCGCTCTGGCCCGCTCTCGTCAGCGAGAGCTCGGTCTCGGGAGAGGCCGCGGACGTCGTCCTCGAGGCGCTCCGATGATCGACACGCCCTCGGTCGACTGGCTCGCGCTCTCCCCGACCCTCGCGCTCCTCGCAGGCGCGGCCATCGCGCTGCTCGCCGCCGTCCTCGTCCCCGACTGGATGAAGAAGGCGATCACGGCGGCCGCGAGCCTCGCCGGCTTCGCGGTCGCGGCGGTGCTCTCCGGCGTGGTCTTCGACCAGAGCCCGACACCAGAGGTGCTCCTCCAGGGGACGCTGGCCCGCGACCAGCTCGCGGCGCTCGCCCAGCTCGTGATCGCCGTGACAGGAGCCGCCGTCGTGCTCGTCTCCTGGTTCGAGCGCGAGCGGCAGGGAAGCGGCGAGTACTACGCGCTCCTCGCAGTCGCGGGCGCAGGGATGGCCTTCTTCGTGAGCGCCGAGGATCTGATGACGCTCTTCCTCGGCCTCGAGTGGTTCTCGCTCTGCCTGTACATCCTCGTCGCCGTCGATCGCGAGCGCGAGACCTCGCTCGAGGCAGGCCTCAAGTACCTCATCGTCGGAGGCTTCGGCTCTGCCGTCCTCCTCTTCGGCTCGGCGCTCGTCTACGGGGCGACGGGCGAGCTCAGCTTCGGCGCGATCGCCTCGGCGCAGACGCAGGACGACGCTTTCCTCCTCGCCGGCCTCGCGATGATCCTCGCCGGCCTCGCGTTCAAGGTCTCGGCCGCGCCCTTCCACATGTGGACGCCCGACGTGTACCAGGGCTCGCCGACCTCGGTGACGGCATTCATGTCCGCCGCGACCAAGACGGCCGCGTTCGTCGCGATGCTGCGGCTCCTGGTCACGGCGTTCCCCGAGCAGAGCGACGTCTGGACGATCGCGGTCGCCGTGCTCGCCGCGATCTCGCTCGTGTGGGGCAACCTCGCCGCGCTCGCCCAGCGGAACCTCAAGCGGCTGCTCGCCTACTCCTCGATCTCGCACGCGGGCTTCATGCTCATGGCGGTCGCCGCGAACTCCGAGTTCGGCGGAGAGGCGCTCCTCTACTACCTCGTCCCCTACTCGGCGATGTCCGTCGGCGCATTCGGGGTCGTCGCGGCCCGCGAGCGGGAGCTCGGGAAGGCCGCGACGCTCGAGTCGCTCGCCGGTCTCGGCTGGGAGCGCCCGTACTACGGAATCGCGCTCTGGACGTTCATGCTCGGAATGGCCGGCTTCCCACTGACGGGCGGGATGTTCGGCAAGCTGTTCGTGCTCTCGGCCGCCTACGACGCCGGCGACTGGTGGCTGGTCATCCTCGGCGTCGTCGCGACCGCCGTCTCGCTCGCCTACTACCTCAACGTCGTGCGCTGGTTGTACATGCGCTCGGGAGCAGGGCTACGCCTTGCACCCGCCGGCGGGTCGCCGCCGCGCGACACCGCTCTCGGCGTCGCGGTCGCCGCGTGCGTGGTCGTCACGGTCGGCTCGTTCTTCTTCGTGCAGCCGATCCTCGACGCCGCCGCCGATGCGGCCTCGTCCCTCCCGTTCTAGCCTCGCAAACCCGTGCCACAGGCGCGCATCGGCTGCTCGGGCTGGAACTACTCCCACTGGCGAGGGATCTTCTACCCGCCGAGCCTCCCCACCTCTCGCTGGCTCGAGTTCTACGCCCAGAACTTCGACACGGTCGAGGTCAACGCGACCTTCTACCGCCTTCCCACGCACAAGGCCGCCGAGGCCTGGGCGCGGGCCACGCCGGACGACTTCGTGTTCGCCGTGAAGGCCAGCCGCTACCTCACCCATGTGAAGCGTCTGCGAGACGTGGGGGAGCACGTCCCCCGGCTGCTCGAGCCGCTCGACCCTCTCGCCGAGGCCGGCAAGCTGGGGCCGATCCTGTGGCAGCTTCCTGAGAGCTTCCACCGCGACGACGAGCGGCTCGCCGAGACGCTGGCCGCGCTGCCTCGGATGCGGCACTGTTTCGAGTTCCGCCACGCGAGCTGGTTCGTCCCGGAGGTCGAGGAGCTGCTTCGGGATCACGGTGCGGCGCTCGTAATCGCGGACCACCCCGCTCGCGGCTTCCAGACGCGCGCGCTGACGGCCGAGTGGACGTACCTGCGCTTCCACCAGGGCCGGGCCGCGGACGGGGCCTACGGCCGCGGAGCGCTCCGAGCGTGGGCGGATCGCCTTGGCACCTGGCGGCAGGTCGGAGACGTGTACGCGTACTTCAACGACGACTGGGCCGGACACGCCGTCGAGGAGGCACTGTACCTGCGGGGTCTCCTGGCAGAACCGCCTGGCCGTATCCACTAGATTCCCGGCATGGCTACCGAACTCACGTGGCTCGGACACTCCGCGTTTCGCATCGAGTCCCCGGGTGGGAAGCGCATCTACGTCGACCCGTTCCTGCACGGGAACCCGAAGTGCCCGGAGCACGAGCTCGCGCCCGAGCGCTGCAACCTCGTGGTCGTGACGCACGGGCACGGCGACCATGTCGGCGACACGGTCGCGATCCACAGGCGCTTCGGCTGCCCCGTCGTCGCGCAGCTGGAGCTGCGCGGCTGGCTCACGCGACAAGGGGTCGCCGACGACGGCCAGACGTGCTCGCCCAACAAGGGCGGGACGGTGGCGATCGAGGGCGTCACGGTCACGCTGACCGACGCGAACCACTCGTCCTCGACGCCGGACGGCACGTACGCGGGAGAGTCCTGCGGCGTCGTCCTCGAGCTGGAGGACGGCTTCAGGATCTACTTCGCCGGGGACACGAACGTGTTCGGCGACATGTCCCTCGTCGGTCGCATCTACTCGCCCGACGTCGCCGTCCTCCCGATCGGCGACCACTACACGATGGGGCCGCGCGAAGCCGCCGTCGCGCTCGAGCTGCTCGGGGTGATCCGCTGCGTCCCGTGCCACTACGGCACCTTCGGCCTGCTGACGGGAACGCCCGCGCAGCTGCAGGAGCTCGCGCCACCCGGCGTCGAGATCCTCGCGCCCGAGCCCGGGGGGACGCTCACCTTCTGATGCGCGAGCGCTGGTTCGGCGCAACCGGCCGGAAGGTCCCCGAGATCGCCCTCGAGGACACGATCGACCTCGAGGGCGCGCTCGTCCTCGACGGCGTGTCCGACGTGCCCGCAATCCACGCGGCCCACGAGCAGGGGACACCGGTCGTCGTGCGGGCGGCGACGGCGGAGCAGGTACTCGCCGCGCTCTCGCTGGGAGAGGTCGCCTGCGCTCTCGTACGCGACGAGGCCCTTCTGTCGCTCGACCTGGCCGAGCTGACCTACGGCTAGACACGGTGTCTGACACCACCCTACGCAACCATGCGGGTTCGCGGCGATCGGGTGTCAGACACCGACTGGTTGCGACCTACTCGGTCTGCGCCTGCGATCTCGAGGCGCAACAGTGGGGCGTCGCGGTGCAGTCGAAGTTCCTCGCGGTCGGCTGCGTCGTGCCCTGGGCGGAGCCGCGCGTCGGCGCGATCGCGACGCAGTCGTACGCGAACCCTCGCTACGGGCCGGACGGGCTCGCGCTCCTGCGCGAAGGCCTCACCGCCGAGGAGGCGGTCGCGCGCCTCACCGCCCCCGACTCCGATCGCGCCCGGCGCCAGCTCGGAGCGATCGACGCGCAGGGCAGAGCCGCGACCTTCACGGGCGACGAGTGCCACGAGTGGGCGGGCGGTCGCACGGGCGTCGGCTACGCGGCCCAGGGGAACATCCTCGTCTCGGGGGTGACCGTCGACGCGCTCGCTGAGACGTTCGAGGCGACCGAAGGAGCGCCCCTCGCGGAGCGGCTCCTCGACTGCCTCGACGCGGCTCAGGCGGCGGGTGGCGATCGCCGGGGCCAGCAGTCGGCGGCGCTCCTCGTCGTCGGTCCGGAGCAGGGATACGCCGGCCTCTCGGACGTCGTCGTCGACCTCCGCGTCGACGACCACCCGCGCCCGCTCGAGGAGCTCCGCCGGCTCTTCGGGATCCACCAGGAGCTATTCGGTCGGACGCCGCGGACAGAGTGGATCGAGGTGGACGACGTGCTGCGCGCGGAGATCGCGGAGCGGCTCGCGGCGTTCGGCTTCGAGCGGCTCGAGGACTGGGCCGGAGTCGAGAACCTCGAGGAGCGGGTGGAGGGCGAGGACCTCATCGATCCCTTCGTGCTCGCCCGGCTTCGCCGTCACTCGGAGTAGTCGCCCGGCAGCCGCAGGCCCGCCGCGAGCCGCCTGAAGTCCGGTACGGGATCGTGCTCGGGACGGGCGACGACGAGCACGGCGCCGGGCTCGGGCCCGGCGAGCGCCGCGACGAGAAGCTCGAGCCCGACCGCGAGCGCGAAGGCCTTGTGCGCCTGTTTCCCACCGAAGGGGACGAGCTCCTCGGGTGAGGCGCGCCCGGCCAGAACGTCCCCGTGGGTCACTGCGCCCATCGAGACGTCGGCGACGAGCGGTTTCCCGTCGCTTGCCGGGATCGCAATCGCCAGGGGGTTGGTACCCGTGAGGGGCGGGCCTCCGTCGGGATGCGGCAGCCGCCTCGGAGAGGTCGCGGTCAGGGCGGCCACGAGTCCACCCTCCGCGAGCCGGCGCGCCCAGTAGCCGAGGACGCCGGTCGGGAAGCAGTGGCGGGCGACGAGGACCCGCGCCCGTTCGGGTGGGTACGCGAGCGTCGAGCGCACGATCTCCTCGAGTACGAGGTAGCCGAGCGCGCCGTGGCCGTCCCAGCGCTCGAAACCCTCTTCCGACTCGAGGAGCAGCGGGCGAGCCGAAGGATCGACGTCGAGCGTCTCCAGCCACTCGACGCGGGAGAGTCCATGCCCACGTTTCCCGCGCGCTTCGGCCTCCGAGAAGTGGGTGACGAGGAGCTCGACCGCGTCGTCGCCGAAGCCGAGTCGCAGGAGCCGCTCGCGTGCCTCGTTCGGCGTCACGGTGCGAGTCTACGAGCGGCTTGCCTCGAGCACGCCCGACGCGATAGACACCGCACATGACGACCGTGCGCCTGACCCGCGGATGTTTCGTCGGCAGCGTCGGGTTCCTGCTCCTCCTCCAGCGCCTGCCGCGACCGCTCGTGGAGGCGGCGTTCGCCGCCCCACAGCCCTTTCGCTTCCTCGACGAGCACCAAGCCGCCGTCGTCACGGAGGCGACGGCGCGGCTGATCCCCGGGCCGCGCGACGAGCCGTCGGAGGTCGGTCATCCCGGCGCCCGCGAGGCGGGTGTCGTCCACTACGTCGACCTCATGCTGTCGGCGTTCGAAGACGACCCGCCCCGCATCTACGCGGGCGGCGCCTGGAGCGACCGGCACGGAGGTCCGGAGAACCTGATGGCCCGCTTCGTGCCTCTTTCCCGGGCCGAGGAACAGGCGTGGCGGGCGCGGATCCGGAAGCTCCAGCGCCGGTACGTGCGCGGCATCGCCGCGCTCGACCGGGCAGCGGGCGCCGACTTCGCCGCCGCGTCTCCGCAGAAGCGAGACGGGATCCTCGCCTCGAAGCGCCACGCGGCCTTCCGCCGCCTCCTCTTCGAGCACGCGGTCGAGGGGATGTACGCGGTGCCGGAGTACGGCGGGAACCGTGGCCTCGCCGGCTGGACGGAGATCGGGCACGCCGGCGACGTCGCACCCCTCGGGTGGCCGGCGGAGAGGGTGACCGAGCCCCAGCCCGACCCGGCACCGCCCGGGTCGAAGCTCCCCTTCCCCGCAGCCGTGGGGGACGAGCGCAAGCCCGTTCGGAAGCTGCAGTCGCTCGCCCCTCCGCTCGCCGACCTGCAGGCCTTCCTCGATGCGGCCCTTCCCCTGCTCGCGCGGAGCCGCCGCGGTGCCTAGGGCGATCGTCGTCGGCTCCGGACCGGGGGGTGCGACCGCCGCCATGGTGCTGGCGCAGGCGGGCTTCGACGTGACCGTCCTGGAGAAGGGCCGGAACCACTTCACGGATCTCGAGACGCCGACGCCCCGCACGCTCTACTCCAACGACGAGCTCAAGATGATCCGCGGCTTCGGTCAGACGCTTCCCGAGCTCGAGCCGCGAACCTTCCGGTTTCGCGACGGGCAGGACGAGCCCGTCGCCGTGGGTGACGTCAACACGATCCCCGGCGCCGTCGGGGGCGGGACGACGCTGTGGGACGCGAAGGTGCCGCGCTACTGGGACATCGACTTCAAGAAGCGGTCGCTCCTCGGGCCCGTCCCGGACGCGGACGTCGTCGACTGGCCGTTCGCGTACGAGGACCTCGCTCCCTACTACGACGCGGCCGAGGAGCTGATCGGCGCGGCCGGGGACGTCTCTGCGCTCCCGGCGTTCACGCGTCAGCACGCCCCGCGGACACGCCCGTTCCCGATGCCGCCCGGCGCCCAGATGCGCAGCTCGCTCCTGCTCGCCGACGGCGCCAGGCGAGTCGGGCTCCACCCGTACCCGTTCATGGAGGCGGTCAACTCCGTGCCGTACGACGGCCGTCCGCCCTGCATCCACTGCGGGCACTGCAGCTTCTTCGGCTGCCCGATCCACGATCGCGGCAGCGCGCTCGTGCCGCTTCGTCGCGCTCTCCAAACCGGTCGGGTGGAGCTCCTCGCCGAGACGACCGCGCTGCGCGTCGTCCACGACGGCTCGCGTGCCACCGGCGTCGCGGTCGAGCGCCCCGACGGCCGGCGCCGAACCCTTCCCGCGAACCTCGTCGTCCTCGCAGCGGGCGCCGTCGACACGGTGCGGCTCGCGCTCCTCTCCGCGCTGCCCGACCGCAGCGGTCTGATCGGCCGCGGCCTCATGCTCCACTGGATGTCGCACGCCTACGGCATCTACCTCTCGGAACGGATCCACGCGGACATCGGCCGCAACAACACGCAGGCGATCGACGACTTCGCCGATCCCGACTTCGAGGGCGCGCGGGAAGCGGCCAGAGAGACCGGGCTGCCCTACTTCCGGGGCGGCGTGGTCGAGCTCGGCGGTACCTCGCAGGTGATCCAGGAAGCGCTCCAGTACGTCGACCTGCTCGAGCTCTTCGAGCCCGAGAAGCCGTTCGGAGTGCGCTTCAAGGAGCTCATGCGGCTGTCGGCTCTCCGGGACCGCCTGGCGGGCTCGCAGATGATCGCCGAGGACCTCGCCCAGACGACGAACTGCGTCGACCTCGACCCGCGCGTCCGCGACCGGCTCGGGCTTCCGGCGGCCCGCATCACGTACTCGCCGCACGCGCACGAGCTCGCGGCCCAGGACTTCTACCTCCCGCGGCTCAAGGAGCTGATCGAGGAGGCGGGTGCCGACGCGGCCGGCGCGATCCAGTCGGTGTCGACCGAGCAGCGGCCGTCGCCCACGGGCCAGCTGACGCCGACCGGATCACACCTCATGGGCGGGATGCGCTGCGGCGAGGACCGCGCGACGAGCGTCACCGACTCGCACGGGCGCCTGTGGGGGATGGAGAGCCTGTGCGTCGCCGACGCCGGCGTCTTCCCCACGAGCGGGGCGCACAACCCGACGCTGACGATCGTCGCGACGGCGTGGCGCAACGCGCGCGCCTGGGCCGGGGTCGAAGGCATCCCCGCGCTCGCCCCCGCCCCTCCCCTCCCGAGCGAGGGCGGCGACGCACCGTGGGCGCTCGTCGCGGGCGGAGCGGTGGCCGTTGCCGCTGCCGCCGCGGGCGTCGGGGCCGTGCTGGGCCACCGGAGCCGGCGAGCGGACGCCACGGCCACGCAGGACGAGCCGCACCCGTGACGAAGCGCCGGTGTCAGCCGCGGCCGAGCGTCTCGCGGAACCTGCGCACAGGCCAGCCGCGCTCGGCGGCCGCACGGCGGAGGCCCCGATCCGGGTTCACCGCCACCGCGGTCCCGACCGCCTCGAGGAACGGGACGTCCGTGATCGAGTCCGAGTAGCCGACGGAGGCCGCGAGGTCGAGATCCTCGGCGTCCGCCAGCTCCACGAGCGCGTCGGCCTTCGCCCGTCCGAGCAGGCGCCGCTCGAGCCTCCCCGTGAAGACGCCGTCCGCGGTCTCGGCGAGCGAGCCGAGGGCACCATCGAGATCCAGCTGGCTCGCCACGACGTCGCCGATCTGCTGGAGCGCGCCCGAGACGACGAGCACGCGCTCGCCGCGCTCGCGGTGCAGGCGCGCGAGCTCGAGCGCCTGGCGGTACACGAGCGGCCGGAGGACCGGGCCCCACGCGTCCGCGACGATCTCGTCCAGAACGTCGACGGAGAGCCCGTCCAGGATCGCTACTGCGGCGTCTGCCGTCTGGCCCGCGCGTCCGTGACCCGCTCCGAAGCGCACGAAGAGACGCTCCGCGACCTTCGCCTGCAGCAGCTGGCGGCGGCCGATCAGCCCGGCGCGATGGAACGGGGTCGCGAGGGCGAGCGAGCTCGAGCTCGCGATCAACGTTCGATCGAGGTCGAAGAACGCGGCCGCGGACACGCGGCGACTCTACGAGAGCACGGTGAGCGGCTTGCGGATCGCGCCCGCACGGGTCGCGGCAACCGCCTCGGCGAGCGCGGCGACGGCGAGCGCGGCCTCGGAATCCGGGGCGACCTCGAGCACCGGGCGCCCCTCGTCGGAGGACTCCCGGAGGGCCGGGTCGAGCGGGATCCGCCCGAGCAGCGGGACCCCCAGCTCGTTCGCGAGCGCCTGACCGCCACCCGCTCCGAAGAGCTGCTGGCCGGTCCCGACGAGGTAGGACATGTTCTCGACGGCGCCGACCACGCGCATCCCCGTCCTCTGCGCCATCTGCGCGGCGCGCACGGCGACCTGCTGTGCCGCAGGCTGCGGCGTCGTCACGACGAGCGCCTCGGCTCGAGGAAGCAGCTGGCCGAGGGACATGGCGACGTCGCCCGTGCCCGGCGGCATGTCGACGAGCAGCGTGTCGAGCTCGCCCCAGTGGACGTCGGAGAGGAACTGCTCGAGTGCCTTGTGCAGCATCGGGCCACGCCACATGATCGGCGCGTTCTCGTCGAGGAAGAAGCCGATGGACATGAGCTTCAGGTCGCCGCGGACAGGGGGGACGATCATGTCGTCGACCGCGATCGGCTTCTGGTGGATCCCGAGCATGTGCGGGATCGAGTGCCCGTAGACGTCGGCGTCGAGGATTCCCACCTGCTCCCCGCGCGCCGAGAGCGCGGAGGCAAGGTTGACGGTAAGCGTCGACTTCCCGACCCCGCCCTTCCCCGACGCGACCGCGACGACACGCGTCGACGCCGCCAGCGAGATCGCCCGCTCGCTGGGCTGGCCGCCGCGGAGCCGCGAGACGAGCGCCGCCTTCTCCTCCGGCGTCATGACGTCGAAGCCGAGTCG
>Ga0233416_10000078_pt1 | contig 26361 bp, 24 predicted proteins | sample Sediment_Towuti__2_FD_188638 | JGI IMG/M metagenome (GOLD analysis project Ga0233416, IMG submission 188638) | Sediment microbial communities from Lake Towuti, South Sulawesi, Indonesia - Sediment_Towuti_2014_0_MG | ecosystem: Environmental > Aquatic > Freshwater > Lake > Sediment | place... | reverse complement strand
TCACGCGTCGGAGCTGCTGCTCGAGGAGAACCGTCAGCCCGGTCGCGATCGGCTCACCCGGATCATCCGCGACAACGCCGGCCGGCTCGATCGGATGGTAAAGGACGTCCTCGAGCTCAACCGTCGCGACCGTGCGCATGCCGAGCCGATCCGGGTCGAGCCGTTTCTCACCGCGTTCCTCGAAGAGTTCGTCCAGAACGAGCGGCTCGACCGGTCGGCGTTCACGCTCGAGCGCGAGGGTGACGGCGTTATCGAGTTCGACCGGGTCCATCTTCACCAGGTCCTCTGGAACCTGGTGCGCAATGCGTGGCGGCACTCGCGCAAGGGCCCCGGCGGCGTGCGGCTGCGGCTGCAGCGCCAGGGCAATCGACTAGAATTGCACGTCGTGGACGACGGGCCCGGCGTGGCGAAGGATCTGCAGAGCCAGCTCTTCGAGCCGTTCTTCACGACCTACAGCGCCGGAACGGGGCTCGGGCTCTACATCGCCCGGGAGCTCTGCGCGGCGAACGGCGCGGCGCTCGACTACGTCGACCGCGGCACCGGCGCCGACTTCCGCGTGACCTGGCTGGGGATCCGCGAATGAACCGCAGCGACCGCCGCGCGGCAGCCAAGACGACCGTCCTGGTCGTCGACGACGAAGCCGACATCCGGGAGCTTCTCGAGCTCACCCTGCTGCGCATGGGGCTCGGGGTCGAGTGTGCGGGGTCGGTCACGGCGGCGATGGAGTTCCTGAAGGCGCGCAGCTTCGATCTCTGCCTTACCGACATGCGCCTGCCGGACGGCGACGGGCTCGAGCTGGTCCGCTACATCGGGACCAATTGCGCCGACCTCCCGGTCGCCGTGATCACCGCCCACGGCAGCACCGAGAACGCGGTGGCTGCGCTGAAGGCCGGGGCGTTCGACTATGTCTCGAAGCCGCTGTCGCTCGAGCAGCTCCGCACGCTCGTCAAGTCGGCGCTGAATCTCCCGCTGAAGGCGGCGCCCAAACCCGCTGCGGGGGGCGCATACCGGCTGCTCGGCGAGAGTCCGCCGATCCAGCAGGTCAGGGCGATGATCGACAAGCTCGCGCGGAGCCAGGCCCCCGTGTACCTCACCGGGGAGTCCGGCAGCGGGAAGGAGCTTGCCGCCCGCCTCATCCACGCGGGCGGCGCCAGGCGAGAACGGGCGTTCACGCCCGTCAACTGCGGAGCGATCCCCGAGAGCCTGATGGAGAGCGAGTTCTTCGGCTACCGCAAGGGCGCCTTCACCGGTGCCGATGCGGACCGTGAAGGCTTCTTCCACGCCGCGAACGGCGGCACGCTCTTCCTCGACGAGGTCGCAGACCTGCCCTTGGCGATGCAGGTCAAGCTGCTTCGGGCGATCCAGGAGAAGCGCGTGCGCAAGGTCGGGGCGACGACCGAGGATCCGGTCGACGTGAGAATCATTTGTGCGACGCATCAGAGCCTGGCGGGGCTCGTGGAAGCCGGCAAGTTTCGCCAGGACCTTTACTACCGCCTGGCCGTGATCGAGCTCCGGATGCCGCCGCTCCGGGACTGCCGCGAGGACATCCCGGTGCTGGCCGACGCGATCCTGGCCCGGCTCGGCGAGGAAACGGGGGCGGCGAGACGCCACCTGTCGCAGCCTGCGCTCGACGCGCTGCTCGGCTACGACTTTCCGGGCAATACCCGGGAACTCGAGAACGTGCTGGAGCGGGCGATTGCGCTCTCGGGCTCCGGCGAGATCGGCCCGGACGACCTCCAGCTCGCGCCCCCCGTCGCGGTGGAGGAGCCGCGCGCGCCGAACGCGAAGTGGCCGTTGCAGGACTACCTGGATCGGGTGGAGCGCGAGGCGATCCTCGAAGCGCTCGACAAGACGCGCTTCAACCGGACCGCGGCGGCAAAGCTGCTCGGGATCACCTTCCGCGCCCTCCGCTACCGGATGGAGCGGCTCGGGATCCACTGACGGCGTGGCAGGGCGGGGCGATCGCGCCGCGGGTCGGTGGCGGACCAGACCCGACCGGAGACGGACGCTGAAGCTCGACGAGGCCGGGCGCCTCGCCGGCACCCGCTTCATCCCCTCGCCGAACTGCGACGATCGCCCGCCCGGGACCCGGGTCACGCTGCTTGTGGTTCACGGCATCAGCCTCCCGCCGGGGAAGTTCGGCGGCGAGGACGTGGTGCGTCTCTTCACCAACGCCCTGGATTGCGCCGCGCACCCGGCGTACGAGTCCCTCCGCGGCCTGCGTGTGTCGGCGCACTTCTTCATCCGGCGAACGGGCGAGCTGATCCAACTGGTGCCGTGTGGACGGCGCGCTTGGCATGCGGGCGCCTCGAGCTGGCTGGGACGCGAGGCCTGCAACGACTTCTCGATCGGCATAGAGCTCGAGGGTACCGACGAGCGGCCTTACGCGGGCCGCCAGTACCAGAGGCTGGCGCGGCTCGTCACCGCGCTCGGGCGTCACTATCCGCTCACCGACATCGTCGGCCACAGCGACGTCGCCCCCGGCCGGAAGACCGACCCCGGTCCCGCGTTCGACTGGGGACGCCTCCGCGCGCTCCTCGGGGGCTCGCTCTAGCCGCCGTTTCCGGGCCGCGTCGGCTCAAGGCCCCGGCCGGCCTGGCGCGGGCCGCCGAAGCATGACGAATACGTGACGAACCTCACACGCGGCGCGCACAAGCGTCGCTCGGCCGATGAAACGGCTGAGAAAAATCTTGCAAGACGAAATCGAGCGCACTAGAATTTGTGCCGAAGCGCAAGCCAGACACTATATATAGTGGGTTCCGGCGCCGCGGTGAGGCCAGCGGTCCGGGAGGGGCTTCGTCAACCAAAAGACGCGAGCAGAGGAGACTAAGATGCAACTTGCTGGTGAAGCCGTCTCAGCCCCGCCCTTCGTCAGCACCGGTCTCCCCGATCCCGCAGCCGTCCAGCAGGCCTCCCTCCTCGCGCAATGCAAGGTCATCCGCCGCAACGGCGCGGTGGTGGCGTTCGAGCCCACCAAGATCTCGGTCGCGATGACGAAGGCCTTCCTGGCGGTGAGCGGCGGCCCCGGCGCCGCATCGGCCCGGATCCGCGAACTGGTGTCGCAGCTCACGGAACTCGTGGTGCGGGCGCTGATCCGCCGTCAGCCCACCGGCGGCACATTCCATATCGAGGACATCCAGGACCAGGTCGAGCTCGCATTGATGCGCTCGGGCGAGCATGACGTCGCGCGGGCATACGTTCTCTACCGCGAAAAGCGCGCGCAGGAGCGGGCCCGGGAAGCGACTCAACGGAAGACCGCGGCCGCGCAGCCCGCGCTCCACGCGATCGAGCGCGGCCAACGCGTGCCGCTCGACCTGGCGGGGCTCATCGAGCTCGCTCGATCCGCCTGCGTCGGCCTCGGCGACGCCGTGGATGCCGATCTGATCCTCCGAGAGACGCTGAAAAACCTCTACGACGGCGTGCCGATGGAGGAGGTCCGCAAGTCGGCCATTCTCGCGGCGCGGGCGCTGATCGAGAAGGACCCAGCGTACTCGTACGTCTCCGCCCGCCTTCTTCTGCACACGATCCGCCTGGAAGTGCTCGGCGAGGAGGTCGGCCAGGCCGACATGGCAGCGCGCTATGCCGACTACTTTCCGCAGTTCATCAAGCACGGGATCGCGGCCGACCTGCTGGACGAACGGCTCGCCCGATTCGACCTGCTGAAGCTCGGCGCCGCGCTCGACGCCTCGCGCGACCTCGCCTTCGGCTATCTCGGGCTGCAGACGCTGTACGACCGGTACTTCCTGCACGTCGATGGCCGCCGCATTGAGCTGCCGCAGGCGTTCTTCATGCGGGTCGCGATGGGCCTGGCGCTCAACGAGATCAACAAGGAAGACCGGGCGATCGAGTTCTACAACGCGCTGTCGAGCTTCGATTTCATGAGCTCGACCCCGACGCTTTTCAACTCGGGGACCCGGCGATCGCAGCTCTCGAGCTGCTATCTCACTACCGTCTCGGACGACCTCGATGGCATTTACGAGGCGATCAAGGAGAATGCGCTGCTCGCCAAGTATGCCGGTGGCCTGGGCAACGACTGGACGCCGGTGCGCGCGCTCGGCAGCCACATCAAGGGCACGAACGGCAAGTCACAGGGCGTGGTGCCGTTCCTGAAGGTGGTGAACGATACCGCGGTGGCGGTGAACCAGGGCGGGAAGCGCAAAGGGGCGGTCTGCTCGTATCTCGAGACCTGGCATCTGGACATCGAGGAGTTCCTTGAGCTGCGGAAAAACACCGGCGACGACCGGCGCCGCACGCACGACATGAACACGGCCAACTGGATCCCGGACCTGTTCATGAAGCGGGTCCTGGAGAACGGCGAATGGACGCTGTTTTCGCCGTCGGACGTCTCGGAACTGCACGACAAGTGCGGGAAAGCGTTCGAAGCTGGCTACGTGGCGTACGAGAAAAAGGTCGCCGACGGCGAACTCAAGCTGTTCAAGAAGGTGCCGGCGGTGCAGCTGTGGCGCAAGATGCTGTCGATGCTGTTCGAGACGGGTCATCCATGGATCACGTTCAAGGACCCGTGCAACATCCGCTCCCCGCAGGGCCACGCGGGCGTGATCCACAGCTCGAACCTCTGCACCGAGATCACGCTCAACACGAACGACCGGGAGATCGCGGTCTGCAATCTCGGCTCGGTCAATCTCGTCGCCCACATGCGCGACGGCAAGCTCGATCACGACAAGCTCAGGCGGACGGTCGCCACGGCGATGCGGATGCTCGACAACGTGATCGACATCAACTACTACGCGGTGACGAAGGCGCGGAACTCCAACCTCAAGCATCGGCCGGTCGGCCTGGGGGTCATGGGGTTCCAGGACTGCCTGCACCTGCTGCGGGTGCCCTATGCGTCTCCCGAGGCGGTCGAGTTCGCCGACCGGTCCACGGAGGCCGTGGCGTACTACGCGTTCTGGGCGTCGACCGAGCTCGCCGAGGAGCGCGGCCGCTACTCCAGCTTCAAGGGATCGCTGTGGGACCGCGGCCTCCTCCCGCAGGACACCCTGGAGCTGCTCAGGCAGGAGCGCGGCGGATTCGTCGAGCTCGAGGGGACCGAAAGCCTCGACTGGAAAGCGCTCCGCGAGCGGATCAGGAAGCACGGCATGCGCAACTCGAACTGCCTGGCGATCGCGCCGACGGCGACGATCGCCAACATCATCGGCGTGTCGCCGTCGATCGAGCCGACCTACCAGAATCTGTACGTGAAATCGAACCTCTCGGGCGAGTTCACGGTCGTGAATGAGTATCTGGTCGCCGATCTGAAGCGGCAGGGCCTGTGGGACGAGGTGATGGTCGCGGACCTGAAGTACTTCGACGGGAGCCTGGCGAGGGTCGACCGGGCCCCGGCGGAGTTGCGGCGCCTCTACGCGACGGCGTTCGAGATCGATCCGGCATGGCTCGTCGAGGCGGCCGCGCGCCGCCAGAAGTGGATCGACCAGGCCCAGTCGCTCAACATCTACATCGCAAATGCCTCGGGCAAGAAGCTGGACGACACTTACAAGCTCGCCTGGCTCCGGGGGCTGAAGACCACCTACTACCTCCGTTCGCTGGGCGCTACGCACGCTGAGAAATCGACCGTCAACGCCGGCCAGCTGAACGCCGTTCCGAATGACGGTGGCGGAGGCGGCGGACTGGCCAGCGCGCCGGAGGCACCGAACTTCTGCTCGATCGGCACCCCGGAATGCGAGTCCTGCCAATAGGGCGCACAAGAACACGCGGAGGCAAGCGATGCTGAGTTTCGATGACGATGCCGGGACGCAAGGGGCGCTCAGGCTGCACGGGATGGCCGGATTCGGCCTTCAGCCGTTGACCGGATTCGTGCCGGCCGCACCGGCATCTCCCGCCCCGTCCGCCGAGGACCGGCGAGCGGGTGGACCTGATCACCGGCGGATCCGCGTCGAGGACAAGTGCATCATCAACGGCCGGACCGATGTCAATCAGCTCGTCCCGTTCAAGTACAAGTGGGCCTGGGAGAAGTACCTGGCGGCGTGCGCCAATCACTGGATGCCCCAGGAGATCAACATGAGCCGCGATATCGCGCTCTGGAAGGATCCCAACGGGCTCACCGACGACGAGCGGCGGATCGTGAAACGGAATCTCGGCTTTTTCGTCACTGCCGACTCGCTCGCCGCCAACAACATCGTGCTCGGCACCTATCGCCACATCACGGCGCCCGAGTGCCGCCAGTACCTGCTGCGCCAGGCCTTCGAAGAGGCGATCCACACCCATGCTTACCAGTACATCGTCGAAAGCCTGGGGCTCGACGAGGGCGAGGTGTTCAACGCTTATCACGAGGTGCCATCCATCCGGGACAAGGACGAGTTCCTGATCCCGTTCATCGACACCCTGACCGACCCGTCGTTCAGGACCGGCGCGCCGGAAGCGGACCAGCGATTGCTGAAGAGCCTGATCGTGTTCGCGTGCATCATGGAAGGGCTGTTCTTCTACGTCGGCTTCACGCAGATCCTGGCGCTCGGCCGCCAGAACCGGATGACCGGCGCCGCCGAGCAGTATCAGTACATCCTGCGCGATGAATCGATGCACTGCAATTTCGGCATCGATCTCATCAACCAGATCAAGCTCGAGAACCCGGGACTCTGGACGGCGGAGTTCCGCGAGGAGATCGAGGGCCTGATCAGGAAGGCCGTGGAACTGGAGTACCGGTATGCCGAGGACACGATGCCGCGAGGCGTGCTCGGCTTGAATGCGCCGATGTTCAAGGAGTATCTGCGGTTCATCGCCAACCGGCGTTGCCAGCAGATCGGCGTCGAGGCGCCGTATCCGGGCGCGACCAACCCCTTCCCGTGGATGAGCGAGATGATCGATCTCAAGAAGGAGCGCAACTTCTTCGAGACGCGTGTGATCGAGTACCAGACCGGGGGCGCGCTGAGTTGGGACTAAGCGTTGTCGCGCAGGTGGCTTTTCGCAAAAGTCTACGTCGCCGCTCTTGGCATGAGCGGCGGGGCGTGAATTCGGCGGGCGGAGTTCACTCCGGCAGCCGAATGCCCGGGCGGACGCCCGGGTGCGACAGGCAGTACTTTCGTCAACCTGAGAAGGAGTGCAAGCATGGCAACCAAGCGCAGAAAGGCCGCCAAGAAATCCACCAAGAAGAAGGCCAAGAAGAAGAAGAAGAAGGCAGGACGACGCAGAGTAGCGGCGAAGAAAGGCACCGCGAAAAAGAAAAAGGCGGCCCGAAGGGCCGCCAAGAGAAAAGCTGCGAAGAAGCCCGCCAAGAAGGCCAAGAAACGCGCGAGGCCAGCCAAGCCTGCGGCGAGACCTGCGGCGCCGGCGCCGATGGCGGCACCTGCTGCCCCGTCGACTGCGGCGACGCCTGGGGCAAAGACTGCCCTGAATCCCGCTGCTGCTTGGCCGTTCCCGACCGGTTCGCGGCCCTAAGCGGTGGTCGAAGCGTCTGCGGTCGGCCTTTGTGCAGGCAAAGCCCGAACCGCAGACATTCGGCCCTTGAAGTGCCTGTCCCCCCGGCTTTCGCCGCGGAAGACGTCGGTATTCTAGCAGTCGACCGGTGGCGGAACCGGGGCGGTTTTCGCCCAAAATTTTTTTATTGTGCAACGCAGCACAAGTATCTGATCCGGCGTGTGTTTTCCGCCCCTTGACAGATCGTAAGCTGCTAATTATACTGCGGTTTCCTTTTTCCACCGCAGTCGGTTCAAACCGTCGCGTACGGCCCGTTAGGGCCACCCTGGAGGGGCGTCAGGTCCCGGGGCGGGTGGCAGCCGGAGCGTGATTCGCAGGTGCCCGTGACCGTCAGGACCGCGGTTGGTCGGGCAGGAAGTTTCGGGGGATAACAAGCTGTCGGGAGCTGGTTCGGGACTGTCCCGAGCCGGCGTTGCGCGGTCGGGTCTCCGCCCGCACGAGATCGGAGGCGAAGATGAAGCTGCCGAACCTGCCGGTACAGTTGCGCAACGGATGGCAGGCCGCAGTCGGCGCAGTGCAGGGCGTGCTCGCCGGCTTCGGGCTGCTCGCCTTGGCGTTCCTGGCGGTCGAAGGCGGACGGCTGGTGCCCTTCGACCTGGTCCAGGAGAGCGTCGCCGCGAACGGCGCGGCAGTCGACGCGCCCCGGTCGGACGCGACGCTCGCCGCACGGCCGGACCCCCATCACAAGGTGCTCGGGAGCTACCTTGCGCGGCGGTACCGCGTAGCGACCGATGCGACCGTCGATCTGGTGAGCGAGGCCTACGCGGTGGGGCGCGCAGTCGGACTCGATCCGCTGCTGATCCTGGCCGTCATCTCGGTCGAGTCGCGCTTCAATCCCATCGCCGAAAGTGACATGGGCGCGAAAGGGCTGATGCAGGTGATCCCCAAGTTCCATACGGAGAAGCTGGCCGAACACGGCGGCGAAGACGCGGTCCTCGATCCGCGCACGAACATGCTCGTGGGGGCGCAGATTCTCAAGGAGTACATCCGGCGGGGCGGCAGCCTCGAGGCCGGGCTCCAGATGTACAACGGCGCGCCCGACGATCAGTCCCAGGGCTATGCGCAGAAGGTAATCGCCGAGCGGCAGCGGCTCGAGCAGACGCTCGCGCGCGTCGGACGCCCCGGAACCGCGACCTGACCGACCGCGGCTAGGCGCGCGGCAGGTAGCGCGCCATCCGCTCGACACCCTCTTCGAGGTCGGCGAGCGACCGCGTGTAGGCGAACCGGACGTACAGGCGCGCGCGGTGTGCGCCGAAATCGATGCCCGGAGTAATTGCGACGCCCGCGTCCTCCAGCACCCGCATGGCGAAAGTCTGGCTGTCGTCGGTGAAGCGCGCGCAACCCGCGTACACGTAGAACGCGCCTTCCGGGGTGAGCGGCACGGCGAATCCCAATGAACGGAGCGCCGGAACCAGGAAGTCCCGACGGCGCTGGAACTCCGCGCGACGCTGCTCCAGGATCTCGAGAGTTGCCGGCCGGAACGCGGCGAGCGCCGCATGCTGCGCGGGCGTCGAGACAGAGATGAACGCGTTCTGCGCGAACCGCTCCATCTCGCGGACGTAGTCGGCTGGTGCGACCAGCCAGCCGAGCCGCCAGCCGGTCATGCAGAAGTACTTCGAGAAGCTGTTCACCACGAAGAGCGAGTCCGACAGCGCCAGCGCCGTCGGATGGTGCGGCCCGTCGTAGGTGAGGCCCTGATAGATCTCGTCGAGCAGCGTGAACCCGCCGCGTCGCTCGACCTCGGCGAGGATCGACCCGAGCTCGCCCGCCGGGATCACGGTTCCCGTCGGGTTCGAAGGTGAGGCCAGCACCACGCCGCGGGTTCGCCCGCCCCAGTTTTCCCGCAGCTGCTTCGCGGCGAGCTGGTAGTGGCTGCGCTCGTCCACGGGGATCGTCCGCGCAACGCCCTCGAACATCCTCACGAAGTGCCGGTTGCACGGGTAGCACGGGTCCGGCATCAGGACCTCGTCACCCGGGTCGATCAGCGACCCGGTCGCGATCATGAATGCGCCCGATGCGCCGGCGGTCACGATGATGCGCTCGGGCGCTACCGTCACCCGATAGCGCTCGGCGTAGAAACCGGACAGCGCTTCACGCAGGGCCGGGAGCCCGAGCGACGCGGTGTAGCCCATCGGCTCGCGCCGCAGCGCCTCGGTCGCGGCCTCGAGGACCGGCGCCGGCGCTGGGAAGTCGGGCTGCCCGATCTCCATGTGGATCACGCGTCGCCCCTGCGCCTCGAGCTCGAAGGCGCGCCTCTGCACCTCCATCACGTGGAACGGCTCGATCGCCGCCATGCGCGCAGCAAGCACCGGCTGTCTTGAGGAACGGCCGGCAATGCCCTTCACGGGGCGCCTCGGCCTAGCGGTCATTCGCGAGCTCCGCCGACGAGCACCGCGCCACGCCGGCGCGCGCCATGTCCCGCCAAGCCGCTTCCAGCGATCCCTCGGTGTCGATGCCGCGACAGGCATCTTCGATGACGGTCACGTCGAACCCCGCCTGCCGCGCGTCGACCGACGACCACGCCACGCAGAAGTCGGTGGCGAGGCCACAGAGATACACGTGGCTCATTCCCCGCTCGCGCAGATAACCGGCGAGCCCGGTCCGGTGTCGGCCGTCGGCCTCGACGAACGCCGAATAGCTGTCGACCTTCGGGTGGTAGCCCTTCCGGACGACGAGCTGCGCGTGGGGGACCGACAGATCGCGGTGAAATGCCGCGCCCGCAGTGCCCTGGACGCAGTGGTCGGGCCACAGGATCTGCGCACCGTACTCGAGCTCGATTCGCTCGAACGGCTGCCTGCCCCGGTGGCTCGATGCGAACGAGATGTGCCCTGGCGGGTGCCAATCCTGGGTCAGAACGACGTTGGCGAAGCGTCGCGCGAGCGCGTTGACGAGCGGGACCACCTCGTCGCCGCGCGGCACCGCGAGCGCACCCCCCGGCATGAAGTCGTTCTGCACGTCGACGATGAGCAGGACCTGCCGGGCGTCCATCGGCACTTTCGGTTAGCGGCAACGCGCGGAGCGCTGGTGCGCACCGATTATAAGCACGGGTCCGGACGACTATAATGCCGTGCTGCCACGCCGTACCCAAGCTGCGACTGCCACAGCCGAACGACTTTTCTCGCCGACCAAGGATCCGCCGTGGACGAAACCCTGCGCAAAGCGGCGCTCGACTATCACCGGCTGCCCAAGCCCGGGAAGGTCGCGGTCACGCCGACCAAGGGGCTCCTCAACCAGCGCGATCTTGCGCTCGCCTATTCGCCAGGCGTCGCCGCGGCCTGCGAGGAGATCGTGCGCGATCCCGCCGAGGCGGCAGTCCTTACCGCGCGGGCCAACCTGGTCGCGGTGATCAGCAATGGCACCGCCGTCCTGGGCCTCGGCAACATCGGCCCGCTCGCCGGCAAACCGGTGATGGAGGGGAAGGGCGTGCTCTTCAAGAAGTTCGCCGGGATCGACGTCTTCGATCTCGAGATCGCCGAGCACGACCCCGACAAGCTGGTCGACATCATCGCGTCGCTCGAGCCGACTTTCGGCGGCATCAACCTTGAGGACATCAAGGCGCCCGAGTGCTTCTACGTGGAGCGCAAGCTGCGGGAGCGGATGAAGATCCCGGTGTTCCACGACGACCAGCACGGCACCGCGATCATCGTCGGTGCCGCGGTGACGAACGGCCTGCGCGTCGTGGGCAAGGACATCACCAAGGTGAAGCTGGTCACCTCCGGCGCGGGCGCTGCGGCGCTCGCGTGCCTCGATCTCCTGGTGAGTCTCGGGCTGAGGATGGAGAACATCTGGGTCTCGGACATCGCCGGGGTCGTCTACGAGGGCCGCAAGGAGGAGATGGACCCCAACAAGGCGCGCTACGCGCGCAAGACACCGGCGCGCAGCCTAGCCGACATCATCGAGGGCGCCGACGTCTTTCTCGGGCTCTCGGCCGGCAGAGTGCTGAAGCCCGAGATGGTGAAGCGGATGGCCGACCGCCCGCTGATCCTCGCGCTGGCGAATCCCGAACCGGAGATCCTGCCGGATGTCGCGAAGACGGCGCGGCCCGACGCGATCATCGCGACTGGCCGGTCCGACTACCCGAACCAGGTGAACAACGTTCTCTGCTTCCCGTTCATCTTCCGCGGCGCGCTCGACGTGGGCGCGACGCAGATCAACGAGGCGATGAAGATCGCCGCGGTCAAGGCGATCGCCGATCTGGCCATGGCGGAGCAATCGGACATCGTTGCCGCGGCGTATGGCGAGCAGGACCTCAGCTTCGGCCCCGATTACCTCATTCCCAGGCCGTTTGATCCGCGCCTGATCGTCCAGATCGCGCCGGCCGTCGCGAAGGCGGCGATGGATTCGGGCGTGGCCACCCGGCCGATCGAGAGCTTCAGCGCATACCGCGACTCGCTGCAGCAGTTCGTCTACAACACCGGCTTCATCATGAAGCCCCTGTTCGCGGCGGCGAAGCAGGCCCCGGCGCGCATCGTGTACGCGGAGGGGGAGGACGAGCGGGTGCTGCGCGCCGTGCAGGTCGTGACCGACGAGGGGCTGGCGAAGCCGATCCTGATCGGCCGGCCGGCGGTGATCGAGCGCGCGATCGAGCAGTTCGGCCTGCGGATGCGGCCGGGCGTGGACTTCGAGCTCATCAACATCGAGTCGCATCCCAGCTACCAGGAGTACTGGCAGGAATACCACCGGCTGACCGAGCGGCGCGGGGTCTCGGTCCAGTACGCGAAGATCGAGATGCGCCGCCGCGCCACCGGCATCGGGGCGATGGCGATTCACCGTGGCGAAGCCGACGGCATGCTCTGCGGCACCTTCGGGACCCACGACCTGCATCTCCACTACATCGACCAGATCCTCGGCCGCAGGCATGGCGTCAATCACTACTACGCGATGAACGTGCTGATCCTGCCGAAGCGCACACTGTTCATCTGCGATACCCACGTGAACCTCGACCCGTCCGCGGAGCAGGTCGCCGAGATGACGGTGCTCGCGGCCGAGGAGATCCGGCGCTTCGGCATCACACCCAAGACCGCGCTGCTTTCCCATTCCAACTTCGGCACGAGCGAGGCGGGCACGGCGGTCAAGATGCGGCAGGCGCTCGAGCTGGTCACGCGGCGCGCGCCCGACCTCGAGGTCGAGGGCGAAATGCACGGCGATGCCGCGCTCTCGGGGGAGCTGCGGGAGCACGTGTTCCCTCGCTCGCGCCTGAAGGGCGACGCCAACCTGCTGATCATGCCGACCCTCGACGCCGCCAACATCGCCTTCAACCTGCTCAAGACCGCCGCCGCGGACGGCGTCACCATCGGTCCGATCCTGCTCGGCTGCGCCCGGCCTGCGCACGTTCTCACTCCGTCGGCCACGGTGCGGCGGATCGTCAACATGACCGCGCTGGCGGTGGTCGACGCGCACGCCCAGCGCACGCTGTTTTCCTCCTAGCGGTGCGGCATCCGGGCTAGACTTGCGGCGGGTCGCCCGGCGGGAGGCGGGGCGGAGGGCAATGTCGACGGCCAGCAAGACGGGGCTCATCCTCACCGGGGGCGGTGCGCGCGCCGCCTATCAGGTGGGCGTCCTCAAGGCGGTAAGCGAGCTCCTCGACCACCCGCGCGACAACCCCTTTCCGATCGTATGCGGAACCTCCGCGGGCGCGATCAACGCTGCGGCGCTCGCGATTCACGCCGACGACTTCGCCGGTGCGGTGCGCCATCTCGTCGGCGTCTGGGAAGGCTTCCACTGCAACCAGGTGTACCGGAGCGACTGGCCCGGCATCATGCGTAGCGGCCGGCGCTGGCTCAGCGCGCTCATGCTGATCAACCGGGCTAACCCGATCTCGCTGCTCGACAACACGCCGCTCGGCGAGATGCTCGCCCGCACGATGGATTTCGAGCGCATCCGGGCGAACATCGATCACGGTGCGCTGTACGCCGTCGCCGTGACCGCGTCGGGCTATACCTCCGGACAGAGCGTGACCTTCTATCAGGGCGGCTCCGGCCTGGAAGACTGGGAGCGTACCCAGCGCGTGGGTGCCGCGACCCCGCTGAACGCCGACCTCCTGCTCGCGTCGAGCGCGCTGCCGTTCATCTTTCCTGCCGTGAAGGTGAACCGGGAGTTCTTCGGCGACGGGTCGATGCGGCAGATCGCGCCGATCTCGCCCGCTCTCCACCTGGGTGCCGACCGCGTGCTGGTGATCGGCACCGGCCGGCAGTCGCAGGAGCCCGCCCGCGTCCGTTCCAACCTCTATCCGTCGCTCGCCCAGATCGCCGGGCACGCGCTGAATTCCATCTTCCTCGATAGCCTGTCGGTGGATATCGAGCGGCTGCAGCGGATCAATCGGACCCTGCAGTGCGTCGCGCCGGACAAGGCGGCCGAGTTCGGCTTGCGGCTGCGCCCGATCGACGTGTTCGTGGTGCATCCGAGCCAGCCGATCGAACGGATTGCCGCGCGACAGGTCCACGATTTCCCGCCCGCGGTGCGGTTCCTCCTGCGCGCGGTCGGCGCGATGAACCGCAACGGCTCGAACCTCGCGAGCTACCTGCTCTTCGAGGGACCGTTCACGCACGCCCTCATCGAGCTCGGCCATGCGGACACGATGGCGCGTCGGGACGAGATGCTGGCGTTTTTGCGGCGCGGGGCCTAAACTCGCGTTCCCTTCCAGCGCCCGCTTCGCGTCACCTCCATGAGTCAGGAAACGCCGCTCCAGGACCCGTTCGAGTTCCTGAAGAAGATGTGGGCGCCGCTCGGGCTGCCGCTGCCGCCGATGGTCGCGCCCCTTCTCGACCCGACCGAGATCGACAAGCGCATCGCCGACCTCAGATCGGTGGAGCAGTGGCTCAACCTCAACATGAACGTGCTTCGCATGACCATCCAGGGCCTGGAGATGCAGAAGGCGACGCTCACCGCCTTCCAGGCGATCCAACCGCCCGCCGCGAAGCCTGGCGCGAGCGACCGGGACGAGACGCAGCGCCCGGCGCCCGCGCCGAATCCCGCCGACGCCTGGTGGGCGCTGCTTCAGCAGGCGCAGAGCGCGCAACCAAGCCGGGTCGAGCCCGAACCCAAGCCCGAGAAGAAGTCGAAATGAGCGGGCGAAGCCCGGAAGGCCCTGTCGCGTTCCGAGCGGGCCATGCACGGGCCGACCACTGGCGGGATGCCGTGGAACAGGCGCTTCGCCAGATCGGCGAGATCCCGCGCGCCGCGAACCTCGGCTTCCTCTATGTCAGCGATCGCCTGGACGGCGCACCGGCCGAGATCCTGGAGGAACTGAGGCGGTCGACCGGCATCAACGAGTGGGTGGGCACGGTCGGCGTGGGGGTGCTCGCGAGCGGCATCGAGTACCTCGACGAGCCGGCGCTGGCGGTCATGGTCGCGACGCTTCCCGACGGCGAATTCAAGGTGTTCTCCGGCAAGTCGCGTCCGCCCCCGCTCGGGGCGCGCACGAAGAGCGGCGCCGAGGCGGCGCACTTCGCCATCGTTCACGGCGACCCGGAAACCGACGACATGCCGGAGTTGATCGAGGACATGTCGGCCAAGGTCGCGAGCGGCTATCTCGTCGGTGGACTGTCGAGCTCCCGTGCCGCCTCGTTCCAGGTCGCGAACGAGGTCCTGCAGGGGGGTCTCTCCGGCGTGGTGCTCTCGTCGCGCATCGGCGTCGCGACGCGGCTCACGCAGGGGTGCTCGCCGCTGCGGTCCGGTCCCGGCCACACGCCGGTACGACACGTCGTGACCGAAGGCAACCGCAACATCATCGTGACGCTCGACGGCCGGCCGGCGCTCGACGTCCTCCGGGAGGACATCGGCGGGACGCGGGAGAGCGACCTGCGCCGCGAGGCGCAGAGCATCCACGCCGGGTTGCCGGTCCCGGGCTCCGACACCGGCGACTATCTCGTCCGGAACCTGGTCGGGATCGATCCCCGGAACAAGGTGATCGCGATCGGCGCCTACGTCGAGCCCGGGATGCCGATCCTCTTCTGCCGGCGCGACGGGGCGACGGCGCGCGGTGATCTCGCGCGGATGCTCGAGAGCATCGCGCAGGATATCGACGGGCCGCCACGGGGCGGGCTGTACTTCTCGTGCCTCGGGCGCGGCGAGCAGATGTTCGGGCGGCGCTCGGCGGAGCTCGGGGTCATCCGCGACCGGCTCGGCGACTTTCCGCTGGTGGGTTTCTTCTGCAACGGCGAGATCTCGCACGACCGGCTCTACGGCTACACCGGCGTGCTGACGCTGTTCCAGTGAAGGCCGGATCGTGGGTGATCGTGTCGCGGTGGTCACCGGCGCGAGCCGCGGGCTCGGCCGGGAGATCGCCCGCCAGCTCGCACGCCGCGGAATCCGCACGGTGCTGACGGCGCGGGCGGCGGACGCCGGCGAATCGGCGCGCGCAGCGCTCGCCACCGAAGGCTTGCCGGTTGCCTTCCGGCAGCTCGACGTCACGAGCGTCGAGCAGGCCGGGTTGCTTGGGCGCTGGCTGGAACAGGAGCAGGGCCGGCTGGACATCCTGGTGAACAGCGCGGGCGTGCTGCTCGACCCCAAGGGCGCCCGCGCGGCCACCGTCGGGATCGACGTTGCGCGGCAGACGCTCGAGACGAACGTGCTCGGACCGCTCGCCGTCACGCAGGCGCTGCTGCCGCTGATGCGTGCGGGCGGCTACGGCCGGATCGTCAATCTGTCGAGCGGGCTGGGGCAGCTGCAGACGATGGGCGCGGGGACTCCGGCGTACCGGATCTCGAAAGCGGCCCTGAACGCGCTCACGCGGACGCTCGCGGCCGAGCTCGAGGGGACGGGGATCAAGGTGAATGCGATGTGCCCGGGCTGGGTCCGCACCGACATGGGCGGGCGGTCCGCGGCGCGAAGCGTGGAGGAGGGTGCCGACACGGCGGTATGGCTCGCGACGCTTCCGGACAGTGGCCCGACGGGCGGCTTCTTCCGGGACCGGCAGCCCATCGCGTGGTGAATGCTCTCGATCGTGTTTTTTCTCCAAGGAGGCTGAAGTGCCAAAAGCGATTCGATTCCACAAGACCGGCGGTCCCGAGGTGCTCGTGTGGGAGGACGTCGAGGTCGGCGCGCCCGGTCAGGGCCAGCTCCGCATCAAGCAGCAGGCGGTGGGCCTGAACTACGTCGACACCTATCAGCGCAGCGGGCTCTACCCGATGCCGCTCCCGAGCGGCGTGGGCTCCGAAGGGGCCGGCACGGTCGAAGCCGTCGGGCCGGGGGTCACGGAGTTCAAGGCGGGTGACCGGGTCGCCTACGCGTCCGCGCCGGTCGGTTCCTACTCCGAAGTCCGCCTCTACCCCGCCGAGCGGGCGGTGAAGCTTCCCGACGGCATTTCGTTCGAGACCGCCGCCGCGATGATGCTCAAGGGGCTGACCGTCCAGTACCTGATCAAGCGGACGTTCAAGGTCCAGCCGGGGATGACGGTGCTCTGGCACGCCGCCGCCGGGGGCGTGGGGCTCATCGCGTCGCAATGGTTGAAGGCGCTCGGCGTGAAGGTCATCGGTACGGTGGGCTCGGACGACAAGGCCGCGCTCGCGAAGGCGCACGGCTGCGATCAGGCCATCGTCTACACGCGCGAGAACTTCGTGGAGCGCGTCAAGGAGATCACCGGCGGCAAGGGCGTGCCGGTCGTCTACGACTCGGTGGGCAAGTCGACGTTCATGGGCTCGCTCGACTGCCTCCAGCCGCTCGGGATGATGGCGAGCTTCGGCAACGCCTCGGGCGCGGTCGAGCCGTTCAACCTCGGGCTGCTCCAGCAGAAGGGGTCGCTGTTCCTGACGCGGCCGACGCTCAACACCTATGCGGCCAAGCGCGAAGACCTGGTCGCGGGCGCGAACGACCTGTTCGACGCAGTGAAGTCGGGCAAGGTGAAGATCGAGATCGCGCAGCGCTACGCGCTCAAGGACGCCGCGCAGGCGCACCGCGACCTGGAAGCGCGCAAGACCACCGGTTCCACGGTGCTGATCCCCTGAGCTTCGCCGGGCGGCGCCCGGCGGGGATCCGCGCCGCGCTCGTCGGCGCCTGCGAGCGGTTCAAGCAGCGCCTGGACTAGCGGCGGCGCCGCGGCGCATCCCGGCAACGGTGTTCGCGACCAGCGCGCCGAGAACGATCGTGCCCCCGGCGAGCGCCACCTCGCTCGGGCGCTCGCCGACGCCGAGCCAGACCCAGAGCGGGCCGAGCACCGTTTCGAGCAGCGCGAGGAGGCCGATCTCGCCGGCGGACAGGTAGCGGCTCGCCATCGTCATGAACACGCATCCGGCGCCGAGCTGAACGACGCCCATCACGCCGAGCACGACGAGGTCGCGCGCGCTCGCCGTGAGCGGCCAGGCGAGCGGCGCGGCGACGACGATCGAGATGAGGCCCGCGAGCATGACGGCCGGAACCAGGTCCACGCTGGCGTGGTGCCGCCGGAGCACGACGATGTTCAGCGCGAACGCCACCGGAACGCCGAGCGCGAGCAGGTTTCCGGAGACCTGACCTCCGCCGAGCCCGTCCGCGAACATCAGGGCGATTCCGGCGAGCGCGACGGCGATCGCGAGCCAGGTGCGCGCCGGCACGCGCTCGCCGAGAAAGAGCCGCCCGGCCACGGCGACGAAGAACGGGCCGGTGCTCATGAGCACGAGTGTGTTCGCGACGGTGGTCCGGGTGAGCGCGAGGATGAAAAGGAAGAACGTCGCGGCCAGGGCGAGCCCCGACAGCAGGCCCGGTCGCCCCACGGCGGCGATGCTCGGGACCACCCGGCCGCGGTGCAGGACCGCGAGCCACGCGGCGACGAACAGCACCATGAACGCCGAGCGCCACAGCACGATCTCCCACGGATCGGTGAGCTCGGCACTGCGCACGAGGATTCCACCGGTGCTCCAGCAGAGCGCGGCGGCGAGCATCAACGCGATGCCCTTGCGGCGGTCGCTTCCTAGGCTGGTCATGGCTCGTTTTGCTCGCGCGGCGGGCGCGCGATTCTATCCCGTGCCGCCGCGGTTGCGGGGCGGCGGGAAAATCGCACGCTCACCGGCGGGGCCTCGCGGCCCGGGCGCCGGTTCACGAGTAGAATCGGCGCTCCGCTTCGGATCGTCTCCAGTGAACGCCCGGCAACATCCCGCCCTCCATTCCGAGAGCTGGCTGCGCGACCGCTTCGCCGCGCCGCACGCCTTCGAGCCGGTGACGGTCGGGGACGGCCACCTCTTCCGGCGCGACCGCGAGATCCGGCCGGCCGCGGTGCTCGTCCCGATCATCAACCGCGCGGGCGCGCTGACCGTCCTTTTTACCCGCCGGACCGACCATCTCCAGGACCACGCGGGCCAGATCAGCTTTCCCGGCGGGCGCATGGAACCCGCCGACGCCTCGCCGGGAGATACCGCGCTGCGCGAGACGAGCGAAGAGATCGGGCTCGCGCCCGAGCGGGTGGAGATCCTCGGCCGGCTCACCGATTACACGACGGTCACCGGCTATCGCGTGACGCCCGTGGTCGGTCTGGTGACGCCGCCGCTCGAGCTCAAGCTCGATGACTTCGAGGTCGCCGAGGCGTTCGAGGTACCGCTCGCGCACCTGCTTGATCCCGCCAACCACCAGCGCAACCTGGTCCGGTACGAGGGGCGTGAACGGCACTACTACGCGATGCCTTACGGGCGCTACTACATCTGGGGAGCGACCGCGGGCATGCTCATGAACCTCTTCGCGTTCCTCAGACGCCCGGACTGATCGCCCGTCCCCGCCGGCGCGGGCGGGGGCGCTCCGAAAGTTGGCTATACTCCGCCGCGGCACTTCGCGCCGGGAGCAGGCCATGCGGATCGAGGACCAGCGACGCAGCGACCAGATCGAGGATCGCCGGGGCATGACGGTCGGGCGCGGCGTCGCCGGGGGCGGCATCGGGCTGCTGGTGGTCGTCCTGCTCGGGCTGTTCTTCGGGGTGGACCTGAGCCCGCTCCTGCAGGGCGGCTCTGCGCCGGGGGTGAGCCCGCAGGCGCCACAGCAGCAGGTCGCGACGCGGGCGCCGTCGCGCGAGGACAAGATGGCGGACTTCGTCTCGGTCGTCCTCGGCAGCACCGAGGACGCCTGGACCGAGCTCTTCGCGCGGGGCGGCAAGGCGTATCGCAAGCCCACGCTCGTGCTCTTCACCGACGCGGTCGAATCGGCGTGCGGCTTCGCCCAGGCTGCGGTCGGCCCCTTCTACTGTCCTGCCGACCAGAAGCTGTACATCGACCTCGCGTTCTACCGCGACCTCCAGGACCGCTTCCGGGCCCCGGGCGACTTTGCTCAGGCCTACGTGATCGCGCACGAGGTCGGCCACCACGTACAGAACCTCCTCGGCATCGCCGACCAGGTCCGGGCTGCCCAGAGCCGCGTGGGCCAGCGGCAGGCGGCGGCGCTGTCGGTGCGCATGGAGCTGCAGGCCGACTGCCTGGCGGGAATCTGGGCCTCCCATGCCAATCGCACCAAGCGGATTCTCGAGCCGGGCGACATCGAGGAAGGCCTGAACGCCGCCGCGGCGATCGGCGACGATCGCATTCAGATGGCCTCGCGCGGCTACGTCTCGCCGGAATCCTTCACGCACGGCAGTTCGCAGCAGCGCGTGCGCTGGTTCCGCCGCGGCCTGGAGACCGGCGACATCGCGGCATGCGACACGTTTAAGGTCGCACAGCTCTGACGTTCGCGCCCGCGCGTCACGGGCAGCAGCGCGGCTCGAGCATCGCGCCTCGCGACGGCGGAAGCGGGGCGAACGCGCCCCTATAATTGCCGGGACCGCCGTCACGACCCGCGCCTTTCTCGATGAGCTTCCTTTCGCTCCTTCTCGCGCTCGCGCTCGAGCAGTGGCGGCCGCTCGTGGACTGGCGGGCGGTCTTCGCGCCGTTCGGCGCCTACGCCGGGTATCTCGAGCGCCAGTTCGACGCGGGCGAGGCGCAGCAGGGCGCGGTCGCCTGGTTGCTCGCGGTCGTGCCCGCGGTGCTTGTGAGTTGGGCGGTGTTCGCGGCGCTGGCAGCGCTCAACCCGGTGCTCGGTCTGGCGTTCAACATCGCCGCGCTGTACGTCACGATGGGCTTTCGCCAGCACAGCCATTTCTTCACTGGGATCCAGCGCGCCCTCAAGGACGGTGACCTGGACACCGCCCGCCGGCTGCTCGGCGAATGGCGCGGACACCCCTGCGACACGCTGTCGGCGACCGAGGTCGCGCGTCTCGCGATCGAGGGTGCGTTCGTCGTCGCCCATCGTCACGTTTTCGGCGTGATGTTCTGGTTTCTCCTCCTGCCGGGGCCGAGCGGCGCCGTGCTCTACCGGCTGGCGCTGTTCCTGAGCCGCCGCTGGGGCGGAATGGCGCGCGCCGGCCAGCCGGGGCCGATCTTCGAGCCTTGGCTTTCCAACGCGGACCTCGCCGACGCGGGCGAGCGGGTGCGGCGCACGGAGGACAACGGCCCGGGCCGGTTCGGCGACTTCGCCCGACGCGCCTTCCAGGCGCTCGACTGGCTCCCCGCCCGGTGCACCGCAGCCTCGTTCGCGATCGTCGGCGACTTCGAGGACGCGGTGTTCTGCTGGCGCACCCAGGCGGCGCGCTGGCCGGATCCGCTGCTCGGCATCGTGCTCGCGGCGGGTGCCGGCGCGCTCGGGCTGCGTCTCGGCATGCCCATCGCGCGCGGTGCGGTGATCGAGGACCGGCCGGAGATCGGACTCGGCGAGGAAGCCGACACGCCGTTTCTCGACAGCGCGGTCGGCCTCATCTGGCGCGCGCTCGTCCTCTGGCTGGTGGCGCTGCTCGTGGTGACGGTCGCGGCGGCGTTCGGCTGATTCAGGCCCGCGACGCGCCGCACTTCCAGCACGCGCTGAACTGACCCTCCAGGGGCTCACCGCACGAGGCGCAGGTCCAGGGGGCCGCGGGCGGCGGAGAGCGCCGCCATGCCTCGAGCACCTCCTCGGCGCGCGGGCGGTCCTGCTCCCGAAGGAGATGCAGCTCGATCGCGCAGTCGACGAACGGGATCTCGCCGGCGAGGCGCGATAGCAGCTCGTTCTTCACCCAGCAGCGGATGCCCTCCGCCTCGAGCAGGTTCTTGAGGTGATGGATTTCGAGCGGGTTCAGCGACGTGAGCAGCGGGCTCATCGTGCAGCATGCTCCGCGTCGAGGATCCGATGAAGCAGCTCCAGCCGCCGCGGGTCCACGGCGCCAGCCTCGACCGCGGTGCGCACCGCACAACCCGGCTCGGAGCGGTGGCGGCAGTCGCGAAACCGGCAGGCGCCGGCGAGCGGCACGAGTTCCGGGAACGCGCGCTCGATGTCGGCGGGAGCGAGGTGCGCGAGGCCGAACTCCTGGACGCCGGGCGAATCGATGATCGCGCTGCGAGGATCGAGGCGGTAGAGCCGGGTAGCGCTGGTCGCGTGCCGCCCCGAGTCGAGGAATCGCGAGATTTCCCGGGTGGCCGCATCAGCCCCGGGGACCAGCGCATTGACGATCGTCGACTTGCCCATCCCGGACTGGCCGATGAGCACGGTGGTCTCGCCGTCGAGCCGTTCGTGCAGCGGCGTCACGTCGCGCTTCGCGCTCAGCTCGACGACGGGGTAGCCAGCGCGGGCGAACGGCGCCAGGCGCGCACGGAGCGCAGCAGTCGGCACCTCGAGGTCGGTCTTGTTGAGCACGATGAGTCCGCGCAGGCCCTGGCACTCCGCGGCCACAAGGACGCGGCACACGAGCTCGTCGCTCGAGCTCGGCTCGCCGGCGGTGATGACGGCGACCTGGGTGGCGTTCGCGGCCAGGAGCTTGCGCCGATGCGGCGCCGCGCGGAGGAACAGCGTGGATCGCGGATCGGCGGCCTCGATGACGCCCTCGCGACGGCCGGTTCGCGCCGCATGCACCCGATCGCCGCATGCGTAGAGGCGGTGCTTGCCGCGCGGCAGGCAGGGAACGAGCGCGCCGTCCGGGGCTGCGACGAGGAACCGGCGCCCGTACGCCGCCACCACCTCGCCGGAGAACGCCTCGCTCATTGGACTGCCCTCGCGCAAACCCGCGCTCGGGATTCGCCCTTGGGGCGGCCCGGCGGGCTCATGCGCCCTGCGGGGTCTCGGCGCTGGACAGGGTCCGCAGGCGCGCAATGCGCAGCGCCGCGGGGGGATGTGAATCGTAGAACGCGGAGTGGACCGGGTCGGGCGTCAACGTGGCGGCGTTGTCCTGGTAGAGCTTCACCAGCGCGTGGATGAGCTCCTGGGCGCTCGAATGGCTCGCCGCGTAGCGGTCGGCCTCGTACTCGTGGCGGCGCGAATACAGACTGCCGACCGGATGCAGCAGGAAGGTGAACACCGGCACGACCATGAAGAACAGCAGCAGCGCCATCGCGGTGCTGTGCGTTTCGACGCCGAGCGCCTCGTAGAACCACGGCTCACCGATGAGGTAGCCGAGCAGCGCGAGAAATGCAAGGCTGCCCAGGAACAGCCAGGCGACGCGCTTCCAGACGTGATGGCGCTTGAAGTGGCCGAGTTCATGCGCGAGCACCGCCTCGACCTCACCCGGCGCGAGGCGAGAGAGGAGGGTGTCGAAGAACACGATGCGCTTCGCCGCCCCGAACCCGGTGAAGTAGGCGTTGCCGTGGCTCGAGCGCTTCGAGCCGTCCATGACGAACAGACCCTTCGAGCGGAACCCGCAGCGCACGAGCAGGCGCTCGATGCGCTCCTTGAGCGTCGCGTCCTCGAGCGGCGTGAACTTGTTGAACAGCGGGGCGATCAGCGTCGGGTACGCGACGAGCATGACGAGGTTGAACGCCACCCAGGTCAGCCAGACGTAGAGCCACCACAGACTGCCCATCTTCGCCATCAGCCACAGCACGATGAACAAGAGCGGGACGCCGAGTGCCAGGCCGAGGCCGATCGCCTTGGCGAGATCCGCGAGGAACAGCGCCGGCGTCATGCGGTTGAAGCCGAACCGCGATTCGATCACGAACGTCCGGTAAATCGAGAACGGCAGGTCGATCGCGCCGGTGATCGCCACGACGCTCAGGATGAGCGCGATGCCGTGCGCGTAGCCGCCGGGCTCGAACACCGTTGCCCAGGCGTCGAACAGCGCCTGCAGGCCCCCGCCCAGCGTGAACGCGAGGAGCACCACGGCCGAGACGATGGCGTCGACGATACCGAGCCGGGTCTTCGCAACCGTGTAGTCGGCGGCCTTCTGGTGTGCCGCGAGCGCCACGCTTTCGGCGAACTCGGGCGGGACCGCGGCGCGGTGCGCGGCGACGTGCTGTACGTGCCGGACGGCGAGACAGATCCGCGTTGCAGTCGCCAGCGCGAGCGCAGCGAGGAAGGCGATCGTGAAAGCGTGCATACAGTCCGGCGCGTGGCGTGTGAGACAATGCAATTCTAGTTTGACTCGAGCGCAAATCAAAAGGATGCCGCTGGACGCGAACCATCTCGCCTGGGTCGACATGGAGATGAGCGGACTGGATCCGGATCGCGACCGGATTCTCGAGGTCGCGCTGGTGGTCACCAACGCCCAGCTCGCGGTGGTGGCCGAAGGCCCGGTCCTGGTGGTTCACCAGCCCGATGCCGTGCTCGATGCCATGGACGAGTGGAACAAGGCGACCCACGCACGCAGCGGGCTGACCGACCGCGTGCGGGCGTCGCGGCTCGCCGAGGCGCAGGCCGAGGAGCGGCTGCTCGAGTTCGTTGCTGCGCACGTGCCGGCCCGGGCATCACCGATGTGCGGGAACTCGATCTGCCAGGACCGCCGGTTTCTCGCGCGCTGGATGCCGCGGCTGGAGGCCCACTTCCACTACCGGAACCTTGACGTCTCCACGCTCAAGGAACTCGTCCGGCGGTGGAAGCCGGATCTCGCGCGCGGGTTGGTGAAGCAGGGCAAGCACGAGGCGCTCGCCGACATCTACGAATCGATCGACGAGCTGAAGTACTACCGCGACCACTTCCTCCGGCTCTAGGCCGGGAGTCCCGGGGGAGAGGCCGGTGGGGACCGCGCTCCCGGTTCAGTCGAGCGGAACGGCCTTCCCCGGATTCAGCAGGTTGTCGGGGTCGAGCGTGCGCTTGATCGCGACCATCAGGTCGACGCCTTCGGCGTGCTCCTTCCGCAGCCAGTCGAGCTTGCCCACGCCGACGCCGTGCTCGCCGGTGCACGTGCCCTCCATGGCGAGGGCGCGCTCGACGATGCGCTCATTGATGCGCTTCGCCTCCGCGAGATCGGCGTCACTGTCCGGACGAACGAGGATCACGCAATGGAAATTGCCGTCGCCGACGTGCCCGAACATCGGGATCGGCATCGAAGCGTGTTCGATGTCCGCCGTGGTTGCCACCATGCATTCGGTGAGCCGCGAGATCGGCACGCAGACGTCGGTGGAGACCGCCCGCGTGCCCGGGCGGAGCTGAAGGCACGCGAAGTACGCCTGGTGCCGCGCGGACCACAGGCGGTTGCGGTCCTCTGACCGGGTCGCCCACTCGAAGCCCTCGCCGCCGTTCTCCCGCGCGATCTCCTGCACCAGTTCCGCCTGCTCGACGACACCCCGCTCGGTGCCGTGGAACTCGAGGAACAACGTCGGCTGTTCCTTGTAGCCGGTCTTCGAATAGGCGTTGATCGCCCTCATCGTCGTCGCGCAGAGCGCTTCGCTGCGGGCGATCGGGATTCCCGCCTGCAGCGTCTGGATCACCGTGCTGACCGCGCCGGCGATGTCCTTGAAAGAGCACACCGCCGCCGACATCGCCTCGGGAACTGCGTAGAGCCGCACGGTGACCTCGGTGATGATCCCCAGCGTGCCCTCCGAGCCGACGAAGAGGCGGGTGAGGTCGTAACCTGCCGAGGACTTCCGCGCGCGACGCGACGTCTTGATGATCCGGCCGTCGGCGGTGACGACGGTGAGCGCGAGAACGTTCTCCCGCATCGTCCCGTAGCGCACCGCATTCGTCCCCGAGGCGCGCGTAGCGGCCATGCCGCCGAGCGTCGCGTCCGCGCCCGGATCGATCGGAAAGAACAGGCCGGTGTGCCGGATCTCCTCGTTCAGCTGCTTGCGCGTGACCCCGGCCTGCACAGCCGCGTCCAGGTCGGCGACGTGCACCGCTAGCACCTTGTTCATCTGGCCGAGGTCGATGCACACTCCGCCGCGGGTCGCGAGCACGTGACCCTCGATCGAGGTGCCCACGCCGAACGGAATGATCGGCGTGTGGTAGCGGCGGCAGAGGTTCACGATTTCGCGTACTTCCTCGGTCGAGCGGGGAAAGGTCACCGCGTCGGGCGGGGCATGCGGGAAGTACGACTCGTCCTTGCCGTGATGCTCGCGCACGCCGCGCGAGGTCGTGACGCGATCGCCGAGCAGGCCCCGGAGATCGGCCGCGAGCGCGGCGTCGAGTTCACGTGCGACGTTCATTCGACACTCTCCTGGGATCGTTCTGAAGCGCTACTCGAGCTCGATCTTGCCGTCGAACTTTACCGACAACCTGAGCGCCGGGATCTCCAGGGTCACCTGAGCGGGAAGCGACTCGCTGCCCCTGAGCGTTCCCGATGCGCGGGCCTGCGCGACGGCCTGCTCGATGGCGCGCTGCGAGTTCACGCCGACCATCTTCAGGAACTTGCGGATCGAGAGATTGAAGGTGTCTTCGTTCATGGCTTGCGCCTCCGTCGCGGAGCCTAGTCCGCGCGCTGCGGCAAGTCAATCCGCGTCGCGCGCGTTACGGACGCGCGCGAGGAGCTCGCGCGTCGAGCTGTCGGCCGCGACCGCGATGCCGCCGGCAAGAGCGGGCGCGAGCTCCTGTGCCATCGCCTTGCCGAGCTCGACACCCCACTGGTCGAAGCTGTTGACGCCCCAGACGACGCCCTGCACGAAGACCTTGTGCTCGTACAGGGCAAGGAGCGCGCCGAGCGAGTGCGGCTCGAGCCGCGGCAGCACGATCGTCGTCGAAGGCTGGTTTCCCGGGTGGCGCCGGTGTGGGGAGGCCGGATCGTCCCTGCCGAACGCGAGGGCGACGCTTTGCGCGAGCGCATTTGCGACG
>Ga0233416_10000077_pt1 | contig 26377 bp, 30 predicted proteins | sample Sediment_Towuti__2_FD_188638 | JGI IMG/M metagenome (GOLD analysis project Ga0233416, IMG submission 188638) | Sediment microbial communities from Lake Towuti, South Sulawesi, Indonesia - Sediment_Towuti_2014_0_MG | ecosystem: Environmental > Aquatic > Freshwater > Lake > Sediment | place... | reverse complement strand
TTATCAACCGCTATTTATATTCGAAAAGGTTTTGGATGATCTAATAGGATTTACCATCTAGAATAACTGCCGATTTTCAAATAACAACATATTTGGAGAGAAATTTGATAAAATTATAAAAGAGAAAATAGAATTGAGGTTCGCATTAATGCAATTAGAAGCAAAGTATGACCCAAAGGAAATTGAGTTTCAAATTAGCTCATATCTGGATAAAATTGATAAGAAATCATTATTCGCTAGGGAGCTATCGGCATATGAAAAAACTCTCGGATTTGTTGAAGGTCCACCAACTCTAAATGGCGAACCACATGTAGGTCATCTTAGAGGACGTATTATCAAAGATCTTTGGTTCAGATACAAGACTTTGCAAAAATATAGAGTTATTTTCCGAGCAGGTTGGGACACCCAAGGGTTACCAGTAGAACTTCAGGCAGAAAAAAATTTAGGACTAACTGGAAGCAAGGCTGATAATATCAAGAAGGTTGGGATCACGAAAATAGTAGATGCATGCAAAGATCTAATTAAGAAAAATTCAGAAAAATGGATAAAAGTTGATGCTCTGCTTGGGATGTCTTTTGATTATGAAAATGCATACTGGACCTTTAGAGATGATTATATCGAAAGAGAATGGCAGGTACTTAAAAAAGCATGGGAACAGGAAATTCTTAGGGAATGGTTTAGGGTAGTAGCGTACTGTCCTTCCTGTCAGACATCATTGAGTAACGCAGAGGTTAATCAGGGCTACAAAATTCTAGAAGATCCATCTTTTTATTACAAAATGAAGTTAAAGGAAGAGGATACTTTTCTGGTTGTATGGACGACAATGCCTTTTACACTAGTAACGGATGAATTAATTGGTGTTAATCCCAAAGCAGAATATGCATATATTTCAATTAAGGCCGAAAGATGGATAGTAGGATATGACAGACTAAATGATTTGATGACCGAACTAAAAATTCAAGATTTTACTATCGAAAGGATCATAAAGGGATCAGAATTGGATGGAAAGAAGTACGTTCACCCATTATTAGCAATGATCCCTGGACTTAAGGAACTTAGTGATGATAATAAAATACATTTTGTAGTCGCTGAAAATTTCGTTGATGCTAGCACCGGCAGTGGCATTGTTCATTTGTCGCCAGCAAACGGTCAGGAGGATTTCGACATTGCTGTCAAGCGAAACGTTCCGATTTTTGTTCCAATAAATGATAAAGTAGAATTTACAGACAAGGCAGGTATCTTTAGTGGAAAATTTGTACGCGATGCCGATTCTTTGGTTGTTGAAAAAATGAAAGAAACAGATGCATACGTAAAGTTAGGGAGAATTAAACATCAATATCCAACTTGTTGGCGTTCAAACCACAAAGTTGTCTGGCTTGCAAGGCGCGAATACTTTTACATGATAGATAAACTCGAAAATAAACCCATGGACGCTGTCTCGAGTGTAAATTTCTTTTTTGATTCTCCAAAAAATAGATTTGTTGAAATAATCAAGGAACAGGTGCCTTGGTGCATATCGCGAGAGAGAGTATGGGGAACTCCTCTACCTATCTGGAGTTGCGTCCAGTGTGGCATGAAAGAACCTCTCTTTTCCAGAAGTGAAATTATCAAGAGGGCTTCAAAATTGCCTGACGGAGAACATTTTGAATTGCACCGACCCTGGATTGATAATGTAGTGATTAATTGTTCAAAATGTAAGATCGCAATGACTAGAGAACCATTCGTTCTTGACACATGGCACAACAGTGGTGCTTCTCCTTACGCGGGATATTCAGACGAGGAATACAAAAATCTGATACCCGCTAAATTTCTCACAGAAGGAATAGATCAAACTAGGGGATGGGCGTACACATTGTTGATGGAAAATGTAATAATGCAGAACAAGGGACAGTCTCCTTTTGAATCGTTTCTATTTCAGGGACATATTTTGGACGAGAAGGGAAATAAAATGAGTAAGAGTTTGGGCAATGTATTGGACGCCAATAGGCTTTTGACTGAAAATTCAGTCGATGCGATAAGATACTATTTCATGTGGAAGTCGTCGCCTATTGAGTCTTTAAGTTTCAGTCTTAGCGAAATGGGATCGCGTCCATATCAGGTACTCAGTACTCTTTACTACCTGCACGTATACTTGATTCAAAATAGTACATATGATAGATTTGATACCAAAAATATTGATCTTGATTCATTCATAAAAAGTAAATACTTTACATTGATTGAAGTATGGATTCTATCCAAACTACAATCGTTAATTAATAGAGTAACGATATCTCTTGACTCCTGTAAGTTTAACGAAGGAGCAAAAGATCTTGAAGAATTCATAATCAATAGTCTGAGCCAAACTTATGTTCCTATGACAAGAGATGATTTATGGGATGACAGTGTGGAAACATTAGAGAGAAGAAATTTAATATATGCTGTACTTGGCCATGCGTTGTACATAATTGACATACTCCTTCATTCTTACAGTCCTTTCATAACTAATTATTTGTATCTTTTATGCTTCAAACACAAAGAAGAAATACTTCTGGAATCATGGCCAAAATTTGATCCAAACTTTGTGAATACTGAAGTCGAAAATACAATAGACAAATCAAAGCAAATAGTCTCATTGGTTAACGCAGCAAGAATGAAGGCAAAATTCAAGAGAAGATGGCCCATTAATCGAGTCGTTATTTGCACTGAAGATAGAATTTTTTCTGAATCAAATGAATTATCTGAGATATTAAAAAAACAACTCAATACAATGTCCATAGATGTCAAAATAGTTAGCTTTAACAATTTCCTGGAAAAGCTTATTTTTCTATATGGAGAGAATCTTGTTACCCTCAATGCGAAGCTTAGAGTAAATAAGATAGCTCCCAAATTAAAGAACGATCTAAAAAATGCGTTACAATCATTTGACCAAGTTGATGTTAATGATTTGTTTACCCAATTTATCACTAAGAGGAAATTCGATCTAAAATTCTTGTCCGGTAGGATCGAATTGTCAACAGATGACGTGGAATTTTCATATGAAGGAAAAGCACCGTACATAATGATGGAATCTGATCAGGATAAAGCCGTTGTGTTTATTGACACTACTAGGAGTAACGAGTTGATATCAATGGGACTTATGAAAGACATTGCAAGAAATATTCAACAATTGAGAAAGGAAAGGGGCTTTGTTCCTACAGAAATACTTTCCACTGCATATGTTTCGGGGCTAGAATCAGACGACTTATTGTCCTTCGAAAATTTGAAAAGCGAATTAGCATATTATGTAAGAGTAAAACAGGTAATCATGAGTCCCAACAAATTAGATAATGTCGTTTACAAGGATGTTGAAATAGACGGGAGAAAAATACTCATATCTGTACAGTAGGAAATAATGTTCTCAAAATTAGCAATTTTGGAAAATTTTTGATTCATATCTTTACTTATAGTTTATCCGTTCTTATGCCCTTATAGCGGTATATCTTTAATTAGAAATTTCACTTGGTTTTGGAACTACGTCATGTATTAGAACCATTTGTTAGTAATCAATATTGCGATTAGTATTAAGGTTACCTGGATTTTCCATATTATTAGAAGCAATGGAATTTCGAATCAATTGATAACTGCTGTCATGACAATTACAAGAACAGAAATTCTTCAACACATCATCCTCCATTATCAATCCTTTGCAATCGCCATGATTATTACAAATACACATTGCCGATTTAGCCAATAATTGCAATTCATTGCAACTATTGTATATTTTTTACTATGAATAATATGACAATAATTAAATTATGCTCTACCATTGTTTTTTTGTGGAAGTTTACTCTGAAAAACGGCCATGGGGTTCATTTGAAAAGTTTAACGAGAATGAACGATGTACCGTAAAATTACTCTACATAAAACCTGATTCGCGATTGAGCCTTCAATATCATAACAAACGAAAGGAATTTTGGAAAATAATTAAGGGATCCGGCACCGTAGAAGTTCAAGACAAAAAATCAACTCTAAGCGAAGGAGATAGTATCATTATTCCGTCAGGAGCAAAACACAGAATTCATGCTAGTGGTTCTGGTTGTACAGTTTTGGAAATTTCATATGGAAGCTTTGATGAAGATGATATAGTAAGGATTGAAGACGACTATGACAGGATTTAGAAATTAATAACGCAGTTATCTACTGCCTAGTATCTCGACTAGTAACCGGCGGCACAGAATTCCCAGGATTTGTTGCTCTATATTTAACGAAATACAAATAAAGCCCTATTATCGCTTTTAATCTAATGAGCGCAAGTAAGAAACCCCACATGAATCTTGTAGTAGTGGGACATGTTGATAATGGTAAATCGACTATTGTGGGTCATTTGTTAGTAGACATGGGAGTAATTGATCAAAGAACTATAGATTCGTTTGCCAAGGAATCAGAAGAAACCGGAAAAGGTGATACTTTCAAATACGCATGGGTACTGGATAGCATAAAGGATGAACGAGAAAGAGGAATTACAATAGATCTAGCATTTCAGAAGTTTGAAACTTCTAAATATTTTTACACCTTGATTGATGCCCCTGGACATAGAGATTTTATTAAGAATATGATTACTGGAGCATCAGAAGCAGATGTCGCTATTCTTGTGGTATCTGTCAAGCCCGGTGAGACCGAGGCTGCTACCGATCCTGGTGGCCAGGCAAGAGAACATGCATTTTTGTCAAGAACACTAGGAGTTGGTCAAATCGTTGTTGCTTTGAATAAAATGGATGATTCAGGATATTCAGAAGCACGTTATAACGAGGTAAAGGAAACAGTTGAAAAAATGTTAAAGTTAGTAGGCTATAATGTTGCTAAGATAAGCTTCATACCTGTTTCGGGATGGAAAGGAGATAACCTGGTCAAAAAATCAGAAAATATGCCATGGTATAAGGGACCTACCTTAGCCGAAACACTTGATCTATTCGAACCTCCGGAAAAACCATTAGGAAAGCCACTTAGGATACCAATACAAGATGTTTATTCCATCACAGGAGTAGGTACTGTGCCAGTAGGAAGAGTTGAAACTGGCGTTCTTAAGGCCAACGAAAAGGTCATCGTAATGCCATCTGGAGTGACTGGAGAAGTAAAATCAATTGAGACTCATCATACCCAAATGGAATCTGCAGAATCTGGCGATAATATTGGATTTAACCTTAGGGGTGTGGACAAAAAATCAATCAAGCGAGGAGATGTCATTGGACCTGTCGATAATCCACCGAACGCTGCAAAGGAATTTGAAGCACAAATAATCATTATCCATCATCCTACGGCAATGGCACCAGGCTATACTCCAGTGCTTCATGCTCACACTGCGCAGGTTGCGGCTACATTATCTGAATTTGTAGCAAAGATCGATCCAAAAACAGGCGGTGCCGTAGAAGAAAAACCAAAGTTTCTAAAGACTGGTGACGCAGCTATCGTGAGAATAAAACCTGTAAGACCACTGGCAATAGAAACATTCAAAGAATTTCCAGAAATTGGTAGGTTCGCGTTAAGAGATATGGGAACAACAATAGCTGCTGGCGTTGTCAAGTCTATTGTGGAAAAATACGACCCAAGCTCCAAAAAGTGAGTCCTACTAATGACTCAGGAAGCCCGAATTAAATTAACTAGTACCAATCTTGTTATGCTAGAAAATGTGTGCCATGAAATAAAGGGCATTGGCGAAAAAAATGGGATAAAGTTTAGAGGTCCTCATCCACTCCCCACTAAAAAAATGAAAGTCGTTACAAGAAAATCTCCTTGCGGACAAGGAACCAATACCTGGGATAAATACGAACTTCGCATTCACAGGCGTGTAATAGATTTAGGTGCAGATGATAGATCTATAAGACAACTAATGCGATTAAAAATCCCAGACGACGTTTACATCGAAGTTTCTTTAACTTAACAATATCAAATTTTTATTCAATTATTTTATACATCTTTCATTATTCTAGTGTAGGAATTTTCCGGAACAGCCAAATTAGCAAGTACGCTTGGATTGAAAATCTTTGCAAGTATCTCTATACCTGTAATCACTCTTGGACTAGGTCTACTAAAATATGGCATGGCATCTACTGCAAAAACCATGTCCTTTTTAACAGCTCTTAAGGAATTCCAATCTCCGTTTCGTTCTAGGGAAACATATTCACTACGCACTCTGTCAAGAGTAAATCCACATGGCAGAAGAATCAATATATCGGGATCAAATTGAGAAATTTGGGAAAACTCTATTTTACGCGATCGTTCTCCAGTATTACTGATTCCATTAATACCTCCAGCAAGCTCAACCATTTGTGGAACCCAATGCCCGACTATGTAAAGAGGATCTAACCATTCCAAACAAATTATCTTTGGATTTTCATCCTTAATTGTACTGGCAACATGTTCAATTCTATTCTGTAGGGATGACTTGATTTGTAATCCCTCATCCTCTTTCCCGACCCTTTTGGATACATCGACAATATTTTGAACAACATCTTCAACCGTGTGAGGATCTAGTACAAGGGTGTCCGGTGTATACCCTAGGAATTGGATGACTCTTTCCATCTCCCTATTATGAGGTGAACACACATCACAGATTCCTTGAGATATGACAAGGTCGGGCTGTATTTTCTCTAGCAGGTCGAAGTTTATTGTAAAGTATTCGTCCTGTAATTTTGAGAGTTCTTGAACTTTTTCTTCTATCTGCAGACTTGTCATTGATTCAGAATCAAAGACTGATTTTATTATATGAGGTTTGCTCTTAGCCTCGGCAGGAAAATTACATTGATGAGTAACACCGTATAACAAATGCTGACATCCCAACAAATATAGAATCTCTGTGGCACTTGGTAGAAAGGAAACAATACGATTAACCAATACCAACTGTGATATTGTTAATTATATTAATAATCTTTCATCGATGGCAGTCGTCAAATATTTCTACATCTCCCGATTTATTACACGTGAAATTAAGTGCACTAATATTTTAATAATGGAATGTCAAGATAACTGTGTCAAACCATGAGTAAATTCACGATAATAAATAGAATGGATCAAAGTGAGATAGATAGACGTACTAAAAACCTTTTAGATTTATTTAGAAAAAATTTTCTCGATAGCAAGAGCGATGACTTTGTTTCTGATGCTTTGTCAAATATGATGGTGTGTAATACTATTTACGCGAAAATTTTTGAGGGGTATCTGGTACTTGCTGAAAAGAGAAAAATACCGCAGGAAATGACTGATGGTTTTGTCAAGTGGGCTTCTGATCAATTAGACGAACTCAAGATCAAGTTAACTGAAAAATACCAAAAGACCGATATGAGATAATAGACTCAACACTAATACAAAAGTCTAGAAATTGAACGTAAAATAGTCGTATATGAGGAATAAACTTGAGATTATCTTTCTTATTTTTTGGACCCAAATGTAACAAGAACGCCTTCCTGGAATTGTTTGAATAGAAAAGTCTATATGATTATTCTAATGGATTTTTTATATGAAAAAACCTGTGCTTATACTTACGTTAGCAGGTGCCTTGATATTCTCCGGTGTAATTTTCCATGTGGAAAAATCACAAATTTTCGCACAAACAGAAGATGAAAATAATTCCGCCCTAGTTTCAATTAGCAAGATCTTCAAAGATGTACAAGGATCAGTGGTACAAATAACTCGTGAAAATCCACCTACATCTAATGATTCTCCTAGTGATGAAAATGTTACCAGTTTGGGATCTGGATTTGTATTTGATAAACAAGGGAGAATAATTACTAATCATCATGTAGTAAGCGATTCAAAGAGTGTAGATGTTACCTTCATTGATGGTAATAGATACGTAGCATCCGTTATTGGAAGTGATCCTTTCAATGATATAGCTGTAATTGATATTACACAAAATATATCCGAGAAACTTAACCCATTGAGACTTGGAAATTCATCTTCAGTTGAGGTGGGCGATCAAGTTATTGCTATTGGAAATCCGTACGGACTTGCCGGATCGATGACTGTGGGTATAGTGAGTCAGAAGGGACGTTTAATTTCTACTGAAGGGTCAGCATTCAGTATTCCAAATGTTATTCAAACAGATGCATTAATTAATCCAGGTAACTCTGGTGGACCTCTCATCAATGACAATGAAGAAGTAATTGGAATGAATACTGCGGGCGTACTTTCAGATTCAGGCAGCTTTTCTGGTATAGGCTTAGCGGTTCCTTCAAATACTATTTCTAAAATAGTACCGGTCCTTATAAGCAAGGGAAATTACACGCATTCATGGCTTGGAATATCCGCTAGCACTCTAACCTCGAAACTGACAGAAAATTTTGAAAATTTGAGTAGAGATTTCAAGGGGGTGTACGTCGAATCAATAATTAAGGGTGGACCTGCTGATAAAGCCGGACTTCAGGGCAGTACTACTGATCAATATGGCAATAAGCATGGCAACGATATCATCACTGCGGTTGATAATCATAATGTTACTTATATGGAAGATCTAGTGTCTTATATGGATGAAAATAAGCAACCAGGTGAAAAATTGAACGTTACTGTCTTTAGAAATAACACCTACGCCGATCTTAACGTAAAGTTAGGCGATCGTAGTAATAGTACTAAAACAGAAGAAGAAAAAGATCCATATAGTTAGCGTTACTGCACTCATAATCAAGCTATTGATGTCTCCTAAGTTTGGGACAATCTGTCAGTTTTCTTTAAGTCGTTTATGTATTCATGAAGAACTGAAGTCCGATGCTTATAATATACATTACCAAAAGTATGAATCCTGTCTTTAACCCGATTTCTTTTTTGAATAATAAACCTACGGCTATCAATGTGACTCCTGTAGCTAATATCATTTGATGTGACAAGATCTCAGTTCGATCTATGGCTGCACCAAATCCACTATGGTACATTGCTCCAAATACCGCAAATGCAAGCAACAATGTATTGTTCAAGATCTTTGAACCAAGTACGTTGGCAATTGCAATAGATGTGCCCTGGGCCCCCTTTCTGGCTAGTAACATTAATGATATTTTTTCAGGCATTTCGCCAGCAATTGGACTTATTACAACTGAGAGGATTATGGCTGAAACTCCTATCTCGACTGAAACATGCTTCAAAGATTCAATAAATGGTTCTGCTCCTAGGAAGATACCTATTGTTCCTATCATGAAGATTATTCCTGATTTTATTAATTGTTTTTGATTACTGGGGAGATTAACATTTTCAGAAGGATTGCTGTACTCTTCGATAATTTTCTCACTATCTCTCTTTTTTTCTAGTCTCATTTCATAAAATGCAATAAATACATAAACTAAGAACATAGCCGTAAATACTATTCCGTCTATAAAGTGAAATCCATCGATAAATAGGATTGCGCTTATTATCGCCGTAACTATGAGAAAAATCTTGTCGAGCTTAAATGAGCTGACTTCTATTTTCTTGATCGGTTTTTTTGAAAGACGCGTAGTTGCGATTAATAACATTATTGCCAAACCCAGAGTCATCATCAGTACATTACTTCCCAAACCTGCTCCAAGAGCAATTCCATAAGCCCCATCAGATGCTGCATATGCCACGATGGCAATTTCCGGTAGTGTAGTTGCCACGCTAAGCAGAGTTCTTCCTACAAACCTAGCTCCAAATCTAGTGGCAAGATGTTCAGCACCATAGGAGAGTAACCAGCTTGCAAATGTTAATTCTCCCAACCAGATTAACATGATGAGAATATTATTGGCTTCCAAACAAGATGTGACATCTTATTTTACAGAATATAAATTATAATAAAATTGAAAGTGGTGCCTATTAGTGCAGTCTTGTAAACTCGTACTATAATACTAATTTTCTTAGATTAACAAAAAATGGACTATTATCCCAGACTTTCCATTCTTATCAAGTTATAGGTACGTTTGTCATATTGGATATCGGTATCCTAATTTTTAGAACACCATTTGTATAATCTGCTTTGCTTTTAGCATTGTCATCTTCGGGGATAGAATAGGGAAGTGGAATCTTCTTCTCGATCCTGCTTGGGCGCTGACTAAAATGAATTGTGTGTGATTCCATTTCAACAACTCTCTTTGCCCTCAATGTAAGAATATCCTTGGAAATATTCACATGAATATCCTTCTTCTGAAATCCAGGGAGGTCTACTATGATCACTAGTTCTGTACCTTCTTCATAAATGTCAACGGGAGGTAAAACAAACTCATAAAATTCTCTTGAACGATTACCAATTTCCTTCATTATTTCCTTTGCGACATAACGACTTACACCCATACCCTATCTGTCGCTTTCTTTCTATAAATTCTTTATTTTCTAAATAGAATGGCTAACCAGATTGAATGAAACAATTCAGTACCTGCCATTTTCATGCTATAGACTTTCAAAAATAAAATACTAACAATTAATCCGCTATCATGATTGCGTGGTATCCAGAACTACACTCCGGACAACAGGCATGGTCGCATAAGCATTCTACGCAGTATCTATGGGCAGCGTAAAATGTACATATACTGTCAGAATGAAGACAGTTCTCACAAATAACGAACTTTCTACATGGATTCGAATCTAATCTATCCACAATCTCACTCCCGCCAAATCATATATTAAGCTTTATAATTACGCTTCAAAATTCTAATTTTAACATCCAGAGAACCAATTTGGTCATGGATGAGCAAGGGAAATAGGCAGGTTTCTTTGCGGTTAATAAAAAATAAAAACAATGCAATTTGCAATTCAACAGGCAATGAATTTCTCTGTTCCGACAATTGATAGGATGGCAGGTATTGAATTATACACGACACATTTTGGCGGAATAGGGGGATCAATAAAGGTAAATAACGAAGATTTTAAGGTTGTTGAATTGCTATCTGAATCAATTTCAAAGGATATTTCTAAACATCCTGACAATTCGTACAGATTTCCATTATTGCTGCTGAGCAAGAAAGGATTGGATTCTAATCATGCAATTATGGAGATATTCAATGAACTAGGAACAAAAATTAGAGTTCTGGGAATTAAGGATGCAAAGGCTGTTACTATGCAATATGCTGCCTGCGAGAGCAAAAAATACAAAGAAGGTAGAACCAGACATACTACTCTATCACTAGCTGGATATACAAAATATTCTATAAACAAATCTCACATTATGGGAAACCAGTTTGAGATACGCATTACAAATCCATCTAGCATTGATATTTCTGACTTTATTACCGAAATAGGGAATATACCAAATTATTATGGACTACAGCGGTTCGGTAGCGAAAGACTTGTTACTCATTTAGTCGGGAGAGAAATCATCAGAAGGAATTTTCAAAGAGCAGTAGAAATATTTTTGTGCCATACTACAGAATATGATACTCAATTTAGTAAGGAGATAAGGGAAAAATGCAGGGACCCAAAAAATTATAGACCTGTATTGAAGATAATTCCAAAAGGGATGGATCTGGAACGTAATTTGTTAAGATCGCTTGCTAGCGGCAAGGATTACATTGGTGCATTAAGATCTATCCCCATAAATATAAGACGTTTGTTCGTTCATGCATATCAGGCATTTATCTTCAACAGATGCATGAGTGATATGCTACGAAATGGGGAGTCAATTACAAAGTGTACCAAGAATGATTTCTGTTTTAGAGTTGAAAATGGATTAACATTGGGAAAGCTAATGCGGTATCACGACAAAGACAGTACAGAATTAGTACCTGCAATGCATTTACCCGGTTATTCATTCAAATCAGCTGATGGTCGAGTTGAAAGCAAATTGTATGCCCTACTCAGAGAGGAGAACATAACACCAAAGGATTTCTATTTAAAGGAGATGCAGGAATTGAGTGTAGAAGGTGGCTTTAGACAATTACCACTTATGGTAAATGATTTTTCTTATTCAGGAAACCTTATGGTAAATTTCAAAATACCTGTAGGTTCATATGCAACAATTTTATTACGAGAATTGATGAAGCCTACCAACCCAATAAACTCTGGATTTTGATTGAAATGTGTCAACTCATTTATGTCCAAGTTAGGTATAACTATGTAATAATGAATAGTTGCGGCTTGAAATTATCTGTGCAATATAAATATGACTTTTAAGCATTGAGAAACCATGCTCGGAGGCAGGGACTTTCATAAAATCATAGAAAACGGGCTGATTAAGGCTTCAAGGGAACTAGCGTTAGAATATGACACAAATGGGATTCATATATCTGAAATTACACGTTGTAGTAGATTATCCTATTTTGAAAGGATGGATCCTTTCGAAGATGAATCTTCTAATGCACTACAAAATATAGTCAGAGGATCAATTAAAAAGTTGTTAAATGGAAAAACTAGAGAGTACAAGGTTGATGATCTTACAATTTACGCCAGTATTGATTTAATAGTCTCTAATGATATGGTAGTTAATCTCATACCAGTCTCAAAATTACCGGATTATCCTCATCCATGTGATTTACTTTATGCCAATGCATGTTTGTTTATTTTCGAAAGCCAAGGCGGGTTCATTGTCTACTTTACTCCCGATGGCAAATTTGTTGAATTTAGTGTTTCCGAAAGTAAGAGGATGTTCGAGCAAGTTGTAAGAAGAGCTCGAATTTTGCACCTCTTGCTTAAGGAAAAAAAGACTCCAGTTGTAGAACCAAGTGAGTTGTGCTTTTCATGCAAATACTATCAAAGATGTTTCGGACAACAAAAGGAACCGGAACATTTGCTAGATATACTGGGAATTGGAAAGAAAAAATAGGGTCAGGTTGCCTGTTTTTCTTGTCTTGATTCTTGAACAAGTTTATTGATCCTTTTTGTTCTGACTCCAAACAAGATCCCAGTGAATATTACAAAAGCACCTACCACAATCCCGTACATCATAAGTAAATCCGACATACCGTCATAGATCTATTCCATTAACATTTAATTTTTACTAAAAAATTCAAGGAGTTGAAGGACGTGTGTAGTTTATGTTGAAAGTTTTTTCACCGCCGGTGGATTGGAAGCTGCCTGTCTGCTTGAAGAAATAACTTCCATTAACCAGAAATTTTGAGATCTCGTTATTTTCTGAAATTTGGGACAGATCTAGATTATTATTGTTTTCGATTATCCTCTTATCTTTTAGAATAAGTGTGCCGTTTCCAATAACCGGAAATATGCTATCTTGAGAGTCCACAAAGCCTTCGGGCCGATTACCAATATCTCCTGAAACAATTCTTGTAGAATTAGAGTATACGTTGTATGAAATGGATTCAAGTATGATTGTACCCTTGTTTGGGTTGAAAACATTGAAAATAATTGAAAAGTTTCCTGTATTTCCATCTATAATTTTTGCCGTGATATCCTTTATCGATAACTCAGGTGGTATAGCGTCTCTAATTGCATCCTGATTGAAAATACTGGCTTCTGTGAAATTAATATTCCCTATCCCCAATCTTGAAATATCATTGGTTAAAAAATTAGAACTTGAAACCCCAAAATAAATAATAACTGCTATGACTAAAACTATGAGTACAGTTGCGATAATTTTTTTCGCCATTGTCCTAAAGACATCTATAATCACAAGATTATTTTAGTCTATTTGTTCTTTGTAGGACCGGTCAAATTATTCTTCTTTCCAGTTAATCATGTGGACTAAGATTATATTTACGACCGAACAAATCCAGATCATGTTTATCGGGTCAAGAAGAGCCGTCCTCATTGGAGCTATTGGTGCGATCGTATCTTTTATTGTGTTATTCCCAGCTATCCCTGACCTGCTTAGAGGAGGTAGCGAATTACGAGATGTAACAGTCAATGTTAAAAATATTGTAGCGGAAAGCACAAGTAACGTTAACAATACCATTCCCTTGAGAGTAACTTTTGAGATAATCAACAAAGATGTTAAAGCGTTATCGACCTCTAAAATAGAATATTCAGTTGATGCAAATAATACTCATTTGGGTAATGGATACCTTTCGTACGAAGACATACCTCCAAACGGAAGACCTCAATTGTATCCTAACTCTCCTGCAACCCTAGAGTCGACATTTCTACTTACTCGAACAGGTTCTAACTCTGAATTATTTGACAATATAAATAATGCCAGGTTTGCAGCAAATTTCACAGAATGGACTATTAACGGAACAGCTCAGATTGACTCTGCATTTACGATATATCCAGTACCTTTCAGCAGCAATCTCAGATAACAAGTTTCAAGAATTCTATTTTTCGTTTTTCATGTAGCCTTTTTCAAATCCCGCCACAATCCATTCTTCTAACCAGACACACTTTGCTGGACTATACGGACTGGCTTCATCTTCAGAAGAACATGAATGTTGGTAAGCACAGCTAAAGCACGGGGCCCCTTCAACACATTCTATTTGTATGGGCTTTCTGTTGTATTCGGCAATGGCCGATTTCTTTACTATTAGTTTGTATGTCCATCTACCCTTGTGTAATATCTTTTCACGTGAGATAAGAGACTGCTTCTCGAGATTTCCTGCTAATCTAGAACCATCCCTACTATCCAGCGAAAATTCTTTGCAGATTTCAGTTTGGAAAACGCCATCTTCTCCACTCTTCAATATTGCCTGAAAAACCTGTTCAAATAATTCATGCTTATTTTTATACATACTTCTCGGAAGATTAACAATTTGAGACAAAAGATAGATTTGTATCAAGCTAATAATATAAAAATCTTGGCATTATCTATTCAATTCGTTGACAATATTGAGGGATATTAACATTTGTCCTTTGTAATTAGAAATTTCTAAATACATATGTTATGATTGGATCAAGCGTTAAAGATCAGAAACGTTTCGCAAATTGAAAACGATCTGAATATTGTCACCTGCGGGTTTTTATTCCTGAAAATTAACTAAAAATACAATTAGAATTTTTAAAGAAAACTGCGGTCACCGGGATTTGAATTCCCGCTCTAATTATCTAGAGTCCCGGGTTGCGGGCTTTCTTCTCCATCGATTGGAGTGGAAGGCCAGTGTCCTAACCAAACTAGACGATGACCGCATATCTTTTATGCGATGATAATCTGGATATTAAATCTTATGAAGATTGTCGTTTCTTATTATCTGGAAAGATATAATTCAGAAGCATATCCACCATCTTGTTTTTTCCTTTTTCCCTGACATTGGTTAATCTTTTGTTTAGCTTTTCCTTTCTTGCATCTTCCTCGACAATCTCATTTGGTCTCTTGTCAAACGCTCCCTCAAATTGAATCTTGTAACCTTTGTAACCTGCAATGACTTTATCAAAAATGTCTTTTTGTTGATAGGATGAAACAAAATAAATCACAGGTGGATTAGGCCTCTTCTTTATTTCATCCATCAAGACAGAGAATAAATGTCCTATGTTATTGTAAGAATTTACTATAACTATCTTTGATTCTTCAACACCATTTTCTACTAAGTGATTTTTAATGATATCGCCTTCCTCATTGCCAGCTGCAATATTTACTATTGTATCAGACTTGTCAGGCTTGGATTTCATAATCCGCTCATATATTCTGGTACAAACAGCTATTCTTTCAATGATGTGTGGAGGCAATTGATTATTTGATTCCAGCTTTACAAAATTACAGTATAATACAATTACGTTTCCAGAAAGAAATCTATTTTCTGACATGGTGATTTAGAATAATACTAGGAAATAAATTTTTTACCAACCAGACTTCTTTGGTGAGTTTAACTGTCTTTCTAATTCATCCAATCTTTGTATCGCTTCCTGGTTTTGTCGAACTTCAGAATACGCTGCGTCATTTCTTATCCTGTTCATCAAATCTTCTACCTCCTCAGCAGTTACTCCGTGCTTTATGTCATATTCTATCTGTTTGGAACAACTTGAAACAGTACTATATTTTTTAAAATTTCGTTTTTCAAATGATGATGCGTCGGGAGAAATTCCCTTCATGTAACGTAGGATAACTTTCTCAACATGTTCAAGATGCCACTCTCTCATCGCAAAATTGTTAGGTTTCATGGCACGTACTCAATGATATGTGAATAATAAGTATTTAATCTATTATCCAATTTTGAAATCCAATAAACAAAATATTTATTCTCCGTTGTACGAAGACAATTACAACGTTCTCTACAAATAGTCTGAGAGTTTAATTTTATCTTGATCTGGTATTTTTGCAATTTCAAATCTTTCTTTTGATTTCAAGAAAGAGGCAGTTGCATCTATTCCAAATTTTGTGGTTATGAGATTTTTCTGATCGCTGGAGGGATCCAAACTTGAGACCTTTGAATTATGTATAATCAACAAGTCCTTATCAGCTTGGCATCTAGTTGAGATCGCATATTCCACCTCGGTTGGATTAGTGGGGTCTATGTCTTCATCAACTACTATTGCAATTTTTAGAGACGGATGTCCTGCAAAAGCGGCGATTATTGCGTTTTTTGGCTCCCCTTCCAATTTTTTATTTATTTGAATAGCCGCAACCAGCCAGTTACTTCCCCCCTCTGTCAGATGCACTGCTCTAGTACCAGATACGACGTCCTTCACGCTTTGGAATAGTTTTGATTCTATCGGAAGCCCCATCAACAATCTGTGCTCTCCATAACCAGGTAGTATGTCATGATAAATAGGGTCAGCAGTCAAGTAAATCTTGTCCAATTCAAAAACGGGCTGCTTTCGTCTGATATCATAAGTTCTTAACATTTCAACCATTTGTTCTTCGGCTGTTTCATCTGCGAGTATCCTTCCTTCCAAGAGAATCTCAGAATATTTTGGAATGCAGAGACGATTACCAGGAGATCGGACCAAGGACAATTTATCATTCAGAAGTGAATTTGCCATCTTTAGCTCATTTTCTCCATAGGGGGCTTGATAAGCTGCCGCAACAGATACAGCAGGATGGGCTCCTACAATAATCGAAACAGGCAAGTCATCCCCATGTTCCTTTGCAATAGTAAAACACTTGTGAAGATGTCTTCCCTCCACCATTCGTATTGCCATCCTTTTTTTATCTAATCGTAATAAGCGATGAGTTGACAAATTCTGATATCCAGTTTCGTTATCTTTGGCGAAAACCAAAGACGACGTTATGAACGCACCTGAATCTTTTTCAAAGTGTGTAATTATTGGCAAGTCGTACAGACTTTTTGAATTTTTTTTCCAAACATTTACCTTTTCGATATTAGTTATTCCAGGTTTGTTCCGTATGGCATCATTAATTCTCTCTTGTATCATATTTTCATTCTTTGCGTTTATTGAAAGTGCGATTCTATGTCTTGTCCCCAATACATTAGCGGCCACTTTTATGTTGCTTCCTTTAACTGATTCAAAAAGTACTGCCTTGCCTTTATCCAACTTGCTTACTATTCCTGCGAGTTCAAATTTGGGATTGACAGGTTTTCTTATTCTTACTAACTGGTCTACTCCTTCTAATCCCTTTAAGAAATCAGAAAAACCACTAATCTTTTTGAATTCAAACCTGGACTTCATCTATGATCACTAGCTTTTACTTCCAATAATTTTAATACTTCATTCATTATCTCTTGCATTTCAGGTAATGACATTGGATTCTTATTATTGAAGTTAGTTATTACTATTCCATTTATCATAAGCGATATTTTTTCTGACAGAGTCTTTGTGAATACAGGATCTCTTATATTTGGTATTACTTTGGCGCTTTGAGTTCTATTGTTGGATGCCACAGAAACGTGCACTCCTCCGATCTTACACAAATCTTCGGAAAGGGAAACAAAACAGCCGTTATTAAATTCGATAAACTTAAGTAAAAAAACTCTATTTGATTTCAAGGTAATCCTCTTTTCTATGTAGTTCCCTTCATGGGATTCGCTCAAATTTACTATGAATATCTTGGTACAATATGGTATCTAAATCATTTGATTAGACTGTACAAGTCTAACTTGCAATTTTGAAATTGAATCTAGAACTGTATTTTTGAGCGCCCTCATAATTTGTCTGTATACTTCTAATCCTAGTACAGGGAAGTCGCTCTAAAAAATATGGCCAGTACGCAGCGCAATTGTTTTTGCAGATCCAACATCTCTGTTACCACGACGATTAGGGAGTATATTTCTTGAAGTACCGAATTCATTGACAATTTCTATTCTTACAGATCTATTTAGATTCCTTATCTCTTGGGCCATGTGGTTGCACTTGATCCAATCTCCATTTCCAATTTTTAATATCTTTTTACTGCATTTTATGCAAGAGAGTGTGTTCACAATAAATTTAACTGCATCTTTCATTGAGCTTTGAACAGTGCTGTACAATTCTGCATGTAGATACAAAACATAGATTCCTATCCTATTGCCAGGATCAACTCCTATGACCAAAATATCCTCAAGGTAGTTATCACTCAGGTTTTTCAAAATCATTGCCTTAAAAAGAGGAGGGAACGTATCGAGCTGGAAATCAAAGAATAAATCTTGTCTTCTAAATAATGCCGCTTCATTTTTTGTGGTAATGATTATTTTTGCATTTGTTTTGGAAGCTTCTTCTGGCGAAAGAGAAGAGAACCTAATGTTCATAGATTTTAACGTGGTTACAATTCTGTAATACGGTCGACCTTCAACAGTTGCTACCACTATTTGATTTGAATTCAGCTCTGTCACTAAGGGCTTTCCATTCAACTATACTATTTTTTGATTGTTATTAAATGTTTGAGGTCTTGAAATTGATTGCTATGTCTGGGCAGTATCACTCTTGTTCAGAACAGAATCCACTACCAACTTAACAGACTTCTCAAACGATAGTTTTGTATTTTCCCTCAGTTTTGTAAGGTTAGTCTCCGCCTCCTCCAATATTTTTTGTGATTTTTCTTCTGCTTCTTGCTTTGCACTGGAAATAATCTTCTCTGATTCTGTCTTTGCAACTTCGATTATCTTTTCTCTAAGTTGGGCTATCTCCTTGTCTGAAGTGGATATTATTCTCTTTTTCATATCATGAACCTTAACTGACAAACTATCAATATCATTCTCCAGTTCAGATAGTGCGGAGATAATCTTCTCTACTGAGGACATTACAGTATCAGAAAATCCTACAACCATATATTAACTCTGCATTATGGAGTAATCTTGAATGCCCTTTCTCATAGCATCAAGTAGTGAGATTTAATATTGCCTGCGCAATATCTCCCTTGGTATCAGTTAAAGCCATGATTGCCTTCTCTCTCGAACTTGAAGTCTGCTGCATCACTAGGATGATATCCTCTTCTTTAAAAGTGGGGACTTCCCTCTCCTTTTCCTCTATATCTCCTGCAATAATTTGGAAAATGGTATTGTCTTTGCCCTTCATCTCAATTACCTGGGGCTTTATCAAATAGATTTCTTTGGCATCCGTCTTGATAACAACTTCTTCGATATTCTCTAATTCCTGCATGTTGAGACCCATCTTATCCAACATGCGTCGCATTTCGCGATTTCCGCGCATCATATCTTAGATTGCTCCACTCTACTTTTTATTCCTTCTCTAACTCTTACTGCAACATCTCCGTTTCTACCACGTAATTGAGACTGACTCACAACTGATTTACCTACGGCAAGTACCTCATCGTTGTTGTCTACCACTACTACTTCAGATCCGATATTGATGTTTGAACCAAACCATTCAACATGTTTACAGAATAGCGATCTACCTTCACTTACAAATGGTAGAGCATCATGAATTGGAATAATACAATTCTGTTTAAACTCAACACTATCCATAAATATTAAAGCACCTGCAATAGTAAGTGCTATTCCGCCATCTGATCTCAATGTACCTACAAGCTCATCATTTACCGCAAAACTCTTGATCCTTCCAGTCTTTCTAGAGTATGTAAATGAAATTTCATTTGGTAAGACTGAAGACACACCTTTACCAAAAAGCGAATCTATCTGATAGCCAATTTTTTCCTTTGGATTCAAGGCAAGTATTAGTTTAATTGATCTCCATTTAAAATATATCTGGAACCAGGGAGATTTCCGATTATGAACAATAATGCAGTGCTATATATCATTATCTCTCAATGTACCAAACATCTGTTTCACTTATCCAAATTTCTAAATCTACGAAAACACACTCACCTTCAATTAGAAAAAAATAAACAAGATACTGACTTTCAGTGATCCGTATATGTCTACTTGCGAAATTTGCGGAATTCGGATATTGGATCATGGAGAAAATATCAATGTTGAAGGTAACTTCATAAGAGTATGTAAATCATGTTCAAAAAGAGGTAAACCATCAAAGAGCCAACCAGAAATACAACGAAAGCCTACAATGAGACCAAAAAGAATTGAAAGGCTTGATAGGATAACTTTCAACGATTCTTCAATCCTAATCAACAATTTTTCTGAAGTGATTCGTAATTCACGGATGGCCAATGGGCTTTCACATGAGCAACTAGGACTCCTCATAAAGGAAAGAGCTTCATTGTTGCGCAAGATTGAAAGTGGGTCTCTTAAACCTGATGAAGTACTAAGCAGAAAGTTGGAAAGATTTTTTCGAATCAATCTATATACTGTGGTAGATTCCAGTGACAGTGAATAGGTCCGCGCTGCTGATTACCTATCCAATAGACCACGTTGCCAGTGAAGCCAAATCATTGGCAGAATCTGCAGGTTATTCTATAACATGTACTGTGACCCAGAAACATTTAACGAGATCAAAATTTGGAATTGGAAAGGGAAAAGCAGATGAAGTTAGAGAACTAGTTAAATCATCAAACGTTGAATTTGTAATATTTGATGAAATACTAAAACCAACACAGCAATATAATTTGGCAAAACTATGCGAAATTGATATTATAGATAGAGAAAAATTAATTCTAGAAATTTTTAGGCTAAGATCCAACACCGAAGAATCCAAGATTCAAATAAAACTCGCTGAACTACATTATGAAGCAGTTAGAATAAAGGAAAAGGTAAGGCTGGCAAAAAGAGGAGAACAACCAGGTTTTTTTGGTTTGGGAAAATACGACGCTGAAGTACATTTGCTTGATGTTAGAAGAAGAATTTCAGTATTGAGGAAAAAGCTCTTAAAAGAAGAAAAGAGAAAGCTGGTACAAAGAACTGGTAGGGCAAGATCGGGCTTTCCAACAGTATCAATAATAGGATATACATCGGTAGGGAAAACAACACTGTTCAATTTTTTAACCGGCGAATCAAAAATGGTCGGTATTGAATTGTTCACCACATTATCAACATCCAGCAGAATTGTAAATGTACATGGAAAAAAGGTGATGTTTTCTGATACAGTTGGATTTATTAGTAAACTCCCGGCATACATGATAGATGCCTTCAAGTCAACCCTACAAGAACTAATCTTTTCAAATGCTATCCTTCTTGTTTTAGACGTGAGTCAGAGTTATGAGATATTGAGGAAACAACTTGCAAGTAGTTACACCGTTTTGATACACTTGGGAGTATCAGTTGCAAAAATAATTTATGTGTTTAATAAGGTAGATCTCGTGGAACCTGACGAGGCAATGGAAAAGTGTCAGCAGCTTGGAATTTTGAATAAAGGTAACATGAATTATGTTATGATATCCTCCAAAATAGGATTGAATATTCGTGCTCTTCTTGATCTAGTTAGATCTAGAATTTTTGTGAATATGAAGAAGGTAGACAAGAATTAATGTCGATTGCCGTACTTAGATTGGGTCACAGATTGGTGAGAGATGATCGCACAACCACTCATGTTGCATTAGTTTCTAGAGCTTTTGGATGTAAGAAAATTTTCATGACCGATGTGGATGAATCTATCTTAAACACCATTAACAAAGTATGTGATGACTGGGGCGGTTCAAGGGAGTTTGATATTGAAATTATTCGGGATTGGAGATCTCTGCTAAAAACTTGGAAAAAGAACAATGGTGTTATTGTTCATTTAACAATGTATGGAATCAATATAGAGCAAATCTCACATGATTATCCACAAGGAAAAAATATTCTGGTAGTAATTGGAGCAAGTAAAGTTCCAAAAGATGTTTATTTTCTGGCTGATATGAATATAGCTGTTGGTAATCAACCGCATTCGGAGATCGCTGCGTTGGCAATATTCTTAGACCGGTATTTTCAAGGCAAGGAACTCACTAAATCGTTTGAGAACGCAAAAATGAAAATAATTCCATCATCACGTGGTAAGAACGTCAAAATTAGAAAACTAAAAAAGTCAAATTGAATTCGTTCATAATGATCCTTTGATCGCTTAACTGAAGGTCAAAGAGATGACTAATCGTGCGGGGGTTGCCAAGCTTGGTCAAAGGCGTGAGATCAATTCTGACATGACGCTCAGATGAACTGATCCAGCTGGGAAACCTCATCCCGTAGGGGTTCGTGGGTTCAAATCCCACCCCCCGCATAATCATGTGACAGATTAATGAAAATTAAGAGCACGGGAATTCTAATTAGTCTATAATCTATCCTACTTCTCAAAGTTACGTCAATATAATATCAATCTTAAACTGTGTTCCGAAAATCCCAAAAATTCGTATTGACCTACCACTAAATTTTTTCTTTTCCAACATGTCCTTTTTTATTCAATCTTAGTATGTTGGTTAATTGTCACTCATTGAATAAATATTGTATTTTGCCATAGAGACAGAGATATATTTGCCCAATTTCAATCTGCTAATAGCGGGGTGGGGAAGCCAGTTATAATAGGCTAAGTTATCCCGGCGGGCTCATAACCCGCAGAGCGGTTTCCATTAGAGTGTAACTTGATGGCCGTAGGTTCAAATCAACCCCCCGCTACGTCCTTTAGTAATGATCTTATGATGTGGTATTTTACGGGATGATTAAAATCTTTTAAACCAATCAGAGTGTAATGGTTTGATAATAATTGGAACATGCGGATAATTTTTTTCCATTCCAAATCTATGCAATGGTTTTGTCAAATGACGATGAGCCTTCGAGTACGGCAAATACATGCCCAATTGAATATCTCGTGTATTGGTAACTGATATTTTGGAACCCTTTTTATCTCCACAAATCTTACATTGAAATCCCTTATTCTTTCCTTCAGATTTCATTCTTTTTCCACACCTATCGCATAGAGGATTAATATTTACTATTTCCTTCGAAATTTTTAGAATTGACAAGTACTCTACGTTTAGGATATTGGTACTATGAGGAGTATTCATACTAACACCTACTCCGATATCTATGTTGTCTCCTTCTAAAAGCTTGGATGCAATATTGCCCAAACCGGTTGGCTCATAGACAGCTACTGGATACTTATTGTTACTAAAGTCAGAAACTTCAAATATGACATGTCCTCCTCGAATTATTACTGGTTTCTTTGTTACTATGCATCTGACATATCCTGCTCTATGAGTTCTAATTTCACTCCGAGATAACTCATTTTGAAGATGCATACCAGTACCTTGATTCGTCCTAAATACCATATATCCTTCCAGATTTTCTATAGGCATCACCTCATGAAGTGAGTTAATAACAATTTGAGGGTCTTCTCCTCTAATGCCACAGAAGACAGGATCTGGACCATGGGGAGCTATTAAGATCCTATCATGAATCTTATCATAGCAATTGAAAGTAAGTGGAAATGTGTTAATGTCAACCTTAGACACCTTTGATTTGTCTAATATTCGAGGTGAGCCAAGATATTCATCCTTCCTATATGCTATGGCTTCGTAGGTGTGATCGCCTTCAAGTAAAGATCCGATGGAAGCCATAGCGCCAATAATGCCCAGGCCCTGTCCGTATTTAAAAATTTGAACGGATAACTGCCCAGCTAATTTTTCAGCTTCTTCCATTTTTACCACGTCATTCATAGCTCTGCCACTAAACTGTCTAAGTGAAAATGGTATTGCTTCTCCCTCAAATACTGCCAGACCTGGATTTGCACCATTAAGTAAATCTGATTCTGATTTGAGGATTTTTAAGAGAAACTCAATTATTTGTTCTGAATTATCCGTTTTTATCCTTAAGCATACCGCACCATTTCCTCTTGTTTTCCAAGGAATATTCGGATTCAGTCGCACCAATAGTGGATAGTCTAAGAACGTTACCCCCCTTTCATTAGTTAACTTTGAAACGACCTTAAATGCCAGATTTGTAGTGCATTTTCCGGAGATGGAATCTGTATCATCAAACCCTATGTGGATAACTTTTGAATCATCTCTACCCTCGTATGGCATTTTAAGCGATATACAAATTCAAATAAGCGATATTAAACTTAATCAGTAAAGTTAAATATCAGGCAGCAGGGTTCTGAGAGAAAAAACTCAAATTATTGAAAATCAATTTAAAGGGCATAAATGGTGAAATAAGATTATCAAAAACAAATAAAAAACTTGACATTCCAATTTGTCCTATTTCTCTTGGTAGTTGATTCATGAAAATTATTGTTTTTTCTGCTAGTTTATTTATTATGGTTACACTTTGTTTGCTGCAGATTTATCTGCAAATTTATTATCCAGTAACTTTTGTATTCGCATCCGCACAAAATTCATCGCGATCAGACAATTTTGATATAAGAGAGATTTATCCAACAAAAGAAAATGGCAGAGAATGGTATATGAATATGGAAAGTCCAAAAGAAGATGAACATTTTTCTATCACGTTTAATCCAAATCTAACAAGACAGGAAGACGGTTCTTGGCGAATTGCAAGTCCAGTAGTAAGAATGAATGTTAAGACATTAGAAGGAGAAACAAATTGGAAGGATGTAGAAATGACAGGCTATGCAAAGATCGCTGGAGTAATAGCAAACAGTAGTAACAAAGTAATAGAAAACGATTTAACTTGGTATGCTCGAGGGGGAAAGCACAACCAAGAAATCCCTTGTGAAGCGACAGCCTATATGGGCGGACTGTACGATACTGGTAAAGTGGGATGGAAAAAAGAATTATGGTTTGTCGGTGGATATACAGATGAAAGACAATCTGCAAAGGTAACTAATTCACTAATTGATAGATGGGTTGGATGGAAAGTAGTAATTTACAATATTAATGGTAATTCGGAGGTAAAATTAGAGTCATACATTGATAACACGAATACCAATTATTGGATTAAAGTTACAGATCTCGTCGATGATGGGGGATGGTATGCAAAAATGCCAGACTCTAATTTTTTTGATGCCGAATGCTCCAAAGATAAGGATTTTATAATCACAAATTCAGGATCGATAGCCACATTCAGATCTGATAATCTAATTTGGGATTTTAAGAATCTGAGTATTAGAGAGATTGATCCAGCGAAATCCTCTTATCAATAATTTATTTCTCAGAAAAGGATTATAAAAATCTCAGATTGTGATCTTGATACCACGATATGTAATCAAATTAACTATACATTGTAGCTTTATATCAGCAATAATATGATTGATTAGATTTATGATCTTGACTATTTTCTTGATAATTGATCAATAAGCTTGTCCAATTCATTTTTAATCTTGTGTTTGGCAAAAATCCCAAGCACTGCTCCAATTTTTCCGTATTTTAGATCTGCATCCACCTTTATTTCCGTAATCGAATCAGATTTTGGATTCAACTCAATTATCAAAATTGTACCATTAGTATCACCTTGAACAACTTCACTTCTTAACATCCTGTCTGGTTCCAAAGTATGTTTTACTTTCTGCTTTATTTCTTTTCCTGATATTGAAACGATCTCTTCCGTTAGTATGTGATTATCTAATCGCTCGATAACTTTGAAAGACTTGTACTTGTCGGGAAATAATGTTGGTAGTTTATCTATTTCTCTTATAATAGAAAAAACCTCTTTAGGAGGTAAATCAACTGTCTTGGAGGTTACTACTCTAACCATGAATTTTTAGATATTTTACTCATTTTTAAACAATATGTTTCTATATGTACTGAATCAAGAAATACTTTAAGGTTGACAAAAATTTCCTATGAAAAATTTTCAAAATGAATTTGTGGTATATTCTAATATAGATAGGGTCTGGGAATTCTATACGTACATTAAACATCTTGAAATAATCAGTTCCAGCGATATTGAATTGAAACTAATAGAATGTACTGATAGAATATTGAAGAAAGGAACAGTTGCGTGTTTTAATGGCATAATGATAATCGGGGCACAGTGGTGCTCCAAAATAACTTTCATTAAAAAATATGAATACGTTGATGAAATGGTTCAAAATGAAAATATAAATCCGCCATTCCTAGTATGGTCCCACAGGCACAAATTTGAATTAACTGACAATAATAAAACAAGAGTTATCGATAAAATCAAGTTTGAACTGCCATTTGCATTCGTCGGCAAACTACTAGAATTCTATGTTGAAACTAGGCTTCAAAAGATCTTTGAACATAGAGTTTATGCTACAAAGAAATTTCTAGAATATCCTGGTTCATGATTGGTCTGAGTGTTGCTTTTTAATTAAGAAAAATGAAATACTCAATGCCAGCAAGGAGAGCAGCAACATAGAACCAAAAATAAGATCGTATGCAGTAGCGGACGGAAAATATTGGAATTGGTTCTTA
>Ga0233416_10000075_pt1 | contig 26734 bp, 26 predicted proteins | sample Sediment_Towuti__2_FD_188638 | JGI IMG/M metagenome (GOLD analysis project Ga0233416, IMG submission 188638) | Sediment microbial communities from Lake Towuti, South Sulawesi, Indonesia - Sediment_Towuti_2014_0_MG | ecosystem: Environmental > Aquatic > Freshwater > Lake > Sediment | place... | reverse complement strand
TGAGGCCGAACGTGACGTTCGCACCGGCCATCGCACGGAGCCCTCGGCCGGCGCCGCCGCGCGAGGCCTCGGAGAACAGCAGGAGCTGCACCGGCCCGGGCGAGGCGCCGAGCGCCACGCCGAGGCCGAACGCGGCGAGCGGGATCGACAGGTCCACGCCGCTACCGGGGGAGCCGGAGCTCCTCGACGGCGATCGGGCTTTCGTCGGAGGTCCTCGAAAGGAGCACGCCCTCGCACTCGGCGAGCGGTTCGATCTCGAGCACCGAGATCCCGAGCACCGCTCGCTCGATGAGGGGCGCGTGCGAGACCGCGAGGCCCCGGCCACCCTCGGGCACGGCGTCGAGGAGCGCCGCCACGACGCCGGCGAGCGCGAGCGGCGACCCGTCGTTGTCCTTCGCCGCGAGACCCGGGATGACCGCGTGGGCCGATGGCAGCGGCTCGCCGCGCCCTCGCAGGAAGCACGCGACGGTCTCGGCGGCCCGCTGCGCGGGCGAGGCGAACACCACCGAGTACCCACCGGCGAGGGTGCGTCCCACTTCCTCGGCCTGCGCTCGCCCCTCCGGGGACAGGCGGTCGGCATCGGGGTCGCGCTTCGCGTGGCGTCGGAGCTCGAGGACCTTCACCTGTGCAGGGCTCCTCCGGTTCGGGTTCGCGTAAGATGCCGCGGCCCATGAAGACTACCGGCCGACTCGTCGTGCTCGCTATCGTCCTCGCGGTCGCCGTCTTCGCACTCCGCGCGTGCACGGGCGGGGACGACGGCAAGGACGGCGGCGAGCGTTCGGGGGGCTCGGGCGGCAAGAGCCCCGAGCCGACCGTCACCGGCCCCACCGGCACCGGCGTCTATCGGTACGTGAACGCGGGCCTCACCGCCACGCTCGACCTCGAGGATGGCACGCTCGAGATCGAGAACGAGACGGGGCACGATCTTGAGGCGCCGGACTTCTACGTGCTCGACGCGCGGGACGGCGTGCAGACCGACGGCAAGGTGGACGCCTCGACCCCGGTCCCTGCGGGCGAGACGAAGACCTTCGACGTGACCCTCAACGGGATCGCCGTGAAGGACATCGGCCTCGCCGTGCTGCTGATCGGTCACGACAACTACGGCGCGTTCGTCCAGCAGTAGCCGCTCGGCCTCAGAGCCGGCTCTGCGGCTCGGCCTCGCCGGCCTGCACGCGGGCCATCACGAACAGCAGGTCCGACAGACGGTTGAGGAAGCGGAGGACCGCGCCGTTCACCTCGACGTTCGCGTCCACGAGGGCGGTGACCGCCCGCTCGGCGCGCCGAACGACCGTCCGCGCGACGTCGAGCGCCGCCGAGACCGGGTTCGCGCCGGGCACGACGAACGCCGCCGGCAGGGGATGGGCCTCGACGAGGGCGTCGATCCGAGCCTCGAGCCCGCCCACCATCTCCTCGGTGACGAGCGAGACACCGGGCTCGAGCCTGGCCCGCTCGTCGGGGTTCGCTGCGAGATCCGCGCCGACGACGAACAGCTCGCGCTGGAGCGCGAGGATCTCCTCGCCGAACGCGGGATCGGCGGAGAGCGCTCGCGCGAGGCCGAGGGCCGCCACGGCCTCGTCGGCCGCGCCGTACGCCTCGGTGGCCGGGTCGGCCTTCGATATCCGCCCACCGAACAGGAGACCGGTCGTGCCGTCGTCGCCGGTCTTGGTGTAGATCCTCGGCATGCGGCTATCCTAGCCGCGGGTGTGGGCCGCATACGGTGCCGCCCGGTCGGGTGCTTGCGGAGCGTGCTCCGTGGCGGCTGCCCGCGAGTCATGTGCAACTTGTGACTCATGTGGATATTGTGCGATGTGTGGAACGGTGCTAGCATGCCGGGTCGAGCGTGGGGCCTGGCGGTCGTCGCAAGCCAGGACGCCTGAGCGGGGCCCGGCCGCCCGGCCCGACGTCAGCGGACGCACCGACCATCGCCGCACGAGGCTCTGAACGAGGAGGCGTCATGGCCGGTAGGTTCGGGGCGGTCGTCACCGCCATGGTCACACCGTTCCACGAGGACCACAGCCTCGACCTCGATCGCGCGCAGACGCTCGCGGACCATCTCCTCGACAACGGCTCGGATGCCCTCGTCGTCGCCGGATCGACGGGTGAGTCGCCGACGCTGGCCCACCGGGAGAAGGTCGAGCTGTTCAAGGCCGTGATCGAGGCCAGCCGCGGCCGGGGGAGGGTGCTCTGCGGCACCGGTACGTACAACACCGCCGAGACGGTCGAGCTCTCGCGCGAGGCCGAGGAGGCCGGCGCCGACGGGCTGCTCCTCGTGACCCCGTACTACAATAAGCCGCCGCAGCGAGGCTTGCTCGAGCACTTCTCGGTCGTCGCTCGCGCCGTCTCGATCCCCCTCATCGCGTACAACATCCCCGGCCGCACCGGTATCCGCATCGAGCACGACACGCTCCTGCAGATGGCCGAGGTGCCGAACATCGTGGGCGTGAAGGACTCGACGGGAGACTTCCAGGCGATCTCGCGACTCATCAGCGAAGCGCCGCCGGACTTCGAGGTCTACTCGGGCGACGACTGGGCGACCTTCGGCTACCTGTGCCTCGGTGCGGTGGGCGTGGTTTCCGTCGCCGCGCATCTGGTCGGCGAGCGGATCCGCCAGATGATCGACCTGATCCTCGCGGGCGACATCCCAGCGGCCCGGAAGATCCACGAGGAGCTCACGCCGCTGTTCAACGCGCTGTTCATCACGAGCAACCCGATCCCCGTGAAGACGGCGCTCGACCTCGTGGGCCGACCCGTGGGCCCGCCGAGGCTGCCGCTCGTCCCCGCCACGTCCGATGAACGTGCGAGGATCGGCAAGGCGCTCGCGGATGCCGGCCTCGTCTAGGCGGACACCGGCCTCCTCCGAGGGGTCCCGCAAGCGCAAGCGCCCGTCCGCTGACCCGGCGCGGGTGGTCTTCCTGGGGGGCGTCGGCGAGGTGGGCCGCAACATGGCCTGCGTCGAGCTCGACGGCCGGATCCTCGTCGTCGACGTCGGATTGTCGTTCCCGAACGCCGACATGCCCGGCGTCGACATCGTGCTGCCGGACTTCGAGTACCTGCGCGGGCGCTTCGGCGATCTCGAGGCGGTCGTGCTCACCCACGGCCACGAGGACCACATCGGGGCGCTCCCGTACCTGCTCCGCGAGTTCACCGGAGGGACGCTCCCCGTCTACGGCACGCCGTTCACGCTCGCGCTCCTCGAGGGCAAGCTCGAGGAGCACGGCGTCGCCGAGCGCGCGGAGCTCCGTACGGCCGTCCCCGGGCAGGCCGCCGTGGCCGGGCCGTTCTCGATGCGCTTCGTGCGTGTGACGCACTCGATCCCCGATGGCATGGCGGTGGCGATCGACACGCCGTTCGGCTCGATCCTGCACACCGGGGACTTCAAGATCGACCAGACGCCGCTCGACGGTCGGCCGACGGACCTGCACGCGCTGGCCGAGGAGGCGGGACGCGGGGTGCACCTGCTGCTCTCAGACTCGACGAACGCTGAGGAGGCTGGCTACACGCCCTCCGAGCGGAGCGTCGGCCCGGTGCTCACGGACATCGTCGCGCGCGCCCCCGAGCTCGTCGTCGTCGCCTGCTTCTCGAGCCACATCCACCGGATCCAGCAGGTGGTGAACGCCGCCCGGGCGAACGAGCGCGTCGTCGCCTTCCTCGGCCGCTCGATGCACCAGAGCACCGAGGCCGCACGCCGCCTCGGGATCCTCATGGTCCCGGAGGAGGACGTGGTCCCGATCGAGCACGTCGATTCGATGGATCCCTCTCGAGTCGTCGTGATCTGCACCGGCTCGCAGGGAGAGCCGTTCTCGGCGCTGTCGCTGATGGCGGCACGCGAGCACAAGTGGGTGACCCTGACCGAGGCCGACACGGTCGTACTCTCGAGCAGTCTGATCCCCGGCAACGAGCCGGCGATCCACCGCGTGATCGACGCCTTGTACCGGACCGGGGCCGACGTGTTCCACGTGCCCGCGGCGCCGGTCCACGCGAGCGGCCACGCGGCCGCCGAGGAGCTTCGGCTCATGCTGTCCCTGGTTCGGCCGACCTGGTTCATCCCGATCCACGGCGAGCGCCGCCACCTCGCGCACCACGCGAAGATCGCCACCGAGGTGGGGATCTCGCCGGAGCACGTCCTCGTGTGCGAGGACGGCGACGTGGTCGAGGTGGGGGAGAAGGTCAAGATCGCTGGGCGCGTGCCGGCGGGCATGACCTTCGTCGACGGTCTGGGCGTCGGGGACGTCGGCGAGATCGTGCTCCGCGACCGCCGCAAGCTCTCGGGCGATGGCGTCGTCGTCGTGGTCCTCGCGATCGACGCGCACCACGGGCAGATCGTGTCGGGTCCGGACATCGTGAACCGCGGGTTCGTGTTCGAGGAGACCTCGGGCGACATCCTTGAAGCGGCCCGGGAACGCGTCATGCTGTCCCTCGAGAGCAGCTCGGCGGCCGAGGTGACCGACCGCAGCGTGCTCGAGCAGCACATCCGGCGGGTGCTGGGCAAGTACTTCTACGAGGTCACCCAGCGCAAGCCGGTCATCTTGCCCGTGATCATGGAGGTCTAGTTGGCGACGAAGTCCAAGGGGCGCGCTTCCGGCCGGCAGCGCGCCCGAGCCCGCACGCCGGTCACCCAGCACCTCGCGCCCTGGGCGAGCGATGCGCTGGGGATCGGCCTCGTCGTGTTCGCGCTCATCACTATCCTCGCGCTCTGGCTCGACGCCGCGGGCGTCGTGGGGCGGGGGATCGACTGGGCGCTCCGCGGCTCGATCGGTATCGCCGCGATCGTCTTCCCGGTCTTCGCGCTGTACTGGGGCATCGTGCTCCTGCGCGACGCGGCCGAGGGCGAGCGCGTCCGCATGTTCATCGGGTTCGCGATCGCGTTCGTCGGCCTGCTCGGCCTCGTGTCGCTCGTGCGCGGGAACCCGCGCCCCTTCAGCGGCTACGGGACCATCGACGGCGCCGCGGGGACCATCGGCGCGCTCGCGGGGTGGCCGTTCGCCAGGCTGCTCTCGAAGATCGGCGCCGCGATCGTCCTCACCGGCGTCACCGTCCTCGGCCTCCTGATCTTCTCGGGTACGCCGCTCTCCGCCGTCTGGGAGAAAGCGCGAGGCCTGTTCGCGCGCGAGGACGAAGAGGAAGACGAAGAGGAGTGGGAGGACGAGGAGGACCTCGAGCTCGCCGAGGAGCACGCGGGCCGGGGCCGCGGTTCGAAGCGGCACGACAGCGAGGACGAGCTGCCGATCGTCGAGATCGGTGAGCTCGAGCCCGAGCCCGACCTTGAGCCCATCGAAGTGCCCGAGCTCGTCCGCGCGGTACCGGAGGGCGACGAGTATGAGTTCCCGCCCCTGGACCTGCTGCGCGCGTCTCCGCCCTCGGCCGGCAGCGAGCGCGACGAGGCCCACCAGATGCAGGCCCTCGAGCGAACGTTCCACACGTTCGGGGTGCCGGCGCACGTGACCGCCGCGCACCGCGGCCCGACCGTGACCCTCTACGAGGTCGAGGTCGAGGCCGGCACGAAGGTCAACAAGGTGCTCAGCCTCCAGGACGACATCGCGTATGCCCTCGCGACGCCCGACGTGCGGATCGTGGCGCCGATCCCCGGCAAGTCGGCGATCGGGGTCGAGGTGCCGAACAAGGTGCGCGACTTCGTGATGCTCGGCGACATCCTGCGCTCGAGGGCGGCCGACGAGGACGACCATCCGCTGTCGGTCGCGCTCGGTAAGGACGTCCACGGGCGGGCCCAGCTCGTGAACCTCACGAGGATGCCGCACCTGCTGATCGCGGGCGCCACGGGCGCGGGCAAGTCGAGCCTCATCAACTGCTTCATCACGTCGATCCTCATGCGGACGGACCCCGACGAGGTGAAGCTCGTGCTCGTCGACCCCAAGCGCGTCGAGCTCAACCACTTCGCCGATCTACCCCACCTGCTCATGCCGGTGATCGTGCATCCGAAGCGCGCGGCCGAGGCGCTCGGCTGGGTCGTTCGCGAGATGGAGCACCGCTACGAGCTGCTCGCGATGGTCGGGGTCCGCGACATCGACGGCTTCCGGCAGGGCCTCGACGAGGACACGCTCCGCATCCCACCGGGCCACGAGGACGAGATCGTGGACTTCCCCTACCTGGTCGTCGTGATCGACGAGCTCGCCGACCTCATGATGGTCGCCCCCCGCGATGTCGAGGACGCGATCTGCCGGATCGCGCAGATGGCGCGCGCGGTCGGCATCCATCTGGTCGTTGCGACCCAGCGGCCGAGCGTCGACGTCGTTACCGGCCTCATCAAGGCGAACATCCCGAGCCGGATCGCGCTCATGACCTCGAGCCAGGCCGACTCGCGGGTCATCTTGGACATGAACGGCGCCGAGAAGCTCGTCGGACACGGCGACATGCTGTTCGCGCCCTCGAGCGCGTCGAAGCCGACACGCCTGCAGGCGGCCTGGGTCACCGAGAAGGAGATCAGTGCGATCTCCGAGTGGATCCTCTCGCAGCGCGAAGCCGAGTACGAGGTGCACGTCGAGGGCCTCGGGCGCCCGCCCGCCGAGGGAGACGGCGAGGGCGAGGGTGCGAGCGAGGACGACGAGCTGCTCGAGCAGGCGACCGAGCTCGTGATCCGCTCGCAGCTCGGCTCGACCTCGATGCTGCAGCGCAAGCTGAAGGTCGGGTTCGCTCGAGCGGGGCGGCTCATGGACCAGCTCGAGGAGCAGGGCATCGTGGGTCCGAGCCTCGGTTCGAAGGCGCGCGACGTGCTCGTCACGCCGGAGGAGTGGGAGGAGTCGCGGTCGGCGCGCGCCGGCTGAGCGGTCGCTACAGGGCGGCGACGAGCTCGTGGAGCAGGAAGAGCGACTCCGTCTCGCGCGCTTCCTCCACGGTGTAGCCGCGGGGCCAGACCTCGCGCTGCCAGTACTCGTAGACCGAAGCGGGGGTCCATCCTCGGCGGAGGGCGCCGCGGAACCCTCGCACGATCTCGCTGCCACCCCACAGCGCCCAGGGGTTCACGAGGAACCCGCCGCGACGCTCGTCGAGGGAGAGCCACAGCGCCCCGATCGGTCCCCACAGGCCGTCGTCCTGACGACCGTTCACGATGAGGAAGCGGACGCGGCCCTCGGCCTCGAGCTCGGAGCTCGTCAGCGTCTCCGCGATGGAGAAGGCGGAGGCCGGGTCGATCCGCATCGTCGTCTCGGTCACCATGTGCGGTCCTTTCGTGAGCCGACCGTGCAGCAGCTGAACCAACGATATCGCCCGAGCCATGCTGGCGATATCGGTCTTCGGTCCTAGGCCCTTGAGTCGCAAGGCCCCCGGGCGGATGGTTGGAGGAGCAGGGTGGCTACATCGTTCGGCCCGACGAGGTCTCGCTAGGATACGTGGGACCCGTGGCCGGGAGGTGCGTGTGCAGCGTTCGACCATCGGGGTTGGGCCCGCGCTCCGGAAGGCCCGCCTCGCGCGCGGCGTCTCGCTTCCCGAGGCGGCGCGCGACACGAAGATCCGACCCGAGCTGATCCAGGCGCTCGAGGAGGAGGAGTTCGGTCGCTTGCTCGGCGACGTCTACGTCCGAGGGGCTCTCCGGACCTACGCCACCTACCTCGGCCTGTCTCCTGACAAGGTCGTGTCGGCCTACGCGGCCACCCTGGCGGACCCGACGCCCTCCGTGCAGGCGGCACCGCCGCCGGTGGATCCGGCGGCGCGGATGCGCCGCCGGCGAGACAACCACCGACTACTCATCATGATCGCCGCGACGGTGCTCGTCCTCGCGGCGGCGTTCGGGGTGCTCTCGACGCGCGAGCCGGCTCCGGCTCCGGCCGAGCTCCCGTCGACGCCTCCGCCGCTCGAGCAAGCGATGCTCACGGGCGGCATCCAGGTGTCCGTGCTCGCGCGCCGTCCGGTCGACGTCAGCGTGAAGATCGACGGCGCTCCGACGCAGACGTTCGCCCTCGAGCCCGGAGAGGGGCGGTCGTTCGACGCAGACGTGTCGCTGCGGATCGACCTCTCCGAGGGCGAGAGCGCGCAGGTGACGGTGAACGGGCGCGACCTCGGGTATCCGGGGCGGGCGGAGCGACCATGGCACGAGCGATACACCTTCGAGACCGGAGGGCAGGCACCATCGCCGAGCGCGTGAAGCCTCTCGGGCTCGGTTGGCCGAACATCGTGTCGGTCGGGCGCGTGCTGCTCACGCCGCTGCTCGTGTGGCTCATCCTCCTCGAGACCGAGACGGCCTCCTACATCGCGGCGGCGGTCTTCGTGGCCGGGGCCTTCAGCGATGCGCTCGACGGCTACCTCGCACGCCGCCACGAGATGGTCACGTCCACGGGCATCTGGCTGGACCCGCTCTCGGACAAGATCTTCGTGGCCGTCCCAATCGTGACGATGACCGCGATCGGCGCCTTCCCGTGGTGGGCGGCCGTTGTGATCATCGTTCGAGAGGTGGCCGTGACGGTGCTCCGGGCCTGGCTCGGGTCGCGACACACGCCGATGCCGGCGTCGATCGTGGCCAAGATGAAGACGGCCTCGCAACTCCTCGCGATCGCCCTCTACCTCCTGCCCGCGGGATCCGCCCTGCATGAGCTCGCCTTCCCGGTTCTCCTGGTGGCGGTCACGCTCACCGTCTACTCGGGTGTGGACTACTTCGTCCGCATGCGGCCGGCGCCGCAACCGGGACGATGAGGGCCGAGATCCTCGGCGTCGGCACCGAGCTGCTCCTCGGGCAGATCGCGAACACCAACGCGCGGTGGATCTCCGAGCGTCTCGCCGAGATCGGCGTGGACGTCCTGCGTCACGAGGTCGTCGGCGACAACCACGATCGCATCGTCGAGGCCTTCCGCGACGCGGCGACGCGCTCGGACGTGGTCATCGCGACCGGCGGCCTGGGGCCGACCCAGGACGACGTGACGCGGCCCGCCCTCGCGGCCGCGGCGGGTGCGGCGCTCGTGCGTCGTCCCGAGCTTGAGGCCATGCTGCGAGATCGCTGGGCTCGTTCGGGGCGTGAGATGCCGGAATCCAACCTCCTGCAGGCCGACGTCCCCGAGGGCGGCCGCGTCATCCGCCCCGAGCGCGGAACGGCCCCGGGGCTCGTGGTCCAGATCGGGGACGCGCTCGTGTACGCGCTGCCGGGGGTGCCCTCGGAGATGGTCGAGATGATGGAGGGCACCGTCCTCCCGGAGCTGTCCGCGATGGCCGGGCCGGCCGCCCTCGTGTCGCGCTCGATCCGTTGCGTCGGCATGGCCGAGTCGAAGATCGCCGAGCTGCTCGACGACCAGTTCCACGGGTCGGTGAATCCGACGGTGGCGTACCTGGCCGGCGGAGGAGAGGTCAAGGTGCGACTCACGGCGAAGGCGGGCACCGCCCAGGAGGCCGAAGCGATGATCGCGCCGGTGGCGGATGAGGTCGTTCGACGCCTGGGGGACGTGGTCTTCTCGACGCAGGACGAGGACCTCGAGGTCGCGGTCGGACGGCTCCTGCGAGCCGCGAACGTGACGCTCGCCTGCGGGGAGTCGCTGACCGGTGGGGAGCTCGGCGCGAGGATCACCTCGGTGCCGGGCGCGTCCGCGTACTTCCTCGGGTCGGCGGTCACCTACTCGGTCGAGGCGAAGCGGTCGCTGCTCGGGGTCTCATCCGCGACCTTGGAGGGTCCGGGCGTCGTGAGCCGCGAGTGCGCGGCCGAGATGGCGGCCGGGGCCCGACGCGCGTTCAGGGCGGATCTCGGCCTCGGGTTGACGGGGGCCGCCGGGCCGGAGGCGCACGGCGGCGTCGAGCCGGGGCTCGCGTGGGTCGCGCTCGAGGCGGAGAACGTGTCGCACCAGCGGTCGATCCGCTGGCCCGGACCACGGGATCAGGTCCGCCGGTGGGCGGAGCAGGCGGCGCTGGATCTGGTCCGGCGGCACCTCGAGGGCAAGGAGCTCCCAGGCTGATGGCGAGGGATCGAGCCTCACGGCCCGAGGCGAAGCCGCTCCGGTTGTTCGTGGCCACCGACGTCCCGGAGGACGTGCGGGCCGTCGTCGAGACCGGCGTGGCACCCCTCCGCGAGCGCTTCCCTCGCGCGCGCTGGGTGCCGACGCAGAACCAGCACGTGACCCTGAAGTTCCTCGGGACGACGTGGCCTCGTCTCGTGGATTGGGTCACGACGACGGTGGGGGAGGTCGCCGCCGAGCACTCGCCGTTCGAGACCCGGGTCGCGGGCCTCGGGGCGTTCCCCTCGCCCCGCCGAGCGCGGGTCCTGTGGGTCGGACTCGAGGACCCGGCGGGCCGTCTCGCCGCGATCGCGCGGTCGCTGCAGGACGCCCTCGCGAAGGAGTTCGAGCCCGAGAAGCGCGACTTCTCCCCGCACCTCACGGTCGCTCGGTTCGACCCGCCGGTCGGGCTGGACGACGGACTGGATGAGGTCGGACTCGAGAGCAGACCGTTCGCGGTCGACCTGCTCGTCCTGTACCGGAGCCACCTCCAGCGTCCGGCGCCCGTGTACGAGCCGATCGCGGCCTTCCCCCTCGGGGCGGCGTCCACGACCCGGAGCTGACGCACGCGTCTGCACCGGATGGTTGCTTCCGAACACGTGTTCGAGTAGCCTGCGGCTTGCCAGAAGCGCCTCACAGGGCTGTAATCACAGGGGTGTGATCCATGTCGGACCCGCGCGCTAGTGTGCGGCCCGGTCGAGGAGAGGGGCTCGCGGGCGTCGTCGCCCGGTGGGCGAGGGAGAGCGAGGAGGTCTCGTAGATGGACCGGGACAAGATGCTCGACGTCACGCTGACGCAGATCGAGAAGCAGTTCGGCAAGGGTGCGGTGATGAAGCTCGGGGAGCACCCCATGGGGGGTGGGATCGCCGTCATCCCCAGCGGTTCGCTCGCGCTCGACATCGCGCTCGGCGTGGGCGGCATCCCCCGCGGCCGGATCGTCGAGGTGTTCGGTCCGGAGGGATCGGGTAAGACCACGGTCTGCCTCCACATGATCGCCGAGGCCCAGCGCTGTGGCGGGATCGCGGCCTTCATCGACGCGGAGCACGCCCTGGACCCGACGTACGCGCAGCGGCTCGGCGTGAACATCGACGAGCTGCTCGTCGCGCAGCCGGACTCGGGCGAGCAGGCGCTCGAGATCGCGGACATGCTTGTGCGCTCCGGCGCGCTGGACATCGTTGTCATCGACTCGGTGGCCGCCCTCGTGCCGCGGGCCGAGATCGAGGGCGAGATGGGGGACACCCACGTCGGGCTGCAGGCCCGCCTCATGTCCCAGGCCATGCGCAAGCTCGCCGGGACCCTGTCCCGGTTCGAGACCACCGCCGTGTTCATCAACCAGCTGCGGGAGAAGATCGGAGTGATGTTCGGCAATCCCGAGACCACGCCGGGCGGCCGGGCGCTGAAGTTCTACTCCTCGGTCCGGCTGGACGTCCGCAAGATCGAGAACCTCAAGGACGGCACGGACGTGGTCGGTTCGCGCACCCGCGTGAAGGTGGTGAAGAACAAGGTCGCGCCCCCGTTCCGCCAGTGCGAGTTCGACATCATGTACGGCACCGGCATCTCGCGCGAAGGCAGCCTGCTGGACGTCGGTGTCGACATGGAGCTGATCAAGAAGAGCGGGGCCTGGTTCACCTACGAGGGTGACCAGCTTGGGCAGGGCCGCGAGAACGCTCGCGCGTTCCTCGCCGAGCACACGGACATCGCGGCCGAGATCGAGCGCAAGGTTCGCGAGGCCGTTGGGCTCATCTCGTTCGAGGACGCCGACACGCCGATCGACATCGGGTCGGACGTCGTGGTCGTGGACGAGGCGGCCGCCGCGGAGAACGGCAAGGCGGCCAAGGGGCGCGAGGCGACCGGGGCACCGACCCGCTGAACGGGGAAGGCAGCGTGGCCGGGCCCCGGCGCTCTCGCCAGCCGAAGGTGCCGCTCGACTGCCATGAACGCGCGCTCCGACTGCTCGCGGTTCGACCGCGCTCGCGCCGCGAGCTGCAGACCCGGCTGCTGCGCGCCGGGTTCGAGACCTCGGAGGTGGACGGCGAGCTCGAGCGGCTCGCGGCGGTCGGTCTCCTCGACGACGCGGAGTTCGCCCGCGCCGTCGCCGTGCATCAGCTCGGGGCGCGACACGCGGGACGACGGGCGGTCGTCTCGGCGTTGGCGGCCAAAGGGGTCGACCGGGCGACCATCGAGCGGACGCTCGAGGAGGTCGGCGGCTCGGACGCCGCGCGTGCCGAGGAGCTCGCCCGTGACCGTGCGGGTCGCCTCTCGGGCCTTCCGGCCGAGAAGGCGTACGCGCGCCTCGTGAGCTTCCTGGTTCGGCGCGGCCATGACCCGGGGACCGCCCGCGAGGCCGCGCGAAGGGCCCTCGGCGGGGATCCCGATCGGGAATAGCCGGGGCAGCAGGGTGTGGCCCTTGCCCTAGCCGCGGAGAGGCCGTACATTGCACCTGCGAGACCTCATCTGGAACCGACTGTTCGACTGAGTGCCTGACACCTTGAAGATCACGGATTCCCAGGTAGAAGACACGATCGGAGGGCGCGAAGGGCCCCCGGGTCTCCTTCGCTAGTCCCGCTTCCGACGCACCGGCCGAACCGGCTCCGATGGGCCTGGTTCGGCTTTCTCTTTGGAGGCGTGAACGCAATGGAAGCGGTCATCGTTGGGGTCGTCGCCCTGGCGCTCGGGATCGCGATCGGGTTCCTCGTCCGCAAGACGGTCGCCCAGTCCCAGGCCACGAGCGCGGAGGCGCGCGCCCAGAAGGCGGTCCTCGAGGCCGAGCGGGAGGCCGAGCGCCTCACCCGCGAGGCCCTCGTCGAGGCCAAGGATGAGATCGGCGCCCTGCGGCGTGAGGCGGAGGAGGACCTCCGCTCCCGCAGGGAGGAGGTGAAGCGGCAGGAGGACCGGCTCACCCAGAAGGAGCAGGGGCTCGACAAGAAGATCGACGAGATCGACCGGCGGGTCGAGGAGCTCGACGACCGCGACAAGAAGCTGCAGATGGTGCGGCAGCAGCTCGAGCACGCGGCCGAGCAGCACCGGGCGCAGCTCGAGACGATCGCCCGCATGACGCAGCAGGAGGCCCGAGATGCCCTCGTGGCCCAGATGGTCGACGAGGCGAAGCGCTCGGCGATGCAGCAGGTGCGCGAGATCGAGCAACGAGCCCGCGAGGACGGCGAGGAGCGCGCGCGGAAGATCGTGACCATCGCGATCCAGCGGATCGCCTCCGAGCAGACCAGCGAGTCGACGGTCTCGGTCTTCTCGTTGCCGAGCGAAGACATGAAGGGCCGGATCATCGGTCGAGAGGGCCGGAACATCCGCGCGTTCGAGGCGACCACGGGGGTCAACCTGATCATCGACGACACGCCCGAGGCCGTCGTGCTCTCCTCCTTCGACCCGGTACGTCGTGAGACGGCGAGGATGACGCTCGAGAAGCTGGTGGCGGACGGGCGGATCCATCCAGCGCGGATCGAGGAGATGCACGAGCGCTCGACGCGCGAGATCGAGGAACAGATCAAGCGGGCGGGCGAGGAGGCGACCCTGGAGGTCGGCATCACCGACCTACATCCGGAGATGATCAAGCTCCTCGGCCGCCTCCAGTACCGAACGTCGTACGGACAGAACGTGCTCAAGCACTTGGTGGAGTCGGCTCACATCGCGGCGTCCATCGCCTCGGAGCTCGGGGTGGATCCGACGGTCGCGCAACGCGGAGCCTTCCTCCACGACATCGGCAAGGCGGTCACGCACGAGATCGAAGGCTCGCACGCGATCATCGGCGCCGAGATCGCCCGTCGCCTGAAGGAGACCCCGGAGGTCGTTCACTGCATCGAGTCGCACCACGGTGAGGTCGAGCAGCGCACGATCGACGCGGTCCTCGCGCAGATCGCGGACGGGATCTCCGGCGGGCGTCCGGGCGCTCGCCGCGAGAGCCTCGAGACCTACGTGAAGCGCCTGGAGCGCCTCGAGGAGATCTGTACGTCCTACCCGGGGGTCGAGAAGACCTATGCGATGCAAGCCGGGCGTGAGGTACGCGTGATGGTGAAGCCCACCGATGTCGACGACCTGCAGGCGCAGGTGATGGCGCGCGACATCGCGAAACAGGTCGAGGAAGAGCTCCAGTACCCCGGGCAGATCAAGATCACGGTGGTCCGCGAGAGCCGTGCCGTGGAGTACGCGAAATAGGCATGGAAGGTCGCTACCTGCTGCGCACCTTCGGGTGCCAGATGAACGAGCACGATTCGGAGCGCATCGGCGGGTTGCTCCGGGCCGACGGCATGACGCCGACGGACGACGTGGCCGACGCCCGCGTCGTGGTGTTCAACACGTGCGCGATCCGCGAGAACGCGGACAACCGCCTCTACGGCAACCTCGGGCACCTCAAACCCCTGAAGCGGCGCGACCCGGGGCTGCGCATCGTCGTCGCCGGATGCCTCGCGCAGAAGGACCAGTGGACGATCCTCGAGAGGGCGCCGTGGGTCGACGTGGTGATCGGCACGCACGCGCTGCCGAGCCTGCTCGACCTGCTCCGCCGCTCCGAGGCCGAGGGGCCGCAGATGGACGTCCGTGAGGCGACCGAGGTCTTCCCGAGCGCGCTGCCGGCCGCCCGGGCCGACGCATTCCGCGCCTGGGTCTCGATCGCGCCGGGCTGTGACAACGCGTGCACGTTCTGCATCGTCCCGCTCGTCCGCGGGCCCCAGCGTTCGCGGCCGATCGGCGACGTCCTGGCGGAGGTCCAGGGCTTGGCGCGCCGCGGCGTGGTCGAGGTCACGCTCCTCGGGCAGAACGTGAACACGTACGGGCGCGACGTCACGGTCCCCGGCTCGTCGCCACGACCGCTCTTCGCCGATCTCCTCCGGGCGGTGAACGAGGTCGAGGGCATCGAGCGGATCCGGTTCACGAGCCCGCACCCGCGCGACTTCACGGAGGACGTCGTCGACGCGATGGCCGGGTGCGAACACGTCTGCGAGCACATCCACTTCCCGCTGCAGTCGGGCTCGGACCGCGTGCTGCGGGCGATGGGGCGCTCCTACCGACGCGACCGCTACCTCGGCTGGCTCGAGCGGATCCGCGAGGCGGTCCCGGGCATCGGCGTCTCGACGGACGTGATCGTCGGGTTCCCGGGCGAGACCGAGGAGGACTTCGCCGAGACCCTCGACGTCGTCGAGCGCGCGCGTTTCGACAGCGCGTACACGTTCCAGTACTCACCGAGGCCGGGGACGCGCGCGGCCGGCTTCGACGACCAGGTTCCCAAGGAGGTCGTGCAGGAGCGGTTCGGCCGACTCGTGGAGCTGCAGGAGCGGATCGCCTTCGAGCGCTCGAGCGCCCAGGTGGGCGAGGTGGTCGAGGTCCTCGTCGAGGGAGGGGACCGCAAGAGGCGCTCGACGCAGTCGCGGACGCGGACGAACCGCATCGTCCATCTCGCGGAGCCGCTCGAGCCCGGCACGTTCGTCTGGGTGCGGATCACCGACGCAGCACCGCACCACCTGCTCGGGCGGGTCGTCCCGGCGCCGGAGCCCGCCGCCGTCGGCTGAAGCCGATGCCGGACCGTCGCGCCCTGCTCGCGATCGTCGGCCCCACCGCTTCCGGCAAGACCAAGGCGGCGCTCGCGGTGGCCGAGGCCCTCGGCGGCGAGATCGTGAGCGTCGACTCGATGCTCGTCTATCGGGGTATGGACATCGGCACGGCGAAGCCCACGCCCTCCGAGCTCGCCCGAACCCCGCACCACCTGATCGACGTCGCCGAGCCATCCGAGCCGTTCAGCGTCGCTCGGTTCCAGGGGCTCGCCCGCGCGGCGCTCGAGGACATCCGCGCGCGCGACGCCCCGGCGCTCCTCGCCGGCGGCTCGGGTCTGTACTTCCGGGCGATCGTGGACGACCTCGAGTTCCCCGGCACGAACGCGCAGACGCGTCGCGAGATCGAGGAGCTCGCGGCGGCGCTCGGCGCCGAGGGCCTTCACGCGCGCCTTGCCGAGCTCGACCCGGCCGCGGCCGAGAGGATCGAGCCGGAGAACGTTCGTCGCACCGTCCGCGCGCTCGAGGTGGAGGCGGTGACCGGCAGGCCGTTCTCGGCCTTCGCCGAGGCCTGGGAGCGCTACGACCCGGAGCGCGTGTGGGCCGCGGGGGTCGATGTCCCGCGGGATGTCCTCGGCCGGAGGATCGAGGGCCGCGTGGCGACGATGCTGGAGCGTGGCTTCCTCGACGAGGTGCGAGGGCTCATGGCCCGTGGCCTGGGCGGATGGCTCACCGCGAGCCAGGCCATCGGGTACGCTGAGATGGCTCGCCACCTGGGCGGCGAGCTGTCCCTGGACGAGGCGGTGGCGGGCACCGTGAGGCGCACGAGGGAGCTGGCTCGCCGTCAGATGGTGTGGTTCCGTCGCGATCCCAGGATCGAGTGGTTCGAGGCGGGGGAGGACGGCGCCGGCGCCATCGTGGACGAGCTGGTGGGGTACCTACGTGAGTGAGCCCTTGCGGATCTGGAAGTACCACGGCACCGGCAACGACTTCGTCATGCTCGAGGACCTGCCGAATGCTCGGCCGCTGACGCCCGAGCTCGTCGCGGAGCTCTGTGATCGTCGCTTCGGGGTTGGCGCAGACGGCGTGATCCGAGTAGCACGCGGCCGAACCTCGGACGAGGACTTCTTCATGGACTACCGCAACGCGGACGGCTCGCTCGCCGAGATGTGTGGGAACGGGATCCGCTGCCTCGGCGCGATGGTCTTCGAGCGCGGGCTCACCGATTCGACCGAACTCACCGTTGGCACCCGGGTCGGGACCAAGCACCTGTGGCTCGACGTCGACGGGGGTGCCGTGCGTTCGGTCACGGTCGGGATGGGGCCACCGGCGTTCGCCCGAGGGCGGATCCCGATGACGGGACCGACCGAGGCGCCATTCCTCACCGAGCCGTTCGAGCTCGAGGGCCACACGTACAAGGCGAGCGCGGTCTCGATGGGCAACCCCCACCTGGTGGTCTTCGTAGAGGGGGACCCGGACGCGGTCGACGTTGCGACGACCGGCCCGCGGATCGAGCGGGACCCGCGGTTCCCCGAGAGGACGAACGTCGAGTTCGTCGCCGTGGCCGACGGCGAACTGCGCGCGAGGGTGTGGGAGCGAGGGTCCGGGGAGACGATGGCGTGCGGGACGGGCGCTTGCGCCGTGCTGGTGGCCGCGAACGAGGCCGGCCTCGTGCCCTCGAAGGCGGTCGTCCGATTCCCCGGCGGCGCGCTCGTGGTCGAGCGGACGCACGATGACGTGCTCCTGACCGGACCCGCCGAGCGCGTCTTCGAGGGCGTGCTCGGCGAGGCGTGGATGCGCGCGAGGGGGATCGCGTGAGGGTCGCGAGGCGGATCGAGTCGCTGCCTCCCTACCTGTTCGCTGCGCTCGACCAGAAGCTCGCGGCCAAGCGCGCCGAGGGCGTCGACGTGATCTCGCTCGGCGTCGGCGATCCGGACCTGCCGACGCCGGGGCACATCGTCGAGGCGATGCGGGAGGCCGTCGCAGACCCGGCGACCCACCGGTATCCGAGCTACTCGGGCGCCCCGGAGTTCCGTCGCGCGGTCGCCGAGTGGTACCGGCGGCGGTTCGACCTCGAGGTCGATCCCGACACCGAGGTCATGGCGCTCATCGGCTCGAAAGAGGGTATCGGGCACATCGCCTTCTCGTACGTGGACCCGGGCGACGAGGCGTTGGTCCCGGATCCCGGGTACCCGGTCTACGGGGTCTCGACGCGCCTCGCGGGCGGCACCGCGATCCCGCTGCTGATGCCGGCCGAGCGCGGCTTCCTCCCGGACCTCTCGGCCGCAAGGGTCTCGGAGCGGACGAAGATGCTGTGGCTGAACTTCCCCACGAACCCGACGGCCGCCGTCGCGGACCTCGCGACGTTCGAGGAGGCCGTTGCGTTCGCGCGCGTGCACGACCTGCTGCTACTCCACGACGCGGCCTACTCCGAGATCACCTTCGACGGGTACGTCGCGCCGTCGGTGCTCCAGGTCCAGGGAGCGAAGAACGTGGCGCTCGAGTTCGGCTCGGCGTCGAAGTTCTACAACATGACCGGATGGCGGATCGGGTGGGTCGCCGGCTCGGCCGAAGCGATCCGGGCTCTCGGCGTCGTGAAGACCAACCTGGATTCGGGCCAGTTCACCGCGGTCCAGCGTGCCGCGATCGCGGCGCTCGAGGGCCCGCAGGATCACCTCGACGAGCTCCGTGCCACCTACCAGCGGCGACGGGATCTCGTCGTCGGGGCGCTGAACGGGCTCGGGTGGTCGCTGAAGCCGCCGCTCGGATCGTGCTACGTCTGGGTGCCCGTGCCGGAGGGCGAGACGTCGGCGGGCTTCGCCGACCGCCTGCTCGATGAAGCCGGGGTCTTCGTGGCCCCCGGGAGCGGGTACGGCGCCCGGGGGGAGGGATACGTCCGCTTCTCGCTGACGGTTCCCGACGACCGGCTCGCCGAGGCGATGGACCGGCTCGCCAACACCCTCACCCGATGACCGAGGACCGCGCTCGACGCCGTGGGATCCACGAGGCCTCGATGCTCGAGTCGCCGCTCGCCGCGACGTGGCGGCCGCGCGTGCCGGAGAAGGCCGTGCTCGTCGGCGTGGGTCGCGGGATGGAGGAGTCGGATCTGGACGAGCTCGCCGCGCTGGCGGACTCGGCGGGCGCCGACCCGACCGCGCGGATCCTGCAGGCCCGGCAGGATCCGGATCCGGCCACCTATGTGGGGAAGGGCAAGCTCGAGGAGATCCATCGCGCGGTGCACGCGACAGGTGCCGAGGCCGTGATCTTCGACAGCGAGCTGTCGCCTGGGCAGCTGCGGAACCTCGAGGAACGCCTGAAGGTGAAGGTGATCGACCGGACGGCCCTGATCCTCGACATCTTCGCGCTCCACGCTCGGAGCCGCGAGGGCAAGGCGCAGGTCGAGCTCGCGCAGCTCAACTACCTCTTGCCTCGCCTGCGCGGGTGGGGCGAGGCCATGAGCCGGATGGGCGGCGGCATCGGCACCCGTCGCGGTCCCGGTGAGACCAAGATGGAGGTCGACCGCCAGCACATCCGCCGACGTATCACGAAGCTGAAGCGCGACATCAAGGACCTCTCCCGCACCCGCGACGTGAAGCGCGCGAACCGGGAGCGCTCGGGCATCCCGCAGGTGGCGATCGCCGGGTACACGAACGCCGGCAAGTCCACGCTGATGCGGGTGCTCACCAGCGCCGACGTCGTGGTGGCGGACCAGTTGTTCGCCACCCTGGATCCGACGACGCGGAAGCTCCGGCTGCCGAACGGTCGCGATGTGACGATCTCGGACACGGTGGGGTTCGTGAGCAAGCTGCCGCACGACCTGGTCGAGGCGTTCCGCTCCACGCTCGAGGAGGTCACGCGCTCGACCCTGATCGTCCACATCGCCGACGCGTCCTCCGACGAGCTCGACCGGCAGATCGAAGCGGTCCGGACGGTCCTCGCCGAGATCGACGCGGCCGGCATCCCCGAGGTCCTCGCGCTCAACAAGATGGACCTCCTCTCGGAGGGCGATCGGGACCGCGTCACGGAGCGACACGAGGAGGCGGTCCCGATCTCTGCGGTGACGGGGGAGGGGCTCGACGCGCTGCTCGAACGGGTGGCCGAGGAGATCCCGCGGTTCCCGGTCCGCGTCAGCTTGCTGGTGCCGTATGGTCGGGAGGACGTGCGGGCGATGCTCCACCGTGATGCCGAGGTGTCGTCCGAGGAGCACATGGACGAGGGCACGCTCATCCACGCGAGGGTCGGGGAGCGCGAGCTCGTGCTCGTGCGGCAGTTCCTCGTCGAGCGAGAGCACCTTCGGATCGGCTAGGGGAGCGAGCGCGCCTACCCGGGGGGCGCGGGGGGCGCCCCGATGGCCCACAGATCCTCGTCCGCCCAGGCCCCCTCGATCACGAGATCCGGGTTCTGACCGCGCTCGCTCGCGAAGCGCAGCGCCAGCAGCTGCACCCGCGCGGTGAGCGGGATCTGCGCGAGCACGGGCGGCAGGTCGGCCGTCTCGGTGACCCGTGCGACCGCGATCCCCTCGGTCTCGGCGGCCCGCGCGACGGCCTCGGTGAGACCGCCCGTGTCCGGTGGAGAGAGGGAGACGAGCCGATCCGAGGACGTGAGCGGAACCGCCGAGCCGTGGAGCAGGTACTCCGCGTCGTATCCCTCGGCGGGGAAGCGCGCAGCCTCCCGCACCTTGAGCGCCCCCTCGCGCGCCGTGACGGAGGCGGGACCGCTCCCGAAGAGCAACAGGAGACGGACGGGCTGCGGGATGTCGTCGATGCCCGGGTCGGCGATCGCGGCGCGCACGGCGTCGGGGACGCGGGCGAGCGCGTCGGGTGCGTACGTGCCGGCTCCGAGCTCGTGAGCGAGGCGCGCGAGGAGCACGAGCACGGAGGTGTAGCTCACCGTGTAGGTGTGCGATCGCTCCTGCTCGACGGTCTCGAGGGCTCCCTGGAGTCCTCCGCCGCGTCTCGTGATCGCGAGCACCCGCAGTCCGGCGTCCATGCCCATCGTGTAGGCGGCCGCCGCGTAGGAGGTCTCGGCGCCGGCGTTGTGGCTGATCACGATGACGGCGTCGTGTGGGTCGATCGGCGGGGCCCAGTTCACGAAGTGCATCGAGGACATGGCGTGGGCGGCACGGCCGGCATCGTGGAACATCGTCGCGCCGAGCTCTGCCGCGTGCTGGCTCGTGCCGGTACCGACCAGCCAGATCCGGTGGGCCTGCTTGAGGCGCTCGACGCTGTCGTGCGGGAGAGGCACCGAGAGCAGGCGCTCGAGCTCGTCGGGCTGCGAGACGATCGCGCGCTCGAGTGCGGTCGTTACGACCGGTTCGTCGGACATGGGGCCTGACCTCCTGCGGTGGACTCGAAGCCGAGCCTAGAGGCTCCTGAGCACGGCCACCACTCGGCCAAGGATGCGGCCGTCGGTCATCTCGAAGGGCTCGAGAGCGGGGTTCTCAGGGACGAGCATGACGCGGCCGCGCTCGCGCCGGAGTCGCTTGACGGTCGCCTCGTCCTCCGCGGGCCCGGGGACGAGCACGGCGACGATGTCGCCGTCGGAGGCATCGTCCTGGCGGCACACCACCACGGTGTCCCCGTCGATGATGCCGGCCCCGATCATCGAGTCGCCCTCGACGCGGAGCGCGAAGTGCTCGGCGTCGCTCACGAGGCCGGTCGGGACCGTGAGGTACTCCTCGACGTCCTCGGCGGCGAGCATCGGCGCACCGGCCGCGATCCTGCCGAGGAGCGGCACGACGACCGCGTCGGGCTTGGGCTCAGCGGTGCTGATGGCTCGCGGCTTCGTGGGGTCCTTGTGCAGGAGGCCACGCCGCTCGAGGTTCGCGAGCTGCGCGTGCACGCTCGAGGAGGAGGTGAGTCCCACGGCTTCGCCGATCTCGCGGACGGTGGGGGGGTAGCCGCGCTCTCGCACGGTCGCGTCGATGAACTCCAGGATGCGGCGCTGCCGGGGCGTCAGATCGCTCATGTCAGACCCTCCTCCTACGCTGTCGGACGCTAGCACGGGCCATGGAGGTGTTCAAACATATGTTCGGTTCAGCGCTTGACTCCGAACACCTGTTCGATAGCATAACGCCATGAGCCGAACGCGCGTTCGTCGACGCCGCGTGGGTGTTCTCCTGGCCGGGGCGATGGTCGTGGCCGCGTGGGTGGTTCCCATGTCGCGCGCGTTCGGGCAGGGAGGGACCGGCGTGGTCACGGTCTCCCAGCACCGGTACGTGGTTCGGCCCGGCGACACGCTCTGGTCGATCGCCGGCCGCGTAGCGCCGGGCGAGGACCCGCGGGCGACGGTGGATTCGATCGCTCGGGTGAACGATCTCGATCCGGGAGCGCTGGTGCCGGGTCAACCGCTCCTCATCCCCAGCGCCGGTTGACGGCGCAGCATCTGGGCACTACGGTGCCCGCGGCTACCAGATGTTGTGGTGAGGATGCGCATGCGGTGTCCCTGGTGCGGGCACGAGGATGACAGGGTCGTGGATTCGCGATCTGCGGAGCAGGGGGCCGCGATCCGACGACGCCGCGAATGCCGCTCGTGCGCCCGTCGGTACACCACGTTCGAGCGGGTGGAGGAGCTCGGGCTCATGGTGGTGAAGCGCGACGGGTCCAAGGAGCCCTGGGACCGCGACAAGATGGTCGCGGGGATCCGCAAGGCGGTGGTGAACCGGCCCGTCGGCGAGGAGCAGATCGCCCACGTCGCCGACCGGATCGAGGGGCGTCTGCGCCGCAAGGGACCGGAGGTGACCTCCCAGCAGGTGGGAGTGGAGGTCCTTCAGCACCTGCAGAAGCTCGATCAGGTGGCGTACATGCGGTTCGCGAGCGTCTACAAGGACTTCCAGGAGGCGACGGACTTCGAGCGTGAGCTCGGTGTCCTGTTGCAGAAGAAGGTCCCCGCCAAAGCCCGAGGCCGCTGACCAGCGGGAACGCTCGGGAGTACAATATGTTGTGGGTCGGAGTGCCAAGAACCACGATATATTGCATCCGAAGGCCTTGACGCGCCAGCCGTCCCGCGTAGAATCACGTCGCTGTGATTCCCAACCGGCGGCTTCCCCACCGGCGTGATCGAGAGGGGTGTGTCACGCAGTGGCGACCAAGGAGAACGACGTCCGAGTCATCCGGCACGGTCTCGAGTTCGAGCGGTACTTCACGACCGAGGGAGTGCACCCGTACGACGAGATCGAGTGGGAGCACCGGGATGCGATCATCCCGAACTACAAGGAGGGTGGCAACGCTTTCGAGCAGCGGGACGTGGAGTTCCCGGCCTCGTGGTCTCAGAACGCGACGAACATCGTCGCTCAGAAGTACTTCCGAGGGACGCTCGGCACGCCGGAGCGCGAGTCGAGCGTTCGCCAGCTCATCGGACGCGTCGTCGACACGATCGCCGGCTGGGGACGGAGCGACGGGTACTTCGCGAGCGAGCACGACGCGGAGGTCTTCTCCGAGGAGCTCACGCACCTGCTCGTGACCCAGAAGGCGTCGTTCAACTCGCCGGTGTGGTTCAACGTGGGCGTTCCCGGCATGACGGCGCAATGCAGCGCGTGCTTCATCCTCGCGGTGGACGATCACATGTCATCGATCCTCAACTGGTACGTCGAGGAGGGGACGATCTTCAAGGGTGGGTCCGGCTCCGGTATCAACCTGTCGGGCCTGCGTTCGTCCAAGGAGCGAGTTGCCGGAGGCGGCACCGCGAGCGGACCCGTCTCGTTCATGCGTGGAGCGGACGCGAGCGCCGGAACCATCAAGTCCGGGGGCAAGACTCGGCGCGCGGCGAAGATGGTCATCCTGAACGTCGACCACCCGGACATCCGCGACTTCATCTGGTGCAAAGCCGCTGAGGAGCACAAGGCTCGGGCGCTCCGGGACGCCGGGTTCGACATGGACCTGGACGGCAAGGACAGCTACTCGATCCAGTACCAGAACGCCAACAACTCGGTTCGGGTCACGGACGAGTTCATGAGGGCCTACGAGCAGGACCAGGACTGGCGGCTGAAAGCGGTCACGACCGGGGAGGCCGTCGAGACCGTCCGCGCCCGTGAGCTGATGCGTGAGATCGCCCAGGCCGCGTGGGAGTGTGCCGACCCCGGGATGCAGTACGACACCACGATCAACGAGTGGCACACGTGCCCGGCCAGCGGCCGGATCAACGCCTCGAACCCGTGCAGCGAGTACATGCATCTGGATAACAGCGCGTGCAACCTCGCCTCGCTCAACCTGATGAAGTTCGTGGACGCGGACGGCAACTTCGATGTTGCTTCGTTCAAGCACGCGATCGAGATCATCTTCACGGCGCAGGAGATCGTCGTTGGTCCATCTGACTATCCGACCGAGAAGATCGCCGAGAACGCCCGTGCGTTCCGTCAGCTGGGGCTCGGGTACGCGAACCTGGGCGCGCTCCTCATGGCGCGGGGGTTGCCGTACGACTCCGATACAGGGCGCGCGTGGGCCGGCGCGATCACGGCCCTCATGACCGGGCACGCGTACCGGACGAGCGCGCGGATCGCCGAGGTGATGGACCCGTTCGAGGGCTACGCGCCGAACGCCGACGCGATGCTCCGCGTCATGCGCAAGCACCGCGAGGCGGCCGAGCACATCGACGGCGGCCTGGTACCCGAGGCCCTCCTGTCGGCAGCGAAGAACGCGTGGGACGAGGCGGTTTCGCTCGGTGAGGCGCACGGGTTCCGCAACGCCCAGGCGACGGTGCTCGCGCCAACCGGGACGATCGGTCTCATGATGGACTGCGACACGACCGGTATCGAGCCGGAGCTCGCGCTGGTGAAGACCAAGAAGCTCGTGGGCGGCGGCTCCATGCAGTTCGTGAACCAGACCGTGCCGAGGGCCCTCCAGCGTCTCGGCTACGCGCCGGACGAGATCGAGGACATCGTCGGGTACATCGCCGAGCACAACTCGGTGGAGGGCGCCCCTCACCTGAAGGAGGAGCACGAGCCGGTGTTCGACACGGCCATGGGCGCCCAGCCGATCCACTACATGGGTCATGTGCGGATGATGTCGGCGGCGCAGCCGTTCATCTCCGGCGCGATCAGCAAGACCGTGAACATGCCCGAGCACGTCACGGTGGAGGAGGTCGAGCAGCTGTTCGTCGAGTCCTGGCGTCTCGGCCTTAAGGCCGTTGCGATCTACCGTGACAACTGCAAGGTCGCCCAGCCACTCTCGGCCGATAGGAAGAAGGGTGCCGGGGTACCCGAGCCCTCGTCCCTCGCGCAGCCGGTGCGAAGGCGGCTGCCACGCAGCCGGCCTTCGATCACGACGAAGTTCGAGGTCGGCGGCGCGGAGGGCTACATCACGGCGAGCTCCTATCCGGACGACGGGCTCGGCGAGATCTTCCTGAAGAGCTCCAAGCAGGGCTCGACGCTCGCCGGGATCATGGACGCCTTCTCGATCGCGATCTCGATCGGCCTCCAGTACGGGGTCCCGCTCGAGGCGTACGTCGACAAGTTCGTCAACATGAAGTTCGAGCCCTCGGGCATGACGAACGACCCGGACGTCCGCTTCGCGTCCTCCCTCGTCGACTACGTCTTCCGGCGGTTGGCCCTCGATCATCTGCCGGCGGACAAGCGCGAGGCGCTGGGGATCCGGTCCATCGAGGAGCGCAAGGAGCTCGCGAAGGCCGAGGCGGCCGGGAAGGTGGAGATCGCCGCGCCGATCGCTGGGACCCCCGAGGTCCTGCCGCCGGAGGTGGTGCAGCCGATCGAGCGGGTCCAAGCTCAGGCTGCCGACGCTCCGCTCTGCTACTCGTGCGGCTCGAAGATGCAGCCCGCCGGGTCCTGCTACGTCTGCCCGTCGTGCGGCTCGACGAGCGGCTGCTCGTAGGGACCCGATCGGGATGTGAGGGTCGGGGCGTTCGCCGCCCTGGCCCTCCGCCAACCCTGGTAGGTTCGCGCCGTGATGGACCTCCCGTTCCGCCGGCTCGACGATGGCATGCCGCTACCGGAGCGGGCGCACCCCAGCGATGCCGGGTTCGACCTGCGTTCGGCCGCGGAGCTCGAGGTGGGACCGGGGGAGCGGGCGATGGTGCCGACGGGGCTCGCGGTGGCCATCCCCGAGGGGTACGCGGGCCTCGTGCTGCCGCGCTCGGGGCTGGCGTCGAAGCACGGGCTCACCATGGCGAACGCGCCCGGACTCATCGACGCCGGCTACCGCGGCGAGGTGATCTGCGCCGTGGTGAACCTCGATCGGGAGCACGCGGTGAGGATCGCGCGCGGCGATCGCATCGCGCAGCTCGTGATCGTCGCGGTCCCGGACCTCGTACCCGTGTTCGTCGAGGAGTTGCCCGTTTCGACGCGCGGGGAAGGTGGCTTCGGATCGACGGGCACGCGATGACGGTCGCGATCCGGCTCGAGGAGCTCGCAGATCGTGCGGCCGCGATCGAGGTCGAGCGCCTGGCGTTCGGCTCGGATGAGGAGCCCTCCATCGTCGAAGCCGTGCGCGACGAGGACGGCTCGTTCGCACTGGTCGCCGAGGAGGACGGCGAGGTCGTCGGCCACGTGCAGTTCAGCCGCGCGTGGGTGGGCGACTCGGCGGTCGCGGCCCTCGGGCCGATCGGCGTGCGCCCAGACCGGCAGCACCGCGGCGTCGGAGGCGCGCTCATCCGCGGCGGACTGGAGGCGGCGCGACGCCGGGGCGAGGTGGCTGTGATCCTGCTGGGCGATCCCGCCATCTACCCACGGTTCGGGTTCGAGCCGGCCGCCGGCTACGGGCTCCGGAACCCCTTCGCGGGCACCCTGCCCGGCGGGTTCGTCATCGCGGAGGAGGACTTCATGCTGGCGGCCCTCGACGACCGTGCACGGGCGCTCGCCGGCTCGGTCCGCTGGCATCCGGCGTTCGGCCGACCGCCCGGTTGAAGTTGCGCCGGTTGAAGCTCGGCGGGACGGAGCCTAGACTCGGGGCGCGCGCGGACGTGGCTCAGTTGGTAGAGCACCACCTTGCCAAGGTGGGGGTCGCGGGTTCGAGTCCCGTCGTCCGCTCGGATCGGAAGGGACCTCCGCAGGGGGGTCCCTTCCATCGTTCCGGGTAGACTGGCTTCGGCCCGGGTTCCCCGGGCCGCACGTTCGGCGGGGTGGCCGAGTGGTTAGGCAAGGGTCTGCAAAACCCTGTACACCGGTTCAATTCCGGTCCCCGCCTCGAGGCCGTCGGCTCCGTCCGATAGCATCGAGCAGCACGGGCGCTTAGCTCAGGGGTAGAGCGCTTCCTTGACGCGGAAGAGGTCAGAGGTTCAAATCCTCTAGCGCCCACCAAGCGACGACCCTCTTGCGCTGGCGGTCGCTGTCTTCCGGACCCCAGGCCTACATGCTGCTCGATCCGG
>Ga0233416_10000074_pt1 | contig 26813 bp, 20 predicted proteins | sample Sediment_Towuti__2_FD_188638 | JGI IMG/M metagenome (GOLD analysis project Ga0233416, IMG submission 188638) | Sediment microbial communities from Lake Towuti, South Sulawesi, Indonesia - Sediment_Towuti_2014_0_MG | ecosystem: Environmental > Aquatic > Freshwater > Lake > Sediment | place... | reverse complement strand
CTAGGCGACGCGCTGGCGCAGGAGCAGAGGGTCGAGCTCGGCCGGTGGGAGTGGCCGCGAGTAGAGGAAGCCCTGCCCGAAGCGACAGTTGAGGCCCCTGAGGCGATCCAGCTGGGACTCGCGCTCGATGCCCTCGGCCACCGTCTCGAGACCGAGCGCGGTGCCGAGCCGCAGGATCGCTGCGACGAGCGGCTCCTGATCGGGGCTCGAGCCGAGCTCCTCGACGAACGGGCGCGCGAGCTTGAGGTAGTCGACGGGGAAGCGGCGTAGGTAGTTGAGGGAGGAGTACCCGGTTCCGAAATCGTCGATGGCGATCCTGACCCCGAGCTTCTTCAGCTCCTGCAGGCGCCCCACGGCGGCGTGGCTCTCGAGGAGCGTGCCCTCGGTGATCTCGATCACGAGCGCACTCGGATCGAGACCGGACGCCTCGAGGGCGGAGGACACCTCGTGCGAGAGCTCCCGGCTCGCGAGCTGCCTCGCCGAGATGTTGACGTTCACTCCGAGGGTGGCCGCACCGCGGCGCCGCCAGCGGGCGACCTGAACGCACGCCTCGTGGAGGACGTGGCTGCCGAGCGGGAGGATCATGCCCGTCTCCTCCGCGAGCGGGATGAACTCGCTCGGGAGCAGGAGCCCGCGCACGGGATGACGCCAGCGGACGAGTGCCTCCACGCCGACGACCTCGCCCGTGTGGAGGACGACGATGGGCTGGTAGTGCACCTCGAACTCCTCGCTGACAGCCGCTCGCTGCAGATCGGCCTTGAGGGCGAGACGCTCGAGCACGCGCTCGTGCATCGAGGGCTCGTAGAGCGCGTACCGACCCTTGCCTTCGGTCTTCGCCCGATGCATCGCGAGCTCGGCGCTGCGCATCAGCTCGCTCGGCGTCTGCTCGCCTGCTCCCAGCACGATCCCGACGCTCCCCTGCACCGTGACCTCGGATCCGCCGATCAGGAGCGGCGCGGCCATCCTCGCGAGTATCCGTCGCGCGACCGTCACCGCACCCTCGGGCTCGCTGATGTCCTCGATCATCACGGCGAACTCGTCGCCACCGAGTCGCGCGCACGTGTCCTCCGGCCGGATCGACGACTGGATGCGCTTGCCGGCCGCGACGAGGAGCTGATCTCCGGCCGCATGGCCGAGGCTGTCGTTCACCGTCGTGAAGTCGTCCAGGTCGACGAAGAGCACCGCCAACAGGCTCGGATGACGAGCCCCGCGCGCGAGCGCGTGGGCGATGCGATCCGAGAAGAGAGCGCGGTTGGCGAGCCCTGTCAGGTCGTCGTGGAAGGCCTGCTGCGCGAGCTGCTCCTCGAGTGCTCGCCGCTCGGTGACGTCGCGGGCGGTGACGACGACCCCGGCGACGTTCTCGTGGTCGAGCAGGTTGTTGAAGATGCTCTCGAGGCGCACGCCGGAGCCGTCGCCGCGCCGGAGCGGCAAATCCAGCGGCATGGGTCGATCCGGCAGCTCGCACACGTCCGTGAAGAAGCCCCGGACGCGCTCGGCGTCGTCGCCGTCGAGGAGCTCCGTGAGCCGCCTCCCGACGAGCTCCTCCTTCTGATACCGCAGCACCCGCTCGACCGAGGGCGTGTGGTACCGAATCGTGAGGTCGCGCGCGAGGAGGAAGATGACGTCCGTCGAGTTCTGAACCAGCGAGCGGAAGCGCTCGGCGCTCTGACGCTCGTGGAGGCCCTCGGCGGTCGCGACACTCTCGAGGGCGAGCGCGACGTGCTCGGCCAGCGTCGCGACCGCCTCCCGTGTCGGCTCCGAGAGGCGCTGGCGCGTGTGGACGACGAAGGCGCCGTGACGTCCGTCCGCACCTTCGAGCGGAACGACCGTGCGCTCGACCGTATCCTTCGAACGCGCGCCGGCTTCGGCGACGAGGCTCTCTCCGGTGGGACCCTCGACCTCCAGCTGAACGGCCGCCTGCTCGGAGCCGACGAGCTCGAGCGCTGCGTCGACTGCGACCACGTAGATGTCGTCGCGGGTCGCCGCGGAGACGAGCGCGGCCGCTGCGTCAGCGAGGGCCCGCTCGCGAGGAGCGGAGCGCTCGTGTCGGGCGACGGCACCTGCGAGCCGGACAACGACGAGCGTGGAGAGCGCCGCCGCCCCTCCCACGACGACGAGGAGCTCGCGGTTCCCCGCCCGGGCTGCCGCCACAGCGAGCATCGCTGGCGCCATGAGGGTTGCGACACCGAGCACCGCGAGCCTCGTCCCCCTCAGCCGCTGCCCGGGATCCGGGATGGGCTCCGTCAGCTGCGCCATGGACGGGTGGAGCGCCGCCGTTCCCAGAAGGATCGCGCTGGCGACGAAGAGGAGGTCGACTGGATCACCCGCGCGATACCAGCCGTGGAGCGAGGCGTAGCCATAGAGGGCGTCTCCGACGAGCTGGAAGAGGAGAGCGGTGGTCACCATCGCGGAGGCCGGCGTGCGCGGGGCGGGGCCGAGCAGCATCCGCGCCGCGAGCGAGACGAGGAGGAGGTCGAGCGCGGAAGTCGCGAGCGCGACGGCCGTCCCGGCCCCGCCGCCGTCGCGCGCGAGATGCGGCTCGACGAGAAACGTCCACCCGACGATCGCGATCCCGGCCGTGACGATGCCCGCGTCGACGAGACTCGGCCAGTCCCGCCCCGGCTCCTGCTTGCGAATCATCAGGAGCAGAGCCGCGACCAGGACGACGGACGACCCGAGCACGAGGACGTCCGCGGCCGAGGCGAACCGGACCTCGTCCGACTGTTCGATCTGCACCGCGTGGACGGCGTCGGCGCCCACGGCGCAGAGCCCGCTGAGCGCCACGAGGAACCACGGCGCCCTGGACCTCGGCTGGTTGACCCGGACCCCCACGAGCGTCGCGACCACCGCCGCGATGCCGAAGAGCTGGTACCAGCGATCGTAGTACGAGGTGCCGCGCGGAAGCGACACGTAGGCGAGGGCGGACGTCGCAGCGATCAGGAAGAACGCGCGATGTGGACGTGCGATGTTCACTCGGTGCCTATCGGCACCCGGCAGGGGATCGTAAAGGGCTCGCTAGGTTTGAGCCCAGGCCGCGAGCGCCTCCAGGAGCGCCCGCAGCCGCTGCCCCTCGCGCGTCAGGACGTACTCGACGTGAGGCGGGCGCGTGTCGCGAACCTCGCGGCGCAGGATCCCGGCTCGCTCGAGCTCGGCGAGCCGCTGCGCGAGCGTGCCGGGCGGGATGCTGCCGAGCGCCTGACTGAACTCGCTGAAGCGGGTGCAGCCCTGGTGTGACGCGTAGAGGACCGAGACGGCGTGGCGCCGCTCGAGGACGTTCGCCGCGCGGCGGACGTCCTCCGGAATCGGCTCGTGCTGCTTACATCGCGACACTCGACTCCACCGGCTTCTCCTCGAGGGCGACGCTCAGCACCTCCTCGATCGACATCACCGGGTGAAAGGACAGCTCACCCCGCACGTTCGCCGGAATGTCGTCGAGGTCGGCGCGGTTCCGCTCCGGGATGATCACGTCCGTGATGCCTGCGGCGTGCGCGGCGAGCACCTTTTGCTTGAGCCCGCCGATCGGGAGCACGCGTCCCTGGAGCGTGATCTCGCCGGTCATGCCGACCGTGTGCTTCACGGCTCGCCCGGTCAGGAGCGAGGCGATCGCCGTCGCCATCGTGATCCCCGCGCTGGGGCCGTCCTTGGGGATCGCGCCCGCCGGCACGTGGACGTGGAAGGAGCGGTTCGCGAACGACTCTTCGTCGAGCCCGAGCCTGGGCGCGAGAGCCCTCACCGAGGAGAGCGCGATCTGGGCCGACTCCTTCATCACGTCGCCGAGCTGCCCGGTGAGGACGAGCCGGTCGCCGTTCGCGTGCGAGGTCGCCTCGATGAACAGGACGTCGCCGCCGGTCGCGGTCGCGGCGAGGCCGGTGGCGACGCCGGGAACCGCAGTGCGCTCCGCGACCTCGTGGAAGAACTTCTGGCGACCGAGCGCCTCGCGCACTGCGGCCGGATCGACGTCGATCGGCGCCTCCTGCGTCCCGGACGCGATCCTCGTCGCCGTCTTGCGAAGCACCGTCCCCAGCTCTCGCTCCAGCTGACGGACACCCGCCTCGCGCGTGTACTCGGTGACGACGAGCTCGAGCGCCTCGTCCGAGATCGAGACCTCGTCCTCACGAAGCCCGTTCCGCTCCCGCTGGCGTGGCCACAGGTACCCACGCGCGATCGCGATCTTCTCGTCCGTCGTGTACCCGTCGAAGCGGATGACCTCCATGCGGTCGAGGAGCGGACCCGGGATCGTCTCGGTCATGTTCCCCGTCGCGATGAAGAGCACCTCGGAGAGGTCGAGCTCGACGTCGAGGTAGTGGTCGCGGAACGAGTGGTTCTGCGCCGGGTCGAGCACCTCGAGCAACGCCGAGGACGGGTCGCCTCGCCAGTCGGCGCCGACCTTGTCGACCTCGTCCAGCATGATCACCGGGTTCATCGTCCCGGCATCTCGCAGCGCGCGAACGAGGCGGCCCGGGAGCGCGCCGATGTACGTGCGCCGATGCCCGCGGATCTCCGCCTCGTCGCGGATGCCGCCGAGCGACATACGGACGAACTCGCGCCCGGTCGCGCGAGCGATCGACTCGCCGATCGAGGTCTTGCCCGTGCCGGGCGGACCGATGAGCGTGAGGATGGCGCCCGAGCGCTTGTCCTCCTCGATCCCGCGCTCCTTGCGAAGCTTCGCGACGGCGATGTACTCGACGATCCGATCCTTCACGTCGTCCAGCCCCGCGTGGTCGGCGTCGAGCACGTCGCGCGTGTACCGGGGATCGAGCCGATCCTCGGAGCGCAGGCTCCACGGAACCGCGAGCAGCCAGTCGAGGTAGTTGCGAATGACCGTCGCCTCGGGGGTCTGCTCGCCCATGCGCTCGAGTCGCCCGAGCTCGCGATTGGCCTGCCCGAGGACGTCCTCGGGCATGCTCGCCTCGGCGATCTTCGCCCGGTACTCGTCGATCACGGAGGCCTCGTCCTCACCGAGCTCCTTGCGGATCGAGTCGAGCTGGCGGCGAAGGATGTACTCGCGCTGCTGCTTCTCGACACCCGACTCGACGTCCTCCTGGATCCGCCTGCGCACCTGCAGGAGCGAAAGCCGCTCGCGCTGGAGCTCGAGCGCGAGCTCGAGCCGCTCCCGGACGTCGACGGTCTCGAGGAGCTGCACCTTCTGCTCGAAGGTCAGATCCGGCGAGTAGCCGGACGTGTCCGCGAGCGCACCCGGCTCGATGATCGAGCGAACGAAAGCGGCGATGCGACCGTCGTCGCCGCGCAGCTCGAGGATCGCCTCGACGACGGCGCGGTACTCCTGCTCGAGCTCGCGGAGGCGCCCGTCGGCCGGATCCTCGTCGGGTCGCTCCTCGACCTCGATGAACAGGCGTCCGCGATCGTCGGTGACGGCAGCACCCGCGATACCGCGGTACAGGCCGGCGAGCGCGACCGCATGGCCGCCGCCGGGAAGCCGGATCTGATCGGTGATCTCCGCGACGGTGCCGACCTTCGCGTACTCCTCGTCGCTCTTCGGCACGAGCAGCACACGCTGCTCGTCGTCGACGTCGACGGTCAGGGTGACGTTCATGTTCGGGAAGACGACGAGGTCCTCCAGGGGGACGAGCAACAGGCGGGTCGTGCTCTCGCTCAACGGGTCTCGCTTTCTCGTAATGGTACGGATGCCGTAGCTGCTTCGAAAAATGTAGCGGCTCCGGTGCGAACCGTGCCGAGTCCGCCGACCGTGGTCAGCCCTCGGTGCGACGCAGGTGCGCGAGCGTCACGGACGCGACGCGGCCGGCGAGGAGGTCCGCCACCGCCCCGACGCCCTCGGAGCGGTACGTCATCACCCCGGCAACGAACACGCCACCGCGCCAGAAGACGAGCCCCGCGTCGTGTCGCCCCGTCGTGACCCAACCGGCCTTGTGCAGGACGACGACACCGGAACCGCCGGCCCGGACGCGATCGAGCTTCGGGACGTCGCGAACCCGGGCGAGGAGCCAGAGGAGGTAGCGCGCGTCGGCAGCCGTGAGCCCGCTTCGCCCCTTCCGGAGCGGACCGAGATCGCCGGACGCCAGCCAGATCGCTCGGAGCATCGCTGCGAGGTCGTACGCCGTCGTGTACTTGCCGTATCCCCACGAGGGCTGATCGTCGACACGGACGGGGATCCTTCGTGCGAGAGTGCGCACCTCGTAGCCGCCGTACATCTCCGAGTCGACGAGGCCGAGCGAGCGCATGAACGTGTTGACGCGTGACGAACCCGCGCTCGTCGATCCGGCGAGCCACACCTCGAGCGCGTTGGCCGCGGCGTTATCCGAGCGCGTGATCATCGCGGTGAGGAGCCGATCGAGGCTCGAGCCCGGCGGAGGGAGGCCGCGGTGCTTGGCGAGCACCGTCGCGGCGATCGCGAGCTTCAGGGTCGAGGCGGCGGGAAACCGCGCCTTGGCGTTCCACGCTGCTCCCCGGCCGCCGGTGAGGCTCTGGACGTAGATGCCTGCCGAGCGGCCGAACGAGCGCGACAGCGCCCGGATCCTGCGCGCGAGTACCGGATCGTTGCGGGCGGCGACCCGCCGAGGACGAGCTGCCGCCGGGAGGCCGAACACCCCGCGGACGACAGAGCTCGAGGCGCGTCCGTCTGCTGCGACCGTCGTCACTCTCACCGCGACTTCGCGCGGCGGCAGCGAAACGCGCAGGGCGAACCGGCGACCGCCCAACGGCTTGTCCGCGAGACGCCGGCCGTCCACCCGCACGGCGACGCGCCGCGTGCCACGCGGGGCGATCCCGGTGACAAGCCCGTAGGAGACCTGGTGCGGCGCGGGCTGCTCGATGGCAGGGGGTGGGAGCGCCGGAGCGACGACCATGGGACAACGATAGAGCCGAACCCGACCCCGAGCCAGGCACCGAGAACGTGCGGTCGGGTGGGCACTAGCCTGTGAGGGTGCGGATCCTCGCGCACCTCGACCTCGACGCCTTCTTCGCCGCCGTCGAGGAGCTCGAGGATCCAGCGCTGCGGAACCGGCCGCTCGTCGTGGGCGGCGACCCACGCGGACGCGGGGTCGTGTCGACGGCGAACTACGCTGCCCGAGCGTTCGGGATCCACTCTGCGATGAGCGCCGCCGAGGCGCTCCGGCGGTGCCCCGACGCGGTCTTCCTGCGGCCGCGGCACGCTCTCTACCGCCAGTACTCGCAGGTCGTCTGGGACGTCGTGGGCGAGATCGTCCCGCGTGTGGAGCGAACCGGACTCGACGAGGGCTATCTCGACCTCGGCATCGTGGCCAAGGACTTCCCGCAGGCTCGAGCCGTCGCATCGGCGATCCAGACGGCAGTGCGCGCGACCACGGAGCTGACGTGCTCGCTCGGGGTGGGCACCTCCAAGGTGGTGTGCAAGATCGCGTCGGATCGCCGGAAGCCGGGCGGGATCACCGTGGTCCCGCCCGGGCGTGAAGCCCGCTTCCTCGCCCCGCTCGCCGTCCGCCTCCTCCCCGGCGTCGGGCCACGGGCCGAGGAGCGGCTTCGTCGCGCGAAGGTCGACACGATCGGCGCGCTCGCGGCGCTCTCCGACGTCGACGTTGCGATGCTGCTCCCGGGCTCGTACGGCGTGCTCCTCCGCAATCGCGCGCGCGGGATCGACCCACGCGATCTGGAGCACGAGGCCGAGCCGGTCTCGGTCTCGGCCGAGGACACTTTCCCGCGCGACGTCGGCGAGCGCGCGGTGCTCCACGAGGAGGTACGCCGACTCGCCGGGCATGTCGCGGAGCGACTGCGGAGCTCTGGCCTCTGCGGCCGGACGATCACGGCCAAGCTCCGGTACGCCGACTTCTCGATCCGTACGCGCTCGACGACGCTCCCATCGGCCGTGGACGACGCAGCAGTGATCGGTGACGTCGCCTGCGGCCTGCTCGACCGCGGCCTTCGCGATCGCCCCGGCGCCCTGCGACTCGTCGGCGTGGGCGTGTCCGGCCTCTCCCCGTACCGCCAGCTGACGCTCGAGGAGGCGTAGCGCGGGATCGAGACTCCGGCGCCGTCGATAGCTCTACGTACGGAGCAGCGGCCGCGTGAGACAGGTCGGGCCGCCGTCGCCCTTGCGCGAGATCTCGTCGCCGCGGTAGACGATCACGTCGACGCCGGCACGCTCCAGGCGCCGGCGCGTCTCGACGTTGCCGTCGAGCGCAAGAGCACGGCGTGGGCCGAGGGCGAGGACGTTCGGCCCCTGCGTCTCGAACTCCTCGTCCGCTACCTCCACGATCTCGATGGCACGTTCGGCGAGGAGCTCGAGCAGCCGAACCGGGGCGATCCGCGGGTAGACGAGGGCGAGATCGACGTCGAGCGGAGAAACGAAGCTCATGAGGTGCATCACCTCTCCCGGCCCGGTCCAGTGCGGAAGGTCGAACGCGACGACGTCGACGCCGGGGAACACCTCGGAGAGGGCAGGGAGGGCGGCCTCGTTCGTGCGGTACCCGATCCCGACCAGGAGCGTCTGCTCGTCCAGCCAGATCGTGTCACCGCCCTCCACGAGCGCGGGCTCGCCGACCTCGCCCGCAACGGGGACACCGGCCGCGGCGAGTGTTGCCGCGATCGCGGCCGGCTCGGAGCGCCGGCCTACCTTCCCGGGGCGGAGGAGCACGGCGCCCTCGGTACCGACCAGGACCGGGTCGTAGACGTAGATCGCGTCGGGATTCCCCGGATCGTGCCGCGACACGACGACCTCCGCGCCCGCGTCCTCGAGGATCGTGCACAGCACCTCGTGCTCGCGAGCCGCGGCCGGGTGATCCGGAGCGCCACGCCAGCCGTACTCGCGCCAGCGCTCGACGTCCTCTGCCAGCGGTGGGCGGACGAGAACGCGCTCCAGCGTTCCCGTCATGGAGGCGGAGCCGAAAGCGGCCACGATCGGACGCTACACGGCGTGCGTGGAACTCCACATCGGGTACGCGGCCCGCCCCCGATGCCGGAACGCGACGGAGCGTCGAGCATGTCCTCTGGAAAAGGAGGATGGGATGACGACGAAGACCTCGCGCTTCACGCTCGAAGAGGCGCGCACGATCGGCGAGACGATCGGGATCGAGTGGACGGCGTCGCCGTTCGCTGTCGAGGAGTTCCGGGCCGGACTGGAGGTCGAGCTCGAGCACGGCGCCCACGACCCGCAGACCAACGTCACCGGCGACGACCCGATCCTCACCGGGAAGATCGCCTGGGCACACCTGAAGGAGCTGTCCGACTACTACACGCGGCTGACCGCGATGGAGGCGGAGGCCGAAGGCTAGGAGCTCAGCACGCGCGGGCGGTGCGACGCGGAGTAGACGTCCTTCCGCAGGATCAGCCCGTTCTCGAACGGGAACACGTCGACTCCGTCCCACTCGACGCGCCGGCCGTCGCGGGAGGCGGTCGCCGTCCACTCGCTCACGACGAGTCCGTCTCGGGCGTAGAGACGGCGTCCCCTGAACGCGAGGTCGGGGGCGTTCTCGAAGATCCGCGCGATGTGCGGCCCGACCTCGTCGCCCTCGACGCGCTCCCCGGCCGTGTGGTTCTCGAAGACCATCCCGGGAGCGTGGAAGGAGACGATCGCGGCCACGTCGTGGGCGTTCCACGCCTCGTTGTAGCGCTCGATCGTCCGCTCGAGCGCCGCGGCGGAGTCCCGCTCGTCCACGTTCACGAGTATCGCACCGGTGACGTGCGAGTGCGACAATACATTGACGTCTATCGATGAATGCGGTAGAGTCCCGCATAGACGAATATCGATATGGAGGAGGCGCCCGTGGCTGCTGTGACCGACATCCGAGAGCACGTCCGAGAGCGGTACGCGCAGGCCGCCCTCGACGTCGAGGAGGCAGCGAGCTGCGCGTGCGGGTGCGGCGACGGCTCGGAGAGCGCGCCGCTCTTCGGCGACGGTCTCTACGAGCCTGACGAGCGCGCGTTCCTGCCCGAGAAGGCGGCGCGGGCGAGCCTCGGGTGCGGCAACCCGGTCGCGGTCGCCGAGCTCCGTGAGGGAGAGACCGTCCTCGACCTCGGCTCGGGTGGCGGGGTCGACGTCCTCCTCTCCGCCCGACGGGTCGGGCCGACCGGATTCGCCTACGGTCTCGACATGACCGACGAGATGCTCGCGCTCGCCGAGGAGAGCGCCGGGAAGGCCGGCGTGACCAACGTCCGCTTCCTGAAAGGACTCATCGAGGCGATCCCGTTGCCCGAGGCGAGCGTCGACGTCGTCATCTCGAACTGCGTGGTCAACCTCTCGCCCGAGAAGGAGAAGGTGCTCGCCGAGATCGCTCGGGTGCTGCGCCCCGGTGGCCGGGTCGGTCTCTCCGACATCGTGGCCGAGGATCGACTCACGCCTGCGGATCGGGCGAACCGCGGTAGCTACGTCGGCTGCATCGCCGGAGCGCTCTCCGTCTCGGAGTACCGCGACGGTCTGGCAGCAGCGGGCCTTGTCGACGTCGAGGTCGAGCTTGCGCACGAGGTCGCGGACGGGATGCACGGCGCGATCGTGCGCGCACGCAAGCCGACGAGGTAGTGCCCGGCTCGGCTACGGGTGCTTCGGCGGACCGAGGCGATCGCTCAGGCGCTGCAGGAAGAAGCCGCCCACGAGCAGCAGGCCTCCGACGAGGATGAACGAGAAGGCGCGCGCGACCGAGCTCAGCGAGGAGAGGTCGTACAGGAAGATCTTGGCGACGCTGAGCGCGAAGAGCGCGAGTCCTCCGTAGCGGATCGCCGTCGACCCCCGGAGCAGGCCGACCACGAGCAGTGCGAGGCCGACGAGGGCCCAGAGCCCGCTGACCGCCGTGTGGCCGCGCTCGAAGTCCGTCTCGATCGACGCCGAGGAGACCCGCTCGGCGATCTCGAGGATCCCGAGCGAGAGCCCGTAGAGGGCGACTCCGCCGGCGACGACCTCGAGGACGACCCGTGTCTGCAGGTCGTGACACGTCGCCGCCGCGGCCGCGAGGCCGAGCAGGCAGGCGACGAGCACCCACAGGCCGTCGCCCGGCGCCTCCGAGGCGACGAAGAGATGCGACGGAGGCGTCCACTCGACGAGCGTCACGACCAGCGTGATCCCGACGACAGTCGCGCCGGCCGTCCACACCCGCTCCTCGCGGAGAGGATGCGCCAGGAGCGCCAGCGCTCCGCCCGTGAGCGCGAAGGCGATCGCGGTTGCACGCACGTCGCCGAGCAGGACACGCTCCGTTGCGAGCAGCGCCAGGATCCCCGCCGCCCAGAGCACGGTCACGAGGTCGCGCCAGCGGACCTCCGCCCAGCGAAGGGCGGCGACCGCGAAGGTGCTGAGCGTACCGGCGGCGGTCGCGATCGCGAGGCGCCGGGAGAGCTCCGCCGCCTCGAGCCACGGCTGCACCTGGACGAGCAGGACGATGCCGGTGGTCGCGACGGCGAGCGCTCCGCCCGCGAGCCAGAGGCGCTCCTCCCGGAGCGGGCTCGCGAGCGCGGCGACGGCGACCGCCGTCGCCGCGACGACGGCGGCGAGCCAGGCCGAATCGGTCACGAGCAGCGCCTCGGCCCCGATGAGCGCCACCAGCGCGAGCGACCAGAGCGTCGTCGCGACGTCCCGGAGTCCCGGCCGGCGGAACACCCAGGCGGCAAGCCCGGCGTACGCCCCCGCCTCGAGGAGAAGCCCGATCCCGGCGGGAGCCCTCGTCTCCGACACGAAGCCGACGCCGAGCGCCGCCGCCGCCGCCGCAACCGCGAAGGCGATCCCCGCGACGACGTCGCGTATGCGATCGCCGGACCACGGCAGGCGGTGCGCGTACGCCCCACCGAGCAGGCCCGCCGCGGCCGCGAGCGCGGCCCAGCCGCCGCTCGACGTCTCGGTCGCGTCCACGTAGAACTCGGGCAGGTCGTACCCGAGCGCGACCACGAGCACGACTCCGAGCCAGAGGTACGCCGCGGCCGCGAGACCGTCGCTGCGCAGCACGCCGGCGGACGCGAGGATGACCGCGCCGACCGCTGCAGCGAGGGCGGTCGCTGCGACGTGGCCCCATTCGAACGATTGCGACACGAGTGCGAACGAGGCGGAGAGAGTGGCGAAGCCCGCGCCCGTGAAGACGAGCGTCTCGCGAATCCCCTGGCGGTGCCGCTCGAGATCCGTTCGCACGCTCTCGAGGAACGCGAGCAGTCCGGTCTCGGTGCGCGGGGCGTAGCTCGCCCGCGCCGCGCTCCCGGCGACGGCGAGCGCGATCGCGGAGACGGCCAGCGGGAGGACGGCCGCCCCATGATCCGCGCCTGCGTCGAAGAGTCTCCCCGGCACCGCGTCGCTCCCGAGCGCGTACGCCGAGGCGAGCGCGGCGTAGACGATCGCGGTGACCTCCAGCCGGGCGTCGGCGAAGCGCGCCGCGAGCACCGCGAGCAGGACGGCCTCGACAGCCCAGGCGACAGTCAGGGCCGCATCGGAGAGGAGCAGCGCGCTTCCGACGGCGGTCAGCGCGAGGGCCGAGGCTCCGACGACGAGCGCGAGGTCGGGCTTCCGCCGCCATGCCAGCACAGCGAGCGCGGCGACCCAGATCGCGGAGACGCCGACGAGCGCAAGCCCCCGATCGGCCCGCTCGTCAAAGAGTCGGGCTGTGGCGAAGAAGGGAACGCCGATGGCGAACAGCGCGTACGTCAGCGCGAGCGGCTCGAGGTCGGTCCGCGTGCTCACGAGCTGCAGCCCGACCGCGATCGCGAGGAGGACAGCCGCGAGCGCAGCGGTCACGGCGATCGTTCCGTCGTCGGCAGGGACGCCGACCTCCCTGACGAGCCAGAGCCCCTGAACCGCGACGACCGCGGTCGTGGCATACAGGAGGTAGCTCCAGGCACGCGGGATCGACACGGCAGCAGCCGCGGCCATCACGATCAGCGCGAACGCGACGGACTCCCACGCGATCCCGGTGTCGAGCGCCTGGAGAGCCGGCGCGAGGGCCGCGCCGAGGAGTCCGATGGCAGCGATCACCTGCGAGTGCCAGCGGATCGCGATCGCCGTCCCGACGGCGGCGATCAGGCCGGCGATCGGCAGGCCGAGCGCGTCCGGAACGAGGTCGTAGCGCGCCGTCGCTGCGGCGAGGGTCGCGTACGCGCCGGCGATGCCAGCACCCACGGCGCCCAGCGCGGCCCAGTACTGCCCGTAGCGAGCGCGCAGCAGGAGCCCGGCAGCGAGGGCCAGCGCGGATGCGGCGGCGCCGAGGGCGACGCGCGCTCGCTCGTCGATCCAGCCGCGGTTGGCCGCGAGCACGAAGAAGAAGCCGATGCCGAGGGCGAGGACGGCACCTCCGACGATCGCGAATCCGCGAGGCCCGGTGAGGTCCCAGTCCTCCGCCAACTGGCGCAGCGAGCGGCGCGGAGCCGCCGGCGGCGCGGCCGGCCTCCGCGGCACGCGCCTCGCCGCCGGCGGTCGAGCACGAGCGCCAGGCTCGGTCGGGGCGGGAGGCGGCGTCACGGGCGCGGGACGGGCGGCGACCGGTGCCGGAGCCACCGGTGCGGGCGGCTTCTCGACCGGCTTCGGCGGCGCCGGAGCCGGCGGAGGCAGGAAGGGCGGAGGCGCCGGTGCGACCTCGATCGCGGGGAGGGGCTCCGGCTCGGGCGCCCCCTCCTCGACGACGAGTGAGCGCATCTCCTCGAGCTCCTTCTCGAGCCGCCGCAACTCACCCTCGAACCTGTCGAGCCGCGACGCAAGATCAGTCGCCATGTCCGCCTCTTTCGGAGTCAGATCCAGCGTAGGGTCGTGTCCGGTAATCGCACATCCGTGAACACACGGATACGCGCTCCGGCTCAAGAACGGCTCAAGACGCGAGCAGGCGGCGATTGCGGGCGAGGGCGGCGAGGATGCGGTCGACGTCCTCCTCGACGTTGTAGAGGTGGAGCGAGACGCGGAGGTTCGAGTCGCGGGTCGACGTGACGATGTCCTCGGCGGCGAGTGCGGCGACGAGGGCCTTGGGGTCGGTCGAGAAAATGCAGACGAGCGGGCCGTACTCCCCCTCCCCGCGCGGCGTCACGACCGTGGCACCGAGCTCGTCGAGGCCTGAGAGGAGCCGGTCGACGAGGCCCCGCACGTGAGCCTCGATCACCGGCACGCCGGCCCCGGAGACGAGCTCCATGCCGGCCACGCCGGGATAGAGCGAGGGCACCGGCGGCGTCCCGCTGTCGAAGCGGCGGGCGGTCGCGTGCGGCGAGTAGTCGGCGATGGACATGGCGAAGACGTCCTCGTCGGCGAACCAGCCGGTCTGCGTCGGCAGCAGCGACGTGAGCAACGAGTCGCGCACCCACATGAAGCCGAGACCGGCCGAGCCCAGCAGGTACTTCACCGTCCCGCCGGTGACGACGTCGGCACCGAGGGTGCGGACATCGAGCTCGAGCGCCCCGATCGCCTGGTAGCTGTCCACGAGCAGGAGCGCGCCGCTCGCGTGCGTCAGCTCCGCGATCGCGGAGACGTCGTGGCGGTGGCCCGACCGGAACGAGAGGGCCGTGCAGCAGACGAGCGCGGTCCGCTCGTCGATCGCCGCCGCGAAGCGCTCGAGCGGGATCCGCCCCTCCGCCTCGGGCCGCACGTGGACGACCTCGGCCCCGCGCAGCTCCTGCGCGTGCGCGATCTGGCCGACGGTGGGGAACTCGTACTCGCTGATCACGATGCGGTTCCGCTCGCCGGAGAGGTCGAGGGCTGAGACGAACGCGCTCACGCCCTGCGAGACAGAGGTGGTGACGGCGACGTCGTCCGGGTCGGCGTGCACGAGCCCGGCGAACGCAGCGCGGGCGGCCTCGTTGCGCTCGACCCAGAACTCCCACTCCGCCCCGTTCTCGTCCCAGCCTTCGAGCCACTCCTCGACGGCGCGGCGCACGCGCCTCGAGAGCGCCCCCTGCGAGCACGAGTTCGCATAGACCGCGTGCTCGAAGATCGGGAACTCGCTGCGGATACCGGCGCCCACGTCTTGCAACAGTCTGTTGCTATCTCCCGTCATCGATCGAACGCAATCACAGAGCGGCTCGGGGAGAGCTTGCAACAGTCTGTTGCAAGGAGATCGTCACCGGCCGAGGTAGGCCCTCCCGAGCTCGTCGTGCTCGCGCAGCTCGGACGCCTTCCCCTCGAGCACGATCCGGCCGGTCGAGAGCATCTACCCACGATCGCCGATCGAGAGCGACACGTTCGCGTTCTGCTCGACGACGAGCATGGCGACCCCGGACTCGTGCACCTGCTTGATGATCTCGAAGCCCCGCTCGAACGAGGATGGGCGCAAGCCCCACCGAGGGCTCGTCCATGAGCATCGCCTGCGGACGGGTCATGAGAGCTCGCCCCGTGGCGACCAGCTGCTGCTCCCCGCCGGAGAGCGTCCCCGCGAGCGGGCCTCGTCGCTCGTGCAGGAGCGGGAACAGCGTGGTAACGCGCTCGAAGTCCTCCGGCGACCCGCCGCCGTGGAGGCACGCGCCCATCTGGAGACTCTCGAGCACGGTCATCGGGCCGAAGAGCCTGCGGTTCTCGGGGACGATGGTCAGGCCCTTGGCGATCCGGTCGCTCGTCGACCGATCCGCGACGTCCTCGCCGTCGACAATGACGGTACCGGTGCGCGGCCTCGCTCCTTGGAATCGGTGTACCGCCTGCTCCCTTTGGACGCGTGGCAGCGCCCACTCGTCGACGTCAGAAGGATGCGCTTCCGAGTCCGTGCGCGTCGCGGGACTGTGACAGCCGCGCACCGACGTGTCAACGACAATTCCGGGTGTCGGACGCCGCTGCGTTACGTTCCCCGGGGTGACTCGTGTCGTCGACCCGGAACGAACACAGCTCCGCTCGGTTCTGCGGGCGGCCGACGTCGCCGGGAGGCGGGTGCTCGAGATCGGGTGCGGCAACGGCCGGCTGACCTGGGGCATCGCCGCAACGGCCGAGTCGGTGCTCGCGATCGATCCCGACCCCGAGCTGGTGGAGCTGGCACGGGCCTCGTGTCCCGCAGAGCTCCGGGAGAAGGTGCGCTTCGCAGTTGCGAGCGCCGCCGAGATCGAGATCGAGCCGCAGAGCGTCGACCTCGTCTTCTTCTCCTGGTCGCTCTGATGAATGGAGCCGGAGGGCGTCGTGGACGTCCTACGCCACGTCCTGCGCGCACTCGTCCCCGGAGGCTGGGTCGTCGATCTCGCCTCGGTTCCCCCCGGCGCGACCGTCGAGCGCGAGAGCGTGGTGGTGGGCGCGATCGACGAGAGCGCGTTCTTCCCGAGGGCAGCAGCGTGCGCCGCCGCCCTCGACGGGCTCGTCCTCGAAGGCCTGCTGCTCCCTCCGGAGCACGAGGAGGACTTCCCGGTGCTGATCCACTATTCGAGCGGATCAGCTGCGGTCGCGGACGTCGCCGGGTGGAGCCACAGCCGCATGCCCGACGAGGTCGCAGCGCGGGTCCGGGCCGTCGAGGGATCCGTCGTGATCCGGGAGACGAACCGCGTGCGAGCTTTCCTCACGGCCTACTCGAAGTAGAACTGCGCCCAGGCCTCCCACCACGTGTCGGCGCGGGAGACGACTGTGCGGTCGTCGACCCGCTCGACCCCCGTGCGGAAGCGAACGCGGTTCGGCTCGCTCGTGCGCTTGAACTCCGCCCTGACCTCGCACGGCCGCCCCGGGTCGTACGGGCAACGGCCGAGAGGTCGGAGTGCGCGCGGCGGGCGCCCTCCTCGATCAGCTCCCGTGCGCGCGCCGGCGGGATCATGCGAGCGGCGTCGGCTCCGAGCCCCCACTTCACGGTCACGGTCGTGAGTCCGTCACCGAGCAGCTCACGGGCCTCGCGGCAGGTCGCATCGTCGCCTGTCACCAGCAGCACGGGGCAGCCCCACGTGCCGCAGAGGGCGGCGTTGATCCCCGTCTCGCCGACGAGCGTGTCGTTGAACCAGAGGTTCTGGTAGTCGCGCCCGAGATCGTGTGGTTCAGGACGCCGTCGCGCGTGCCCGCCCGCGCCTGCATGCCGACGAAGAGCGCCGCGTCGCATCCGTGCTCGAGGAACTCCGTGTACTCCGTCCACTCCTGCTGGGCGACGAACTCGCAGCCGGGGTCGAGGTGGTCGGGAAGGAGGGAGTTGAACGTCCAGCCCCTCCCGCCCCGTGGCAGTCCATGGCGACGATCTCGGCCGCACCCGCCGCCTTCGCACCGCGTACCGCCGCGTTGATCTCCTCCGTGTAGAGCTTCCGGCCCTCCTCGTACAGCGGCTCGCCGCCCGTCGTCTGCTCCCACTTGACGATTCCGGCGACAGCCTCCATGTCGGAGACGACGTGGACGCGCACGGCAGTAGCCTACGGCCATCGACGCAGGGCTTCAGGGCAAGAACGTGCTCGTCACGGGAGGCTCGGGCGGCATCGGCGCCGCCTGCGCTCGCGCGTTCGCCGCGGAGGGAGCGCGCGTGCTCGTCCACTACCACCGCGGGGAGGAGCGGGCGCGCGCGCTCGCCGACGAGCTCGCAGGCGCGCCGATCGCCCAGGCGAACCTCGGCCACGAGCGCGAGGTCGAACGCCTCTTCGCCGCGGCGCGGGCGTCCCTGGGGACGATCGACGTCTGCGTCGCAGTCGCCGGCATCTGGCCGAGCGAGGACGTTCCCGTGTGGGAGCTCTCCCTCGAGCGCTGGGAGGAGACGATCCGCCTGAACCTGACCGCGACGTTCCTGGTCGCGCGCGGGTTCCTGCGAGAGGTGGAGCGAACCGGGCACGGGTCGCTCGTCCTCGTCGGCTCGACGGCCGGCCTGTTCGGCGAGGCCGGGCACGCCGACTACGCCGCCGCGAAGGCAGGCGTCCAGCAGGGTCTCCTCCCGTCGCTCAAGAACGAGATCGCCCGCATCGCGCCCCTCGGCCGGGTGAACGCGGTCGCTCCCGGATGGACGGAGACGCCGATGACTCGCGGCCTCGTCGATCCCGAGACCGTGCGAGCCGTCTCGCGCACGATGGCCCTGCGCAAGGTCGCGCAGCCGGAGGACGTCGCCGCGCAGGTCGTCGTCCTCGCCTCGGACACCCTCTCCGGCCACGTCACCGGACAGCTCGTGGTGGTCGCCGGCGGCATGGAGGGTCGGATCATTCACCCCGACTGAGGAGCGCACATGAGCGGTCCCCCGGCCGGCCGCACGGCCGTGAACGCATACACGACGACCTTCCTCCCTTACGACCTCGAGGGCTCCCTGCAGCCGGAGATGAGCTGGCTCCCGCTCAGCTTCGATCGCGAGACGCAGCACGGCACCTACCTCATGCGGATGGAGCCGGGCGCGGCGACGATCGCCCACGACCATCCCGGGATGGAGGAGTTCCTCGTCCTCGAGGGCGACCTCGTCGACTCGGACGGGACACGCTTCGGCCCGGGCGACTTCGTCAGCTACGAGGCGGGTACGCACCACAACTCGTGGACCGAGGGAGGCTGCCTTCTCGCCGTCTTCGAGTGGCGGCGGCCCGAGCCGCAAGCGCCCGGCCGCCGCGACGCTCGCGGAACGGGAGAATGAGAAGGGCGGCGTCGTCCGCCGCCCCTTCTCGCATGCTCCAGGCCTGGCTGATTGCCGTCAGTCCCCAGCCGGGAGTCGGTGTCGCTATCGGCATCGCACCGACGCCACTTGAGCACCCACATCGGCTAGCCCGAAGACGTGGGCCCGCAGCGCGTGCGCACGGAACGCGCGCGTCGGCTGGCCGGACGAGCGGGGGTGCTCGGCGATCGTCGAGACGACCGGCGAACGTGACCGTGCTCGGCACGAGCGCCCGGGATCCGGACGTCGCTCACGTCCCTGTGCACAGGGGGATGGAGCGGGGTTGCCGCCAAGCGCCCCGCCCCCAGTCCCCGGCAAGCTCCTCTCGACGGAGGAACTGCTCCGTGCCCCCTCTCGACTCACTCGGGCGACCGCCGCATTGCCGTCCGTCGTGAGTGATCGCAGTCTGGTGCAGTCCTCCGCTCGGGGCGTCACCCGGAGGCGCTTGACCGATCCCCCGGACGGTGTTGACCGCCTCGCTTGACCGCCGCCCACGCGTAGCCGAGGGGGCCGGGCGAGCGCGAGCGCTCGTTCGAGGTGCTCGCTCGAGCTCCTCACGACCGCCTCCGCGGACGGCGTCGTCGACACGGGGAGATTCGTGCGGAAGAGGTCTGCAGCGGCGGGGGAACGACCTGACCTCCGTGTCCGCACGCTCCGCTACGCGCGACGCCGGTGCACGCCATCCGGCGTGGTGGCCACCTTCGGCGAGCGCCCCGCCGGTGTGAACGCCCCACGCCGCCGTGCTCGACGAGCGCGTCGCGAACGATCACCCGGTGTTCGGCGAGCGCCTGCGCGCGGCGCTCCGCGCCGAGCTCGCCCACGAGCCGTGTCGAGCTCTCGACGTCCGCGCGAAGAGGAACGTCACGGTGCCGGTCGGCAGCGCTCGAGCCACGAGTCCGGAGCGTACGGCTCGGCGAGCTCCGCGGGAAGTGCTGGAATGCCGCAATGAGCCGGTTCCTGGAGCGACTCGCCTCCGGCCCGCCGCTCGTGGCGGACGGCGGGATGGGGACGCTGATCTCGAGCGCGGTCGAGCGTTTGCGCTGCCCCGAGGAGGCCAACCTCCGCGCGCCGGAGAGCGTGCTCTCACTCCACCTCGGGTTCATCCGCGCCGGCGCCGAGCTCATCGAGACGAACAGCTTCGGCGCGAACCGCCGCAAGCTCGTCGACCACTATCTCGAGGACGAGCTCGCGGCAATCAACGAGGCGGCGGTAAAGATCGCGCGCGACGCGCGCGAGGTTTCCGGCGCCGACGTGTTCGTCGCCGGCTCGATCGGCCCGCTCGGAGGACCCACGAGAGACCGCGAGGCGACCTTCGCCGAGCAGGCCCGGCTCCTCGAGGGTCGCGGCGTCGACCTCTTCATGGTCGAGACGTTCTACGACCTCGACGAGCTGTCGACGGCAATCCGTGCGGTGCGCTCGGTGTCGTCGCTTCCGATCGTCGCCCTACTCACCTTCGACGAAGACGCGCTCACGCTCGGCGGCGTCTCGGCCGAGCGCGCCGCGGCGACGCTCGCCGAGCTCGACATCGCAGCCGTCGGCGCCAACCATGGACTCGGCATCCAGGCAGCGCTGCGCGCGCTCGAGCGCATGAGCGGGTGCGGGAAGCCCCTCGCAGCCCTCCCCAACGTCGGGCTCGCGAGCCTGGCCGGTCAGCGCGTCGTCTTCCCCCATGCGACGCCCGAGTACTTCGCGGAGTTCGCCGCGCACGCTCGCGAGCTCGGCGCCCGCATCATCGGTGGCTGCTGCGGCACGACTCCGACCGAGATCGCAGCCATCCGGGGCGCGATCGACGAGGAGCTCGCACCGCGGACGCACCTCGTCGTGCGCACCCGTGAGGTGGCTGCTCCCCTGCGGGAGCCGGAGGACGAGACGCTCCTCCAGCGCAAGCTCCGGACCGGTGAGTTCGCCGTGTCGGTCGAGATCGACCCCCCTCGCGGAGGCAACGCGCAGGCGATGGTCGAGCTCGCGCAGACGCTCAAGGACTCGGGTCACGTCGACCTCGTCGACGTGAACGACAACCCGCGTGCGCGGGCTCGTATGAGCGGGCTGATGGCCTCCGCGACCATCGAGCGTGTCGTCGGGCTGGAGACGATCCCCCATCTGACTCCGCGCGACGCGTCCATCGCGGGGCTCGAGTCGATGCTCCTGGGCGCCCACGCGGAGGGGATCCGGAACGTGCTCGCGGTCACCGGAGACCCGCCGGAGGCCGGCGACTACCCGGGCGCGACCGGGGTCTACGAGGTCGACTCGATCGGGCTCTGCCGGATGATCACCCGTATGAACGCGGGCGAGGACTTCAACGGCCGAGAGATCGACGCGCCGACGTCGTTCTTCCTCGGCGTCGCCGTGAACCCGGCCGCCGACGACCTCGACGAGGAGCTGGGACGCTTCGAGCGGAAGCTGGAGGCGGGCGCCCGCTTCGCGATGACGCAGGTGCTCTTCGACTTGACGTACCTCGAGGCGTTCCTGGAGCGACTCGGCGGCTCGTGCCCGATCCCGCTGCTCGTGGGCATCTTCTACGTGCGGAGCCACCAGCTCGCGCTCCGACTGCATAACGAGGTGCCGGGAATCGTCGTGCCGGAGCACGTGCAGGCGCGCCTTCGCGATGCGGGGGCGAACGCGGCCGAGACCGGCCTCGCCATTGCGCGGGAGCTGCTCGAAGACGCGCGGGAGCGGGCGGCCGGGGCCTACGTCATCCCGCCCTTCCGGCAGCCGCACGCCGCGCTGGATCTCTTCTCGTAGGCGCAGGGCCGCAACCGCCGAGCGCGGCCGCTGCCGCCACGAGGAGTCCCTAGCGCGCGCAGTCGGTCGGACCCACGGGTTGCGACCCGACCTGCGCGAGGACCTCACGGACGAGGTCGGCCGGAGTGCCGTAGCCCCCGGTCTCGCGCGGCCGCCGCGCGAACACCGTCGTCACGACGCGGCCCTCGGCGTCGATGCCGGGCCCACCCGAGCTGCCGGGCTTCACGGCGCCACGGATCGCGGTGACTTGCTTTCGCACCGGTCCCTCGCCGTAGGCGTCCCGGGTCAGTACGCTCGCGGTTCCGCCGAGGCGGCCCGGCGTCCGCGTGAGCGGACCGTTCTCCGGGTAGCCGACGAGCGCGACGGGTGTGCCGCGCGCCGGAGGAGCCTGCGCGAGCGGTCGAGCACGAAGCCCGGGAACGCGGAGCACGGCGAGGTCGTTGGTCACGTCGAAGGCGGCCACGGTCGCGATGTAGGCCTCCCCGGTTGGGAGATCCACCCGCGGGTGCCGGATGCCGGCGACGACGTGGGCGTTGGTGACGACGAGCCCTCGGCTGACGACCCAGCCCGAGCCCTCCACGCCCAGCCCGCACGCGATCCCCGTGACCCGGACGACGCTCTTCGAAGCGCTCGCGACGTCCGGATCCGCCGCGAGCGCCGAGTCGGGCGGAGGCACGATCGCCGGCGGCCCGAGGAAGACCCCGATCGGATCGACGCGCTCGAGCTCCTCGAGCAGGCGCTCGGGTGGGAACGCGTCGTTGAGGCGCGACAGGATCGTCGAGCGTTGCACCTCCCGCCGCAGCTCGGACTGACCGGGAACGTAGAGGAGCACGGCGCCGATCGCCCAGCAGAGAAGGACGCCGGCGGCGAGCCCGAGGACGAGACCGGCAAGCGAGTCGACGATTCGGAGCCCGGGCACGACGCCGAGGCTCGACCGGAGGGCGCCCGCGACGACCGCCGCGAGCCCGCGCATGAGCATCCCGCCGAGGATCGCGACGGCGAGCGCGAGGACCGGGACGTAGGGCGACCCGTCGCTGAGGAGCACCGGTGCGAGCCGGGCGCCGAGGTAGGCGCCGAGCGCGAACCCGAGCAGCGAGAACGCACCGCGCAGGAAGCCGGCGGCGAGCCCGTACAGCCCTGCGGCGGCGATGACACCGATAACGACCCAGTCTGCAGTGGACACGTGGCGTGTAGCTACGTCCCGTGGGCTCGGATCCCTTCCGCCCGGCTACACTTCTGCGGCCACGGGGGCGTAGTTCAGTTGGTTAGAACGCCGGCCTGTCACGCCGGAGGTCGCGGGTTCGAGTCCCGTCGCTCCCGTCTCTCGAAGCGCCTGGAAACAGGCACTTTACGTTTGCTGATTATCCGAACCATGCGGGACTCCGGGCAGCAACCGGCAGCACTCATAGTGGCCGGTTGGAGGTGGTCTCCACGGACGAAAGTCCTGCAAACGATATTTTGTGTCGGCTGACGCACAAACGAGGTCCACAAAGAACTCGGCTCGACGCCTGACGGGTGCGTGCCAGACAACGAGCGACCTCCGGTCAGTTCTGCTCGCCGCCCGAACTGCCCACGAGCCGAATGGCGCGATGCGAACCTCGGAGAGGCGAAAGCAGTGAGAGAGGCCCGCTCGCGCGGGCCTCCCCCCAAAGCCGTCACCGCACGACGGCGTTGTCGAACGGCGGAGTCGAGCCGAGCTCGAAGCTCCAGATCCTGAAGATCTTCCCGTCCTTCAGCTGGAAGACGGAGACCATGGGGCCGAGCAGCCCAGAAACCGTGTTGTACGTCGTCGCGAAGTCGCCCTCGACGGTGACCGGGGCGATGCGCTCCACGGTGATCTTCCCTCCGACCGAACCGGCGGCAACGAGCTCGTCCGCTCCGACGAACGTGTCGCCGAGCGAGCGCATCTCGAAGTCGCTTGTGACCAGAGTAGCGAGCGTGTCCCAGTCGCTGGTACTTACGGCTGTGTTGAAGTCGTCGATCAGCGCCGTCGCCTCCGCTGTCGGGTCGGTCCCGGCGTAACGGTCGACGAGCACCCATGCGGCGAGCCCGACCAGTGCCGCCGTCAGCCCGATGACGGCGACGAGCCAGACGTTGACGTGTGGTCGACGCGCATCGACGTCGTGTGGATATGTGGTCACCGAAATCACCTCCGCTCTGCGTTCGAGCGCGGCTTCACGTCAGTAGCCGATCGTCCCTTGCCACTCAGAGGTGAAGGGCCAAACGGGCGCGCCGAAGCCCATGAAGGTGACGTGGACGATCTGGTATCCACCGCCCGTTGCGTCGACGAAGCGGCCGGTGCCACCGGTAATCGTGAACGCAAGGGGAACGTCGTACACCGTTCCCACCTCGCTCGGGGGGATCACGGGAGGTCCGACGGTCTCGTAGTCGGCGAAGAGCCTGTCGCCGTTCGCCGCGACCATCGTCTGCTCCCCTGCCTCGACCGTGAATCCGGCGCAGTGGGAGGCCGCGTACGTAAACCCGCCCAGGTGAGACGCGGTGCCGGTCGCAGCCGGGTTTGTCCGCACACCGACGGGGCAGCCCGTGTCGGCGGCGAACGTCAAGGTCCCGCTCATCGACCCCTTGAACGGCCGCGATGCGGGGTTCGCCCCGGCCGAAACCGCCGTCACTGAAATCGTGACTACGGCAACCGCCAACGCCAGTAGTAGCAGCTTTCTCATCGTGCACCTCCTCTTTCACAGCCAGCATGCGCCCGTGCGCTCTAGAAACGCTCTAGGGGTGCCCTAGAGACGGGATACAGTCCCCCTGAAGAGCGAGGTACGCATGCAGTTCGAGGTCTTGGGTCCGTTCCGTGTGCGCTCCGACGACGCCGCGCCGGAGCTTCGGGTAGGGGCGCAACACGGGCTACTGGCAGTGCTTCTGACCTCGCCGAACGTCGCGATCACGGACGACCGGCTGATCGACGAGCTTTGGGGCGACGACCCTCCGGCGAGCGCGCGCCACCTCTTGCAGGTCTACGCCTCGCAGCTACGCGGGCTTCTCGGCGAGCTGCCGGACGGGCCGCGCGTCGTCCGCGACGGGAACGGCTACGCGCTGCGAGTGCTGCCGGACGAGCTCGATGCCGAGCGCTTCGCGGCGGCCGTTGCACGTGCGCGGGAGCTGCAGGAGCTCGATCCCGAGGGCGCCGACCGCCTGTTTTCGGAGGCGATGCAGCTCTGGCGGGGTGCGCCCTTCGCTGGCCTCCGACAACCCTCGCCGGCGGTACGCGAGCGGGCCGCCTACCTGGAGCGCCTCCGCCTGGAGGCGCTCTACCGCTGGACCGAGGTCCGCCTGCGACTCGGCCGGCACCGCGAGCTCGTCCCCGAGCTGACCGCCCTCGTGGCGGAGCACCCGTACGACGAGGCGCTGCACGCGCAACTGCTGCTGGCGCTCTACCGCTGCGGCCGCCAGGCCGAGGCGCTGGACACGGCACGCGCCCTTCAGGATCGGCTTCGCGACGACCTCGCGATCGAGCTCTCTCCGGAGGTCCGCGATCTCTATCGTCGGATCCTGCTGCAGGCGCCCGAGCTCCTGCTCGAGCCCCCCGAGCCCCCGAGCAATCTGCCCAGACGACTGACGTCCTTCGTCGGACGACGTCGCGAGCTGCAGGAGGTCGCCGAGCTCGTCGAGCGCAACCGCCTGCTGACCCTGACCGGGCCTGGCGGGATCGGGAAGACGCGTCTAGCCGTCGAGGTGGCGCAGCGGCTGCGGCCGCGGTTTCCAGGCGGGGTGTGGTGGATCGACCTCGCGTCAGTAACCGACCCCGGCCTGGTCTCCGACGAGGCGGCGCGCGTCCTCGGCCTCACGACCCTCCCCGGACAACAGATCGTCGGGGCCGTCGCTCGGGCAATCGGCCGGCGGCGAGCCCTCTTGCTTCTCGACAACTGCGAGCACGTGACAACCGCGGCCGCCGAGCTCGCGGCGGCAGTCGTGAGCGGAACGACCGGCCCTCACGTGCTGGCGACCAGTCGCAGGCCGCTGCGCGTCGAAGGCGAGCGCCTGTGGTCGGTACCGCCGCTGAGCCTGCCGGTTGACGAGACTCCGTCGACGGAGCTCGTCGAGTTCGATGCTGTGTGTCTGTTCGCCGAGCGAGGTCGTGCCGTCGACGCCTCGTTCGCGCTCGACGCCGGAAACTCGGAAGCCGTGCTCGAGGTCTGCCGGAGGCTCGACGGGTTGTCGCTGGCCATCGAGATGGCGGCCGCTCGCCTACCCTTCTTCACGCCGCACGAGATCGCTCGCCATCTCGACGAGCGATTCGCGCTCCTGGAGCTGCCGACGGTGGGCGCGCCGACCCGGCATCGCACGCTCGAGGCGGCAATGGACGCCAGCTATGTCCTGCTCTCGGGCGAGGAGCGGAGCGTCTTCGAGCGGCTCTCGGTCTTCGCCGGGCCTTTCGACCTCGAGGCCGTTGCCGCGGTCGGTCTTGTCGAGCCGAGTCCCTCCGAACGTGCCGTCGCGGTCCTCGGCACGCTCGTCGACGCGTCGCTCGTCACCGCCGAGCGGGACGGAGAGGAGACGCGCTACCGGCTGCTCGAGACCCTGCGCGAGTACGCCGCGGCGCGCCTCCGTGAGCACGCAGGAGAGAACGACGCGCAACGCGCGCATGCCGACTACCACCTCGGCCTCGCGGAGCAGGCCGGCGTCGTCGTCGGCACGCCGGAGTTCGCGCCCTGGATGCACCGTCTCACTCAGAGCTACGCCGAGCTTCGTCAGGCGCTCGCCTGGTCGCTCGCCCACCAGGACCGTGCGGTCACCCTTCGAGCGGCTCCCGCCCTGCGCGAGCTCTGGTACCGGCAGGCAGACGCACGCGAGGCCGGACAGTGGACGAGCCAGATGCTGGATGTCGACGTCGAGGCTGAGCGGCCGAGGCTGCTGGCCGAGGCGCACAACGCGGCGGGGTTCGCCGCGATCACGGCGAACGACCTGCAGAGCGCGCTCTTCCATTTCGAAACCGCCCTGCGCCTGTTCGGGGAAGATGAGTTCACGAGAGGTCTGAGCTTCGCTCTGTGGGGACGGGGCAACGTCTCGCTCGCGCTCGGCGACCTGGACGCGGTGCAGCGCAGAGCGCACGAAGCCTTGGCGGTGTGCGACGAGCACGGCGACCGCTGGGGACGCGCGGGACCGCTGGCCAATCTCGGCTTCGCCGCCCTCTTCAGCGGGCGGCCGGGCGACGCCCGGACGCACTTCGAGGAGGCGTTGCCCCTCTGTCGCGAGCTCGGCGACCTCGGCGGGCTCGTCCTCCTCGCGCTCGCACCGCTCAGCGAGGTAGCGCTGCGCCAGAACGACCTGCAGGCGGCCGAGCGCTACGCGACCGAAGCAGTCGAGCTCGCGGCGGGTACCGGCTGGCAGGCGATGGCGCTCGTCCGCTACGCGGCGGTGCTGATCGCGCAGGAAGCGCCGGACGCGGCTCGAGCCGCGGCGCTGCGAGCGCTCGAGGTCGCGCTCGACGCCGGACTGGAGATCTGGTTCCGGCAAGCGCTGCGGGAGCTCGCATGCACAGCGGCGGACGATGATCGCTGCGGCGACGCCGCTCTCCTCCTCGGCGCCTCGCGCCGCAATAACCCCTACTACGGTCTCGACTCCGCGATGTACGGGCCGTCCGACGAGCGCTGCCGGAACGCTCTGGGCGACGACGAGTTCGAGCGGCTCGCCGCGCGAGGGGAGGCGCTGAGCCAC
>Ga0233416_10000073_pt1 | contig 27069 bp, 25 predicted proteins | sample Sediment_Towuti__2_FD_188638 | JGI IMG/M metagenome (GOLD analysis project Ga0233416, IMG submission 188638) | Sediment microbial communities from Lake Towuti, South Sulawesi, Indonesia - Sediment_Towuti_2014_0_MG | ecosystem: Environmental > Aquatic > Freshwater > Lake > Sediment | place... | reverse complement strand
CCTCGACGAGATCGACTCCGTGCTCGAGGAGAACGCCGAGGAGTTCGTGAAGTCCTACGTCCAGAAGGGCGGGGAGTGAGCGACGACGCGCTCCCGCGCCCGTCCACGGGCGGCGACATCGGCGCGAACCCGTCCTTCTTCGATCTCGTTCTGCGCACGCGACCCGAGCTCATGACACGGCCGAACCAGGTGTCGGCGCCGACCGATGCGCCCGGCCTGCATGGCACCACCGTCGTCGGCCTCAAGTTCGAGGCCGGCATCGTGATGGCCGGTGACCGACGCGCAACCGAGGGCTACTCGATCGCCGACGACAAGATGGAGAAGGTCTTCGAGGCCGACGAGTACTCGGCGATCGCGATCGCCGGGGCTGCCGGACAGGCGGCCGAGATCGTGAAGCTCTTCCAGCTCGAGCTCGAGCACTACGAGAAGATCACTGGGGACCGACTCTCGCTCGAGGGCAAGGCGAACCGGCTCGGGCAGATGATCCGCGGCAACTTCCCGCTCGCGCTCCAGGGCCTCGTTGTCGTCCCGCTGTTCGGCGGATACGACGAGCGACGGCGCGAGGGCCGCATCTTCTACTACGACGCGACGGGTGGCAGCTGGGAGGAGGAGGACTACCAGTCGACCGGGTCCGGCGGCCGTCCGGCGAAGAGCTCGCTCAAGAAGCGCTGGCGCCCCGGCCTCACGCAGGACGAGGCGATCCGGGTGGCGGTCGAGGCTCTGCTCGACGCCTCGCAGGAGGACGTCGCGACTGGCGGTCCGGACCCCGTCCGAGGGATCTTCCCCGTGGTCCTCGTGGTGTCAGCCGATGGCGTGACCCGCGTAGAGGACGCCGACGTGCGTGCCGCCTACGAGGCCGTCGTCGAGGAGCGTGGCTGATGTCCTTCATGCCGTACGTGCCGCCCGAGCAGCTGATGAAGGACCGCTCCGATTTCGCCCACAAGGGCATCGCGAGGGGCAAGTCGGTCGTCGGGCTCGAGTACGTGGACGGCGTCTTGTTCATCGCCGAGAACCCGAGCGCCACCCTGCATAAGATCAGCGAGATCTACGACCGGATCGCCTTCGCCGGGGTCGGCAAGTACAGCGAGTTCGAGGAGTTGCGCATCGCGGGCGTACGTCTGGCCGACATGCGCGGGTACTCCTACGGGCGGGAGGACGTCCGAGCCCGCGACCTCGCGAACGCGTACTCCCAGGCCCTCTCGACGATCTTCACGCAGCAGATGAAGCCGTACGAGGTCGAGATCCTGGTCGCCGAGGTCACGGAGAACGGGCAGGGCAGCGAGATCTACCACGTGCTGTTCGATGGGACCGTGGCCGACAAGCAGGGGTACGTCGCGATCGGCGGGCACGCGGAGGAGCTCACGACGGCGATCGGGAGCGCGTACGCCGAGGGCTGGGACCTCGGCACGGCCGTGCGGGAGGCCGTGAAGGCTCTCTCCTCGGCCGAGGGACGCGAGATAGAGGCCTCGTCGGTCGAGGCCGGGGTGATCGACCGCACGCGGACCCAGCGCCGGAAGTTCCGCCGCCTGGCGGACGAGGAGATCGAGCAGACGCTTGCCGGCTAGTCCCCTGGGCGCGCAGTTCTGCGTTGACCCGGCCGTGGCTCGGACGGAAGATGCGCGGATGGAACATGCTCGCCGCAAGAGCCTGAGGGATCCCGACGAGCGCGTCGAGCTCCCGGGCGTGCTCGAGGAGTACGTGGAGATCGGGGGCTACACGGTCGCGCGCACGGTCCAGGCGCCCGGCTGGCGGTATTCACAGGAGGACCCGAGGGCCGGCGATGACGGGGGGTGGTGCCAGGCGCACCACGTCGGTGTCGTCGTCTCCGGCCGGTGGGGCGCCGAGCTCCGAGACGGCACGGTCCTCGAGTGGGGACCGGACGACGTGTTCGATTGTCCCCCGGACCACGACGGCTACACGATCGGCCCGGAGCCCTGCGTGATGATCGAGTGGGCCGGCGTGCGCACGTTCATAGGATCCCGGGGGAAGCTCGCGGACCGCGTGCTGGTCTCGTTGCTGCTCACGGACCTCGTCGACTCCACGCCGACGGCGCTGCGGCTCGGGGACGTGACATGGCGCGATGTGCTTGCGCGTCACCGGCACACGGCTCGGGAGGAAGTGGAGGCGTTCGGAGGACGCATGGTGGACTGGACCGGCGATGGGCTCCTGGCCACGTTCGACGGGCCGGCCCGCGCCGTCCGCTGCGCGGCCGCGATCCGTGATGCGACCCGGGCGCAAGGTCTCGACGTGCGGGCGGGTGTCCACGTGGGTGAGGTGACGATCGAAGATGGTGGGCTGACAGGTGTCGCCATCCATGAGACCGCACGGGTGATGGCGGTGGCAGCGGGCGGGGAGATCCTGGTCACCGAGATCACGAGGGGACTGGCCGCCGCGGCGGGTCTGCGGTTCGAGGACCGAGGCTCGTACGAGCTGAAAGGGCTGCCGCAACCGATGTCGCTGTCAGCCTACGCTGGAGAGGCGTAGCGGGCTCCCAGCTTCTCCGCCGTGCGCCCCTACACTCAGGTCGTGGACAGGCGGATCTTCGGGCTCGAGAACGAGTACGGCGTCACGTGCACGTTCCGAGGACAACGGCGGCTATCCCCGGACGAGGTCGCGCGCTACCTGTTCCGCCGGGTCGTGCACTGGGGACGTTCCTCGAACGTGTTCCTGGAGAACGGAGCCCGGCTCTACCTGGATGTCGGTTCGCATCCCGAGTACGCCACCCCCGAGTGCGATGCCGTGCGCGAGGTCGTCGCCCACGACAGGGCGGGGGAGCGCATCCTCGAGGCGCTCCTCGCCGCCGCGGAGGTTCGGCTCCACGAGGAGGGCATCAGCGGGCAGATCTACCTGTTCAAGAACAACACGGACTCGGCGGGGAACTCCTACGGCTGCCACGAGAACTACCTCGTCGCCCGGCAGGGGGAGTTCGCCAGGATCGCGGACATCCTCATCCCGTACTTCGTGACACGGCAGATCTGGTGCGGCGGTGGGAAGGTACTCCACGGACCGCGCGGGGCCCAGTTCTGCATCGCGCAGCGCGCCGAGCACATCTGGGAGGGCGTGTCGAGCGCGACCACCCGTTCGAGGCCGATCATCAACACGAGGGACGAGCCACACGCCGATGCCGAGCGGTTCCGACGCCTGCACGTGATCGTGGGCGACTCGAACATGAACGAGTGGACGACCTTCATGAAGGTCGGGGTGACCGATCTCGTGTTGCGGATGGTCGAGGCGAACACGGTGATGCGCGACCTGACGCTTGAGAACCCGATCCGCGCGATCCGCGAGATCTCGCACGACACGACGTGCCGGAAGAAGGTGAAGCTCGCGAACGGTCGTGAGCTCACAGCCATCGAGATCCAGGAGGAGTACTACGAGCGGACCGCCCGGTCCGTCGAGCGGCGCGGTGGCGACGCCGAGGCGGTCCTGCTCCTGGGGGAGTGGCGGGCGGCCCTCGACGCCCTGGCGGCCGGCGAACCGGAGCGGTTGATCCGGAAGGTCGACTGGGTCGCCAAGCAGCTGATGATCGAGCGGTACCGCATGAAGCACGACCTGCCGATGTCACATCCGAGGGTCGCCCTGCTCGATCTGGCGTACCACGACGTGAACCGGACCCGTGGCCTGTATCACCTGATGGAGCGGGCACGGAAGGTCGAGCGCGCGGTCACCGAGAAGGCGATCGCGCGCGCGATGCGCGAGCCCCCCCAGACCACGCGCGCGAAGCTACGGGGCGACTTCATCAAGCACGCGAAGCAGAAGCGGCGGGACTACACGGTGGACTGGGTCCACCTCAAGCTGAACGACCAGGCACAGCGGACGGTGCTGTGCAAGGACCCGTTCAAGTCGGTGGACGAGCGCGTCGAGCAGCTGATCGCCCACATGTGACCTGCTGCCGGAGGGGGCCCGCGCCTAGAGGTCGACCGCCACGAGCACGATCGTCGCGATGGCGAGCAGGGCGGTGCACACGGCGACCAGGGTCACCGCCCAGCGGTCGAGTGGACTGAAGCCGCCTCGGTCGATCGCCTCGTTGACCTCCGTCGACCGGTAGGAGCCGTAGACGAGGAAGAAGAGCCCGAGGAGCCCGAACCCGATGCCGAGCACCGCGAACGGGAGGGGAGAAGCGTCGGTGAGGCTCGGGATCAGGCGCCCGACCGCGAGACTCACCGCGAGCGCTCCGAGACCCGAGCGGATCCACGCGAGATAAGTCCGCTCGACGGCGAGGTGGGTGCGACGGATCCCCTCACCGGAGCCTCGACCCTCCACCTGGTCGCTCACGAGGGCATCCTTGCACACGACGGGTCGGCCGGGCTTATCGGTCCAGCCGCTGCCGCCACGCCGGCGATGATGCGGCCATCCTGCCCGCCATGACACCGGCGGCGCCCGCCGCGAGGAAGAAGAGCGGGTCCTCATCGGGCGTGCGTCCCATGGAGGTCACCTCGAGGCCCCGGCGCTCCAGCTCGGCGAGGGCGGGGCGCCCGTCGGCCTCGACCAGTTGGTGTCGTTCCTCGAGCTTCGCCGCCCGCAGTGCGTCCCAGACCAGGTCGCGCTCGGCCTCGTCCTCGAGAACCGGGACTGCGACGTTCACGTCCACCGTGCAGACCTTCGACAGGATCGTGAGTGAGTGATGCGAGACCACGCGATGGCGCTCGCGGGGGTCGGCGAGGGAGGCTCGGAGCGAGGCGACCGGGCGACCTCCGAGCACGCGGGCCGCGTTCATCGCGTGGCCGGACGCGAGCGCGCTGACGCCCCACGTGGTGTCCGTACCGAGGTTCCCCGGGCCGTCGGCGACGACGATCACCTCGGCCTCCAGCACCTCCTTGGCCGCGAGCAGGCCGGTCCACAGCGTGACGGCTTCGACCTCCCCGCCGAAGGCCTGCCCACACGTGATCCATCCGTCGAGGAGACCAACGTCGCGCAATCGCGGCACGAGGCGCGAGAGCGCGCCGGGCAGGGCGGCGCCGTCGGTCATCACGTAGACGACCCGCGCGTCGGCGCTCGCCTTGGCTCCGGCCGCGATCGGCGCGAGCATCGAGTGCAGCGGGGCGCACACGACCGGTGCGTTCGCGAGACCTCGGGAGCCCTCGATCGCGTCGCGGTGGGTCTCCTCGACGCTGGTGACCGCGACCTGCAGCGGTGTGTAGCGGGCCTTCATGACACGACCCTGATGCTCGATCTCGGTATCCGGCCCACCCTCGACGGCGACCACGAAGTGGAGGCCTCCTGTCCCAAGTCCGAGCGTCACCGCATTCGCGTTGAAGACGACGCGATCGCCGATGGCGACGGAGCCGACCAGGTCCGGGTACGCGAGCGCGGGCGCCCGCCCCTCCTCGGTCTCGACCTCGAGCTCGATCGCCCCCGGCCGCGTCTCGCCCAGCGCCACGACCGTGCCGCGACGCAGCCGAGTGCCTCCCCGATCCGCCGACATGCCGCGAGTATGATGCCGCACGCATGCAGTTGCTCGAACGCCTGGTCAACCTCGTGGCCCTGCTCCTGGACGCCCGCACCCCGTACACGTTCGACGACATCAAGGAGCGCATGGCCGAGGCCTACGAGCAGGACGAGGTCGGATCGGCGAAGCGCATGTTCGAGCGAGACAAGGACATCCTGCGCGACATCGGCGTCCCGATCGAGGTCGTCCCTACGGACGTGTGGGAGTCGGAGGTCGGGTACGTGATCCCGAAGGACCGCTACTACCTCCCCGAGATCAGCTTCACCCCCGAGGAGATCTCGGCCCTGTTCGTCGCCGCGCACTCAGGCCGCGCCGATCGGTCGGCCGAGGATGCTTTCCGTAAGCTCCTGTCGGGGAGCGAGGGCGGGATCCTCGCCGGGGTGGCCGGCATCCCCGTCTCGCCCGAGGGCGAGACCCCCGAGGCCCGGCTCACCGCGGCGGCCGAGGCCGTTGCCGGGCGCCGGAGCGTCCGGTTCTCGTACCGGACGGCCCGGGGCGAGACCTCCGACCGGCACGTCGACGCGTTCGGCCTCGTCGTACGAGGTGGGCACTGGTACCTCGTGGGCCGCGACCGGGACCGCGACGACGTCCGGGCGTTCCGGCTCTCGAGGCTGTCCTCGGACCTCGACGACGCGGGGGAGGGGAGCGATCCGCCCGAGGGCTTCCGGGCCGCGGACCACGTCCAGGTGGGTCCCTGGGGCCCCGGCGAGCCGCGGGAGCGCGCCAAGGTGGCCTTCTCGCCCGAGGTGGCCTGGTGGGCCACGAACGGCGTCCTCGGCGCCGAGACGGTGGCCACCCGTGAGGACGGGTGGGTCGAGGTCCTCGTGCCGACCGGCCCCGGCGAGGGGCTCGCCTCGTGGGTGCTCTCGTTCGGGCCCGATGCCGTGGCGCTCGAGCCCGACGAGCTCAGGTCCGAGATCGTCCGCCGCCTGGAGGCCACCCTTGGTTCCCTCTGAGGGTCGACGCAGGGGTGCGCCGGTGCCGGAGCGGCTGCAGCGCTTGCTGGTCATCGTGCCATACCTCGTCCAACATCCCGGGACCGAGCTCGCCGAGGTCACGCGCCTGTTCGGGGTGGACGAGGATGAGCTGACGCGCGACCTCGGGCTGCTGTTCATCTCCGGGCTGCCGCCCTACAGCCCGGGAGACCTGATCGACGTGGATATCGAGGGCGGGCGCGTGTGGATCCGCATGGCCGACTACTTCGCGCGACCGCTCCGGCTCACGCGGAGCGAGGCCCTCGCGCTTTACCTGCGTGGGACGGAGCTCTCGGCCACGCCCGGCGTCACCGAGGCCCCTGCCCTCGACTCGGCCCTGCGCAAGCTGCGGGAGGGTCTCGGGCCGGAGACGCTCGGCGAACTGGGGGAGCGGGTCCAGGCGGCCCCGGGCGGGCGCTCGGCCGAGACCCTCGAGACGGTCCGCCGTGCCGTCGCCCGCATCGAGACCCTGCGGATCGAGTACTACGCCCAATCGTCGGCCGAGACGACCGAGCGTGAGATCGACCCCGAAGAGGTCTTCTTCGCGATCGGCAACTGGTACGTCGCCACCTTCGATCACCGCTCGGGCGAGGAGCGACTGTTCCGGGTCGACCGGATCCGCTCGGTCGCGGCGACCGGCGCGTCGTTCGAGCCTCGCGGGATCGCCGGCGCCGGCCGCCCGCTGTATACGCAGACCGACCGGGACGTGGCGGTCCGACTTCGGCTGCGACCCGGCGCGCGGTGGGTGGCCGAGTACTACGAGGTGACCTCGGAGGAGGAGCTCGAGGACGGGTCGCTCCAGGTCACCCTGCCCACGGCGCGCCTGGAGTGGGTCGAACGGCTCGTGCTGCGCCTGTCCGGTGAGGTCGAGGTCGTCGAGCCTGAGGTACTGAAAGACCGGGTCAGGGACCTCGCTCGAAGGACGCGAGAACCATACGGATAGGGTAGTCCCCTCGCACCCGCAGAGGCTCAAGGGGTTTTCGGACCGGGCCGATACAGCGGGTGATATGACGACCATCCGGACGACATGCCCCCGCTGCGGGGAAGTGGACATGGGACCCGAGTCGATCCTCCTACAGGTCGCGAGGGGCGGGCGAGAGGGGACCTACCGCTTCACCTGCCCGACGTGCATGGACGACGTCGAGAAGCGGGCGGACCGGAAGATCGTCGCGCTCCTGGTCTCGGCGGGCGTCGACGTCGCGAGCCGGGGCGGCGGAAGCAGCCTCGGCGACTTCGGCACCGAGGAACTGTTCGACCAGGACCCGATCGACCCGCGGCCCCCGATCCCGGACGCGCCGTCGTTCACGATGGACGACCTGATCGACTTCCACTTCCGTCTCCTGGACGACACAGCCATCCAGGAGTTCCTCGCCAAACAGGCGTAGGCCTCGCCGCCGCCCCTTCGGCTACGATTCCGGCATGTCCGAGGCCATCCTCGCCGTCACGATCCCGGCCGCCGTCTGGATCACGATCGGCCTCGTCACGACCTTGGTGTTCGCCATCCTGCTCATCGCCCTGGTGCGGCACGTCATCCTCCTGATGCGCTCGGTGGAGCGCTTCCAGGATGAGATGAACCCGATCCTGGAGGAGATGACGGCCGCGAGCGACGCAGCCCGAAGGGCCGGGACCCGGGCCCTGGGTGAGGAACCGTCCACGCGTCCGTGAGGCCGGGCGGTACGATACGCCCTACATCCGACCCTCCGAGACGACATGTTCAACATCGGTCCGCAGGAACTGCTCCTCATCCTGCTCGTGGCGCTCGTCGTCGTCGGGCCCAAACGGCTTCCCGAGCTGAGCAGGACGATCGGACGGGGTCTCCGCGAGTTCCGCAAGGCCCAGGACGAGGTGAAGAAGACCATCTCGCTCGGTCTGGACGAGCCCGCGAGCACACCCACCCGGCCGGCGGTCGCTCCGTCCGCCGCGAAGACGCCGGAAGGCGCTCCCGCCCCCGAGATGGCCGGGGGGCAGGCATCCGCGCCTCCCGAGCCGGACGAGACGGCGGACGTTGTTCGGAGCCTCGGCCGCGGCCTGGCGGAGATCCGGCGCGCCCGAGAGGAGATCCAGCGGACCTTCCGGGTCGACCTGGGCGACCGCCCGGCACCCCGCCGTTCACCGACCCCGGCACGTCCCCCAGCGGCGCCTCCCTCGCCACAGAGCTCGGAGACTCCCAAGCGCGAGGTCGAGCCTCCCGCTCCGACGACGGAGTGAGCGGGACGGCCGGACGATCATGCGTCTGATCCCCGAGTGGCTGCGCCCAGCGCGTCGATCGGACCGCGAGGGCACGATGACCCTCGTCGAGCATCTCGAGGAGCTCCGCGCCCGCCTCGTCATCTCGATCACGGCGATCGCGATCGGCGCAGCCATCGGATGGTTCCTATACGGACCCGTGGTGAACCTGTTGCTCAATCCCTACTGCGACTACTGGGAGACCGTCCCGCGGAACGTCCGGCCGACGCAGGAGTGCGCCCTGTTCTTCATGGGCGCCGTCGACCCCGTGCTCATCAAGCTCAAGGTAGTGGTGTTCCTCGGTCTGTTCCTCGCGCTCCCCGTCGTCCTGTACGAGCTGTGGGCGTTCATCATGCCGGGCCTCACGTCCCGCGAGCGCAAGTTCGCGATCCCGTTCGTGCTGACCTCGGTTGCGCTCTTCGCCCTCGGTGCCCTGATCGCGTACGTCACGCTCCCGAAGGCCCTTGGGTTCCTCCTCGGGTTCGCGGGCTCGGAGTTCGTGCCGCTGCTGACGGGCGACCGGTTCCTCAGCTTCGTGATGCTGCTCGCGCTCGCCTTCGGGCTGTCCTTCGAGTTCCCGATCATCCTCATCTTCCTCGCCGAGGTGGGTGTGGTGACGAGCAGGAAGCTGCGGGACTGGCGGCGGTGGGCGATCCTCGCGATCGCGGTCTTCGCCGCGTTCATCACGCCGAGCGCGGACCCGTACACGATGCTCGCCATGATGCTGCCGATGGTGTTGTTCTACGAGGCGGCTATCATCGTGGCCCGTCTCCTGAAGAAGTAGAGGGATCCGATGGCCATCAAGGGTAAGAGCAAGTCCCGCGGCGGGAGCAAGCCCGTGACGCGGGGACCGAAGCCGGCGTACGTACCCGTGAAGAAGCCCCTGCTCGCCCGGCGGGGGGTCTGGTGGGGAACGCTCGCGGTCATCGGCGTGCTCGTCGTCGCGGGCCTGTGGTACGGGTTCGCGAAGGAAGCGAGCCAGAACCGGGCCGACGAGCTCGCGCGGGAGGAGCGGACCGCGGCCACCTCCTACATGAGGAAGGTCGACCCGATCCTGCAGACCGCCGGACAGTCGACGCAGCCGGGTGTCTTCCAGGTGGTCACCGGGTTCGAACAGTCGCTCTCGGACTTCGTCGACGGCAAGGGAGACGCGAAGCAGCTCGAGGGAGCGGCGGCGGGCGCGGCGCAGGTCCTCGGACCGGCCGCGTCGTCCCTCGACAAGATCGACGCCTCCGTCATCGTTCGCGACCGGGGGTTCTCCCGCGACCTCGTCCTGTACTACGTGAACTCGCAGCGCCAGATGACCCAGGCGATGAAGCTCTACGAGCAGGCGGCGATCCTCGCGCAGCAAGCGGCGACCGCGGAGGGCGACCAGGCGGTCGCGCTCGGCACCTCCGCCAAGGCCGTGCTGGACGTCGCGAGGGAGCTCTTCGCCGACGGCTACGCGGACTACGTCGAGACGCAGGTCGCCGGCGGCGTCTACCAGCCGCAGATGCCGGGCGGCCAGCCGCCCCTTCCGACCGGGGCGAACCCCTGATGCCCGACGGCCTGCTCCTGATCCACGCGTTCCCGCTCGACGCCCGGATGTGGCGCCCACAGCTCGACGCACTCGAGGGTACGTACGCGGTCACCGCTCCCGACCTTCCCGGGTTCGGAGGCACGCCGCTCGCCGGCGAGGTGATGACGATGGCCGCCGCCGCCGAGCGGTGCCTCGCGACCCTCGACGTCGTCGGCATGCAGAGGGCCGTCGTGTGCGGGCTGTCGATGGGCGGCTACGTGGCGCTCGAGCTGTGGCGGCGGGCAGGGGGGCGGATCGCAGGCCTCGTGCTCGCGAACACGCGCGCGGGCGCCGACACGCCCGAGGGCGCCGAGGGCCGCCGCGCGCTCGCAGACCGACTCCTCACCGAGGGGACCGGCTTCTTCGTCGAGAACCCTCCGCCGCTGCTGTCCGAGGGAGCACCCGAGGACCTCCGAGCCCTCGTGCGGGGACTGATCGCGGATCAGCCCGCGGATGCGATCGCGGCGGCGGCGCTCGGGATGGCCGAGCGGCCGGACTCGACGCCGGATCTCGGCTCGATCGACGTGCCGACGCTCGTGATCGTCTCCGACGGCGACACCTTGATCCCCGCGGAGGTGTCGGCGCCGATGGCAGAGCAGATCCGGGGTGCCGAGCTCGCGAGGATCGAGGGCGCGGGACACCTGTCGAACCTCGAGGCTCCCGCGCGCTTCACCGAGATCCTGGGCAGGTTCCTCGACCGCTGCGGGGTCCCGACGCTGGACGACGCGCCGTAGCGATCGCGTGGGTCTCGGACCATGCCGGGGCCGCCCGTACACTCTGGTCGTGACCGATCCCGCGCGCTTCGCGGCGCGCTACCCGTTCCCGCTCGACGACTTCCAGACAAGGGCGATCTCGGCCCTTGCTTCGGGCGAGTCCGTGCTCGTCGCTGCGCCGACCGGCGCTGGGAAGACGGTCGTCGCGGAGTTCGCGGTCCAGCGCGCCCTGGATGTCGGGGGCAAGTGCTTCTACACGACGCCGCTCAAGGCGCTCTCCAACCAGAAGTTCGGCGACTTCGTGGCTCGGTACGGAGCTGCGAAGGTCGGGCTCCTGACCGGCGACAACTCGATCAACGGCGAGGCGCCCATCGTCGTCATGACCACCGAGGTGCTCCGCAACATGCTCTACGAGCGCAGCATCACGCTCGAGGGTCTCGTGTCCGTCGTGATGGACGAGGTGCACTACCTCCAAGATCCATACCGGGGCGCCGTGTGGGAAGAGGTCCTGATCCATCTAGCGCTCTCGGTCTCGGTCGTATGCCTGTCGGCGACGATCTCGAACGCGGAGGAGTTCGGGGAGTGGATCGGCACCCTCCGGGGACCGACGCGGGTCGTGATCGAGGAGAAGCGGCCGGTCCCGCTCGAGCATCACTACCTCATCGGCCACGACCTGCACCCGATGCACGTCGAGCGCGACGGCGCGCCCGCTCCCAACCCGTACATCGTGAGCCTGGATCGAGAGGAGGTCCGCTACAAGACGTACTACCGGCGTGGCTCCGGCGCGGCGCAGCACCAGCGCATCCCGCGGCCGCGCGAGGGCCACCGACGGGTGTACGTCCCCAAGCGCGAGGAGGTCGTCGAGGTGCTCGCGGAGCAGGGGATGCTGCCCGCGATCTACTTCGTCTTCAGCCGTGCGGGCTGCGACCGCAGCGTGCAGTGGCTGAGCGCGGCCGGGGTACGGCTCACGACGCGTGAGGAGGGCGAGCGGATCCGCGAGTTCGCCGAGATGCGCGCCGCCTGGATGCAGGACGAGGACCTAGAGACGCTCGGGTTCTACGAGCTGGTCGACGCGCTCGAGGCCGGCGTGGCGGCGCACCACGCGGGGATGCTCCCGGTCTTCAAGGAGACGGTCGAGGAGCTGTTCGAGGCCGGTCTGGTCAAGGTCGTGTTCGCGACCGAGACCCTCTCCCTCGGCATCAACATGCCGGCCAAGACCGTCGTCATCGAGGACTTGTGGAAGTTCCAGGGCGAGCGGCACGAGCTGCTCACGCCCGGCGAGTACACGCAGCTGACGGGGCGAGCGGGACGGCGCGGGATCGACGAGCTCGGCCACGCCGTCGTCGTGTACCAGCGGCAGGTGCCGTTCGAGCGCGTGGCCGCACTCGCGACGACCAGGACTTACGAGCTCACGTCCTCGTTCCGCCCCTCGTACAACATGGCGGTCAACCTCGTGCGCAACTACACGCGCGACCAGGCACACCACTTGCTGAACTCGTCCTTCGCCCAGTTCCTCGCCGATCGCGGCGTCGTCGCCCTCGAGCGGCAGCTGGAGCGCGATCGCACGTACCTGGCTGGCTACCGGGAGCAGCTCCGGTGCCACCTCGGCGACTTCCAGGAGTACTGGAACCTGCGTGAGAAGGCCGACCGGATCCGGAACGAGGCGCGCCGAGGCCGCGAACGCGTCCTGTCCGACGAGGTGCGCGGCGCGCTCGCCGCCCTCCGCCCCGGAGACGTGATCTTCGTACCGAGGGCAAAGCGGCGGGGTCTCGCGGTCGTGCTCTCGACCCGTGAGGGCCGACCGACCGTTCTCGCGCAGGATCGCAAGCTCTTCCGCCTGGGGGCTCGGGACTTCGAGGAGCCGCCGCTCGCCCTCACCCGCGTGGCGCTGCCGAGGAGCGGGAGCGCGCGGAGCGCGCGGTACCGTCGCGACGTCGCCGCCAGGCTCGTCGCCATCGACGTGCGGCCCCCTCGGCCCTCGCGGGGCGGGATCGACCCGAAGGTGGAGCGTGAGGCCGCGAAGGTCGAGCGCCAGGCTGAGGCACACCCGTGCCACGCGTGCCCCGAGCGAGCCACGCACGAGCGGTGGGCCGTCCGCGCCAGCCAGCTCGAGAACCAGATCCGAGGCGTCGACCGACGGATCCGGACCCGGACCGAGACGCTCGCGCGTCAGTTCGAGAGGGTCCTCGCGGTGCTACAGGCGCTCGGGTACGTTCAGGGCTTCGACATCCTGCCCAGGGGACAGATGCTCGCCCGGATCTACGGCGAGGGCGACGTGCTCGTGGCCGAGGCCATCGCGGACGGCCTGCTCGAAGATCTGTCCCCGGCGGAGGCGGCGGCGATCGTCTCGACGATCGTGTACGAGTCACGCGAGCGAGTTCCTCGCCGCGGCGAGATGCCGACCGCGGAGACCGCGACGCGCCACCGGCGACTGGGTGCGATCTGGAGTTGGGTCCGTCGCGCAGAGGACGAGCATCACGTCGAGCTCTGCCGCGAGCTCGATGACGGCTTCGCCTCGGCCGTCTTCCAGTGGGCCGAGGGCAAGCCGCTCGACGACGTGCTCCGGGAGCTGTCGATGGCGCCAGGCGACTTCGTGCGGACCTGCAAGCAGTTGCTCGACCTGCTGCGCCAGATCGAGGAGGTCGCGCCCGAGACGACGGCCGCGGTGGCTCGACGGGCCCACGAGGCGGTCAACCACGGCGTGGTGGCCTACACGGGCGTGTGACCGTAGGATTCCCGCCATGCCCAGCCCCTTCGGACCGCTGACGGTCATCGTCAACCCGCACGCCGGCAAGCGGCACGTGGGGGAGGAGATCCCCGAACTCGAGCGGACGTTGCAGGCCCGAGGACTCACGTACGCGTTGCGACGAACCGAGGGCCGTGGCGACGCCACGCGGTTCGCGCGGGAGGCGCTCGGGGCCGGGGCGCGATTCCTCGTCGCCGTAGGCGGTGACGGGACCGTCAACGAGGTCGTGAACGGGATGTTCGACGACGACGGGCGCCTGCTCGCGCCGGCCGCCGTGCTCGGCGTCGTCGCGGCCGGATCCGGGTGCGACTTCATCCGGACCTTCGGCCTCCCCGGGGACTCCTCGCGCGCGTGCCTGCACCTGACCGGCGACAACAACTACCCGCTCGACATCGGTCGCATCACATACACGACCGTGGGAGGGGAGCAAGGGATGCGGCATTTCGCGAACGTCGCGGAGGCCGGGCTCGGGGCCGCTGTCGCCGCCCGCGCCGAGCGCATGTCCTCGAGGCTCGGACAGTCGAAGTACTTCCTGGGGTTCTGGCTCACGATGCCCCGGTTCAAGCTCGCGAACGTTCGGGTGCAGGCGGACAAGAAGACGTACGAGGGGCCGGCGTACCTCGTCGTCGTCGGCAACGCGCAGTACTACGGCGGGGGGATGAAGATCTCACCGCGCTCCTATCCCGGAGACGGCGTGCTGGACGTCCTCGTGTTCAAGGGGCCGAAGACCGACTCGTTCACGCTCCTACCGAAGATCTACCGCGGTGAGCATGTCCCCCATGACCACATCGAGGAGTTCCGGGCGAAGGAGTCGCTCACGATCGAGGCCGATCGCCCGCTGCCGATCGAGGCCGACGGCGAGGTTCTCGGTACGACCCCGGCCACGTTCGAGGTCCTGCCGCACGCCATCCTGATGAAGCTATGAGCCACGAGGAGCGATTGATCCGCGCCGGCGAGGCCGCGGGAGCCGCCGGCCTCGATGGGCTGCTCGCCTCGCCGGGGCCGGATCTCGCATACCTCACCGGCTACGCGCCGATGCCGCTCGAGCGGCTCACGCTCCTCGTGGTGGAGCCGGGCCGGACGCCGGTCATGCTCGTCCCTGAGCTGGAGCGGCCGGCTGCGCTCGGTTGCCCGGCGGCCGGGGATCTCGAGATCCTCGGGTGGAGGGACGGCGAGGACCCCTACGAGATCGCGGTGCGGCTGCTCCGCGGACGTCGGTACGCCATCACCGACCAGACCTGGGCCTCGCACGTCCTCGGCCTGGCTCGCGCGTCGACGGGAGCCAGGTTCGAACCGTCGGGTGCGGTGCTTCCTCTGCTCCGGGCCGTGAAGGACGCCGAGGAGCTCGCCGCCCTGCGCGCCGTCGGAGCGGCCGCGGACGCGGCGTACGGTGACCTGCTCCAAGTCCGCTTCGAGGGCCGGCGAGAGCTCGACGTCGCGTCCGACCTCGACGGCCTGCTGGGCGCCCATGGGCACGAGACGGTGGACTTCACGATCGTGGGCTCAGGGCCGAACGGCGCCTCCCCGCATCACGAGGCCGGCGAGCGGGTGATCGAGGCGGGCGATGCGGTCGTCCTGGACTTCGGCGGGCACATGGGCGGCTACTGCTCGGACATCTCGCGCACAGTCGGGGTCGGCGAGCCCTCGGCGGCGCTCGAGCGGGTCCACGGCGTCGTCCGCGAGGCGCAGCAGGCGGGCGTCGATGCGGTGCGGCCCGGTGTCGCCTGCTTCGAGGTCGACCGGGCTGCCAGAGCCGTCATCGAGGACGCGGGGTACGGTGAGCGGTTCATCCACCGCACGGGCCACGGGATAGGCCTCGAGGTGCACGAGCCCCCCTACATCGTCGAGGGGATGACGGTGCACCTACAGGCGGGGATGACGTTCTCGGTCGAGCCGGGGATCTACCTTCCGGGGCGGTTCGGGGTCCGGATCGAGGACATCGTGGTCTGCACCGCGGATGGGGTGGAGCGGCTGAACCAGGCCCCGCGCGACCTGGCGGTCGTCGCGTGAGCCCTCGGGTCAGCGGACCTTCGGGCGGATCTTGGTCCCCTCGGGCGTGTCCATGACCTCGAGCCCCATCGCCTGGAGACGCTCCCGGATCTCGTCGCTCTTCCGGTAGTCCTTCGCGGTGCGCGCCGTGTCTCGCTCAGCGACGAGGGAGCGCATCTCCTCCGTGGGCTCCCACGCCTCGCGCGCGTCGCGCTCGACGTCGATGCCCAGCACCTGGTCCCAGGAGGCGATGAGGGCGTACTTCTCGTCCGCGGGCAGATCGGCCGAGACTGTCTCGTTCAGGACGACGAGGGCCTGGGGCATGTCGAGATCGTTCCCGACGGCCTCGCGGAACCGCCGGTCGAGCTCGACGGCCGGTGGGGAGAGCTCGGATGACGCCGGCGCCCACTCGGCCATGCGCTGACGCAGACGCTTCACCGCGGTGTCGGCTGCGTGCATGGCGGCCTCGGAGAAGTCCATCTCGCTGCGGTAGCGCGTCTGGAACGTGAGGTAGCGGAAGGCGAGCGGATCGAACCCCGCCGCCGCGAGGTCGGCGATCCGGATCACGTTGCCCGTGGACTTCGCCATCTTGAGCTCCCCGAGACGGAGGTGGCCGCCGTGGACCCAGATCGAGATGACCTCGTGTCCCGCTGCTCCCTCCGACTGCGCGATCTCGTCCTCGTGATGCGGGAAGATCAGATCCACACCACCGGTGTGGATGTCGAAGCGGTCGCCGAGGTACTTCATCGACATCGCGGAGCACTCGATGTGCCAGCCCGGGAACCCCTCACCCCACGGCGAGTCCCACTTCATGAGGCGGCCCTCGCCGGCGCGCTTCCACAACGCGAAGTCGGCGTGGAAGCGCTTGTTCGGGTCGACCTCGAGCTCTTGTCGGTGGCCGGCGCGGAGCTTGTCGAGCGTGTTCCCCGAGAGCTTCCCGTACCCGTCGAAGGACTGAACGTCGTAGTAGATCGTCCCGCCGACCTCGTACGCGTGGCCGTTCTCGACGAGTCGCCCGGTGAGCTCGAGCATCTCGCCGATGTGCTCGGTCGCCTTCGGGTACACGTGGGCCCGCTTCAGGCCGATCCGGTCGGCGTCCTCGAGGAACGCCTCCGTGTACTTGCGGGCGATGTCGGCGGGCGCGAGTCCCTCGTCGTCGGCCGCGAGGTCCATGCGATCGCGCCCCGCGTCGGAGACCTCGTCGGTCATGTGGCCGACGTCGGTGATGTTCACGATCTGGGTGACCTCGTAGCCCTCGAACTCGAGCGCCCGGCGCACGAGGTCGGAGAGCAGGAACGAGCGCAGGTTCCCGATGTGGACGTATCGGTAGACGGTCGGACCGCACGTGTACATGCGGATGTGCCGGTCGTCGATCGGGACGACCTCGTCCAGCTCTCGGGTGAGCGTGTTGTACAGCCGCACGAATGCTCAGTCTACCGGCGCCCTCGCGGTCGCCTCGCCAGCTAGCCGGCGTCCGGCCGCGGGGGAGGTGGGGGAGCGGTAGAGCCGCCGTCACTGTCCGGTCCGTCCCCCTGACCGTTGCCACCCGGGCCGAGCGCGAGCGGCTGTCCCTCGTGGCCGTTGCCCGAGAGAGCGGCGACGACCTCGACGGGCTCGCGTTCGCCGAGCTCCGCCATGAGCGCCTCGATCTCGTCCCCGATGAGCTCCTCGCGCTCGAGCAGGGCGTCGCGGACGCCCTCGACGACGTGGCGCTTCTGCAGCAGGAGCGTGCGTACGCGCATGCGGCATTCGCTCAAGATCGCGTCGATCTCCTTGCGCCGCTCACCGTCGGCGAGCGCGGTCCCGATCGGATCGGCCTCGACCATCGAGGCCGCGGCCGCGGCGGACACGAGGCTCTTCCCCATGCCGTAGACGCCCACGTACGCGGCTGCGTTGCGCGTCGCGTTCACCAGGTCCGAGGACGGACCCGAGGTCGTCTGCCCGAACCAGATCTCCTCCGCGACGAGACCCGCCAGCGACACTTGCATGCGAGCGAGCAGCTGCTTCTGGGTGCGCAGGAACATCTCCTCGATCTCCTGCGTCGAGACCAGGCCGAGCGCGGACTCGCGCTTCTGGATCGTGATGACCTGGATCTGGAGCTCGCCGCGCTCGAGCGAGTAGGACGCCACGGCGTGCGCCGCCTCGTGCACGGCGACCATCTCCTTCTCGCGCGCCGAGTACTTCACGGCCTGCTTCAAGCCGATCTCCTCGGACAGCTTGGCCTGCCACAGGTCGTCCCAGCGCAGCGCGTCGCGACCGTCCTGGAGCGCGAACAGCAGTCCCTCGTTCACGATGTTCTTGAGCATGGCGGGTGAGTAGCCGACGGTCATCCTCGAGAGCTTCGCGTAGTCCACCGGCTCGTGCCGGACCTTGGCGAGGTAGTAGCGACAGATGTCCTCGCGACCCTCCGCGTCAGGCAGGCCCACGTGGATCTTGCGATCGAACCGCCCGGGACGGAGCAGCGCGGGGTCGAGGGTGGCGGCGCGGTTCGTCGCCGCGATCACCAGGATGTTGTAGAAGGGCACCTTCGGGCGGGCCCGGAACACGATGCGACGGACGTGCCGCCAGACCCCTCGCGGGACCGTGAAGCCGTCCATCTGCACGAGCAGCTCGTTGATCACACCCATGCCGCCGCCCATGCCCATGCCACCCATGATCACGCGGTGCGTGGCGCGATCTGAGGTCGAGCGATCGGAGACGGCACCACGGGCGCCGACGGCGTCGATCTCGTCGATGAAGATGACCGCGCCCCCGTACTTGTCCGACATGTTTCGGGCCTTCTTGAACAGCCGGCGGACCTTCATGTTGCCGATGCCGAGGAACATGTTCGCGAAGCCCGATCCGGTGGCGAACAGGAACGGCACGCCCGACGCCCCGGCGATAGCCTTGGCCATGAGGGTCTTCCCGGTTCCCGGAGGCCCCTCGAACAGGATGCCGTGGGGCGGATACCCGCCCATCTGCTTGAAGTCCTTGAATCCCTCGAAGACCCTGAGGACCTCCTTCGTCGCCGAGACGGCGGCCGGCTGACCGCGAACGTCGTCGAAGGTGATGTCGTACTCGTTCGGGTAGATGACGTAGTCGTTGCCGCGGGCCAGGAACCAGAACATCGCGACGAACTGCAGGATGATGAACGAGACGAGCACGATCGCCTGCAGTGCGACCGGACGGAGGGCGGCGAGCGTCGAGCCCGGGTGCGTCAAGGCATCGCTCGGCCGTACCCCGAGGAACAAGAAGGCGATCGCCGTGTAGATGACGAGGACCCACGCGAAGCGTTTCAGCATGTGCCCGTATCGCCGGTAGTTCTCCATGGGTGCACCCTCCCGGGACGCGGAGCCGTGGCGAACACGGCCGGCTCGTATCGCAGCAGTGTACGACGGGTCCACGCGTGTTCCCAGACCCCGCTAGGCTGGCCCCATGCTCGACCCGACGGCGGATCCCGAGGCCGTCCTCGGCGCCCGGAGGGCCGTGCTGGAGGTCGCGGCGCGATTCACCTCCCTGGCCGGCCCCATCCTCACCGAGACCCTCGACGCCCGTCTCAACGCTCTGCTGGCCTCGATGGAGCCCGATCTCGGCGCGGACGTCCTCACGACGCTCCCTCGAGCCGCCGAGAGCGCGATCCGGACGAGCGTCAGAGCCACGATCGACCGCCTGGAGGATCCGGACGTGTGGCTGTCGCCCCATACGAGGCTCGAGCCGACCCACCGGGGTGGGTGGACGCTCGGAGCCCTCGACGACCCGTCGAACCGCGTGTGGATCGCCTTGACGGGGGCCGCCCGCGGCCTCGACCCGCTCCTGGAGGAGTTCGGCCTGCCGGCCCCCCCACGGCCGGGGCGCGGAGGAGGACGCTTCGGGCTCCAGCCGCGAACGCTGCCCCAACTCGACCCGAGCGCTCGGCTCGCGCGTCTGTGGCGCGAGTACCGGTCCGCGTATGAGCGATACCGGGGGCTGCTCGAAGCTACGGTCTGAGCGGCCGGTGCTCGAACGGTGTGGACAGAACCACGGTCGTGCGGGTCTGTACGCCGCCCTTCTCGCGAAGGCGACGGATCAGGTCCTCGAGGCCTTCCGTGGTGCCGGTCCGGACCTTCAGGATGTAGTTGGCCTCGCCAGCGACGCTGAAGCAGTCCTCGACCTCGCGGAACTCCTCGACCCGCTCCGGGAGGTCGTCCGGCTGCATCGGATCCAGGGGGGTCACCGCGATGAGGGCGGTGACGAACAGACCGACGGCCTCGGGATCGACGTCGGCGCGGTAGCCGCGGATGACGTTCGCCTGCTCGAGCTTGCGGACCCGCTCGTGGACCGCCGACGCGGAGAGACCGACGCGGCGGCCGACGTCCGCGTAGGTCGCCCGGGCGTCCTCCTGCAGTGCCGCGATGATGTCGAGGTCTCGGTCGTCGAGCACCGTGGCATCGTAGCGCGGCGCCGGCCGGCGGAGGTGAGGGACCCCCGCGCGGCCGATTGCGCGCGGACGGTCCCTCCTGTCAGGATCGACCGGTCACGCCGACGCGGCCCACCCTCTCCCGGGCCGGGGGAGGGGAGAGGATGCGCGTCGAGGTTCCCGTTCCGCCGCCCGGCATCCGCCTCGTCCGCAGCGCGGAGGAGGAGGGCGCACGCTGGCTCACCGAGCTCGACGATGGGGCGGCCGCCACGTACGCCGCGTGCGTTGCACCGATCGTCCCGGTCGTCGAGGCGGCGCTCTCGCCCGCCGTCGTGGCGAACCGCGTCGCGGCGATCTGCACCCACCCGCCCCGTGTGTATCTGGAGCCGTGGCGGTCCGCCCGCCAGCGCTTCGAGCGGCTCGGAGCCTGGCAGGCCGCCCTCTCGCACGCGCTCGTGATGACCGACGTGGTGGCCTGCTATCCCTCGATCCACCCCGAGATCGTGAGCTCGACCCTCCAGACGCTCGGTGCGGAAGCGGCTGCGGCGGCGCGCGTCGGCGAGATCCTGCGGGTCTTCACGGTGGCCGGAGTGCGCGGCCTGCCGATCGGGCCCGAGCCCTCGGCCGTTCTCGCCAACGCCGTCCTTTCGGTCGGCGACCGAGGGCTCGCCGAGAGCGGCTTCCGGCACCTTCGGTGGGTGGACGACTTCGTCGTGTTCGTCGACGAGCCCGCCGACGCACCTCGCGCGCTGGCGGTTCTCGAGGGTGCGCTGTCGTCCGTTGGGCTGGAACTCGCGGAGGGGAAGACGCGCGTCGTTCTCGATCCCGCCGGCATCGACGGCATCGCGCGAGACGGGTTCCTCTCCGGCCCACCTGCGACTGCTAGGCTCCGCTGCGATGCGGACGCTCTACCGAGCCTCGCGCGTGGTCACGCTCTCGTACCCGTCGACGGGGGAGTGGGTGCTCGTGGACGGCCGGCACGTGGAGCGCGTCGGAGCGGGTGAGCCGCCCGGTGCCGATCGGGTTGTCGAGCTCCCCGGCACGACGATCGTCCCCGGGTTCATCGACTCGCACGTCCACCTCACGGGGACAGGGATCCACCATCGCTGGCCCGAGCTTGGGACGGCGCGATCGGCCCAGGAGTTGCTCGAGCAGGTTCGGCGGATCGTCGCCGATCGAGAGGATCCCGTGTTCCTCCACGGGTACGACGAATCCAAGTGGGAGGATCGCCGGATCCCGTCCCTCGCCGAGCTCGATGCGGTCTCCGAGCGCCCCCTCGCGGTGTCGAGGGTCGACGGTCACGTGCTGCTCGCGAACACCGCGGCCCTGCAGGCCTCCGGTGCCGGACTCGATCCAGACGCGGAACGCGACGCAGCCGGCGAGCTCACCGGTCGGCTCACGAAGGTGGCGAACGCGACGGTGAAGCGCTGGTTCGCGGCGAATCTAGCCGAGCACGACGTGGAGGAGCTGCAGCTCGAGGCGGCGAGCCGGGCCGTCTCATACGGCGTCACGACGATCCACGAGATGTCGATGCCGCTGGAGCGCGGGATCCGCGACGTTCAGATCCTCCTGCGGCATCGGGCGCGTCTGCCGCTCGACGTCGTGACCTACGTCGCGACCACCGACGTGGCCGAGGTGATGGATCTCGGTCTGACGCGGGTGGGTGGCGACCTCGCGGTCGACGGCTCGATCGGCGCTCGGACAGCGTGGGTCTCGGCGCCGTTCATCGATGGGGTCGACATCCCAGCCGGCTACTACACCGACGACGACCTGGCCGAGTACTTCCATGACGGACACCTCGCGGGGCTGCAGGTGGGGGTGCACGCCATCGGCGACGCGGCGATCGAACAGGTCGTCCGCACGTGGGAACGCGTGTACCAGATGCTCGATTCACGCGAGCGCCGGCACTTCCGGGCGCGCCGGCATCGCATAGAGCACTTCGAGATGGCCGACGCCGCCCAGATGGAGCGCGCGGCGATGCTCGGGCTCGCGATCTCGGTTCAGCCGACGTTCGACGCCGAGTGGGGCGCACCGGGGGCACTGTACGAGCAAGGGCTCGGTCCCGAGCGGGCGCGGGAAATGAACCCGTTCCGTAGCCTCGTCGAGCGTGGACTCGAGCTCGGGGCGGGCTCGGACTCCCCGATCACGACGATCGACCCGATGGTCGCCATCCGAGCCTTCGGATCGCACCACGACCCAGCGCAGCGCCTCGCCCGAGAAGAAGCCATCCGCGTCTACACGATCGGCAGCGCGCGCCTGGCGCATCAGGAGGAGAAGAAAGGGAGCCTCGAGCCCGGCAAGCATGCTGACTTCGCCGCGTACGAGGTCGACCCATTCGAGGTCGGATCGCTCGAGGGCGTCCGGCCGGTCCTCACGGTCTCGCTCGGGCGAGACGTCTACGCCGCCTGACCGGTGGTCGACCTGCTCGTTTGACACCCCTTCCACGCGAGCGGTACCTTCCACATTGCTCGGCCACCTCGGTGGCGGGGCGCGAGGACCCAAGAGGCTGAGTAGAGAACGCGGCGCCCCGGCGCCGCGGCACCAAAGGTCTCTTGGGTCCTCATCCTTTTCCCCCGGCAACGAGGGGCCGCCGGGGGGCTCCCACCGCCGAGATCCTCTGCCTTCGAGCCGTGTTCGCCTCGGAAACCCTTGCAGGGTCGTGGCCCGGCAGTACAATGCGCCGGCCGAGGAAGGCACGCCGAGCCATGGAAGACATCGAAGACACCCTGGAAGACGAAGAGCTGGACGACGAGGTCGAGGCGCCCGAGGAGCTCGACGGCGACGAGCCGGCGGCGGCTCCGGCGGGAGCTGCGACCACGGCCGCCGGCGACGAGGACGTCGAGTCCATCCAGGACCTCCTCGTGAAGCAGGAGGGTCGAGCCGAGGAGGAGGAAGAGGACGACTCCGTCCTCACCCTCGGCCGCGAGGAGCGCCTGGAGCCGCTCGCCGTGAAGGTCGTTCCGCCCCAGCCGAACGAGTTCACATGCCGCAGGTGCTACCTGGTGAAGCATCGGAGCCAGCTGAAGGACCGGAACAAGATGCTCTGCCGGGACTGCGCCTGAGCCCGGACCGCGTCCGGTTCGTTCCTTCCCTGCTCATCGCCGCCGCGAGCGGCCTCTTCCTCTCCCTATCGCTCCCGCCGGTGGCGCTCGGCTGGGTCGCATTCCTCGCGCTCGTCCCGTTCGTGTGGCTGGTGCGAGGCGTGCGCCCGAGACGCGGCTTCGCCCTCGGGGCGGCGTTCGGGATCGCGTACTTCGGGGCGGTCCTGTACTGGATCCTCCTGTTCGGCGAGCTGGCGTGGGGCGCCCTCGTGCTCATGTCGGCCATGTTCACGGCGCTGTTCGGTCTCCTTGCGCCGGCGCTCTGGCGCACCCGGCATCCGGTGTGGTCCTCCCTCGGTCTCGCGGGTCTTTGGACCGTCCTCGAGTGGGGGAGGGGGGCGTGGCCCCTCGGCGGGTTCGGCTGGGGACAACTCGGCAGCACCCAGACGGCGAACCAGTTCCTGCTCCGGCTCGCGTCGATCGGCGGGGTCTGGGCGATCACGTTCGTCGTCGTGCTCGTCGCGTGCTTCCTGCTCCTCGGGTTCGAGCGCGCGCTCCAGCGGCGTCCGGCGGCGATCGCGTACGGTCTGGTGGCGGTCGCACTCGTGATCGCGCCGATGGGGATCGCCTTCCCCTCCGCGAACGGCCCAGCGGTGCGGGTTGCCGCGATCCAGACCGACGTTCGTTCGGCTCGAGGGCTATCGAGTTCGGCCGAGGACATCGCCGTGGCCGAGATGCACGTCGCCCTGCATCGGGAGCTGGCTGCCGATCCGCCGGATCTGGCCGTGTGGGGCGAGGGGTCGCTCGACCCGGGCGCGACGTCGGACCCGGCGACCGTCGCGGACGTGCAGGACGTGATCGCCGACGTGGGCGCACCGACCCTCGCCGGCGCCGTGGTGAACGATCCAGACGGCAGCCAGCACACCAGCGCGTTCCTCTTCGACGGATCCAGAGAGCTGGTCGACCGCTACGACAAGGTGAAGCTCGTGCCGTTCGGCGAGTACGTGCCGTTCCGGCGCTGGCTGGGATGGATCGACGCGATCGACCAGATCCCCGTCGACCGGGTCCCGGGGGACGGTCCGCACACCGTGCAGGTCGAGGGCCTGCCTGCGTTCGGGACGCCGATCTGCTACGAGAACTCGTTCCCCTCGATCGAGCGCGCGATGGTCGGCGAGGGGGCCACCTTCTTCGTCCTGACGACGAACGACGCTTCCTACGAGAAGACCGCGGCCTCTCGGCAGCACGTGCTCATGAGCCGCCTCCGGGCAGTGGAGACCGGGCGCTGGCTGGTACACGCCGCAGTGTCGGGGATCACGGCTGTCGTGGATCCGAGCGGCCGGATCGTCGCCGAGCGAGGGCTCTTCGTCCCGGGCGTCACCCGCGCCACGATCCGTGCGTCGGACGCCGAGACGCCGTACGTGCGGTTCGGGGACTGGGTCGTCTGGGTGTCGCTCGGCCTGGCGCTCGGGGCGTTTGCCATCCCGCGGGGACGGCGCGCCCCGAGCCGCGACATCGTCCCTCTGCCCAGGCAACCGCGAACCTTGGTGATCCTGCCCACCTACAACGAGCGCGAGACGATCGGCACCGTACTCGAGGGGCTGCTCGCGCTGGAGGAGCGGGTCGACTGCCTCGTCGTCGACGACTCCTCGCCCGACGGCACGGGAGGGCTCGTCGAGGCTCTCGCGGCCGCGCAGGACCGGGTCCGCATCCTCCATCGCCAGGCCAAGGGTGGGCTCGCGAGCGCCTACCTCGAGGGATTCCGCCGAGCCCTGGACGGCGGATACGACCTCGTCGTCGAGATGGACTCCGACCTCTCGCACCTGCCCTCGGAGCTCCCCGCGCTGCTCCGCGCCTCCGTCGACTCCGACCTCGCGATCGGCAGCCGCTACGTGCCCGGCGGATCGGTAACCAACTGGAGCCGAGCCCGCTTGGCGTTGTCTCGAGGTGGCAACCTCTACGCACGCCTGGCTCTCGGGTTCCCCCTCAAGGACGCCACGAGCGGCTTCCGCGTGTACCGCCGCGGGTTGCTCGAGCACCTGATGCAGCGCCCCATCCGCTCCGACGGCTACGGTTTCCAGATCGAGCTTGCGTACCGCGCGTGGTCCGACGGCTACGCCGTGCGCGAGGTACCGATCACGTTCCGCGAGCGCGAACACGGTCACTCCAAGATCTCCCGCCGGATCGTCTTCGAGGCGCTCCTCAAGGTCGGCGTCTGGGGTCTCCGCAGCCGGTTCCGGGCACCGTAGCCGGCCCGGATGCGCCGCCCCCCTGTTGTGCCGAAGAGAACGCCCATAACGCATCTTATGTAACGTTCGCTGTTTCCGCCCCGTTGTCTTCGGGGTTGACGCCCTGCGTAGACTCCGCGGGCGGTTCTAGTCCGAAAGGCCTAGCAGCGCAGACAGTCCTTCGGCCGATGGCCTAATCAGGCCAGGGCCGTACGATGGGTCCATCAGGGGACGTTGTATCCCCCGTACGGGTTTCGCTATGGGGCTACTGGAGGAGGAGGCGATCATGTCAGGCAATCATCGCAGGGACAGCAGGGTCAAGAGGCGGGCGGGGCTCGTGGGGCTCGTGGTCGCGCTGATACTGGTGGTGGGCCAGTCGGGCCTGATGGTGGCGAGTGCGGGCACCTCGGATCGGTCTCGTGAGCCTGGATCCACCGGCGAGGCTGGTGTGGTGGCAGAGGGTGTGGCAGGTTCAGGAGGAGGGGGCACCGCGATCCCCGCACGAAGCACGCGCAGCGACGGAGGGCTCGGACCCGCCCCCCTTGCCGCGGGCGCCAACAAGGTGACGGTGAAGTGGTTCGGCCAATCGCCCACGACCTACAACCACACGACGGGTGCCCAGACAACGGGCAGTTCCAGCAACACGGTCCCGGAGCTTGAGGCCGAGGACTTCGACTGTCTCGACAAGGTTGCCTACTACGCGATCTTCGAAGGTGGGGGGGGGCTGGTCGGCGCGAACGCTACCAGCGTTACTCTCAACTTCGCGAAGAAGACCACCAGCAACGAGGCATTCGGCTTCAGTGCAGGCGTCTCCTATGCCCTGGAAACCGGCGGTGTCTCCAACAGGGATGGTGGCGAAGGGCTCTCCCCCGCGAGCCCCGCGGGATTCGACAACAGCGCGGCTACCCATGTCACGTTGTCGTTCACCCTTTCGGACGTCGAAAAGGATGAGGTGATCCCGGTTCGCATCTTGGTGACCCTCGGGAACTGCGGCCCCGGCGCCACGACCGGGAACGTGCATGCGACCGTGGACACCGCCACAACCGTCGACAACGTGGGTGGAAGCGTTCAGACGTCGGGCGGGAACCAGACGGTGCCCCTCAAGTTCCAGGGCAAGCCCACAGGGACAATCACGATCGTGAAGGACCTGGTGCCGGCGGCCGATTCCGGCACCTTCAACCTGCAGCTCCAGGGCAACACGCTTGCCACGGGCGGAGACGGCACGACGACCGGTGCCCAGGCGATGCTGCAGGGCACCTACGCCATCGGTGAGACGGCTGCAGGCGGCACCAACCTTGCTGACTACAACAGCGAGATCGTCTGTCAGAACGGTACGCAGCCGGCACTCGCGCCTGTGGTCGGAACGAGCACCAACGTCACCGTTGTCGGCGGTGATAGCTGGGTCTGTACGATCACGAACACGAGGAAGGCCGTCCCGCCGGCGACCGGGACGATCACCGTGAACAAGGTCCTCAGCCCGACAACGGACCCCGGCAAGTTCAACCTCCAGATCGACCTCGCCACGGCTGGAACGGGTAGCGACGTAGGCAATGGCGGTACGACCGGTGCCATCACCGTGATCACGGGAACTCACTCCGTGCGCGAGACCGCCGGCACCGGGACCAGTCTCGTTGACTACGACTCAAACGTTGAATGTCATCTGAGCGGTTCCCCTGCGGGAACACCGGTGGTCGGCACGAGCAAGAACGTGACCGTGGCAGCCGGCGAGGCATGGGTCTGTACGATCACGAACACGAGGGTGATCGTCCCGCC
>Ga0233416_10000072_pt1 | contig 27199 bp, 28 predicted proteins | sample Sediment_Towuti__2_FD_188638 | JGI IMG/M metagenome (GOLD analysis project Ga0233416, IMG submission 188638) | Sediment microbial communities from Lake Towuti, South Sulawesi, Indonesia - Sediment_Towuti_2014_0_MG | ecosystem: Environmental > Aquatic > Freshwater > Lake > Sediment | place... | reverse complement strand
GCGGGAGAGGCGGCGTCGGGAAGACGACCCTGTGCGCGCTCCTCGCTGAGACGTACGCCCAACAGGGTCGGGACGTGTTGGCGGTGGACGCGGATCCGACGCCTTCGCTCGCCGAGGCCCTGGCGGTTCCCGATGCCACCCTGTCGTCCCTTCGCCCCATCTCGGAGATGGACGAGCTGATCGAGGAACGGACGGGCGCCAAGCCCGGGGCCTCGGGCGTCTTCTTCACGCTGAACCCACGGGTGGATGACCTCCCCGACCGTTTCAGCATCGTGCAGAGGGGGGTTCGTCTGCTTGAGATGGGGAGGGTCGGATCCGGCGGTGCCGGCTGCATCTGCCCGGAGAGCGCGATGCTCCGCACGCTGTTCACGCACCTCCTGTTCCGCCAAGACGACGTTCTGCTGCTGGATATGTACGCGGGGGTCGAGCACCTCGGCCGGGCGACGGTCGACTTCGTGGACGCGATGCTCATCGTCGTCAACCCCACCCGCCGGAGCTTCACGGCGGCCGACCAGATCGAGAAGATGGGGCGTGACATCGGGCTGACCCGCATCTGGCTGGTCGGCAACAGGGTCAGGAACGACGAGGACCTCGCGTTCCTCGAGGAGCAAGCGACGGGAGCGCGACTCCTGGGACACTTGCCCGATGACCCCTCCGCGATCGAGGCCGATCGCCGCGGGGAAGCGGCCTACGCAGCGGCGCCGGCCCTGCGTGAAGCCGCCGCTCTGATCGCCCGCGCGTTGGATCGGTTGGTTGCGGACCCGGAAGCACAGGCAGGAGACGAACGATGACCACGACGATCGCACTCGCGGGGAAGGGCGGTGTCGGCAAGACCACGGTGGCGGCGATGGTCGTGAAGCATCTGGCCGGCACCGATGGGCCGGTGCTGGCCATCGATGCCGATCCGAGCAGCAGCCTCAACATGCTGCTGGGCCTCGATCTGGGGTCCACGGTGGGAGACATCCGCGAGGGCCTGCTCGCTCAGGTCAGGGGAAGGAGCTCAGGAAGCGGGAGCGGAGGAGGAGGGTCCCCGGAAGGGATAGCGAAGAGCGAGTACCTCGACTACGAGATCCGGTCGTCCCTGTCGGAGGGCATGGACTTCGACCTCATCGCGATGGGACGCCCCGAGGGTCCCGGCTGCTACTGCGCGGTCAATCACACGGTGCGACAGGTGATCGATGCCATCAGCCGCAACTACCGCTACGTCGTGGTGGACAACGAGGCAGGCATGGAACACCTCAGTCGCCGGACGACCCGGGATGTGCAACACCTCCTCGTCCTGTCCGACCCGAGCCGACAGGGCATCGTCGCCGCCGGACGGATCGCCGCCATGCGGCACGAACTCGATGTTCGGATCGACCAGGCCCACCTGATCGTCAACAGGTTGCCCGGGGAGATGCCGTCCGTGCTCGATGAGCTGATCGCGCAGCTGGACTTCCCACTCCTCGGCACCATCCCACCGGTGCCCGAGATCTCGGACTACGAACTGACCGGCCGTCCGCTGGTCGAGCTTGCCGTCGATTCACCCCTCTACACGACGGTGGCCGGCATGTTGGGAAGGATCCTGTGAACGCCGAGGAGGCGCCCCCTCCCGCCATCGACAGCCTTCGGATCCTCGCCATCGTCACGGGCGAGTACGGCAAGCGTCACGTCGAGAACATCGTCCGCCACGGCCCGGCGACCTGGTCGGTGTCCGACTGGAGGGCTCCGTCGGCCCTCCCGACCGTGATCGACGAGCCGGACGAGTTCGTTCCCGCTTCGCTGCCCCCCGCCGACCTGATCCTGTCCTTCGCGGAAGCGGCCGCTGTCGCACTCCTGATCCCTGAGGTGGCCCGCATCACGGGAGCTCGATCCGTGATCGCCGGGGTGGACAGCGAAGCCTGGTTGCCGCGGGGTCTGGCACTTCAGTTGCGTGGCTGGCTCCGGGAGATGGGTGTCGCATGCGTGACTCCCAAGCCGTTGTGCTCGCTGACGGAGACGCACTTCGGCGTACGCCGCGGGGAGCGAGAACCGTATCAGGATGCACTCATCTCCGAGTTCGCCCGCCGGTTCGGCAAACCCGACCTCCTTCTGTCCATCGACCCTTCGACCCATACCATCACGGCTGCCGAGGTCCGGCGTGACTCCGTGTGCGGCTGCGCACGGTTCGTCGCGGAAGGGCTGGTGGGGATCTCAGCGGACGCTGCCGAACAGGAAGCGGGGCTCCTGCATCATCACTTCCCATGCCTGGCGAGCATGGGCATCGACACGGACTTCGGTGACACATTGATGCACGTATCCGGGAACGTGATAAGAGACGTCGTGGCCGAGCAGGTCCGACCGTTCAAGACCGTGCGCTACGTCGTGCCCGAGACGTGAACCCGCGCGACACGACCGCCGGGCGTTCCCTCCTCCTCCACGAACGCCCCGAGCGTCGTCAGCGACTCTCCCGGCCGACCCGCTTCAGGTCGACGGCCATCTGCTTCTGAGCGTCCCGCAGCTCCTTGAGCTGACGGGAGATAGCCTCGAGCATCGCGACGATGCGCTCGTTCGTCGGCGATGTGTCGCGAGCCATGCGATCGCACCCCCTCTCCCCCGCGACGGAGGGCCCGGCTCGACGCTACTCCAGTAAGGCGATCGAGGGGAAGGGGGCGCGAGGCTAGGTCTCGGAGATGCGGCCTATAGGAACGGCTTCATCACCATGACGAAGACGATCAGGAGGAGCAGGACCAGATCGATCCGCGCGATCAAGAAGAGCCGGGCGATGATCGCCGCCGCCCGCTCGGACGACGGCCCCTCCTCCGTCCAGATCGCCTTGGCCTTGCCGAGGCTGGGCCCCAGGTACAGGAGGCCCAGGCCGAACGAGATCGCGAACATCACGAGCGAGGACCACACCCAGAACTGCGAGAACGCCCATTCCCCGTCGCTGATCAGCACCAACCAGACCCCGGTCACCAGCACGAGGAGCGACGATGGCGTGAACACCCTCATCCCGATGAACTCGAAGTGGCCGGCCATGTCCCGCATCTTCTCCGGCTGCCGCTCGCGAGAGACGAGCGTCCCGAGGACCTGCAGGGCGACGTTCCCCCCGACCCAGATCGCCACGAACGTGAGATGGAAGAACAAGAGCCACGACTCGGCTTCCACGGCACCTCCCTCGGACCTTCGCGGGCGTCCACCCCTACGTTGAGCCACGCGCTCAACGATTCACCGCAGTATGCCGTGCGAGCCGCGCACGGTCAAACAGCGCTTCTCACCCACGTTCCCTATGGGGCGTCAACCGACAGCGATGTCGAACTCGTTCCCCTCCGGGTCGGCCATCGTGCGCCACGTGAAGCCCTCGAGCCGGCGGTCGAGACCGTCGGTCCACCAGCCGCCGAGGGCCTCGATCCGCACGGTCGCCGACGACAGGTCCTGCACGGACAGGTCGAGGTGCACGCGGTTCTTCCCGCCCTTCGGCTCCGGCACACGCTGGAAGCAGATGACGGGCAGGCTCTCCGACCCCTTGAGGAACAGGAACCGCCCGTCGTCCATCGTCGTGTCGACCTCGGTGCCGAGCAGTTCGGCCCAGAACGCGGCGAGCCGGTCCGGGTCCATGGCGTCGATCGTGACGAACAGGAACGTCGCAGCGCTCATCTCGGATCCTCCTCGCTCCTGGTTGGCCGGTGGATCGGCGGGTGGTCAGTCGCCGCCGAGATCTTCCATCTCGTGCACGCGGTAACGGCCGGGCTCGACGTCGCTTTCGCGTACGAGCCTCTCGAGCTCTTCGCGAGCCTCCAGGTCGCTCCCGAATCCTCGAACGTTGACCCACCGCCGGCCGTCCGCGTGACGCACCTGCAGGTAGAACTCGAACGGCCGCTCTCGCCGCTCGCGCGACGCCGCCATCGCGTGGCTCGGACCGGCCGCGATCGTGTTCTCGAGCAAGTCTCGTTCACCCTCCTGCTGCTCACTCATCGTTCCTCCTCGCCGCCCGGCCGAACGATACGCTCCGGATCCGCTTCGCTGCCAGCCGAGCCTAGACTTCGCCCGTGGACTACGAGCTCGTCGAGCGCGACCCGACGGTCGAGGAGTACCAGCGGCTGCGGCACGCCGTCGGGTGGAGCGAGATGACGGACGAGGGCCTCGCCGTCGGCCTGCCGAGGGCGCTGTTCTCGGTGGTCCTCCAGCTCGACGGCGAGACGATCGGGTGCGGGCGTGTGGTCGGCGACGGCGGCCTGTACTTCTACATCCAGGACATCATCGTCCTCGCGGAGCACCGCGGCCGCGGGCTCGGACGGCTCATCATGGACGCCGTCATGGGCTACCTGGAGCGGACGGCGAAGCCGGGGGCGTTCGTCGGGCTCATGGCCGCAGAGGACATCGCCCCCTTCTACGAGAAGTTCGGGTTCCGGGTCCGACCGGAGCGTCAGCCCGGCATGTTCCGCGTCTGGTGACGGCGGAGCAGGAACGCCATCACCCCCGCAGCTGCGACGAGACCCACACAGACGAACTGCGCTCCCGTCATCCCCCACTTGGTCTCGTCGTAGGCGCGGAAGAAGTCGGTCGAGAAGCGCTGCACCCCGTACCAGGCCAGGAACGTCACGGTCATCCATCCCGGCCGAACCCCTCGGCGGCGCATCCAGTACAGGAGCGCGATGAGGGGCAGCAGCAGGATCATCTCGTACAGGGCGGTGTTGTGGATGCGCGCGCCGACCGGGATCGGCCCCTCACGCGTGACCCCGCCGAGGTAGTGGACCGCGAGGAAGAACTTCGTCTCCCCGCCGAGGTGCTCCCCCACGGAGTAGCAGCCGATCCGGCCGATCGCCATGCCGATCGCGAGGCCGAGGACCATCCCGTCCGCGACGACCAGGCCTCGGACGTCCGGGTTCCGGCGCAGCCACCACACCACGTACCCGACCGAGAGGAGGAACCCGCCCGAGAACTCGAGCCCGCCCTCCCAGAGCGCGACGACCGCCCACGGCCGGTCCGCGAACGATCCCAGGTCGCCGAGGACGAACAGCACCCTCGAGCCGATGACGCCGATCACGATCGTCCAGAAGACCAAGCGCTCGAGCCGCGCGGCCTCGATCCCGTAGCGCTCCCCGTGGCGGACCGCCACCATCCCGCCGAGCAGCAAGCCGAGCGCGACAAGGAGTCCGAACGTGTGGATCGTGATCGGGCCGAGGTCGATGCCTGGGAACGTTCGGTATGGGATCACGAGGCCACCATGCGGCCGCTCAACAGTTCGGATCCACGGGCTCGGGCGGGGGACCGATCGGCACCTCGTTGCGGACCGCCAGCCGCTTCAGCTTCCGCCGGAAGATCTTCATGTCGGCATGTAGCCAATCTGAATGGGTCATGCACCGCCACTCCTCGTAGCGCTCGCGGTGGTACGGGCTCGTGAGGCTCTCGGCGTGCCCGATCACGTTGCGGAGCTCGATCCCGTACCTCGCCATGAGCCACAGCGACAGGTGCAGCGCCGCTCGGAGCTGGGGCTTGCGGTGGAGGATCTGGCGATCGCTCGTGCCCACCATCTCGATCCCGACCGCCGTCCAGTTCAGGCCGATCGTGTGCCGGCACCGGACCGCCAGGTTCACGAGCTGGTAGATCGTGCCGTCGGTGTCGATCACGAAGTGGGAACACACGCCCGGCATCTCGCCGAGGTGCCGGACGTTCGCCGCGAAGTAGTTCCAGGCGCTGTCGAACGACGTCCCATCCGTGTAGTGCTCGACCACCACGCGCGGATCGGAGAGCTCCCAGGTACGCTCGCCATAGTGCCGCTTCGAGTAGGCGGCCGTCTGCTGGCGCCGCTTGGGCCCGAACGGGATCTTCTTCCACACGATCGAGGGTTCGAGCGAGCCGGGATCGGGCGCGCGGGCCGGCCCGAGATCCCTGGCTCCGGCGATACCTTCGCCGGGGCCGAGCAGGGCAAGGACACACGTGAGCGCGATAAGAGCTCGAACGGGCCGCGGCACGTGCCCGATGCTACCCGAGGCCCCCGCGCCGGAGCTCGGGTCCGACTTCACGTAGTGACCGAGCGCCGTCCGCCGAGCAGACGCTCGAGCGCGGCCACGAGCAACGGGCCCGTCTCGGGGCCGACCGACCTGCTCTCCTCGTAGTGCGGGTCGGGGTCGTCCCAGTCCGCCGGCTCGACGAACACGTCCTTCGGCAGGATGTAGCCGAGCTCGTCGTCGGCGAGGCCGACGAGGAACGGGTAGCGCGCGCCGAGACGCTCCTTCACCTGCATCGCGAGCGCGGGGAGCACCTCGCCGGGAAGGCACGCGACCCGAGCCGGTCCGAGCTCGAGGAGCGAGACGTCGGCGATCAGACGACCGTCGACGAGCTCACCCCGCAGGAGCCCGGCCGCGAGACCCTCACGGAACACCGGGTTCCACAGCGGAAGCTCGACCTCGGTCCGGCGGAACGCGAGCCCGGGCTCGAGCGGAACCTCATCGAGCGACGCGAGCGCCGCAGCGGCGAAGGTCCGGCCGAACCGTTCGACCTCGTCCGACGTCCGCAGCTCCGTGTCAGGCGATTGCATACCGCCGAGGCCGGCGCTCGCCCAGACGGCCATCCCTCCCCGCTCGCGCTCCAGCGCGCGGCACGCGGCGCCCGCGACGTCGGGCGACACGAGCGTGCTCCGCCCGTCGAGCACCTCCGGATGCATCGGCACGTTCACGAGCGTCACGATCGGGTCGCCGAGCGGCCGGTCGGCCGAGAGCGTGCAGACCTGCTCGTCCAGGACGTCCGGGTCGCGGGCGTTGCGGATGAGGCCGGTGACGCGGGTCGCGCCGAAGCGCAGGATCGCGGGCTCGAGGACGGCAACCGAGGCGCGCACCGAAGCGACGACGGTCTCGCGCACACGGGCCAGGAAGGCCTCGTCCACCCCGCGGGTCGTCTCGTCGGGTCCCCAAAGACCGATCGTGTCCGGCCCGGAGTGCGTATGGGTACTCGCGACGACGAGATCGACATCGGGCAGCGCCCGTCGGATCGCGAGGGTGTCCTCCCGCACGAGCCCGATGAGGTCGCATACGGCGAGCGCGAACGGACGTCCATCTCCCCGCAGCGCGACCGTGCGGACCCGCAAGTCGTGTTCGATGCCGGTCGCGACCCGAGCGCCATGGAAGCCGGCGAGGTACACGGGTCCCTCGAGCGAGGGCGTGATGATCCTCGTGTCGGCGCCCGCGTGCACGAGCGCGATACTACGTGTCGTGAAGCGGTACGCGCTGGTCGGAACCGGGGACCGCGGGCTCGACATGTTCGCCCGCCCGATCCTCACTATCTACTCAGACGTCGCCGAGCTCGTCGGTCTCCACGATGTGAACCCGCTGCGCGTGAGGGCCGCACGGGACCTGCTCGGCAGGCCCGACCTCCCGGCGTTCGACTCGTTCGGATCGATGCTCGAGCACGCCCACCCGGATGTGGTCATCGTGGCCTCGAAGGACTCCACGCACCGAGCCTTCATCGTCGAGGCTATGCGCGCCGGGTGCGACGTCGTCACCGAGAAGCCGATGACCATCGACGACGCCTCGTGCCGCGAGATCCTCGCGACCGAACGCGAGACCGGTCGCGAGCTCCGCGTCGCGTTCAACTACCGCTACGCGCCGTACTTCACGAAAGCGAAGGAGCTGCTCGCCGCCGGCGCGATCGGCGACGTTCGCTCGGTCGACTTCCACTGGTACCTGGACACCGACCATGGAGCCGACTACTTCCGCCGATGGCACCGCCGGATGGAGAACAGCGGCGGCCTGTTCGTCCACAAGGCGACGCATCACTTCGACCTCGTGAACTGGTGGGTCGCCGACCGGCCCGAGGCCGTCCTCGCGAGCGGCTCGCTCCTGTTCTACGGGCCGACACGGCAGGAGCGCGGCGAGCGGTGCATGACGTGCGCGTACGCCGACACGTGCGAGTTCCACTGGGACGTAGCCGATGACGATCTGTTCCGACGCCTCTACGTGGACGCCGAGGCCGGTGATGGCTATCACCGCGACGGATGCGTCTTCGACCCCGCGATCGACATCTACGACACGATGACCGCGATCGTCCGCTACGAACGTGGCATCACGATGAGCTACTCGTTGAACGCCTATGCCGCCTACGAGGGCGTTCGTGCCGCCTTCAACGGCACGACCGGCCGTCTCGAGCTCGAACGGATCGAGAGCCGCCACCTGCCCGCGGACGAGATCCGCATCTACCGCTTCCTGCGCGAGGAGCCCGAGGACGTGATCTCGGTCCCGCGGGTCGCGGACGACGAGCACGGCGGGGGCGACCGCCGGCTGCTCGACCACCTGCTCCGCGGCGCTGAGGACGACCCGCTCGGCCACGCAGCGGGATCGCTCGATGGCGCGTACTCCGTCCTGACCGGCGTGGCGGCGAACCGGTCGGTGGACACGGGTACCTGGGTGCGGATCGCCGACCTCCTGTGAGGGCCGTCAGCTGCGTGTCGCGGCCAACGCGAGCGCGTACACCGCGTGCGCGAGGGCGTTCGTGAAGTCCACGGTCTCGATGACGCTCGGCCACAGGTGCTCGCGTTCCGCGTAGCGCGGGAGCTCGCGGAACATCCGGACGAACAGCTCCTCGGTGATGCCGAGATGCTCGGGACGGGCGTCGACCTTCGAGGTCCGCACGATCCGGGTCGCGCGGTCGGGATCGTTGCCCTGCACCACACTCATCGCGAGGACGCAGAGCGAGATCAACTCCCCGTGCACGCGATGCTCGTTCGTGAGCCACTCGAAGACGTAGGCGAGGAAGTGCTCGCTCCCCTCCTCGAAGCGCGCGCCGTACTCGATGCAGCCGGCGCCGACGAGCCGGTGGATCTCGGCGAGGAACCGGATGCCCGCGTCCGAGACCTCTGCGACCTCGGGCGCCGCCGCCTCGAGCTCGTCGAGCACCCGCCTCCCGAGCGCCGCCGCGTCCTCGTTCCACGGGACGTGGCCGCGGCCGGCATCGGTCGCGAGCTTCCAGTCGAACATCCCCGTGTGGCACGAGAGGAGATCGCCGACGCCCGCGCGGTTGAGCTCCGGCGGGGCCAGCCGGATGAGATCGGGGTCACAGATCACCTCGACCGGGCGCAGGTCGCCCGCGTAGCGCACCCGCGAGCCGTCCCGGTACCCGTAGGGAGCGGTGAACGCCGCATCGACCGAGATGATCGTCGGGATCTGGATGAGCGGGAGGCCGGTGGCCTCGGCGACGAACTTCGCGGTGTCGATGCTCGAGCCACCGCCGAGGCCGACCACGACCTCGGCGCCGTCGGGCACCCCGGCCGCGACCTCGCGGAGGTGCGCGAGCTCCACGCTGCCCGACTCCACGTAGTGCAGGGGGGGCGCGGCTCTCCCCTCGACGAGCGCCCAGGGCTCGGCCATCGTGCAGGCCACGTATCGCTCGAGCGCGCCCATACGTTCGAGCGCCGCTCCGTTCTCGAGCGTGAGCGGGAAGAGCCGGTCCTCGAGGCTCACAGGACTTCCCGCGCCGATCGGTACGCGTCCTCGACGATCCGCATGACGACCCGACCGTCCTCGCCGGAGGGTCTCGGCCGACGGCCCATGACGATCGCGTCGAGGAACTCGTTCATCTGGTTCGAGTACATCGGCTGGGTGCAGTGCTCGTAGTCCTCGCTCGGCTGCCCCGGCCAGATGCGCGCGTAGCCGCGCGTGCCATAGACCTCGGTGTCGGCTTCGAGGCCGCCGAGGTGCGGCTGCCACCAGCCTGACTCGACGATCGAGTTCGTGCCGTTCGCCCACGAGATCAACAGGATGCCGTCGTCGTCGACCTCGTACGAGCCGTACCGGGTCCCCACGGTCGCGCACACGCGCGCGGGCTGCGGATCGCCGAGCAGGAACCGCGCCGTGTCGATCGCGTGGACGCCCATGTCGACGAGCGCGCCACCGCCGGCGAGCGCCTGGTCCGTGAACCAGCCGCTCGGACCCCACTCGGCGTGCACGCCGTACCCGCGGGTCTTCACGACGGCACCGAGCGCCCCGCCCTCGATCCGGTTGCGCATCTCGCGCACCTCGTCCCGGAAGCGCCAGCAGTGGGCGACCATGAGCGACGCGCCCGAGGCCTCCGAGGCCTGGATCATCTCGTCGCACTCGGCGACGCTCGTGGCCATCGGCTTCTCGACGAGCACGTGCTTCCCGTTCCGAAGGAGCGCGATCGACTGCGGTGCGTGGAGCGCGTTCGGAGTGGCGACGACCGCGGCGTCGACCTCTGGATCGGCGGCGAGCGCCTCCCAGTCGGTGGTCACTCGTGGGATCCCGAACCGCTCGGCGAGCGCCCGGGCGCGCTCCTCACGGTGGTTCGCGACGGCCACGAGCTCGGCGTCGGCGCGCCCGAACACCGCCCGCGCGTGGAAGTCCTGGATCCATCCCGCCCCGAACAACGCCACCCTGATCGTCATCGCGATGCCTCCCGAACTCGTTCGACCGAAGTATGTCAGTTACCCTTCCACGCACCATGGCGCGCTTCCCGGACGGGTTCCTGTGGGGCGCGGCGACGGCCGCGTACCAGGTCGAGGGCGCGTGGGACGAGGACGGCAAGGGGCCCTCGATCTGGGACACGTTCTGCCACACGCCCGGGAAGATCGCCAACGGCGACGCCGGCGACGTGGCGTGCGACCACTACCATCGCGTCGCCGAGGACGTCGCCCTCATGCGCGAGCTCGGACTGCGGGCGTACCGGTTCAGCGTCTCGTGGCCGCGGGTCCTGCCCGAGGGCACCGGCCGCGTGAACCGCGCGGGTCTGGACTTCTACTCGCGGCTGGTCGACGCCCTGCTCGAGGCCGGGATCGCCCCCGCGCTCACGCTCTACCACTGGGACCTGCCGCAGGCGCTGCAGGATCACGGCGGCTGGGGGTCTCGCGAGACGGCCGAGGCGTTCGCGGCGTACGCGGACGTGGTGTCCGAGGCGCTCGCCGACCGCGTAGCGCTCTGGATCACGCACAACGAGCCGGCGGTCGTGGCCTTCGACGGTCACGTCTTCGGGGAACACGCCCCCGGACTCACCGACCCGGTCCTCGGCTCACGGGTCGCGCACCACCTCCTGCTCTCGCACGGCCTGGCCGTGCCCGCGCTTCGCGCGAACGGCGCGCGCGCGGTCGGCATCGCGATCAACGTCTGGCCGGTCGTGCCGGCCTCGGACTCACCGGAGGACGTCGCCGCCGCAGACCGCCGGTGGCAGCAGGAGGCCGCCTGGTACCTCGATCCGCTCTTCCGCTCGGCCTACCCCGAGGAGCTGCTCGGGATCTACGGGCGGCACGGCCTCGCGCCGCCGGTCGAGGAGGGCGATCTCGACGCGATCGCGGCACCGATCGACTTCCTCGGCCTGAACTACTACTCGCGGAACGTCGTGCGCTTCGATCCGGGCGACGAGCTCCTGCAGGCGTCCGACGTCGACCAGCCGGGCGAGCGCACCGAGATGGATTGGCTCGTGGCCCCAGACGGGCTGCACGAGCTCCTCGTGCGGGTGCAGCGGGAGTACGCGCCCCCCGCCGTGTACGTGACCGAGAACGGCGCCGCGTTCGCCGACACGGTATCGTCCGACGGCCTCGTGCACGACGACCGACGGGTCACCTACCTGCGCGAGCACTTCCTTGCCGCCGCCCGAGCCATCGACGACGGTGTCCCGCTCCGCGGCTACTTCGTCTGGAGCCTGCTCGACAACCTCGAGTGGGCCGAGGGGTACTCGAAGCGCTTCGGCATCGTGCGCGTCGACTTCGACACGCTCGAGCGGACCATCAAGGACTCGGGGCGCTTCTGCCGCGACGTCATCGCGGCGAACGGCCTCTGAAGGGAGGGTGTTGATGCAGCTTCCAGAGCCGGCGAAGGGAGTCATCCGCTCGGGCGCGTATGCACACATGGTCACGCTCGGCGACGGTGGGCGTCCCCACGTGACCCTCGCCTGGGTCAAGGTGGACGGGGACGACCTGCTGATCGGCACGCTGTTCGATCAGCGCAAGCTCGCGAACCTCCGCCGTGATCCTCGCGTCGCGCTCTCCTTCGAGACGCAGCAGATGAACGAGTGGGGGCTCCGCCAGTACCTGGTCGTCCACGGCCGAGCGGAGGTCACCGAGGGCGGAGCGCCCGAGCTGCTCCAGGAGCTCGCCCGCACGTATCTCAGCCCCGACATCGTGTTCCCGGCGATGTCCGACCCGCCCTCCGGATTCGTCACACGGATCCACGTGGACCGCGTCGGCGGTCTCGGCCCCTGGACGCCTGCGCGCGGCTGAGGCCGTCTCCCGAGTTCACACGTCGATGCGACGATCCGGCACGGCCTGGGCCGCGAGCCGGAGCAGCCGGAGCGTTCGCTCGGCCTCTCCCGAGGCCGCGAGGTCACCCGCCGAGCGAGCCTGCGCGAGACGCCACTGCACCTCGTCGGGGTCCGGCAGAGGCTCGCCGAGGCGGCGGAGCATGAGCTCCCGGTAGCGCTCGAACGAGGCCAGGTACTCGGCCACCGGCTCGCCGACGAACAGGAGGTCGGTGATGCCGTGGCCGTCGACCTCGAGGTACTCGACGCGGTCGCCCTCGACCCGCGTCCAGGGCTCGAGCAGTCCCTTCATCGTGAGTCGCTGCACGGGTCGGCCGGCGACCGGGACCGTGAACGTCCCCTCGACGGGCGCCGAGAGCACGAGCGTGTCGCCGAAGCTCGCCACGACGCCGAGCCGTCCCGTGAACCCGAGCTCGCCCACCGTGGCCTTCCCGCCGAGGATCGCCGAGACCACCCGGCCTTCGCGGACGTGCGCGGCGCAGAGCTTCGGCCCGTCCATCGCGAACGGCAGGGCGCCGCCTCCGCGCCAGCGGGCGACGCCCTCCTTGCGTGTCTGGTTGCGGTTCACGATCGTGAGGAACACCTCGCCGTCCTCACCGAACCGGGCTCCGACGTCGACGTCGGGCGGGCCGGTCCACGCGTGGCGGAGCCCGGGATCGTCGGGGATCGGGTCGCCCGGCTCCAGCACGTGCCGGTACCGCTCCTCCCACCCCGGCTCGGCGTACCGGGGATCGATGACGTCGAACTCGACCTCACGCCGGACGAGCTCCTGCGCCTGCTCCTGCGAGCGACGCCCCGCGTTCATCGCGCGCACCTGCTCCCCGAACGGGTCCCCCTCGGGCCAGCCCGCTCCCTGCACCTCCGCCCACGAGCCGGCGAGCTCGGGCTCGCGGCGATAGACGAGGGCGACGTCGGCGGGGCTCGACGACCTCGCGTAGGCCTCACCACACGCGGCGAGGTACGTGAAGAGGGTCTTGCCGTTCCAGAACCGGTCGCGAGGTTCGCCGTCGGGTCGCAGCGGCGCCTCCATCCCCCAGCTCGGGTACGAGCCGAGCTCGGGAGGGTCGCGCGGGATCTGGTGGAGCACGAAGATCGCGAACGCCTCCGTCCCACCGATCAACGGCGCCTGCACGTACAGATCGCCCGCCGCCGAGATCTCGGGCGTCATCACCGGATACGCCGGCGAGAGCGAGCGCACGAGCCGTGGTCGCCAGAAACAGTGGTTCACGTACTCCTCGAACGAGTACCGGTACTCCCCCTGCTCGTAGAAGGGACCGCGCACCTCCTCGGCGTAGACGTTGTGGCCGAGCCACCCGGTGGCCTTCGCGAGCATCCCCGCGTCGACGAGCAGCGTGTTGACCTCCCAGTAGCCGCAGCACCAGTCGTGGAACAACGGCGCCGTGATGCCGCGGTCACGCAGCATCTGCGCGAACGTCGCCACGGCGCCGACCATCTGCTCGTCCGCGTACCGCTCGAGCTCGACGTACGGCTCGAGCTCCTCCATCGACGCGGGCGGCGGACTCGGCCAGGTCTCACGCATCGGGTACGACCGATCGATCCAAGGGTCGCTGTAGTCGACGCGGTTCGGCGAGGGTGGGTCCATCTCGTAGGACCAGAAACCGTCGCCGGGGCACTCGTTGTCGACCTGCACGGCAACGATCTCTCCGCGGTCCTGAACCCCGATCAGGAGGGGGACCACCGCGTCGAACCACTTCCCCACGTACTCGACGTACAGCGGGTGTCGCACCGAGCACCTAGGGTCGTGCGAATCCGAGTGTAGGAACGGTGTTCCGTCGAACCGCCGAGCGATCAGCTCGGGGTGCTTGCGGTGCAGCCAGTTCGGGACCCCGCCGCCGAGCAGCTCTGCGTCTACGAACGGTCCGGGCTTGGCGACGAACCGGAGCCCGAACGCCGACACCAGCTCGAGGAATCCGGCCAGGTCGCGACGCTCGTCCGTCTCGCCCGTGAGATCGAAGACGCCGTCCTCCGGCTCGTGCCACATCCACGGGATGTACGTCGAAATCGTGTCGGCACCGAACTGCGCCGAGCGCAGAAGGTACAGCTCCCACAGGTCGCGCGGCACACGGTAGTAGCAGAGCTCGACGGCGCGGAAGCTCAACGGATCACCCCTTGACCCCGGTGAGGGTGACACCCTCCATGAAGACCTTCTGAGCGAAGAAGAAGATCACCATCACCGGGAGCGTTACTAGCAGCGAGGCGGCGAGCGTCAGGTTCCAGTCGACATGGTGCAGGGTACGGAACGACTGGAGCCCAAGGGCGAGCGTGTACATGTCCGTGTCCTGGAGGTAGAGGAGCGGTGTGAAGAAGTCGTTCCACGCATACATGAAGTTGAAGAGGGCGATCGCCATGATCGCGGTCTTCGCGAGCGGCACGACGACCCGCAGCATGATCTGAAACTCGTTCCCGCCGTCTACCCTCGCGGCATCCACGTATTCCTGCGGGATCGACATGAAGAACTGCCGGAGCAGGAAGATCGAGAATGCATCACCGAAGAACGACGGAACGATGAGCGGGCGGAACGTGTTGATCCAGTCCAGCCGCACGAAGATGATGTAGAGCGGGATCGCGGTCACCTGACCCGGCAGCATGAAGGTGCTCAGGATCAGCACGAAAGCGGCCTGCCGATAGCGCCAACGCAGCCGTGACAACGCGTAGGCGACGGGGACGCACGAGACGACCGTGCCGATGGTCGTCAGCACCGCGATCTGGAGCGTGTTCCACGTGTACCGGTACATCGGGAACTTCGTCCAGGCGGCCTTGAAGTTCGACCACACGAACGGGTCCGGCCACAGATCCTTCGTCAGCGCCTGCCTGTCGGTCATCAGCGCGGTGAGGGCGATGAACACGATAGGCACGGCGAACATCGCCGCCCCGGTGATCAGGAGGGCATGGTCCGCAACGGTGAGGAAGAACCGGCGACGCCGCACGCCGGCGGACAGGGGCCGACGCGGCCCGCCACGGTCCACGAGGCGCTCAGCGGTCGCACGCCGGCTGGCGGGAGTGGTCCGGATGGCTATCCGAACACCCCCCCTCCCTGGTAGAAGACCCACCGCTTCGACGTCTTCACGATGATCAGCGTGCAGACCATGGTGATCGCGAACAGCCCCCAAGCCATCGCGGACGCGTAGCCCATGTGGAAGTACTGGAAGCCCTGCTGGTACAGCCAGCTGGTGTAGAAGAGCAGCGAGTTCAGCGGGGATCCGATCGCGTTGGCGTTCCCCGGATTCGCGGCCGCGCTGGCGACGTAGGCCTCCGTGAAGTACTGGAAGCTGTCGATGACGCCGGTGACGAGCGAGAAGAAGATGACCGGCGTGAGCATGGGCAGGGTCACGTGACGGAACCGCTGCCACCGCGAGGCTCCCTCGATGCTCGCCGCCTCATAGAGCTGCACTGGCACGTCGAGCAGGCCGGCCAGGTAGATGATCATCGCGTCGCCGATCCCCCAGACGGCGAGCACGAGCAGCGCCGGCTTCGACCACCTGGGGTCGTAGAACCAGAGCGGTGGATGCGCCACGCCGATCCGCTCGAGGAACTGGTTGATCGGCCCGATCCGAGGGCTCATGAGGAACACGAAGCCGAGCGTGGCCGCGACCGGCGGCACCATCGTCGGAAGGAAGTACACGGTCCGGTAGACGCGGATCCCGCGCCTCGGTCGCACGAGCAGCATCGCGAACAGGGTGGCGAACAGGATCTTCGTGGGCACCCCGAACACGATCATCCAGAGGGTGTTCGCGACCGCCTTCCAGAAGTACGGATCGTCGAACACCATGAACCGGTAGTTGAAGAGCCCGGCGAACTGCGGCTCACCGAGGAGGTCGTACTTCGTGAGCGAGAACCAGAAGCTCGAGATCATGGGGTACAGCGTGAAGAGGGTGAACCCGATGATCCACGGCGAGAGCATCGCGAGGACCACCCACGGGCTCGCACGTCCCACGGGACGGCGCCGCCGCCGCGGCGACGCCGTCTCCGAATGCAGCGAGCGTGAGGCGACCGTCGAGATCGCTATGCCCCCAGCTGTTGCTGCGCGTCGATCGCGGCAGCGACCTCGTCGAGGCCCGCCTGCAGGTCGCTCACCTTGCCCTGCTGCCACTTCGCGATGAAGTCGTCCATCGAGCTCAGGTGCGCGGTTCCCGACTTCGTGATCACACCGTAGCTCGAGTACGGATTGACGAAGATGTCGAGGAACGTCTGGAACTGCGGAGGTGACTCGAGCTCCGGCGACGACGCCGACTCCGTGGTGGTGGGGATGTTGAGGAAGTTGTTCGAGAGGTACACGAGCGCGTCCGTATCCGTCGAGAGGTACCGCACCAGCAACCACGCGGCCTCGGTGTTCGGCGACCCCTTCGAGATCCCGATGATGGTTCCGCCCGTCTGTCCAAGTCCGTACTTGTCCGCCATCGTGTCGTCGACCGACATCGGGGCCGTGTCGTAGCTGAGCGCATCTCCGACCTGGTCGCGGATGGTGTCCACGCGCCACTCCCCGTCGAACATCATCGCGACGTCGCCGGTCTGGAAGGCCATGTCCGGCGCCCACTCGTCGTCGTGCTCGGAGACGAACTTCACGACGTTGTCCACGCCGTACCAGTCGATCAGCTCCTTCTGCCACTCGAGCGCGGTCTTCCACTGCGGATCCGTGTTGATCACCGAGTTGCCCTGCTCGTCGAACCACTGCGCCCCGAACATCTGGGCGAGCGCGCCCGAACCCCACTCCCCGTAGAAGCCGAGCCACGGCAGGTAGCCGGCGACCTCCAGCGTGCCGTCGGGGTTCCGCACGGTGAGGGCCTTCGCGTACTCCGAGAGCTCGCTCACGGTCGCCGGAGGTTCGGTGAGCCCTGCATCCGCGAACAGGTCCAGGTTGTAGAAGAGCCCGTAGGCATCGGCGAGCATGGGCATCGCGCACCGGACACCCTCGAACTGCGTATAGGTGTCAACGGACCCAGGGAAGATCGATGTGTCGACGCCGTCGCGCTGTATGTAGGGGTTGAGGTCGATCCACGCCCCCGTCGAGCAGATCTGTCCGATCGCGTCCGGCCCCCCGAGGGAGGCGACGTCCGGCGGATTGCCGCCCCGGATCGCGTTGAAGATCTGTCGGTCGTACTGGTCGTAGACGAGCTCGACCGTGATCCACGGGTACTGCTCGTAGAACATGTCGAGCACATCCACCAGCGCCTTGCCGTCGGCCTCCGAGAGGAAGGTCCACATCTCGATCGTCACAGGCTCCGGTGAGGCGCTCGGGTTCACCGTCGGCGGGGGCGACTCCTCGTCCCCGCCTCCGGCGGTGCACGCGCCGGCGATCAGCGCGAACACCGCCAGCACGGTCAGCATGCGCTTCATCCCTTCCACCCCTTTCCTCGCTCCGTTCCCTCCATCAGCCCGCCCTCGCGCGGGCGGCGGCGCCGCGCTCGAACAGCAGGTCCTGCGCCGCCTCGCGCGCCATCGCGATCGCACCGAGCACGGTCGCCTCGTCGCCGAGCGGCGAGGCCTCGACCCGGGGCGAGAACGGCGAGAGCGCCCGCAGCTCGCGCTCGATCGGAGCGAGGAGCAGGTCGCCGTTACCCCCGATCCCCCCGCCGAGCACGACGAGCTCGGGATCCACGACCGGCACGATCGCGGCGATCGCGAGCGCGATGCCCCCGGCCACCTCCTCCACAACGCGCCCGGCGGTGGCATCGCCCCTTCGGGCGGAGGCGAACACCTTCTTGGGCGTGAGCGGTGGGCGCATCCCCATCCGCCGCGCCGTCGCGATGACACCCGCGGCTCCGATCGCCCGCTCGAGCGCGCCCCGACGGCGGTTCGCGGCGTCGTGCGGGTCGGCCGCGGCAAGGGGCAGGTAGCCGACCTCGCCCGCCGCGCCCGACGAGCCGCGATGCAGACGTCCGTCGAGCACGAGGCCCATGCCCACGCCGGTCCCCACGTGGAGGTACACGAAGTCCGCCAAGTCCTTGCCGATCCCCTTCCAGCCCTCGCCGATCGTGGCGAGGTTGACGTCGTTCTCGAAGCCGACGTTCGTGCCGAGCTCGCGCTGAACGGCCTCGACCAGGCCCTGACGCCCCCACCCCGGAAGGTTGTGCGCGAGCGCGACCTGCCCTCGCGTGGGCTCGAACACGCCGGGGCTCCCCACGACCGCGAACGTGACCTGGCGCCACCGGATCCCGGCCTCGGTGGCCAGGCCGTGCGCCATGTCGCCGATCTGCCGGATCAGGGTGTCGGCGCTCCGGACCCTCGCCGGCTCGTCGTGGCGGGCCACCGCGCTGCCGGCCAGGTCCGCGATCGCCGCCCGCACGTAGCTCCGGCCGACGTCGATCCCCACGACCCAACCCGCACGAGGGTTCAGCTCGTACAGGACCGCCGTGGGACCCTTGCCGCCCGAGGACCGACCGGCTTCGCGGACGAGGTGCGCACCCTCGAGGGTCAGCAGCGCTTGCGAGACCGTGGGCTTCGAGAGGCCGGAGTCGCGCGCGAGCTGCGCCCGGGACACGGGGCCGAGATGCCTGATGAGGTCGAGGAGCGTGCGCTCGTTGATGGCCCGCAGGAGACTGGGCGAGCCGGCCGTGGAGATCTGCTCGACGCCCGTCTCGGCCCCCGCTCTCTGCCCGACGCGTTGCGTAGGAAACTTTCCTAACTATTCCGGGCGATGCTACGCTGCCGGGCGACGCCGGGTCAAGGCAGGCGCGGGCCTCGGGACCTGCCGGCACACGTGGCGGAACGGAAGGAGCGTCGAGATGGCAGAGCTGGCGACCCGCGGAGGCACCCCCGTCCGACCCCAGGGCTACCCCGCGTGGCCGGTCTGGGACCAGGCCGAGATCGACGCCGTGACCGAGGTGGTCCGTGGCGGCAACTGGGGCGGGTTCCCCGAGCCCGGACCGAAGGCCGCCGAGTTCGAGGCCGCGTTCGCCGCCTACCAGGGCGCGGCCCACGGCATCTTGATGATGAACGGCACGATCACGATGGAGGTCGCGCTCAAAGCGCTCGGCATCGGGTGGGGTGACGAGGTCATCGTGCCGGCCCTCACGTTCGTCGCGACGGCCTACGCGCCGATGGCCGCCGGCGCGCTCCCGGTGGTCGTCGACGTCGAGCCGAGGACCTGGACGATCGACCTCGACCAGGTCGAGGCCGCGATCACACCGAAGACGAAGGCCGTGATCCCCGTGCATCTCGGCCAGCAGATGGCTGACATGGACCGACTCATGGAGATCGCCGCGCGCAACGGTCTCGCCGTGGTCGAGGACTGCGCCCACGCGCACGGTCAGATGTGGAGCGGCCGGGGCGCCGGGTGCATCGGTGAGTTCGGCTCGTTCAGCCACCAGTCCTCGAAGATCCTCACCTCGGGCGAGGGCGGCACGCTCCTCACGAGCGACGACGACCTCGCACGCCGTGCGCACTCGATCATCGACTGCGGGCGCCCGAAGGACGCCGAGGAGAAGGAGTACACGTTCGGCGCGAACTACCGGCTGGGTGAGCTCCACGCGGCGCTGCTCGTGACGCAGATGGCCAAGTTCGAGGGCCAGCGCGCCGACCGCGAGGAGACCGCCGCGTACTTCGAGGGGCTCGCCGAGCAGGTCCCCGGCGTGACGGTCAAGCCGAGGGACGAGCGCATCACGCGCTGGTCCTTCTACAACTACATCTTCGCGATCGACCCCGAGCTGTTCGCGGGCGCGACGAACCACATGGTCGCCGCCGCACTCGAGGCCGAGGGCATACCGGCCGAGGTGCAGTACCCGCCGATGAGCCGCTACGACCTGTTCGATCCGTCGCTGTCGCGCCTGCCGGTGGCGGTCGAGTTCGCGGATCGGCTGAATCCCGCGACGATGTCCTTCCCCGTGGCCGAGGCCGCCGGCGAGCGCGAGTCCGTCTATCTGATGGAGAACACGTTCCGGGCCGGCCGCGAGGGCATCGAGCACCTCGTCGAGGCGCTCGCGAAGGTGCAGAAGAACGCCCACGAGCTCGAGGGGCTCGCCGGGTAGCCCCGGCGCTCGGCCGATCCGCGCTCAGCGGATCGGGAACTGGATCTCGGTGAGGGCCTCGTCCTCGCCGGCCTCGCCGGGGTCGTTCAGGTACAGCTCCCGCGGCGCACCGGCCATCTCGTGCCCGTGCTCCTGGATCCATCCCACGAGGGTGTGGTAGGCGAGCGCGCACTCCGCGTACGGACCGCGATGGATCGTCCACGCCACCGTCATCGCGGGCTGCAGCTTCACCTCCATCCCCTCGGGAGGATCGAAGTGGCGTGCGACAGGCATGAAGATCTCGATCGTCCCGTCGGTCCATTCGTCGATGACATCGGGGTAGGCGATGCCCGGCATCCCGTTGCCGTACCCGACCGGCCCCACCGCTTCCATCAACGAGGCGAACCCCTCTCCTATCTCCTTGCCGATCGTCGCCTGCGACGCGTACCGCGTGACGGACGCGACGAGCAGCTCCGGCACCTCCTTGACCTGCACGTCGTACGGCATGACTCCCCCCTTCCGGTCGATCAGCGTGCCGAGGAACTTGAGCATCTGCTCGTGCCGTCCGAGCTCCGACTCCAACGCGCCCGGTGGCGGTCCAGGACCTTCGCCGCGACCGCCGGGTCGTCGGCCGCGAGCGCCTCGCGAACGTCCTCGAGCGGCATGTCGAGCGACCGCAGGACCCGGATCGCCTCCGCGCGGTTGGCCTGCGCGTAGGTGTAGTAGCGGTACCCCGACGACGGATCCACGACGGTCGGCACGAGGAGTCCGAGCTCGTCGTAGTGGCGGAGCGCCTTCACCGACAGCCGGGTCATCTTCGAGAAGCGCCCGATCGGCACGAGGTTCTGCATCCGCATTCTTCCTTCCTCGAGCCACATCCTGCGACCTCCCCCGAGGGGAGAGTCAACCCCGGATGAGGGACCGGCCCCTTTCCCGTGGGACCCGTCAGCCGGCCGGGAAGAACCGCGGGAGGTTCACGCGGTTCTCCTCGAGCAGCGCCTCGAGGAGCGGTGCCGCCGTCGGGTAGTCCGGGACGAGCGGGTTCGCCATGAGGGCCTTCAACGCGACGGTGCGATCGCCCGTCTTCGCCGCGTCGATCGTCAGTCGCTCGTACGCCTTCGCCTGCTGGACGAGGCCGAGCATCTCGGGCGCGAGCGGAGCGAGCGAGACCGGGTGCGCGCCGTCGCGATCGATCCGTGCGGGTATCTCGACCACGTCGTCCTCCGCGAGGTTCGGGATCGCGCCCGCGTTGCGCAGGTTCACGACCTGGATGTCGCCTGTGCCGGCCTGCAGCGACGCGACGAGCTGCGCCGCGGCCTCGCTGTAGAAGGCGCCCCCCCGCTCCTCGAGGAGCTTGGGCTTCTCGTCGAGCGTGGGATCCTCGTACAGCTCGAGGAGCCCGGCCTCGATCTCCATGACCTCCTCGGCACGGGTCTTCGCCCCCGAGCGCTGGTGCTCCAGGACCTCGTCGGTCAGGTAGTAGTAGTGCAGGTAGTAGCTCGGAACGGCGCCGATCGCGCGGATCAGCTCCGCCGGCATGTCGGTCTCATCGGCGACGAGGTCGATAGAGGTCTCGAGGATCTCGGGCAGGCGATCCACGCCGTCGACCCGCACCGCGCGCTCCCACGAGAGGTGGTTGAGGCCAACGTGCTCGAGCTCCACGCGCTCGGGTTCGACGCCGAAGTGGCGCGCGAACTCGCGCTGGAACCCGATCGCGACGTTGCACAGCCCGAGCGCCCGGTGGCCCTCGTCGAGCAGCGCCTGCGTGACGAGCCCGGTCGGGTTCGTGAAGTCGACGAACCACGCACCGGCGTTCGCGCGGGCGGCGGTGAGCTCCGCGAGCTCCAGCACGACGGGCACGGTCCGCAGCGCCTTCGCGAACCCACCAGGGCCGGTCGTCTCCTGGCCGATGCAGCCGAACCGGAGCGGGATGGTCTCGTCCAGGTAGCGCGCCTGCTGCCCGCCGACCCGCAGCTGCACGATGACGAAGTCGGCACCCTCGAGCGCCTCGTCCCGGTCGCCGGTCCGAACGAGGCTGCCGGACCAGTCGACCTTGCGGAGCATCCGCTCGGCGAGTGTACCGACGACCTCGAGGCGTTCGGGGTCGATGTCCAGGAGTACGAGCTCCTCCATCGGGAACCGATCGGCCCGGCGGGCGAACCCCTCGACGAGCTCCGGCGTGTAGGTGCTCCCGGCGCCGACGACCGCGACCTTCACACCCATCGCGCCGGCATCGTACACTCGCGGCGGTGAAATCGTTAGGAAACTTTCCTGATCCGTTCCTCGCCGAGATCGCCGGTCAGCCGGACGCCCTGAGACGGGCGGCCGCCTCGCTCCTCGACCAGCGCGACTCGATGGAGCGGCTCCGCGAGGCGGGCTCGTCGGCGCGCACGATCGTGTTCACGGGGATGGGCAGCTCCTACGACGCCTGCTACCCGGCGGTGAACGACCTCGCCGGACGCGGCGTGGCCTCGCTCCTCGTGGACTCGGCAGAGCTGCTGCACTTCCGCCGCCCGATCCTGGACGCGCGGACCCTCCTCGTGATCGTGAGCCAATCGGGCGAGAGCGCCGAGATCGTGAAGCTCGTCTCCGACGTCGCCAAACAGCGCACGCGCCCGACGATCGTGTCGGTCACGAACGGGCTCGACAACGATCTCGCCAAGCGCGCCGACGTCCGGTTCGACACATGGGCGGGCGTCGAGACCGGTCCCTCGACGAAGACCTTCGCGGGCGCGATGACCACGCTCGCGGGCGTAGCGCGGCTCCTCGCGGGCGACGGCGTCGGCACGGCGATCGACCGGACGCGAACCGCGGCCGAGGGCGCGGCGCTCGCCGCCGAGCGTCTCCTAGACGACCCCGAGGCCTACGCGGGGCAGCTCGCCGAGTGGCTCGGCGAACGCGCCGTGGTGGTCGTCCTCGGCCGCGGACCCGCTCGCGCCGCCGCCGAGATGGGCGGCCTCATGCTGAAGGAATCCGGCGTGATGGCGGAGTCGCTCGAGTCCGCGATGTTCCGCCACGGACCGCTCGAGCTCGCCGGACCGGACATGGCCGCGATCGTGATGGCCACCGAGCCCGAGACACGACGCCTGGACCTCGGCCTCGCGGCCGATCTCGTCGAGGCCGGCGCGGCCGTGCTGGTCGTCACCCCCGACGGCGAGGAGCCCAAGGGCGCCCACGCCGTCGCGACGGGCTACCTGGACCGAGCGCTCGTATCGGCGGTCTCGATCATCCCGGTCCAACTCCTCGCGTGGAAGCTCGCCGCCGCCCACGGGCGACGGCCCGGCGAGTACACACGCGCCTCCAAGGTGACGACCCGTGAGTGAGTCGGAACCGCGCGTCGCTCTGACCTTCGACGCCGAGCACCCCGACCGCCCGCTGTGTCCTCCGGGCAACGCCGAGCACATCCTCGACACCCTGCGGGACGCCGACGTGCGCGCGACCTTCTTCGTCCAGGGTCGGTGGGCACGCTCACAGCCGAAGACCGCGCGCCGCATCGCCGAGGACGGCCATCTCGTCGGCCACCACTCTCACTACCACGCGCGTATGCCGCTCTTGTCCGACGACGGGTTACGCGAGGACGTGATCGACGGCCAGACCTCGATCGCCGAGATCGTGGGCGTCGACCCCCGCCCTTGGTTCCGCTGCCCGTTCGGCGCGGGCCACGACGACCCGAGGGTTCTCGGCGCGCTCGAGGAGCTCGGCTACCGCAACGTGCACTGGGACGTCGAGCTCGAGGACTGGGAGCCGTGGCGGACCGCCGAGGCGATCGCGCGCGACGCCGTCGAGGGCTCGCTCGCACGCGGCGACGGCGCGGTCGTGCTGCTCCACACGTGGCCCGGACCGACGGCGGAAGCGCTGCCGGCCATGCTCGGCGAACTCTCGGACCAGGGCGCGCGATTCGTGACGGTCGACGAACTGGAACGCCTCCCGTGAGACGCGCGGCGCTGCTCGCGGTCGACGGCGGAGGCTCGAAGGTGGACGCGGTGCTCCTCGCTCGAGACGGCTCGATCGTGGCCGCCGCTCGGGTCCCAAACGTGGACGACGGCGCGGACCCGTTCGGCTACCTCGACGGCGTTTCCGCGGGCGTCGCCGAGGTCGCACGCCATGCAGGACTCGACCCGGAGCGAGGCCCGCTCGCGCCCCTCGGCGTGTACTGCCTGGCCGGCGCCGACCTGCCCGCGGACGACCGGCGGATGCTCCGATGGCTCGGCAAGCAGGGCTGGGCGACCGAGGACCTCCTCCGCAACGACACGTTCGCAGTCCTCCGCGCGGGCACCGACCGGACCTGGGGCGTCGGGGTCGTCTGCGGGACCGGCACGAACTGCTCGGGGGTGGCCCCGAACGGACGCACCTACCGACTGCCCGCGGTCGGCCCGATCTCGGGCGATTGGGGCGGGGGCAGCTACATCGGCGCCGACGCGCTCTGGCACGCGCTCCGCGCGCGGGACGGCCGAGGGCCTCGAACCTCGTTGGCCACGCTCGTCCCGGAGCACTTCGGTATGCGCCGGCCGCGGCAGGTGATGGAGGCGATGTACTTCGGGCGGATGGACGAGGGCCGCCTGGCCGAGCTCGCGCCGCTGGTGTTCCGGGCGGCGGCCGACGGCGACCGCATCGCTCGCAGCATCGTGGACCACCAGGCGGACGAGATCGCAACGATGGCGACGGCGGCGATCCGGATGCTGCGGATGGCGCGTCTCGACGTCCACGTGGTGCTGGGTGGCGGGATCTTCCACAACACGTTCGAGCCGTTCTTCGAGCGGATCGGGGACGGCGTGCACCGCGTCTGCCCGACCGCTCGGATCACGGTCCTCTCGGCGCCCCCGGCGGTGGGCGCCGCCCTCCTGGGACTCGACCGGCTCGGCGCATCGGCGGCAGCGAAGGCCCGGGTGCGGGCTGCCTTGACCCACGAGCGTCTCGCCGGGGAGACTCGACGCAGCGGGAAGGAGTGAGGGATGGCGAAGATCGTCCTCGACGGGGTCACGAAGATCTTCGGCAGCGACGTGATCGCCGTGAACGAGATCTCGCTCGAGATCGGCGACGGCGAGTTCATGGTGCTCGTCGGTCCGTCAGGATGCGGCAAGTCCACGATCCTGCGGATCCTCGCCGGCCTCGAGGAGGTTACCGCCGGCGAGGTCTACATCGCCGAGAAGCAGGTGACCGACCTGCCCCCCAAGCAGCGCGACGTGGCGATGGTGTTCCAGAACTACGCGCTGTACCCGCACATGACCGTGGAGCAGAACCTCGGGTTCGGCCTGAAGCTTCGGAAGATGCCGAAGGATGAGATCAAGCGCCGAGTGAGTGACGCCGCGAAGATCCTCGGCCTCGAACCGCTTCTCGCGCGCAAGCCCGTCGCGCTCTCCGGCGGCCAACGCCAACGCGTGGCGATGGGACGCGCGATGGTCCGCGAGCCGGTCGCGTTCCTGATGGACGAGCCGCTCTCCAACCTCGACGCGAAGCTCCGGGTACAGATGCGGGCCCAGCTCGCGCAGCTGCACGAGCGCCTCGGCACGACGACCGTGTACGTGACGCACGACCAGGTCGAGGCCATGACCCTCGGGCAGCGCGTTGCGGTGCTCCGCGACGGGATCCTCCAGCAGGTCGACACGCCCCAGGCCCTCTACAACCACCCGGCCAACCTCTTCGTCGCGGCCTTCATCGGCTCACCGCCGATGAATCTCGTCGAGGCCACCGTCGCCGACGGCAAGGTCGCGTTCGCCGGGTTCGAGGTACCGCTCGCGCCCACGACCGACCTGGGCGACTACCTCGGGAAGGACGTCGTCCTCGGCATCCGACCCTCGGACCTGGAGGACGACGAGGTGTGGTCGAACCCGAACCTCCCGTCCATCGAGGTCAAGGCCGACGTGACCGAGGAGCTCGGCTCCGAGGTGAACGTACTCTTCAGCGTCGCGGCCGCACCGATCGCGGTCGAGGAGACGATGGCGGCGGTCGACGAGCCCACCGAGGAGGGCGTGTTCCTGCTCCAGAGCGAGGTCGGCGAGCAGCGCACGATCTTCTGCGCTCGCGTCGACGCCCGCACGCGCTGCCGACCAGGCGGAACGATCAGGCTCTCGATCGACCCGAGCCGGTTCCACTTCTTCGACCTCGAGACGGGTCTCGCGATCGGCGAGCGCGCGCCGGCCGCGACCTCGGCCTGACGGGTCGGGATCGGCCACGCGGATCCCAAGCGCGTGTGGCGGGCGATCGCGGAGGCCCGATCGACTACGCCTCGTTGAAGAGCCGTTCCTGGATCTCGAACCACCGGTTCCACGAGCGCGTCGTGACCGGAAGTCGGTTCGCCAGCATGATCACGCCGACACCACGCTCCGGCACGAAGCTCATCGTGGTGTTCACGCCGTAGTTCATGCCGCCGTGGCCGAGCCGGACCTCGCCGCCCCGCTCCTCGTAGTACCAGATGAGCGCCTGCTGTCCGCCCCATGAGTCGGTGACCTGAGGGCGGAAGATCTCTCGCACGGTCCCGCGCTTCAGGATCCTCACGCCGTCGAGCTCGCCGAGGTTCATGAAGCAGCGCAACCACCGGGAGAGCGAGGTCGATGAGGTGCGGAGCATGCAGCACGGGTAGTCGGACGTCCCGTACTGGTAGTAGGGCTGGTACCCATCGCCGTCCGCATCACGTCGGTAGGGCATCGCGAGCTCCGAGATGCACAGATCGCTCAGGTGGTAGCCCGTGTCGTCCATGCCGAGCGGCCCGAACAGGTTGTCCGTGCAGAACTCCCCGAACGGAACGCCGCTCACGACCTCGACGATGTATGCAGCCAGGTCCGCGCCGAGGCTCGAGTAGTTGAAGACCTTGCCCGGGCGCGTCTCGGCGAAGTTGCCGGCCGCATCGTAGAGCTCACCGCCGGGCACGAGGTACGCCGTCAGGACGTCGTGCAGTGGCACCGCCGAGTCGCCGTGCGTCCACCCGTACTCCGACGGGTCGTTCATCGTGCCCCAGATCCACCGGTCCACGATGCTCGACGTGTGCAGCAGCAGCATGCGCGTGGTGATCCCTGCCT
>Ga0233416_10000070_pt1 | contig 27822 bp, 23 predicted proteins | sample Sediment_Towuti__2_FD_188638 | JGI IMG/M metagenome (GOLD analysis project Ga0233416, IMG submission 188638) | Sediment microbial communities from Lake Towuti, South Sulawesi, Indonesia - Sediment_Towuti_2014_0_MG | ecosystem: Environmental > Aquatic > Freshwater > Lake > Sediment | place... | reverse complement strand
GCCGACGATGCTGCCGGCGAAGCTGCTGGAGCCGACCACGAAGCTGTAGCGGGTGGCGGCATTGAGCACGGCGCCGCCGCTGGGGAGCCAGTCGTAAACGGCGATCGACGAGGCATCGGCGGTGCCGGTGTTGGTGACGGTCAGGGTGTAGGAGACCGTATTGCCCGGCTTGGCACCGGTGGTCGGAGAGCTCTTGCTGATGATGAGTCGAGGCTGCAACTGCGCCGTGGTTTGCACCTCGGCAGTGACGCTGTTGGCGCCGGTAGCGGAGAGGGTGACGCCGTTGGTCAGAATGTCGCCGCTGGCTGCGTTGCTCTGCACCACCACCGAGATCGCGCCACTCTGGCCGGCGGCCAGCGTAGCGGCCGGGAAGGAGAAGGACCGGCGCAGCGAGGTGGCGCAGTTGCCGGCGGCGAGCACCGGCGGATTGGGGGTTGGCAGCCCGATCGGACCGCTGATGATGGTGATGGTGTTAACCGGATTGGCATTGGTCTGGCAGGGCAGGGTATCGGTCAGCACGGCGTTGGTGACGGCGCCGACGCCATTGTTTCTGTAGTTGATCCGGTAGAGCAGCCTGCCGTTGGTCGGAATCATGCCGGAATAAGGCACCCAACTGGCGGAGCCGGTGTCGTAGAAGTGGGTGATGCGCTTGGCCACGGTCAGCGTCGAGCCGACGGTCACATCGGCGGTGTTGACCACATCGCTGCGTGTGGGGCCGCCGGTGTAGGTGACGGCGGCCGTGTTGCGGTAGGGGGTGGTCGAGGCTAGCACGCTGGCACCGACGGTGGCGGTGAAGCTGATGGTAAAGCTCGCTCCTGCCGCCAGCGATTGCGCACCGAAATTCCAGCTCACCTGCTGCCAGTTGCTTGCTTTGCTGTCGGTGCTGTAGGGGGTGAGCGTCGGCGGCACGACCACGGTCGGCACCACCGAAGTCAGCCCGACGATCGAGCCGGTGGCGGTATAGCTGAAACGGGTGGCGGCATTGGCGGCACCGCCGGTGGTGGGGAGCAGGTCATAGACCACAATGCCGGTGGCGGCAGCGGTGCCATTGTTGGTTACGGTGATGGTGTAGCCGACGCTGCCGCCTGCCGTTACCGACGGCGTGCTGGTGCTCTTGGTGATCGCCAGATTGGGGGCGGACTGCACATAGCTGTTGGCGGTCGAGTTGGCGCCGGGCGAGGGAATCTGCGTGCTGACCAGGGTTGCCGTGTTGGGCACAGTGCTGGCCAACGCCGCATTGGTCTGCACGTCGATCTCGATGGTCCCCCCCTCGCCCGGACCGAGAGAAGCCAGTGTCGGAAAATTGAAGCTGCGCCGACCGGCGGCGGTGCAACTGGTGCCGTTGGTGCCGGCGGCGATGGCAGCAAGGGTGGCGGCTGTCGGTGCCGTGATCGAGCCGTTGACGATGTTGACCGTGTTGGCCACTCCGCCATAGCTGACCGGTGCCGCCGCCGTCTGGCAGGGGAGGGTATCGGTCAGCACCACATTGGTCTGGGTGGCGTTGCCGGAGTTCAGGTAGGTGATGCGGTAGCGCACCTTGGCATTGACCGGGATGTAGCTGCCGTTGCTGGCCGTCGGCACGCAGGCCAGACCGCCGGTGCAGTAGCCGATCGGCTCTTTGAGCACAAAGAGGTTGGAGTTGTTGTCGGCTACGCTCGGTACATGGTAGCGCCAGACGCTGTCCTGACCCGCATCGCCGTCGCCGGCATCGCCGCCGAACACCTCCGAGCCATTGATGAAGCCGCCGCTGGGGACCGGCGCAGTCAGGCGCATGCTGATTTTCACAAAGCGAATCTCTCCGACGACGATCTTGCCGGTGGCCCAGCGCACGGCGTTGGTGCCGGCCGGCAGCGGATTGGAGGAGGAGAGATTCCAGCCGACACTGGTGGTGGTGCCGCCGATGGCGGTATTGCTGAGACCTGCCACGGTGGCCGGCCCGAGCGAGGCAACTCCGACGCGCGAACCGGCATAGGCGATGCGTTGCCACGGCCCCACCTGACCGGTGTTGTCGAGGGGGTAACCGGTCTGCGGTCCGGCCACGGCCGAACCGGCATAGAAGGGGGTGGCGCCTTGCCCCACAGCGTTAAGGATCGGCTGACTGGAACGCGGGGTCAGCACCGGCAGAGCGCTGGTGCCGAAGGCGTTGGTCTGGTCGGCATCCCAGAGGTTGTGGGTGGTGGCGTTGGTTTGACCGAGGAGGGTGTTGAGTCCGCCGGCGCCGACAGGGTTGATGTAGTAGCCATTGGCACCCTGCAGAATGCGGGTGGGCAGGTTGGGATATTGCTGCGTGCGCGGATCGGTGGAGAAGAAGATGCCGGTGTCGGCATGCAGCTCGGTCAGACGGGCGTTGCAGTTGTTGGTATATCCGGCAGCAGCGCACTTGCCGGTCGGGTCGTAAGCCGCAGTGCTGAAGGGGGCGAGAAATACCCGCTGGCCGCGATCGCCCCAGCCGAAATCGATGCCGCCCGGCACACTGGGGGCCACCTCGTAAAAATTGCCGGCGCCATCCTTGTCCACGATCGAAGCACCGATCACCTCGGCACCGCTGGGCACATAGTCGGTGATGTAGCCGGCAACGCCGGTATTGGCGCCGTTGGCAATCGGGGTGTACTGGATAATGTAGCTGATGGTGTCGCCGACGATAAAGCCGGGATGGCCGGCGATGGCGCGATCTTTCAGCATCTGCACCGTATCGGGCGAGAAATACTTGGTGGTCTGCATCTGTCCGACGTTGTGGGCAAAAACAGAAAAAGGGGCGGTCAGCAGAGCCGACACCCCAAACACACAGGCAATAACGAACCTGATCATCAACCCAGCCATTTCATACCCAGCCATACTCCTGATCAACCTCGCAAAAGAGCGCCAACACACGCCTTCTGCAACCAACCGAGTTTCAGGCCGCTCGCATCGCGCATCCTATTCGCATCAACACCCCCCTCTTGGTTACAAATATCACACGCGCCCGGCCACACTGATTTTCCGATCGGAAACCATACACAACCTGTAGGTCTTTTTCATGTGATATTTCTATCGATCTTTGCAAGCAAATATTTTGCTTATGGTATTTTCCACATTCAACCCGCATCGACACCGCGTCATTATTGTTGTTCGACAGCACAACCGGGATAGAGTGACGACCCGCATTCGGGACAAGGAGGATGCCATGGCTGAATTGACGCCGCTCGATGCAATCGGCTTTGGCGCCAGCGAAGCCTTGGCCATGGCCGCCATTGCTCCGGATGCACTTCAAACGCGGCTGGCCCAACTGCACGGTTCGACGCTTGCCGCCCTCCTGCTCGACTGCCAAAACGACGAAGAACGGCTGCGTCTGCTTGCCTGCATCCCCGACGATCAGCGCGGCGAAACCCTGCTGGAACTGCCCGAGCCGATGCAGGAGTCGCTGCTCGCCGCGCTGCATCCGGCACAGATCGAAGAGGTGGTGGAGCACCTCGACTCCGATGACGCCGCCGATCTGTTGCAGGCGATCGACCCCGATATCGCCGACAGGGTGATTGAGCGTCTGGAGCGCGACGAACAGCGCGAACTGAAAACCCTGCTCAACCATGACGAGGAGTCGGCCGGCGGCCTGATGCAGGCCGAGCTGTTCAAGGTGCGCGACGACTGGAACGTCGGCAAGGTGCTGGAAGTTCTGCGCCGCTGGGGCCGCGAAATCGAAAATCTGAGCTACATCTATGTCGTGGACGACGACGGACGCTATTGCGGCGCCCTGCCGCTGCAGGAGCTGCTCTTCTGTCAGCCGGAACAGCCGATCATGGACGTGGCCGACCGCAACTTCCCGGTTGCCTATGCTGGACAAGATCAGGAGGCGGTGGCGCGCATTTTCGAGCAGTACGACGTGCTGGCGCTTCCCGTTCTGGACAAGGAGCGCGTGCTGATCGGGCGCATCACCGCCGACGATATTCTCGACGTAGTGCAGGAGGAGGCGACCGAGGACATGTTCCGCCTCGCCGGTCTCTCCGAGGATGACGATCTGGCCGAGAGCGTGCGCACCACCGTCTGGCGACGCGGCGTCTGGCTCTTTGTCAACCTGCTGACTGCCATTCTCGCCTCGTTCGTCGTCTCCCGCTTCGAGGAGACACTGACCGCCATTGTGGCTTTGGCCGTGTTGATGCCGATTGTCGCCGGCATGGGCGGCAATGCCGGCACGCAAACGCTAACGGTGGTGGTGCGCGGTATCGCACTCGGACAGGTCACCTTCGGCAACGCCCGCCGCGTACTGATCAAGCAGGTGCTGGTCGGCACCATCAACGGCGCCGCCTTCGGACTGGTGATGGGGGCAGTGGCCTCGCTCTGGTTCCCGGCGCTGGGCTGGATGCTGGGACTGGTGATCGGCCTGGCGATGCTGACCAACATGTGCGCCGCCGGCCTCTTCGGCGCCCTGATCCCGCTCACCCTGCGCCGCCTCGACATCGATCCGGCACTCGCCTCGGCCATCTTCGTCACGACGGTGACCGATGTGGTCGGTTTCGCCACCTTCCTCGGACTGGGGACCCTCTTCCTGCTCTGAATCAGCGCACAGGCGTCGCCACGGCCAGCAGGCCATTGGCGGCCACCAACGTCGCATCGCTGAACTCGCCGCATACCAGTGCCAGTCGGATGCGCGCCTCGATATGCGCCGCCTTGGCACGCGCCAGATCGCGGCGCGTCGCCGCCAGACGATCCTCGCTGTCGAGCAGTTCGCCGATGGTGCGCAATCCCGCCTCATGCCCGGCAGCTGCCGCCTCGTGCGCCGTCTCGGCCGAATGCAGTGCCGCCTGTAGGGCCACCACCTGCGCCGCACTGGTACGCACCGCCAGAAATGCGGCGCGCGCATTCAGCCGCGCCTGTCGCCGGCTCTCCTCCGCCTCGCGCCCGGCCTTGATGCGCAGATACTCATCCTGCTGCGCTTTGGCCGAGACGGCGCCGCCGGCAAAGAGCGGCAGATCGACCTGCACGCCGACATGGCTGTTGTTGGTGCGGGTACCCATGCCGAAGGAGCCGCCGGTCGTTTTGTCGTACTCGACGCCGGCAATGAAGTTGGCGGTGGGCAGATGGCCGTACGCCGAGCCCCGCGCCTGCTGCTCGGCCAGAGCCAGCCGCGCCTCCGCCAGCCGCACCGGCGGCGACGATTCGGCAGCACGCCGCTCCCATTCGCCCACCTCCTCGGATGGAAGCGCCAAAGGTGCGAAGGTGTTGGCAAAAGGAACTACCGCCAGAACCGGCTCGCTGCCGAGCAGCGAAGCAAGATTGGCCTCGGCTTGCGCCAGATCGTTTTCCGCCTGCATGCGGGTGGCGACCACCAGATCGAGGCGACTCTTGGCATCGAGCGTCTCATTGACGGTAAGCGATCCGACTTCGAAGGCCAGCGCACTCTGCTCGGCCAGACGACGCAAAGAGGCCTCCTGCGCCCGACTCGCCGCCAACGCGGCTTCGGCAGAGACAGTTTGCAAATAGGCGGATGCGCCGGCGAGCACGACGTTGCCGAAGACGAGATCGAGCTCCAACTCACCGAGATCGGCAGCAATCTTCCCCTGTTGATATCCCGACCAGCGTTTCATGTCGAAGAGCGGCTGTACCAGCGAAATGCCGGCGCTGCTTTTGTTGTAGTTGGCGGAGGTGGAAAGAAACGTCGGTTTCGAATAGGCAAAGCGCTGCTTGAAGTGGTGCATGCTGCCGGTGGCGGCCAAGGTGGGAAGCAGGGCGGCGCGACCGATGCCGCGTTGCTCCTCGCTCGCCTTCTGACCTGCCTCGGCAGCTGCATAGGCAGGCGCCCGCTCCAACGCCAGATGGGTGGCGGCGAGCAGATCGATCGGTTCGGCAGCACTGGCCGATCCAGTCAGCAGGAACAGGGCGGAGGTCAACACGCCTCCAGCGAGATGCTTGTTCATCGCTCGACTCCTTCGGCGGCCGCGCGACGGCGGGCACGCCACCCTTGCATACGCTCCAGCCCGTGCATCAGCAGCGAATAGGCGGAGGGGACCACCACCAGCGTCAGCAGTGTGGAGGAGATCATGCCGCCGATCACCGCAATGGCCAGCGGCACCGTCATCTCGCTCCCCTCGCCGATGGCCAGTGCGGTCGGCAACAGCGCGAAGATGATGGTCATCGAGGTCATCAAGACCGGGCGCATGCGGATCGGACAGGCGTAGCGCAGCGCCTCGTCGATGCCGGCGCCGGCGGCGCGCGCCTGATTGGTCAGATCGATCAGCAGGATCGAGTTTTTCGCCACCAATCCCACCAGCAGCACCAGCCCGATCATCGAGAAGATGTTCAGCGTCTGGCCGGTGATCCAGAGCGCCGCCACACCGCCGATGATGGCCAAAGGCTGCGCCAGCATCAGCACCAGCGGTTGCAGGAAGGAGTTGAACTGGCTGGCGAGCACCATATAGACCAGCATCATCGCCAGACCGAAGGCGAACATCATGTTCCTGGCCGTCTTCTCGAACTCGGCTGCCTGCCCGAGCAGCAGGATCGAGTAGCCGGGCGGCAACAGATCGGCTGCTTTCAGCTTCACCTCGGCCACCGCCGCTCCCAGCGGCAAGGTCGGGGTGCTGTAGAAGACGCCGGAGTAGCGCAGGTCGGCTTTGGGAATCACCGCCGGCCCCAGCTTCGGCTGCCAATGGGCGATGGTATCGAGTCGCACCATCTGGCCACTTGCCGAGCGCAACCAGACGCGCGACAGATCGGTGGGATATTTGAGCTGTTTGCGGTCGGCTTGCAGGCGAATCTCGTAGCGGTTGCCGTCGCCCGGTTCGTCGTTGAAGCGGGCGACATCGTAGCCGCCGGCCAGCACATTGATCGCCAGCCCGACATCGCTGCCGGCAATGCCCAGATCGCGCGCCCGCTCGCGGTCGAAGGTCACCTCCAGCTCGGGCAGATCGAGTTGCAGATCGAGATCGACCTTGCCCAGCCCGTCGATCTGTTGCAATTGGCCGTGCAGCGACCTGGCCACCTCGCCCACCTTCTCCAGGTTGGGGCCAACCACGGCGAACTGCAACGGCTCGCCGCGCATGCCGCCGACAATCGACATCTTGGTGGCAAAGGCGCGCAGCCCGGGAATGGTGGAGAGCTGCGCCTGAATCTCGGGCATGATCTCCCACTGCTTGCGCCGCCCCCCCTTCGGGGTCAGATGGACGATGGCCATGCCCTGATTCACCTGCCCATTCTGACCGCTGCCGACGGCAGTGAAGAAGCCGCGCACGTCGGGGTGGCGCTTCAGGATCGCCTCCACCTGCTGCACCTTCTGTTCGGTGTCGGCGAGCGAAGCCCCGAGCGGCGCCTTGAAGATCACCATGAAGCGCCCTTCGTCCTCCTCGGGGGTGAAGGTTTTGCCCACCAGAGCGAAGAGAAAACCGCTGGCCAGCAATACGCCGAAGGTGGCCATCAGCACCTTGGCGCGATGGTGCAGCGCCCAGTCGAGGCTCTGGCGATAGAAGTTGTCGAGCGCATGGAAGGCGCGGTCGAAGCGGGCATAGAGCGGTCCGTGTTTGCGCTCCACCTTCAGATAACGCGAGCAGAGCATCGGCGTTAGCGTTAGCGCCACGAAGAGCGAGGCCAGCGTGCCGAAGGTGACGATCACCGCGAAGGCCTTGAAGAAGCGGCCGATCATCCCCTCCATGAAGATCACCGGCGCAAAGATGGCCACCAGCGTCAAACTGGCCGCCACCACCGCGAAGGCCACCTGCCGGCTCCCCTCGACCGCCGCCGTGACGCCGTCGAGATCGGGCTCCTCCTCGCGTTTGCGGTAGATGTTCTCCAGCACCACGATGGCGTCGTCCACCACCACGCCGACCAGCAGCAGCATCGCCAGCAGCGTCATCATGTTCAGCGTGAAACCGAAGCTGTAGGAGACGGCCAGCGCCGCCAAGAGAGAAACCGGCATGGCGATGGAGACGATGACGGTGGAGGTGAAGTTCTTCAAAAAGATCAGCACCACCAGCGCCGCCAGCAGCGTCGAGAGCAGCAGATGCTCCTTCAGCCCGGCCACGATGCTCTTGATGATCAGCGAGTCGTCGGAGGAGATATGCAGCTCCAGCCCCGGCGGCAGCGCCGGGATGATCTCGCTCGCAAGACGCCGTTTCACCTCGTCGGCGATGGCCACCGTGTTGGCGCCGCTCACCTTGACCACGCCGATGCCCACCGCCGGCTGGCCGTTGAAGTGGGCGAACTGGCGGGCGTCGGCCATGCCGTCCTCGATGCGGGCGATATCGCCCAATCGGATGCGGCCGCCGCCGCGCGCCGCCACCACCAGCCGCTCCAGCTGACGGGCCGAGTGCGCCTCGAAATCGAGTTTGATCAGGTATTCGCGCCGATCGCCGACCAGAAAGCCGCCGGGGAACTGCACATGCTCGCGCTCGAAGGCGGCGACGATCTCGGGAATGGTCACCTTCAGCCCGTCCATGCGGTTCAGATCGAGCCAGACGCGCAGGTTGCGCTTGCGCTCGCCGCCCAGCCGCACCTCGCCGACGCCGCTGATGTTCTCCAGCCGCTTTTTGATCACGTTGCGCGCATATTGATTGAGCTGTTGCAGCGTGCGGTCGCCGGTCAGCGCCAGCCAGATCACCGGCGAGGCGCCGATCTCCATCTTGGCCACCTGCGGCGGATCGATCCCCTTGGGCAGCGCGCGCAGCGCCTGATTCACCTTGGCCTGCACCTCGTTGAAGGCGACATCGGGATTCTTGGAGAGCTCGAACTGCACCATGACGATCGAGACGCCCGGCGAGGATTGCGCGGTGACATACTCGATGCCGGGCACGGTGTTCACCTTCTCCTCGATCAGCGAGGTGATCGAGGCATCGACAATCGAGGGGTGGGCGCCGGGCAGGATGGTGGTCACCGAGATCATCGGGAATTCGACGGTCGGGAAGCGATCGACGCCGATGCGCGAATAGCTGATCCAGCCGAAGAGCATCAGGATGCCCGAGAGCATCCAGGCAAAGACATGCCGGCGTATCGAAATCTCGGGCAGAATCATTGCGCGGCCCCGGCTGGCTTGGCATCGCTATTGGCGATGCGCACGCTGGCGCCGTCGGTCAAAAAGGCGGCCCCCTCGGCGGCCACCGTCTCGCCGCCATGGAGGCCGGCAACGATCTCCACCCAGCCGTCGCGCACCACGCCGCTTCTCACCGCCTGCGCCTTCACCTTGTTGCCGGCCAGCAGATAGACCACTTCGCCCGCCGGCCGCAGCACCAGCGCCGCCTGCGGCACCGCCACCGCGCCGCTCTTCTCGGCCAGAATCACCTCGGCCACCACGCTGCCGCCGGCGCGCCAGCCCGCTGCATGGGCAAGGCGGGCACGCGCCTCAAAAGAACCGCTCCCTTCGCCGACCATCGGCGTCAGCTGGGAGATGGTGCTCTCCACCACCGTGTCCGGATCGGCAGCCAGATGCAGCCGCACCTTCTGCCCGACCTTCAAGCGGCTCTCGGTCTCGGGAAAGGGGATCACCGCCGCCAGCTCGCCGCCGCTGCCGGCCAGCGTCAGGATCGGTTTGCCGACCCCGAGATAGTCGCCGGCGGCGGCGAAGCGGGCCTGCACAACGCCATTAAACGGGGCACGAATTTCGGTGCGCCCGACGTTGTGTTTGCTGGTTGAACTCTGCTCGCGCATCGCGGTGAGCTGCGCCTCGGCCTGTTCCAGCGCCGATTGCGAGACGAACTGCTTTGCCGCCAACACGCGCAGCCGCTCCACCTGTTTCTGCTGCACCTGCAGCTGCGCGCTGTTGATATTGGCTGCCGCCTGCATGTCGGCAGCATCGAGCCGCGCCAGCAATTGACCGCGCCGCACCGACTCGCCCTCCTCCACAGCCATCAAGACCACCGTTCCCGGCACCTCTGCGGCCAGTGTCGTGGCACGGTCGTCCTCCAGACGCCCGACCGTCTCCTCGATCATCGGCATGTCGCGACCGGTGGCCTGAGCGGTGGTGATGTTGACCGTGCGTTGCGCAGCGGCGGGGGCCTCCGCTTTTTTCTCCTCTGCCTTGCCGCAACCGGCGAGCAGAATCAGGGCCGCAGCAGCAGCCAGCAGTCGGATGGTGGGACGATTCATTCCTTGCCTCCAGGAGCGGCAATGCCGCCCAGCAACAGTTCGAAAAGTTCGTGGCCGCATTGCTGCCAGTCGGCGAAGTGGCCGCCGGGCAACTGGCGCAATACCGGCCAGGTCTGAAAAAGAAAAACATTGAGCCCGGCCACGGCGATAGCTGCCGTCTCCGGAGCGAGATCGGCGCGCAGCAACCCCGCCGTCTGCCCCTCGCGAATCAAGGCGACGACACGCCGGAAGTGCTCCCCCATCACCTCTTCGGCCATCGCCTTGGTCACCTGCTGCTCCCCCTCCATCGCCTCGCGCAGCATCAGGCGAGAAATACCGGGATGCCCGAAGAGATGGGCGAGATGTGCCGAATCGAACTCGCGCAGGCGGGCCAACGGCGATGCGGAAGCAGCCTGCACGCCGTCGGTGAAACGGCTGGTATCGAGACAGGCGCGGCGCATTACCGCCAGATAGAGTTGTTCCTTGTTGGGAAAGTGGTGGAAAACGGTTGCCTTGGAGAGACCGGCGTGCTGGGCGATCTCCTGCACCGAAACAGCGGCAAAGCCGCGCTCGGAGAAGAGCTCCAGTGCCGCATGCAGAATGCGATCGCTGCCGTCGTTTGCCAGTTGCTCCATCGATTCCCTGCCGCCAACGAACTAGCCGACCAACCGGTCGGTCGGGCGACTATAGGCAACCCTCGAAACCGACGCAACGCGCCCCGCGAAAAGCAACGGGGCCGCCCTGCGGCAGCCCCGTCGAACCGGTGTAAAGAGCCCGACGTTAGTCGAGGCGGGTGCGCTCTTCCTGCTCCTGCGCCGTCTTGCAGTCGATACACAGGGTAGTGACCGGACGGGCATGCAGACGCTTGGCGCCGATCTCGCCGCCGCAGTTCTCGCATACGCCGAAGGAGCCATCCTTGATGCGCTCCTTCGCCTGATCGATCTTGCGGATCAGCTTGCGCTCGCGGTCCTTGATTCGCAGATCGAAATCGCGGTCGGTTTCGACACTCGCCTGATCGGTCGGATCGGGAAATGCATTCTGGTCGATCTCGTGCATGGCGTGCACGCTGTCGTTCAGCCCCTGCTCCAGCTCAGTGCGCCAAGCCGTCAACTGCTCCTCAAACTGAACCAGCTGTTTTTTGTTGAGTGGCATGTCGCTTCCTCCAAACCTTGGGTGTCTCTTTGTCGAGCATAGGCCGTTTTAACAAAGGTGCGAACCATATCGACCACTCTTTCGCCTGTAAATTCGCCAAACGGCTTTTTTTCTTCCGTAGTTTGGCCTGCGCATGACGGCTGTTCGATTTGACAAGGGCGCCGTCTCGGATAAATTCTTGGCACTCGCCCCTGCGAGAGTGCCAATGTCTATTCGGCAATAACCATGAGAACAGGAGTCAGGGACATGTTCCAGAACCACATCGATCTCTCCAGCCTGTCGCTCTTCTATCGCGACGTTCGCCGCATTCCGCGCATGACTCGCGAGAAGGAGATGCGCCTTGCGCGCCAATGGCGCGAACGCGGCGACCGCGAAGCGGCGCGCGAGCTGGTGGTGGCCAACCTCTATGGCGTGGCGGCCATCGCCCGCGAATATCGCCACTTCGGATTGCCGGAGATGGATCTGATTCAGGAGGGAACGCTGGGGCTGATGCATGCGGTCAAACGCTTCGATCCCGAACGCGGCTTCCGCCTGATGACCTATGCCGGCTGGTGGGTTCGCGCCTCGATGCAGGAGTTCATCCTGCGCTCGTGGAGCATCGTCAAACTGGGCACCAGCAAACTGCAGCGGCGCATCTTTGCCGGGCTGCAGCACGCCCGCAATTCGATCGCGGCCCTGGAGGGGCACAAGGCCGATGAGGTAGCTGCCGACTACGGCCTCTCCGCCGCCGAATATCAGGAGGCGGCCGCCGCCTATCTGCAACGCGATCTCTCCATCGATGCCGACAGCGAAGGGTATGCCCTGGTACACGCACTCCCCTCGAACGATCCGACGCCGGAAGAGCAACTGATCGAAGCAGGCGTGCAAGAGGATCGGCACGAGCGCCTCGCCACCGCACTGGCCACCCTCTCCGAGCGCGACCGCGCCATCGTTGCCCGTCGCCACATGAGCGAGGAGCCGGCCACCCTCAAGGAGCTAGCCGAGGAGTATGGTGTCTCCATCGAACGGGTACGCCAACTGGAGAGTCGCGCCATGCAGCGGCTGCGCAGCTCGCTGCAGGAGTAGCCGAAGCAAGAGCCGAATATGAATGGATGCGAATATTTCATCCTGAAAACGGCAGTTGGACTCACCACAGAGCCCACGAAGTGCACGAAGTTGAAGAAACATCCGAGGGTTTCTGCGCCACCCGACGGGTGATTGCGAACGTTGATGAAATCCGTTGTCTTTCCTTCGTGTTCTCTGTGGTGAGTCCAACTGCCGTTTTCAGGATAATCCAGTTCTGACCATTGCATGCTGTTGACCTCGGCTGCTTCGCGTACAGACCATCCCGATTCCCTCTTGCCCTGCTGCGTGCCACCCCATACAAACCGCCGATGGCACTCAAATCGACCATCTTCAAGGCTGAGCTCTCGATCACCGATCTCGACCGCCACTACTACGCCGAGCTCGCGCTCACCCTCGCCCGTCACCCATCCGAAACCGATGAACGAATGATGGCGCGCCTCGTCGCTTTTGCTCTGCATGCCGACGAGGCATTGCAGTTCACACGCGGCCTCTCCAGCGACGATGAGCCCGACCTGTGGCAGAAAAATCTCTCCGGCGAGATCGAGCTTTGGATCGAACTGGGCCACCCGGACGAAAAACGGCTGCGCCGCGCCTGCGGCCGCGCCCGCCAGGTGGTGGTCTACAGCTACCAGAAGCGCAGCGGCCTCACCTGGTGGGAGCAGATCAAGGGCAGCGCCGGGCGCTTTGGCAATCTCTCGGTGCGGATGCTGCCCGAAAACGCCATTGCCGAACTGGCAGCACTCGCCGAGCGCAGCATGCGACTGCAGTGCATGCTTCAGGATGGACAGCTGTGGATCAGCAGTGGAGAGCGCAACATCGAGGTGACGCCGGAGCTGCTGAAGGCATCCTCATAACGAAAAAGAGGCGACTGCCATCGGCAGCCGCCTCGGATTCGCCCCGAATCGCGACAATCAGGGGTGAGCGCCCTGCATAATCCACAGAGCATAGGTCTTCAGTTGGTTGTCGCCCCATGGCATCAGACCTCGGGGCATGATGTGCGCATTGAGCACGCGCAGAATCAGATCGTGCCGACGCACCCTGTTTCCGTCCGGCCCATCGATTTCAGCGATGTGGTGATCGCGATTCCACAAATCAAAACGATCTTGCTGCGGACAGTGGTGCAACATGCGATCGCGTGCATGATCGGAAAATAGCGGCAAAACATCCTGAGCAAATGAAATAGGCATATCCTCTCTCCTTTTGTTGCCGAAACGGCGGCACGATTTATCCAATGCATGGTTGTCCGTGTCAACCGCCCCGTCTTCATCGCCCCGTTTTCTTCCAGCCATTTCTGGGTTGACTTGCCCATGTTGGCCGATTCAGGTTGACCGCAACCGCCCAACGGTTGAGATTCATCAGCATTATCGAGGCGCTTCATAACTATCGGCGCCAAAGGGGAGAGAGGGAATGAGCGAGCCGACCGATCAACAACAGCAAACAATTCGGCGCTTCACCCAGTGGATCAATCCGGCCGAAGAGGATCTCTGGTCCAAAGTGGTCGATCTGCGGGCGCGTCTCGATCTGCTCGCCCTTGCCGGGGCCAACAGCAACCCGGACAAGCAACTCATCCTCGCTCAGTGCCGGGAGAAGCTCGACCTGGCCGAGGCGTGTCTTGCCGCGCCGGGCAAATTTATCCTTGCTCCGCTGAAAAAAAACTACCGTTCCTTTTGGAGCTTCGTGCATCGGGTGGACGAGGAGCTGCTGCTGCTGATCCCGGACGAGCAACTGCTCACCGATGCCGTCGACACCAAGAACGCCTTTGCCAACAACATCGCCAATCCCGCCCAGCAGCAGGAGTGGATCGGCACTGCCGGCGGTACGCCCGGAAAACTGCTTGAATCCATCTCCAACATTGAAAATGCGCTGAAAGCCACCCCGACAACGGCCATCAGCCCCTGCGATCGTCTGGTGGTGCGCGATGCCCTGCGAATGGTCAACGAACAGGTGGATCGCACCTTCTGGATGCTGTCGCTCAACACCTCGGTCAGCGTGATCAGCGGCATCATGATGGGGGCGATCCCGCTGCTGATGTTTTTTATGGCTTATGGCTGGTCACGTTTCAGCGGTAGCCACTGCGACTTTTACCCTGCCGACAAATCTTTCTTTCTGGCCGGGCTCTGTTTTCTCGGGGTGCTCGGGGCCTATCTGAGCAATCTGGTCACCAAGGAGGATTTCCTCTTCATTCGCGGCCCCTACTGGCGCTTCATGCTCTTTCACGTGGTGGCCAAGCCGGTGCTGGGCGCCACCTCCGCCGCCTTTATCTATCTCCTCGAACGCTCCAAGCTGATCTTCTCGCTCGACTGGCCAAGCGAGCCGAAGGCGCAACTGGCGCCAACCCTCGACAAACTGAAGAATCAGATGGCCGCTATCGACGGCCAGATCGATCACTATGCACAAGCCATCGCTCCGCAGGTGCATGCCCTGAACAGCCAGATTGCCGATCTCTATACCCTGCTCGACCATTACTCTGCCGTGCTGCCCTCGATGGCCGATAACGGCCTGATCCATATCCAGCTGCCAAGCCTTGCCGCCGCGTCGGCCGCCTATGCCGTTCTGGCCATCGCCGCCGGTTTCTCGGGCGACAAGCTGCTGCGCTCGATGATCGAGCGGGTGCTCAAACGGCTGGAGGCCACGGCTGAAAAGAGTTCGCCGAATTGATGGCCTAACCCCGGCCATTCGTTCTTTCGCTGGCAATGGCAGCGCGGCGGAGTCGCTGCGCAATTCTGCTGGGAGGACTCTTGTTTTCGCAGCCCTCCAACGCGGCCGACCTTGTCGATCCGGATGTGGAGTTGGTCTCCTCCGGCCCGATGCAAGCCGACCGCAACGGTAGTGGAAGTTATCGCTATCGGATCGTCGCGGTGTTGAGCGAGGTCGATCTTCATCTGTATGCCGAAAAGATCGTTTATGGCGACGAGAATTGCTGCGCCCAAGCCGTTTGTCGCATCGATCCGGTTGGCCCCCTGGACCCATTGGAGTGCGGCGCCAATCCGCACCCATTTCTTGCATATTAAAAGACCGCCTTTCAATATGCAGGCATGATCGCCCGTCGTCTTCTTGCCGAAATCGCCCGCGATCTGGGCGACTTTCCCGCTGTGGCCCTGCTTGGCCCGCGTCAGGCCGGAAAGACGACTCTGGCAAAGGTCATTGCCGAGGCTTCGGGCGATGCGCTCTATCTCGATCTGGAGCGACCATCCGATTTGGCAAAGCTGACCGATCCGGAGCTTTTCCTGTCGCGCCACAACCAACGGCTGGTCGTGCTGGACGAGATTCAGCGGCTGCCCGAGCTGTTTGCCGTGTTGCGCGCATTGATCGACGAGCAGCGTCGACCGGGTCGCTTCCTGTTGCTCGGATCCGCCTCCCCGCAGCTGCTGCAGCAGGCCTCCGAATCGCTGGCCGGAAGAATCGCCTTCCGGGAGCTGGCCCCGTTCGATGTCGGCGAAGTTCGGCCCGACAAGGTCGCTTTGCCGCAGTTCTGGCTGCGCGGCGGCTATCCCCTGAGCTGGCTGGCATCGGGCGATGCGCAGTCGCTGGCCTGGCGCGAAGCCTTCATCACCACCCATTTGGAGCGCGACATCCCGGCGTTCGGTATTCGTGTGCCGGGCACAACGTTGCGCCGTTTCTGGCAGATGCTCGCCCATGTGCATGGGCAGCTCTGGAACGCCTCCCGGCTGGCTGCGGGTTTCGGCGTCTCCGCGCCCACGGTACAGCACTATCTCGACCTTCTGGAGGCGACCTACATGGTCCGCCGCCTGCCGCCATTGCAGGCCAATCCGGGCAAGAGACTGGTCAAATCGCCCAAGGTCTATCTGCGCGACAGCGGTTTGCTGCATGCGCTGTTGAGCATTGGCTCGCTGGACGATCTGGCCGGCCACCCCATTATCGGCGCTTCCTGGGAAGGGTGGGCGCTTGAACAGATCGCCCAACTGCTGGGACCGAGGTGGCAGCTCTCTTTTTACCGCACAGCCAGCGGCGCGGAGATGGATCTGGTTGCCGAGCGCGGATCGGAACGGATCGGTTTCGAAATCAAATACTCCAGTGCTCCGACACTGGGCAAGGGATTCCGGTCGGCAATGGGCGACTTGCAGTTGGCGCAGGCCTATGTCGTGGCGCCAGTGGCTGGCGGCTATCCACTGGCGAAGGGTGTCGAGGTCGTTGCAGCAGGAGAACTCGCTCAGCTGTTGAGCACTCTCTGAACGGCGGTCAGCCCAGCAGCCACACCGCCGCATTGGCGCCGACATGCAGCGCCACCGCCAGCCAGAGGTTGCGGCTCTTCTCGTAGACGAAGCCGAAGAGCAGACCGCCAATCAGTTGCGGCAGGGCGAAATAACCGTGGGCCAGCGAAAAAGCGAGGCTGCTGGCGATCAATGAGGGGATAAAGCCGAAGCTCTGGCGCAGCAGCGCATGGAGCCAGCCGCGAAAGAGAAACTCCTCGACCAGCGGGCCGATCAGCAGCATCAGCAGCAGGCCAGGCAGTCCATGGGCAAACGGGGGCAGCCCCAGCAGCGGGCGCACTTCGGGCAACAGCGCCACCGCTCCCCCACCGACCAGCAGCGCAGCCATAGCCACGAAGCCAAAAACGCGCAGGCCGGCTCGGTCGGGCCATCCCAACCCCAGCGGGGCAAACAACCGATAGCGACGGATCAGGACGACAAACAGCGCCAGTTGCAACAGCCGCACGCCAAAAAGCTGCCACTGCCCGGGTGCAACCGGAATCGAAGCCAGCTCGATCAGCAGGGCGCCGCCAATGCCGGCCAGCGAAGCGGCGAAGGGGATCGCCGGCCACGGGGGGGAGGCAATGGGCTTCATCGCGAATGGGGCATTCATGGCTGAGATCGGGCCTTCTCATGTGGGTCAATGAGCCCGACAGTACGCCCGAGCCAAACAGCCAAAGGCATGTCGGGACGAATCCCGACCCACAGGGAGTGCGAGTCTCCTTCGCTACTTTTCACATCATCTCCAGCGGATCGACATCGACCTTGCGGCGCACCCCATTGGGGGGCGGCGTTTGCAGCAGCGGCGCCAGACGCCACGGCAGAATCTGGCGCGACTCGTCGCGCAGAATCAGTTCGAAGCGGTAGCGGCCGGCGATGCGCTCCATGGCGCTGGCCATCGGACCGGCCACCTTGATCCCCTCGATACGCCGCGCCAGTGCGGCAAACTCGGCGGCCGCCGCCTCGGCGCGTGCGCCATCGATTGCAGAAAACAGCAGCCGCACCCAGCGGGCATAGGGGGGATAGTGCAGCAGCCGGCGCATCCCCAGCTCCTCGTTCAGCGTCGCTTCGGCAAAGCGGTCGCCGATGCGCGCCAGCCACAGGTTCTCCGGATCGCAGCTCTGGATCACCACCCGCCCAGGCTGATCGCCGCGCCCGGCCCGCCCCACCACCTGCGTCAGCTGCTGCCACCAGCGCTCCCCGGCCCGGAAATCGGGCAACCCCAGCCCCAGATCGGCATTGACCACCCCCACCAGCGTCACCTTGGGAAAGTGGTGCCCCTTCACCAGCATCTGCGTGCCGACCAGACAGTCGATCTCGCCCTTGGCAAAGGCGGCCAGCAGACCGGCGAGCTTGGCCGGCGTGGTCATGGTGTCGCGATCGAAGCGGGCGAAGCGGGCCGCCGGCAGCGATTCGCGCAGCAGCTCCTCCACCTGCTCGGTGCCGCTGCCCAAGGGGAGCAACGCCTCCTCGCCGCAGGCCTCGCAATAGCGCGGCACGGCGCGCAGATAGCCGCAGGCATGGCACTGAAGCGCGCGCCGGCGGCGATGCAGGGTGAGCGACAGCGAGCAGCCCGGGCACTGCGGTTTGTCGCCGCAGGCGGTGCAGTGCAGCGCCGGGGCATAACCGCGCCGATTCAGATAGAGCAGCGCCTGCTCCCCTTTGGCGAAGGCGTCGGCCAGCGACTTGAGCAGTTGCGGCGAGAGCGGCGTTTTGGCGTGGCGCTGATCGACAATCAGCTGCCTCGGGGCGGGGTGCGGAGCGATGCGCTCGGGCATGGTCAGCAGCTGGTAGTGCCCAGCCTTGGCGCGACTCCAGCTCTCCACGCTCGGGGTGGCCGAACCGAGCAGCACCGGCAACTTCAGCTCCTGCGCCAGCAATAGCGCCAGATCGCGCGCCGAGTAGCTCACCCCCTCCTGCTGCTTGAAGGAGCTGTCGTGCTCCTCGTCGATGACGATCAACGCCAGACGCGGCAGCGGCAGAAAGAGGGCCGAGCGGGTGCCGATCAGCACATCGCACTCGGCAAGACGCGACGCCACAACTCTCCGCTCGGGGGCGGAGAGCCCCGAATGCCAGACGCCAAGGCGGGCGAAGCGGCTGGCAAGGCGCGCCAGCCACATCGGCGTCAGCCCGATCTCCGGCACCAGCAGCAATACCTGCCCCCCCGCCGCCACCACCTGCTCGGCCGCCTGCAGATAGACCTCGCTCTTGCCCGATCCGGTGCAGCCGAAGAGCAGCAGCGGCGCGAAACGGCCCAGCGACGCCACCACTGCGGAGAGCGCCGTCTGCTGGGCGGCGGTGAGCTGCGCCGGGCGCTCCTCGTGGAAATGGTCGTGGGCGGCCTCTTTGCCGGCCGACTCCTCGCGCAGTGCGATCAGCCCCTGCCGGCAGGCCTGCTGCAGCTGCCAACCGCAATCGGGCAGATCGCTGCGAGCACGCAGCGTGGCCAAGGAGAGGGCGGCGCGGCTGGTGAAGGCGGCGGCAAGTTGCGGGGAGAAGGATTCCAGTGCCGGGCGATCAAGCAGGCGATAGCGCCGCTCCTCGTCGTGGTCGGCAAAGGCGAAGGCGGTCTCGGCCATTTCGCCCAAAGGTGCCAGATAGTAACTGGCGGCGCGGCGCAGCCAGTTCATGCGCGGCGCACCGTACAATGGCGCCGCATCGAGGCGGTCGGACACCTCTTTCAATGCCAGCCCGCTCTCGCTTTCGGCATCGAGCCCGGTCACCAGCCCCGTGCGCAAGCTGTTGCCCAACGGCACCCGCACACGAATACCCACCTTCGGCTCGCCCAGATGCGGCGGCCAACAATAGGTATAGCGCCCGGCAAGCGGGGCAAAGGGGGCAATTTCGACAGCCATGCGCATGGGCAGAAGAGTTACCACAGCCGGGCGCCGGAACACAGAGGCACAACGAACAAGGGCCCCGGTGCAAACCGGAGCCCTTGCCCATACAACGACAGGTGGGACTGTTACCTGGCCAGAATGCGCAGCTCGACGCGACGATTCTGCGCCCGTCCGGCCTCATCCTTGTTCGAGGCGATCGGCTCCTTCATGCCGTAACCCTTGGCCTGCAAGCGTTTGGCATCGACCCCCTTGCCAACCATCCAGCCCATCACCGCATCGGCGCGTTTCTGCGACAACTTCTGGTTGTACTTGGGCTTGCCGACATTGTCGGTATGGGCTGCCACCTCGACAATCAGATTGGGGTGCTCCTGCATGGTGGCTACCGCAGATTCCAGCGTCGGCACCGATTCGGGCAGGATGTCGGCTTTGCCGGAAGCAAAGCGAATCCCTTCCAGCTTGATCACCTCGGCCTTCTTCAGCACCACCGGCGCAGGCGGCGGCGGGGGCGGCGGCGGCGGTGCAATCACCACCGGAGCAGCAACGGGCGGCGGCGGGGGTGGCGGCGGCGGTGCCGGAGTCGGCTCGGGAGCCGGAGGAGGAGGTGGCGGCGGCGGCGGAGTTGGACGCGAAGCGAGCGCCTTGGCACATACCTTCTTGGCCTCGTTGGCCCGTTTCTCGGCGCTGGCGAAGAGCTGCTCATCCTCGAAATCGATGCCGGCCATCGACTCGCCCAGCTCGTGCACGGCCAATTCGAAGGTGGCGACCGCGCTGGCCATCTGCTGCGGCGCGCACTGTTCGCCGCCCATTGCACGTGCTTCGTCGATCGCCTTGCGCGCTGCGGCCAGATCGCCGCGCTCGCCGCCATCGGCCTGGGTGTGCGCGCAGGCTGCCAACGTCAAGGGGAACAACAGTGTCAGAAGCTTGCGACTCATTTCCCCCCCCCGATGCGCCCCATCAACGCTTCGGCGCGCTCGACGAAGAGTCGCGCACCGTCGATGTCGTTCTGATTCAGCTCGGCCAAGGCGTTGTTGGCATACTCGGTGGCCAGGCGCGCTTCGTAGGTTTGGTTCTTCTTCAGCGCTTTGCGCACCATATTGGCCCGATCCTCCAGCGAGCCGGCGTTGTCGCCGGCAAATGCGGAGGGGGCGACCAGGGCACAGAGCACAATCGGCAAGGCTCGTCGCATAAGGCATCTCCTTGTCTGAATAGGGAAATCGGGAGCAAAAACGCCCCACCTCCCGATAACGCTGATTTATACCACTTGTACCGTCCGGGTCTATCGAAAAATGGCCGACGATCAGACCGGTGGGTTGCCTTCGCCCGCTTGCAACCGTTTCGCGTCCCTCTAGAGTGCACCGCCCTCAGATGTAGCCCTCCGGCCGCATCCGCCGCAACGGGCAGACCCGTCGGCGCACTATAGAATCAAGGAGAAGTGCATGAGCAACTTTAAACTCAATGCCGAGCTGCGCTCGGGAACCGGCAAGGGCGATTCGCGCCGCATTCGCCGCGCCGGCAAGATTCCGGCCATCATCTATGGCGGCAACAAGCCCGACCTGCCGATCGTGGTCGAGTTCTTCACCATCGACAAGTTGCTCAACGACGAGCACTTCCACACCGGCCTGATCGACATCGATGTAGCCGGCCATGGCAAGGAGACCGCCGTCTTCAAAGCCGGCCAGTGGCATCCGGTGAAGGACAGCATCCACCACCTCGACTTCCTGCGCGTTTCGGCTACCGACACCATCCACATGTCCATTCCGGTGCACGCACTCAACGCCGAGCGCAATACCGCCATCAAGGGCGGTGGTGTACTGGAGATCGAGCGTCACACCATCGAGGTGACCTGCCGCGCCGACCATATCCCGGAAGCGATCAACATCGACATCGCCACCCTGAAGTTCGGCGAATCGGTCTACATCAACGATGTGACGCTGCCCGAGGGAGTTTCGGTTTACCACCAGCACGACAATTTCGTTGTTCTTCACATCGTGGCGCCGAAGAAGCTCGACGCCGCTGCCGTCAGCGAAGAGACCCCGGCCGCCTAAGGCTCCGGCATCGTCGTGCAACTGCTCGTCGGTCTGGGCAACCCCGGCAACCAGTACGAACAGACGCGCCACAACATCGGTTTCCGCTTTGCGGATGCCTTGGCCAGACTACAGGGGCTGCGTTTCGACGCAGCCCCTCGTTTTAAGGGGCTGGTGGCCAGTTGGGAGCGGCCGGGCGGGCGGGTCTTGCTGGTCAAACCGCAGACGCTCATGAACGGCAGCGGCGAATCGGTGGGCGCCATCGCCCGCTTCTATCAGATCGCCACCGCCGACATCTTCGTGATCTACGACGATCTCGATCTGCCGCCGGGCAAACTGCGCTTCAAAAGCGGCGGCGGCCACGGCGGCCACAACGGCCTCAAATCGCTCAACCAGCATCTGCCGGACGACGGTTACCAGCGCATCAAGGTCGGCATCGGCCGACCGCCGCATGGCGGCGAAGTGACCCCGTGGGTGCTGGGGCGGGCGCAGGAGGCCGACCGGTTGCTGGAGGAGCGCCTCTTCGACTCCCTGCTGCCGGAGATCCCGGCGATATTGGCCGGCGAAGCGGTCAAGGCGGCCAACCGCATCCATCTCGGCATGCAGCCGGGGAAGTAGTGGAAGAGGGTTCACCACAGAGGGCACAGAGAAAAGGCATTCATACAAAAGCGACGCCCCCTGTTTTTCCTCTGTGCGCTCTGTGCCCTCTGTGGTGAACCTCTTTTCGTATTTTTCTTATAAAGGATAGAACCATGGCACTTAGCATCGGTATCGTCGGTCTGCCCAATGTCGGCAAGTCCACCCTGTTCAACGCGCTGGCCGGCGGCGGCGCCGAGGCGGCCAACTACCCCTTCTGCACCATCGATCCCAATGTCGGCATCGTGCCGGTGCCGGATGCGCGCATCGACGCGCTCTCGGCCATCGTCAAGCCGCAGAAGGTGCAGCATGCCACCGTCGAGTTTGTCGACATCGCCGGGCTGGTGGCGGGAGCCGCCAGCGGCGAAGGGCTCGGCAACAAGTTCCTCGCCAACATCCGCGAGTGCGCTGCCATTGCGCATGTGGTGCGCTGCTTCGAGGACGGCAACATCACGCATGTGGCCGGCAAGGTCGATCCGCTCACCGATATCGAAGTGATCGACACCGAGCTGATGCTCAAAGACATGGAGAGCGTGCAGAAGGGGATCGTTCGCGTCGAGAAGCTGGCACGTAGCGGCGACAAGGATGCCAAGGTGTTGGTCGCCACCTTCCAGAAGGTGCTGAAAGGGCTGGAAGATGGTGTCACCGTGCGTCGGCAGAAGCTCTCCACCGATGAGCTGGCACAGATCGGCGAGCTCTTCCTGCTCACCGTCAAGCCGGTGATCTATCTGGCTAATGTCGACGACGGCTCGCTTCCCGGAGGTAACGCCTTCTCGGCCAGGGTGGCCGAATGGGCGAAAAACGAGGGCTCACGCATGGCGATCATCAGCGCCCAGATCGAGTCCGAACTGGTGCAGATGGACGCCGAGGGGCGCGCCGAATTCCTATCCGATCTGGGCTTAGCCGAGCCGGGTCTGAACACGGTGATCCGCGAGGCCTACGGTCTGCTCAACCTGATCACCTACTTCACCGCCGGCGTCAAGGAGGTCCGCGCCTGGACCATCCATCGCGGCGACACCGCACCGCAGGCGGCCGGCGTCATCCACACCGACTTCGAGAAGGGGTTCATCCGCGCCGAAACTATCGCCTACGACGACTACATCGCCTGCGGCGGCGAAACCAAGGCGAAGGAGGCGGGCAAGATGCGCCTCGAAGGCAAGGAGTATGTGGTCAAGGATGGCGACGTGATGCACTTCCGCTTCAACGTCTGAGCGATCGTCCGTTGCCCTCTTGTCTCAACCGCGCAATTGGCGGGTTTGAGCAGTTTTCCGGAATTCGCTGCGACATTGGCGAGACATTTATCATGGAAAAAGCAGTTCACCACAGAGGACACAGAGTTCACAGAGGAAAAACAAGTAGTTGGCCGATTCAAGACTCTCACCCGTTGGGTGGGCAGCCAAATGAGCCAAAAGTCCCTTTCTCTGTGTCCTCTGTGCCCTCTGTGGTGAGCTCAACTGCCGTTTTTAGGTTTATTTTTCCTGCACTTCGACGGCTTCCGGCGCCATGGGCGGGATATCGCGTCAATCGTCGGCGTCCGGGCGCCAGTCGGAAGTCGGGCGGGGATTCCCTCGCACGCAAAAAAAGGGGCGCCGAAGCGCCCCTTGCGATGGTCGGAACCGGCGACAGCTACTCGCGCAGCAGTTCGGTGATGGCGGTCTTGGAGCGGGTCTGCTCGTCCACCTTTTTCACGATCACGGCGCAGTAGAGGTTGGGGCCGCCCGACTTGCCGGGCATGGAACCGGAGACCACCACCGAATAGGGGGGGACCTCGCCGTAGTAGGTTTCGCCCGTCTCGCGATCGACGATACGGGTCGACTTGCCGATATAGACCCCCATCGAGATCACCGACCCCTCGCGCACGATCACACCCTCGACGATCTCCGAGCGGGCGCCGATGAAGCAGTTGTCCTCGATGATGGTCGGAGTGGCCTGCAACGGCTCCAGCACGCCGCCGATGCCGACGCCGCCGGAGAGGTGCACATTCTTGCCGATCTGGGCGCAAGAGCCGACGGTGCACCAGGTATCGACCATGGTCCCCTCATCGACATAGGCGCCGATATTGACATAGGAGGGGAGCAGCACCGCCTTCGGGGCGATGAAGGCGCCCTTGCGCACGGTGGCGGGGGGCACCACGCGGATGGCTGCGGCGCGGAATTCGCTCTCGCCCCAGGTGGCGAATTTGAGCGGCACCTTGTCGAAGTAGTTGGTCTCGCCGCCGTGGATCAGCTTGTTGTCGTGCAGCTTGAAGTAGAGCAGCACAGCCTTCTTCAGCCAGTCCTGCGTCACCCACTTGCCGTCCGGCTGCCGCTCGGCCACGCGCACGCCGCCGTCGTCGAGCAGCTGGATGGCATGCTCCACCGCATCGCGAATCTCGGGCTGCACATTGCCCATGGTCCACTCGTTGCGGGACTCCCACCCCTTTTCAATTACTGCCTGCAAATGGTTCATGCTTTGCTCCTTTCGGTTGCTTCAGGCCACCAGCACCACTTCGTCGGGGCGCGCATGGCTCAAAAATTCGAGGTTGGACATGGTCAGTCCGTAGGCTCCGGCGAGTCCGAAGACGGCAACATCGCCGATCTCGGCTGCCGCCACATACTGGTTGTTGGCCAGCTTGTCGGCGCTGGTGCAGAGCGGGCCGCCGAAATAGACCGACTCATCGTGCACCGACGCCTGCCCGTCGAACACCTTCGCCTTGCCGAGCTGCACGACGGAGAGCGGATGGTTGATCGAGAGCGCCGCCGGGCGGCGGAAGTGGTTGATGCCGCCGGCGCAGATCACCTGCTTTTTGCCGCGACTCATCTTGATGTCGAGAATCTCCGAGCAGAACCAGCCGCAATCGGCGGCCAGATAACGTCCCAGCTCCAGTACGAAGGTGCGCCCGTCGAAGCGGAAGTCGGCAATCAACTGTTTGAGACCGTCGGCCCACGCCTGCGGATCGAAGTCGTGCCCCTGCTCGAGATAGTCGATGCCGAAACCGCCGCCGAAATCGACGATGTCGCAACGCAGGCCGGGAAACTCCGCTTCGATGCGCGTCGTCAGCTCGAAGACGAGGCGGCAGTTGGCCAGAAGATCCTCCACTTTGAGCACGCCGGAGGCGGCATAGACATGCAGGCCGCGCAGGTTGAGCCCCTTCAGCGCCAAGAGCTGCGGCACCACCTCGGAGATGAGCTCCTCGTCGATGCCGAACTTCTTGCTACCGCCGGAGAAGGTGGTCTGCGCATCGTGGATGTCGAAATTGGCGTTGATGCGCAGCAGCACATCCTGCTTTTTATGCAGCCGCTCGCAGATCGCGTTGAGGCGGTGCGCCTCGGTCAGCGACTCGACATGCACGGTGCGCACGCCGTTCTTCACGCTCCAGGAGAGCTCCTCCGGCGACTTGCCGGGGCCGGTATAGATCAGACGGTTGGCGCCGATCCCAGCCGCTACCGCCTTGATCGCTTCGCCCAGAGAGGCGATCTCGACGCCCGCCGCCGCTTTGGCAGCGGCGAGAAAGGCGGGATGCGGATTGGCCTTCATTGCATAAAAGATCTCGACACCGGCCGGCATCATGGCCGACAGACGCGACAACTTCTCGCGCATTGCGCTCATGTCGTAGAAGTAGCAATTGAGCGTGCTGCCGCTGGCCGCACGTTTGCGAATTGCCTTCTCCAGATGGGCCGGAACGTTCATACCCTCACCTTCTTCAATCGTGCCGCGAGCTCCCTCGCCTTTTCCACGCCATCGATCAATGCGGCGCGCACGTAGCGCCTGCCCGGATTGTGCCCGTTCGCATCGTCGGCGGCCAGATAACTGCCGGGCAGGATGGTGACTGCCTGCTGCGTGTAGGCGGCGAGCGCGAAGGCTTCGTCATCGGCCACCGGCAACCAGACGAAGAAGGAGCCGGCCGGCGGGGCGCCCTCGCCATACTCGGCGAAGAAGGCGGCAAGGCTATCGCGATAGATGGCCAGATTGGCAGCGACATGCGCCTCGTCCGACCATGCTGCCGCCGCCACCGCCTGCAACGGATTGGGGGTGGCCGGCCCCATGTAGGAGCGCAGCTTGGCAAAGCGGGCGATCAGCTCGCCGTCGCCGGCAATCAGCCCCGAGCGCAGACCGGGCAGCGCCGAGCGTTTGGAGAGCGAGTTCATGCCGATGCAGCGGCGGTAGTCGCGGCGCCCCATCTCCTCGGCCACCTGCAACAAGCCGACCGGCGGCTCATCGCGATAGATCTCCGAATAACACTCGTCGGCGACAATGACGAAATCGAAGCGGTCGGCCAATTCGATCAGTTGCCGGTAGTCGTCGCGCGTTGCCACCCAACCGGTAGGGTTCGACGGCGAACAGAGATAGACGAAGGCGGTCTCGGCCCAAACCGAATCGGGCACGGCAGCGAAATCGGGGGCAAAACCGGTGGTCGCCTCGCAGGGGAGCAGCCACGGCTCGGCACCGGCGGTGATCGCCGCCCCGAGATAGATCTGATACATCGGATTGGGCATCGCCACCCACGGCTTTGCCGCCGCCTCCGGATTGACCAGCGCATGCGCAATGCCGAACAGAGCTTCGCGCGTGCCGTTGGCGGTGAGCACATGCCTCTGCGGATCGATCTGGACGAGGCCGTAGCGGCGGCGCAACCAGTCGGCGATGGCAACGCAGAGCAGATCGCCGCCGCGCGTGGCCGGATATTTGGAGAAGCCGGCAAGATTCCGGTTCAACACCTCGGCGGTGAAGGGTGGCAGCGGCAGACGCGGCTCGCCGGCGCCGGCATCGATATGCAGCAACTGCGGATTGGGACGATGGCCGGCAAAGAGACTCTTCAATCGCTCGAAGGGATAGGCCCCGAGGCGATCGAGGCGCGGTTGCGCCCCCTTGGCGGCATCGGTCACTTGATCATCACCCGCTCGTCAACCTTGGCGCGAATCGGATCGCTCCATGCACCGAGGCGGCCGTCGCTATCAATAGCGCGCACGCGAAAGGCGTACTCGATGTCGCTCTTCTTCAGCGAAATCAGCTGCTCCAGCGTCACGTTGCGGTTGGCGGCCAGCGGTGGCAGCTCGTAGTAGCGGCGCCAGGCTCCGGGGCAACCACAGGCAGGATCGATCTCGGCGCGATCCACCTGATAGCCGACGACTCCGTTGCCGCCCGTCAACTTCAGCCCGAGCTTGAGCACCGTACCCTCCACCGAATGGGTGAATTCGCCCATCGCCAGCGGCGCATCGGCGGCAGTGGCCAGCGGCTGCGGCAGCTCCTTGCGACCGCAGCCGACCAAGAGCAGCAAAGCAACGAGAATCAGTCCGAATTTACGCATCACCCCTCCAGTTTTCCGCGCCAGTCGAGGCAACGGGCACGCACCTGCGATGGCGCCGTGCCGCCGAAATGGTCGCGGGCGGCAACACAATTTTCCACCGACAGACGACGCACCATCTTCACATCCAGCCGGTCGTGAATGGCGGCGCAATCCTCCGCCTCCAGCTGATCGAGCGTCATTCCCTTGCGGATGCAGTAGTTGACCGATTTTCCGACAATCTCGTGCGCATCGCGAAAGCTGATGCCGGCGCGCACCAAGGCGTCGGCCAGGTCGGTCGCCACGGCAAAGCCGGAGGAGGCCGTTGCATGCATGCGGGCGCGATTCACCGTCATCCCCGGCAGCATGTCGCCGAAGACGCGCAGGCACCCTTCGAGGTTATCGAGCGCATCGAAGATCGCCTCCTTGTCCTCCTGCATATCCTTGTTGTAGGCCAGCGGCAGCCCCTTCAGCGTCACCAGGATGGCGACCAGCGCGCCGACGATGCGGCCACTCTTGCCGCGCACCAGCTCCGGCATGTCGGGATTCTTCTTCTGCGGCATGATCGAGGAGCCGGTGCAAAAGGCGTCGGGCAGGTCGATAAAGTCGAA
>Ga0233416_10000069_pt1 | contig 27914 bp, 26 predicted proteins | sample Sediment_Towuti__2_FD_188638 | JGI IMG/M metagenome (GOLD analysis project Ga0233416, IMG submission 188638) | Sediment microbial communities from Lake Towuti, South Sulawesi, Indonesia - Sediment_Towuti_2014_0_MG | ecosystem: Environmental > Aquatic > Freshwater > Lake > Sediment | place... | reverse complement strand
ATGCTGTTTCCAGGCTACTGCGATCATGGATCGGGTCATCGGGTATCCCACTGACTTGGCGCAGACCCTTCGTGATCGGCGTACCCTAGCGCACGGCGAAGCAGTCCCGCAAGCGTACAAACACCGGCTCCGACCATCGAGTGCTCCAGGAGCGTCTCGTGTACGATCTGTTAAGGATAGAGACCGCGCTGCAGGTGCGCCTGGGCCACCTGGTCGATCCCGCTCATGAGCGCCGCCATGCGCATCGACGTCTGTCGTTCGATCGAAAAGTGTAACGTGCGCTGGAAGGCAGACGTGATAATCTCCTGCAGTCGTCGCTGGATATCCGCCTCACTCCAGAAGAAACGCTGAAGATCCTGGACCCACTCAAAGTAGGACACGATCACGCCTCCCGAATTGGCAAGAATGTCGGGAATGACGAAGACCCCTTTGTCTCCGAGGATGCGATCGGCGTCGAGGGTTGTGGGACCGTTCGCTCCCTCGGTCAGGATGCGACAGCGGAGGCGGCTGGCATTCTCTCCGGTGATCTGCTCCGAGAGCGCGGCCGGCACCAGCACCGTACAGTCTAGCTGCAGCAATTCTTCGTTGGTAATCACGTCACCCAGCCTCGAATCACGGAGGGGTTGCCCTTGAGCACGGTGACGCCGGAAGAGTTCGTGAGTGTCCAATCCTTTTTCGTTGTAGACACCTCCGTTCACGTCGCTGACGGCGATGACGCGCGCGCCCTGTTGCTGCATGATGAGCGCGGTGTGTGAACCGACATTCCCAAATCCTTGAATCGCCACGGTCGCATTGTCCATGGATAACCCGAGATGTCGGAGCGCTTCCAGCGTGACATAGACGACCCCGCGGCCGGTCGCTTCCTCACGGCCGAGGCTCCCGCCGAGCGACAGCGGTTTGCCGGTTACCACGCCTGGAACGGCATACCCGACTTGCTGGCTGTACGTATCCATGATCCACGACATGACCTGTGCGTCGGTTCCGACGTCGGGGGCCGGGACATCCTTGTCGGGGCCGATCAGAGGAAAGATCTCGGCGGCGTAGCGCCTGGTCAGTCGTTGCAATTCGGCACGGGACAGCTTCTTGGGCGAAACCTGTATGCCGCCTTTTGCGCCACCGTACGGCAAGCCGGTCAAGGCACATTTCCATGTCATCCACATCGCCAGCGCCGCGACCTCGCCGAGATTCACATCCGGGTGGTATCGGATGCCTCCTTTAGAGGGACCGCGAGAGGAGTCGTGCTGCACCCGATACCCGGTAAACACTTCAACCCGACCGTCGTCCATGCGCACAGGAAGGCTGACGACCAAGGAGCGTTGTGGCAGCTTCAATCGCTCGCGGAGATTCGGGTCGAGACGCATGAACTCGGCGGCCTGGTCGAATTGCGCGACGGCTAAGCGAAAGGTGTGCGTATCAAGTTCCTGCATAGCTCCTCGGCAACCTACATGATGGCCGTACGCATATCAACCAGTTCAGCGGCGGAAAGGGTCTGGCTGAGCCAAGTGTTGTCCACGGTGAAGGTCGGCCACTCGACGGCAAAGACCGTGGCGAATACCTGAGCGAGATGACGCTTGACGGCGTCGAGCGGGAGCGTGCTCCCGAGCAGGGAGGCCATGGAACTCATGCGGCAGTCGGCAAACCCGCAGGGATGAATGTGTTGAAAAGGCGCCAGGTCCATGTCGACGTTCAGCGCCAACCCGTGCAACGTGATACCGCGCTCGATGCGTACGCCGACGGAGGCAATTTTGGCCGGTCCAGGCGCCATGACCCAAACGCCTGGTCTCTTGTCGATGCGGTAGCCATCGATGTCCCAGAGGTTGAGCACGCGAATGGCGAGTTCCTCGAGCAGCCGGACCAGTTCCCTCGGTCCTGTCGCATAGCGCGAGAGTCGCAGGATGGGGTAGACCAGGACCTGGCCAGGGCCATGGTACGTGACCGAGCCGCCGCGATTCACACGATACAGCTCCGCACCGTTCGCGCGCAACGCCTCTTCATCGCCTCCCCAGTGCGACCGTTGCGTGCTTCGTCCGAGCGTATAGACCGGCCGATGCTCCAGGATCAGCACCGTGTCCTGTCCAAGATCTATCAGACGTTCCTCGTGGAGGCGGGACTTGAGGCTCCAGGCGGACTTATAGGAAACGGGTTTTGGAAAGATCAACACTCTCCCCTCCGAAGCCCCAGGAGGATCGAGAGCGGCCGGTTGAGCGAGGCGGACCAGCATACTCGATCTGGTCACCGGCATGCCTCAGGAGCCGAGGACATGGCGGGCTCGCGGCGGCCCGGGAGGGCTTCGTGCGCCGATACGGATGGGACGGTCGAAAAGACGAGTGGCTTCCGCATGCGACACACATTGTCGCACAAACGACTGTTTGGGGGAAGCCGTTCCCGAGGCCTCAAAGAGCGCCCCGCCCTCGGGAACGGAGAGAAGAGGTGTGGAAGGTCCTGCCTACTTGATGGCCGCGAAGAGTTCCCGGATCTCGGGAGTCTTGAGCTTCTTGAGCGCCTTCGCCTCAATCTGACGGATGCGTTCGCGCGTCACGGAAAGGTTTTGGCCGACTTGCTCCAAGGTGCAAGCTTCATCGTAGCCAATCCCGAAGCGCAGACGGATCACTGTCTGCTCCCGCGGCGTGAGGGTGCTCAGGATGCGGTCCAGCTGCTGCGTCAGTTCAGTTCGATGAACGTGGGCATCCGGCGACACAGCGCGCTGATCGGGAATCATCTCTCCAAACTGAGTGTCGCCATCGCCGATCGGAGATTCGAGCGCCACCGGCTCTTGGAATGCCTGCACGGTTTCATGGAGGCGTTCGGGCCTCATGTGGAGCACGTGCGCGATCTCCTCCAGACGGGCCGGCCGACCGAACTGTTGTCCGAGGCGGCGCGTCACGCGCAGAATCCGATGGGACGCTTCGGTCTGGTGAACGGGAACCCGGATCGTTCGGGACTGGTCCGCGAGGGCGCGCGTGATGCCCTGTCTGATCCACCACGTGGCATACGTGCTGAATTTAAAGCCCTTCCGATATTGGTACCGTTCGGCAGCCTTCATCAAACCGATGTTGCCTTCCTGCACGAGGTCCAACAAGGTTAAGCCTCGCCCCGTATAATGCTTGGCCACGTCAACTACCAGACGCAGGTTGCACCGTACGAATTCATCTTTGCCCTGTTCCAGCACGATCCGCGCGGATCGAATTTCACTGAGCAGAGACTTCAGCCGCTTCGCGATGGCGGCGGCGGGTTTCATGTCACGACCCGACGGCTTCAGCGTCGCGAGCAACGTTTGCTCTGCGTTATCGAGCGCGGCGGCCGACAGCCCGCTCAACCGGCTGATCAGCTTGAGCGTCTTGATGGATTCCAACAGCGTGGAGCTGCGTTTGGAACGGCCAAGCGTCTTGACCGCCTGGCGCAAGGCGACGCGAATCCGTCGGGTGCCTTGATCGACTCGCTTCGCGAGCGAGATCTCTCCTTCGCGTGTCAACAGCTCGCGCTCGCCGAATGACCGGAAGTACAACGATTCCAACAGAAAGGGGCTCGCGCCCTGACTTGTGCGCATGGCCGGCTCGGCGTGCTCATCCTGAACGGATTCCCGAGACCCATCGCGCCCGATGACTTCCAGCATGCCGCTCGCCTGCGGATCATCGGCATCCATCTCCGTCATGACCGCTTTATGATGGTCGACTTCGCCAGTCGACCGCAGTTCATCACCCTTCATGGCCTCACCTTTCCTTGTTACTCGACACCCTCGCACTACCGTTAGAGCCGTTCAGAGCCGGGAGGATTCATCGATTCGCTCCCTCGTACGCTTGTCTACGGAGCAAAATGGATGCTGGATTGGAGATGAGAACGCGCTGGCGCGATCTCCAGGAAATTGCAGGACTATTAGAGTGGTTTAATGAGGAAGCTGAGCGGGCACTATGGCAGTTGTGCGGCAACTATGTGAAATCAGCCTCGGTTCCGAGCGTAATTGCCACACTATTTGTTTAGCAATCCCTTGATGAACGGTGCGAGGGTGTCGATCGGTATGGGGAACACGGTGGTCGAGTTTTTCTCCGCTGCGATTTCCACCAGCGTTTGAAGGTACCGCAACTGAAGTGCGGCAGGGTTGCGGCTGACGACGTCGGCCGCATCGGCCAGACGTTGCGAAGCTTCGAATTCACCTTCGGCATGGATGACCTTGGCGCGCCGTTCACGTTCGGCTTCCGCCTGGCGCGCGATGGCCCGCTGCATTTCCTGCGGCAGGTCCACATTTTTCACCTCGACGGCGGAGACCTTGACGCCCCAAGGCTCCGTCTGTTGGTCGATGATTCGTTGAAGATCCGCGTTGATCTGCTCGCGTTTGGACAGCAGGTCGTCGAGCTGGCTTTGCCCGAGCACGCTCCGCAAGGTAGTCTGGGCCATCATCGAGGTGGCGTAGAGGTAGTCCTCAACCTGCACGATCGCGCGCTGCGGATCTACCACACGAAAATACACCACGGCGTTGACTTTGACCGTCACGTTGTCCTTGGTGATGACATCCTGTGGAGGGACATCCATCGTAACCGTGCGCATGCTCACGCGGATCATGCGGTCGATCAGCGGAAGAATGATGATGACGCCCGGCCCATTCCCGCCGACGATCCCGCGAGCCAACCGCCCCCATCGAAAGATCACAGCTCGTTCGTATTCAGGCAGGACCTTGAACCCGAGGAACACGATGATGAGAAGGAGCACGAGCAGACTGATTGGACTGATCAACATAGCTAGGCCTCTTTCTTTTGAAGAACCGGCGTAACGTAGAGCGTGAGTCCCTCGACGCGAAGCACCCTTGCAGACGTCCCTGGTTCGACCGGGCTGTCGCTGACCGCATCCCAGAGCTCTCCGTGAATCGCAAGCTGGCCGTTGGGGCGGAGGGCGGTCTTGGCGATGCCGATGGCGCCGATCATGCCTTCGCCCCCGGTGAGCGGAGAGCGACGCATGGCGCGGATCCCCATCCCGACGATGACGAGCGACACGAGCGCCGTCGCGCCGATGACCGGGACGATGACGGCCCACGAAATTTGAAAAAATTCCGCGTCCGACTTGATGAGCATCAGCGAGCCGAACGTCATGGAAACCACGCCGCCGATGGCCAAGAGGCCGTAACTGGTGACCGTCGCTTCGAGGATGAAGAAGACGATTCCGAGGAGAAGCAGCAACACGCCCGCGTAACTGATCGGCAGCGACTGTAGCGAATAGAACGCCAGGATCAAACTGATGGCCCCGACGATGCCGGGGAGAATCGCACCTGGGTTATAGAGTTCGGCAAGAATACCGATGGTGCCGATGGTCATCAGCAGATAGGCGATGTTGGGGTCGCTCAACGCTTTCAGCAGCTCGAGGCGGAGCCCCATCGGAAACGCGCGAAGCGTGGTCGCCTGGGTGTGGAGCGTCACCGTTCCCTTGGGAAGCGCGACAGTTCTTCCGTTCAGCGCCTTGAGGAGTGCGGGGAGGTCTTCTGCAACGAAGTCGATGATCTTGAGTTTCAACGCCTCCTGTTCCGTCACAGACAGACTCTTTCGGACGGCGTCCTCGGCCCAGGCCACATTTCGGCCACGCTGCTCGGCAAGGCTCTTAATGTAGGCGACCGAGTCGTTCTCTACCTTTTCCTTCATCGTCTGATCCATCTCGCCGCCGCCCATCGCGACCGGGTGCGCGGCGCCGATATTGGTCCCCGGCGCCATGGCGGCGACATGCCCTGCCAGGGTGATGAAGACGCCGGCAGAGGCCGCACGGGCCCCGGACGGTGCCACAAAGACGATAACAGGAAGGGGCGAGCTGGTAATGTCCTTCACGATGAGCCGCATCGAGGTATCCAGACCTCCGGGCGTGTCGAGTTTCAAAATCAAGGCCTGGGCGCTGGAGGAGCGGGCGGAGGCTAGGGCATCATTGACATACTCCGCCGCGACCGGATTGATCACACCTTCGTAAGTCGCGACGACCATCTCCTCGGCATTCGCAGGATAGGCGGGGAGCATCAGCCAGGAAGCGATGAGCAGACCTGGCATCGCCAGGGCAACCTGGTGTGGCGGCAGGGTCGTAGTCCGGAGAAGGCAACGACGCACCGTGGGCTCCGTACAGGGATCGTGCGTGAGGGTGTGAAAATTGATTCGATCTTACGACCCACTTCCTACCCTGTCAAGAAATGGCGGTTGGTTGCAAACGGTGGAATGATCCCCCTAGAATGCCCGCCATGTTGCGGCTGTCGAGCGGTGAGCGGATTCACCTGGTCGATACGAAGGGGCGACAGTATGCCCTGACGCTGAAGGCTGGCGAAACATACCAATTCAGCGGTCAGACCATCGCTCACGACGAGATAATCGGGCGGCCGGACGGAACCATCGTGGTACTGTCGGGCGGGAAGAAGCTGTTGGCCCTGCGGCCCACTTTCGGAGACTATGTGCTCAAGATGCCAAGAGGGGCGCAGGTGCTCTATCCCAAGGATCTTGCGCTCATCACCATGTGGGCGGATGTGTATCCGGGAGCGCGGGTCTTCGAAGCTGGAACCGGCTCTGGGGCGTTGACGATGGCGCTCCTACGTGCAGTGGGCTCGCGTGGTTTGGTCGTGACCTATGAGGTGCGGGAGGACTTCGCTCGAACAGCTCGGATGAATATCGATCGGTATCTCGGTCCCGTGCCCAACTTGGTGACGTTACGCCGGAATGCCTATGAAGGAATCGAGCTGTTGGATGACGGAGTGCCGTTCGACCGCGTCGTCCTCGACCTCCCTGAACCGTGGCAGGTGATTCCCCATGCGGCGAAGGTCCTCCGCACCGGCGGGCTCTACCTGAGCTTCGTCCCGACCGTGCCCCAGGTCATGCAAACGGTGGACGCGCTCCAACAGGCGGCCGTGTTTGCGATGGTGGAGACCTTTGAAACGCTGCTGCGCACGTGGTCGGTCCGGGGCCGAAGCGTGCGGCCGGATCACCGGATGGTCGCCCATTCCGGCTTCATCACCGTGGCGCGGAAGGTGGAGCCTGGGGTCCTGGACGTCAGGACCGGCGAGCCCCCCGGGGATTCGGGGCTTCCCGAGGCCGGAAATCGTGATGGAGGCGAGACGCAAGTTCGATGAATCGGTTGGCCGGCAAGGTGGCGCTCGTAACCGGCGGGAGCGCGGGGATTGGCGAGGCCATTGCCAAGACGTTCGCCCGCGAGGGGGCGCGGGTGGTGATTACGGGCCGTCGCCGGGACGAGCTGGATCGAGTCGTAGCCGAAATCGGCCGGCAGAACGGTGAGTCGATCGCGGTCGCGGGTTCCGTGACGGATGACCGGCACGCGCAGGCGGCGGTGATGGAGGCCGTCCGACAATTCGGCGCGCTCGACGTGCTGGTCAACAATGCGGGCGTCGGGGAATTCGGCCGCCGGCTGCATGAGTTGGACGATGAGACGTGGGCCCGCGTCCTCGACGTGAATGTGACCGGCGTGTTTCGCATGACCCGAGCGGCTGTGGGCGAGATGTTGAAGCGGGGCCGCGGATCAATCGTGAACATTTCGTCGATCGCGAGCCTGGTCGGTATTCCCATGTTACCCGCCTATGCAGCATCCAAGGGCGCGCTCGATGCATTGACCCGCGCGATCGCCATCGACTACGCGAAGGACGGCATCCGGTGCAACGTGGTGAACCCGGGCCTGATCGCGACGCCGATGGCCGCGCCGCTCATGGCCAATCAGGAACAACTGGAACCGATCCTGTCGCAGTATCCGATTCGTCGGCCTGGGAAACCGGAAGAAGTGGCCGACATGGTGTTGTACCTTGCCTCGGATGAGGCCGCATGGGTCACCGGAGGAACGTTCACGATCGACGGAGGAATGACGGTGTGGTGAAGGCCCAGGGCCACCCCGCCTTCGACTCCCCCTCATGCCGGTTCGTTCTGTCTCCCTGATGGACATCAACGCGCACACACAGTTTTGCGGAGTCATCGGAAATCCCGTCGAGCATTCACTCTCGCCGGCCATCCACAATGCCGCCTTCCAGGCACTCGGCATCAATTGCGTCTATCTCGCATGGAAGGTCGAGGCGATCGGGGAGGCGCTCCGAGGTCTCCGGGCGCTCGGAAACTTTCGCGGCGCCAGCGTCACGATTCCGCACAAGGTCGCGGCCATGTCGTTCCTGGACCACGTGGAAGACACGGCGGCGCGAATCGGGGCGATCAACACCATCGTGGCCGAACAAGGCCGGCTGGGCGGATACAACACAGACGCTACCGGCGCGCTGCGTGCCCTCCGGGAGGGTGGCGTGGAACTGCTGGGGCAACACATTGTCATCCTCGGGTCAGGCGGAGCGGCGCGAGCCATTGCCTTTGCGTTGTCTGCGGGGTCCGGTGCGCGCCATCTGACCCTGCTGGGCATCGACGACCGGGAGCGAGCCGCCCTGGCGGCGGACCTCCGATCCAAGACCGCACTGGCCGTTGAGGATTTTCAACTGGACGAGGCGACCCTCGCCCGGACGCTTCCCGAAGCGCAGGCCTTGATTCATTGTACTCCCATCGGCATGTCCCCCGACGTGGAGGCCAGCTGTGTGCCCGCGCCGTTGCTCCATGCTCATCTTGCCGTCATGGACATCGTCTATAACCCCCGCGAAACCCGTTTGCTCCAAGAGGCGAAGCGAGCCGGGTGCCGGACGATTGCAGGCCTAGAAATGTTCCTCCATCAGGCCGTCGCGCAGTTCGAGCTCTGGACGAAGCAGTCCGCTCCGGTTGGCGTCATGCGCGGGGTGTTGGAGTCCCGCTTCCGATGAATGTCGTGCTGATCGGCTATCGCGGCACCGGCAAGAGCACAGTCGGAAAAATTGTGGCCGCGCGCCTGGGGCGCCCTGTGGTATCAACCGACGCGGAGATCGTTCGGATCACCGGGCAGGGCATTCCGGAAATCGTCGCCGAACGTGGGTGGGACTACTTTCGTGACCTGGAGTCCCAGGTCTGTCAGGAGCTCGCACAGCGGGACGAATTGGTCATTGATACTGGCGGCGGCGCCGTCCTTCGGCCGCAAAACAGTGAGGCCTTGAAGAAATCCGGGGTGCTCTTTTGGCTGACGGCCTCGGTCGACACCATCGCCAAACGCATCGGTCCCGATACCCAACGCCCTTCCCTTACGGGGACGAAGTCGTTCGTCGACGAGATCCAGGACGTGCTTCGCGAACGCACGCCGAGGTATCAAGCCGTCGCCGACCACATCATCGCCACCGACGGGCGGTCGGTGATGCAGATCGCGGATGAGATTCTGGCCCGGCTCTAGCCGCTTTGCGAAGCGATCCGTTCTTGACAACCATTCTCGCAACATGATTCATGTACCGGGCATGCGCCCGTAGCTCAGTTGGATAGAGCGCCGGGCTTCGAACCCGTAGGTCGCAGGTTCAAGTCCTGCCGGGCGCACCAAATATTACAAGGGGTTAGCTGCTGACGGCTGGCCCCTTCTCGCTCCTCATCCACGCGCTGGCCCACAAGGCTTCCAGACATGACATACGATGAGAGGGCGACGTATGAGGGAAATGATTCCTGGATATCGAGCTCGAAGGAGGTGGTGCGCCCGACTGGATTCGAACCAGTGACCCTCAGCTTAGAATTTTTGCTACTTGACTCCTACACAGCCCCCTCTCCTCCCCCGTTGACTTATTCTTTGTAAAGCACATATATTCTGCTCCTGCTGAAAGGAGGGAAATATTGCGCGCGGAGTTCACCCGAGAGGGGGATCAGTCCTCGCTTAACCTAAAGGAGGATCCAGATCAGTAATCAGGGGATTACTCAAGAATCACGCGCGGGAGAATCCGCGCACATGTCTAACCAGAAGGAGAACCCAATGAGCAGGAAGATCCTAGTGACAGTCGGATTCTTGCCGATGCTGGCTGCAACCCTAGCCTTGAGCGCTTTCGACAGCTTCGCTGCCGACGCGAAGGAGAAAAAGGAGACGCCGGCGTCCGAGAGCAAGCAGAAAGCCTCAGCTACGAAGAGAAAGGATGTCATAGAAACTCCCTCCAAGAAAGCGCAGCCCGACAGCTCCAAAGGTGACGTGTATCCATCCACCGGGGGAGAGAGAAAGGATGTCCAGGGGTCTATCAAATAACCAGCACCAGATTCGAAGGGTCTGTGTATTCAGACCCCTAAGTCGATGAGCCACTGATGCGGTGAGGGCATATCCTGGATGAGGAGAGCAGGCTCCTCCTCATCAGAGGTTCGCGAGTGAGGCAAGACAAAGATCACAAGTCCGAAGGAGAACTTTGGGTTTGAAGTCGGGCCCGATGCGTGACGGACGGTGAGTCCGCCACGCGTTGTGGGGCCGCTCCCCGTTTTAACTCTGCAACCATTCAGCACTGATCGGCAGATCATCCGGTCTAACAGCTCAAACACAGGTTCGCTCCATGTCAAAACGCGGTCGGTGTGACCTCATCGGTGTTGGCCGTGGCTCAATCAGAAAGGTTCGCTTACAGGCTTAGCTATATACCTACTCTTGCTATGGCCATTTTTGTGCCAGAACAAATTGTGAAGGACGAGAAGCGGTAAAGACAGTAGAAGCAAAAGAACGCTCGAACCTGCCAAAATCACGAAGATAAACGGGGAAAACGTTGCAACAGCGAGCAGCTGCGAACAACCTGTCTTTTTACCTTCAGCAGGAAGCTGCTGTTCTTTCCTTCGTTAATGATGACCAGGAATTCAGTGATTCTTTGAGGTATCCGTCTTCGACCTTGGGCGAGGCCTCTAGGTCAATGTAATCCCAATCAATTCACGAAATTTTCCAAGATTTAGTTCTACAGTTATTCTACCTTTTGGCACTCGTCTTCAGTGTGAATTTAAAAAGCTATTGAAAACTGGTGCGCCCGACTGGATTCGAACCAGTGACCCTCAGCTTAGAAGGCTGATGCTCTATCCAACTGAGCTACGGGCGCGCATTGGAAAAAAGCACTTGTCGTTCTTCAGTACTAAGTCCGAAGGTAGCAGGGCCATTAGACATGTTACCAGGGTTGACTATGTACCGGAACATGTGTCGGGTGTCCAGTTGTCCCTCCTACCGGAATCTTTGGGTGAGCGGCTGGTTTCCGCCGGACGGGTGGAATAGAAGCAAGGTCCGCTATCCGCGGTAGGCTGTGGTCTGAGAAAACTCCACAAAGCGAGCCACTGGGTTTAAAAGAAAGGAGCTTGTCTAGAACAGCCTAAAATGGTCCGGCTGTTCTAGACAAGCTCCCAATATTAAAGGCGAGAGCTATCGCCTGCGCGAGAAGCGCAAAGCCGGGCTCTTGAAGTCCCCCGCGGTGTCCGCGGAGCGTTCGGAGCAAATTTCGACCGCCTAGCTGGCCCTAGGAGCGGCGATCACGGGGCGACATGACCAGTGGCCTCGGACAACCATGAACGATCACACAACCAGGAGAGGGGTCAGTTTCGGATCAGCACAAAGGGGTCAAATTCGGCTGATGATTGACACAGGGTCGCACGGCGTTTGGCTGTCCATCGTTCGATGGAGTCTTGGGAAGGATCTTGACTCATATCCACCTCCGTGGCCCGCTATTGGACCATGTCTTAGAGGTGGCCTCACCTCAGAGGGGAGCAGCATACTCGATCCAAAGACAAGCATGAGACTCCTCCGACACAGGCGGGACACGGAGAGCGAGTGGAAATGATGCTGAACGAGGATAACTTAGAGAGGTCCATCGGGTTAGTAATCCGGCGGCAACTGCGGTCAGTTTGCCATAGTCCTTGGCAGCCTAGGGGTTTATGTCTATCCCAAGTTGGGAACGGTTGCGCCAGGAGACTGCCTAGCTATCATCGCGCCAACACTTGAGCCAACAGTTGAATTGAAAGCGTCATGGCTAAGATCACATGGCTCTTCCTCAATAACTTCGCCTCTTCGCTGTCGGCTATCGGCACAATCTCCGATGCCATCACATAGCTCTTCGAGTTGCTTATTAACATCCTTCTCCTCGGCATATTTCTCCTCGTTTGGTACCTTTTCCGCACCATAGGCACACACAAAACCAGTGATATATCAATACCTCGCCGTTCAGCATGGGGAGGCTATGCAGCGAGTGATCGCCAGGAACAAAGAAGGAACCGCGATGTTATTTTTATCCTCATTGTCTCCGCAATGGTGCTGCTATATTTTTTGTACGGAAAGTGAAATGCGAAATTGTCCGTGTTCTGTCCGTGAACTGAATCCCAAAATCCCCAAAACGAGCAAAACGGGATTTGTGTTAGCTCAACGGCTTTGGTAAAAGGCTGATTGATGCGGATTTTGGAGTTTGTTGGACTGACTTGGGGCGAGTGGAATCGCTCAATCCCCTTCGAACCCGTAGGTCGCAGGTTCAAGTCCTGCCGGGCGCACCAGAATGCTACGGCCGGCGCGGTCCGTCCACTTGCCGACCCTGCCAATTGCGGCAGGTTGGTGCTCGCCTCTCCCCCCATCAGTTGAGCACCCCCCTGCCCTTCCGCGGGTCGCCGGAAAATGATGTCCGTAGTACTCCGCCATCGTGGTGGATTGCAACCGGCCCCAGCCCTGGACCACCCCCGTCTTCGTAGATGCGTCGTGCCATATTTCGTAGATCGTGAGTGCCTGCCGGCCCCTTCTCGCATCTTCCGGCGACGATTCCACGCATCCGGTCGCTTCCGACAGAATTAGTCAGTCCTCCCCCTCCTACGGGGAATATCCTCAGGGATCCTCGTCGATTAGAGTTGAGGCAAGAGGAAAGTAATGATTACCGCAAGGCGAGGGAGAAGGAGGCATTTGTGCCTGGGCGCACTGGCGTGTACCGTTGTGCTTTCGGGTTGTATCGGAACCCGCGTAGAATACTTCATGGAAGATACCTATCCAACCAGAGACCAGGCGGCACCTGTCGAATGGCTTGTGACCGCTCCGGCGGTCCCGTACCTTGAGCTGGCCCGTATTACAGTGAGGAGCACGAATGCAGGTGAAGAGACTCTGCGCCAGTCACTCTTGGACCGCGCACGCCGACTCGGGGCCGATGCGGTCATCCCCGAGACACCGACTGTACTAGTCTCGGCCGCGCCGACTCCCTACTATGAGCCAGGCGTTCTTGGACCGAGCGGCGTTGCGTTCGGTCTGTATGGGTATGGGTGGTACTCGCCTTACAGCTCAAACCCCTATATTTTGGTTCAAGGAGCCGTGGACCAACCTCGAACGGAACGATACCTGTCCGCCATTGCGATCCGCTACCAGGACGAGGCCGACCCTGCGAGAGTGCCGTAACGCCACCCGCCGCACTCCGTCCTTCTTTCTGTATCAACTGCTGGTCTGGTCATGAAACGCCTCGGCCTAGCCCGGTGGAGCGTTTACCGCGGTACCGCCTCGCCGAAGTAGGTGTCGACCATGACACCGATGGATTTCAGGAAAGGGGTGGGGAGTGTCCCGCCAGCGCAGACGATCACGGCATCGTTCTTGAGGGTGATGGTGGTGCCATTCGAGTCAATCAGCACCGAATCTTGACCGATCAGTTGCACGTTTGCATTCAGCAACACGTTCACCTTTCCCTGAGCGGCAAGCTCTTTGAGCTGTCGCCGATTCTTTTCTTTTGGGCGGGTAAAGATGTCATCCCCTCGGCTGGAGAGAGTCACCGTGGTGCCTCGTTCGGCGGCAACGGCCAGCGCTGCTTCCGCCGCACTATCGCCACTGCCGACCACGAGGACGTGCTGACCCCGATATTGCTCCGCATCGGTGAGCCGGTAGACGACTTTGGGCTGCTCTTCCCCTGGGACACCGAGTTTTCGGGGCGTGCCGCGACGACCGATCGCGAGCAGCACGTTCTTGGTCTTATATTGGCTCTTGGAGGTCTGCACCACGAAGCCACGTCCGGATTTCATGATCGCGTCCATCCGTTCCGCAAACCGAATGGCGAGCTTGGTTTGGCGAATGATACGGTTCCAGAATTCGAGCAGCTCTTCCTTACTGATTTCATACTTATTGAACTTTCCTATAATAGGCAGCGTCATGGGTGCCGTCATCGCCAGCTTGCGACGGGGAAAATGGTACACGGATCCCCCGAGACCGTCTTCTTGCTCGATCGTCACGAACCGCAATCCGGCTTCCTTGGCTGCCAGCGAAGCGGCAATGCCAGCTGGCCCGGCTCCGACGATCACCACGTCCAGTTGGTCTCCGGTTCCCCGATTCTTTCGGATCGACTCTATGGCACGGGCGCCCTGATCGACACCCTTCCGAATGAGCCCCATTCCTCCGAGTTCGCCGGCAATGTAGATCCCCGGCACGTTCGTTTCGAAGGTGGGTTTGACCTGAGGAATATCGATCCCACGCTTTTCCGTGCCAAACACGAGCCTGATCGCTTCAACAGGACAGGCAGTTTCACAGGCTCCATGTCCGATACAACGATCGGGCTGCACCAGCAGAGCCTTCCCTTTCACAATTCCCAGCGCGTGTTCCGGACAGGCCTTCACACAGGCGCTGGACCCGATGCATTTATTCGGGTCGATCACGGGGTGCAACGTCAGGGGTTCGGGAATCCCGGACCGTACCGCTTCTGCCAAGTGCGCTCGGGACTGCACCTCTCGTGTCCTGCGGCGGCGGCCGTAGAGCACGACGACGATGACGAGGGGAATTAGATACAGCAACGTGATGGCAAGAGAGCCTGGCATCGAGCAGCCTCGTCTTAGGGAAGCGCTGAACCGGAGGCAACAGTTATGTCTTGACCACAATTTTTCACAGGCAGACTCTTGCGCCGCACTTTGCCCGCTGTCCGGTAGCGCCTTCCCGGGTTGCGTTCCTCAAGGAGACCGATGTGGTTGTCCGTTGCCTGCATGTTAGGAGAAGTCCCAACGGAGGCCAAAGAAAAAGAATTCGCGCAACATCGAGTCCTTCTGCCGCGGCCCGTCGGTCAGTGTGGTTTCTATTCCGCCGGAACCTTCGAGGGTCCAACTGTCGAGGAAGCGGTAGTCGATTCGCAGGGTTGGTGTTGCACGATACAGATTCACATTGTTGCTGTCCTTCTGGTGGTAGAGAATGAGAAATAAGTCCAGTTGCCACTGTTGCCAGTATCGTCCCAGTGAGTTGAGAGTGAGGGATTCCCCTCGATACGCCGAGCTGTCAATGTAGCTGGCATTGACCACGAACGTATTCTTTTCAAACGGGAAATCAGCCCCAATAGCCTGAACCGTATAGGTCCAGATATTGCCGGTTCCCGGCAGCCCCTGCAATGAACAGGGTGCGTCCGTAATCGCGTTCGGGCTCAAGAACACCGTGCTCCTACCTGGCACGATGATCAGACACTGTGATGCAGATGTGCCGGAGATTCGATTCAAGCGCACATCCCCCCCGAGTTGCCAGTCCTTGGTTACCGAATGGAGCACCCCAGCGAGGAACAGATCGCTTGTTGCCGTGACATTCTTTGCTTGGGTCTGTAACAGGCTCGCGTTCTCTTTCGTAATATTATCTAGGGAAGCTCCGGCGATCCCGAACAATGCGTTTGTCGTTTGCAGGTAAGGAGTTCTGCGATGGTCCGCCATGAAGTTGAAAGTCGTTTTCTCGCCGACCCATGTGCCGTTGATCATCACGATGTTCAGCTCGTTAAAGTAGATATCATAGTCCAGTAACGAGTAGAGATTGAGCCCATTGGACGCATACCGTACCTCTGCGCCGACTGCTCGGCGGTCAACCACCTCGTTCACCATTTGATTCAAGAAATACGTGTTTCCGCTCCAGGCCTGTCCGATGGGGCCGAGGTCGATATTGGCCCCATAAAAGTACCGATTTGAGCCGATACTGAAGTTTCGTGGATCGTCCGGCACATAATTACGAGTGAGACTGAATTGTCTCGGCTGCCCTCCCAGGAGGCTCACACTCAACACTTGAGGGATCGGAGTATAACGGGCCCATGCTCCGTCAAATCGAAAATCCAACACCCCTCCGGTGTTTCCCGGCTGGCGGCCGAACCGGATAAGATACGAATCCTGACCGGAGTGTTCGAAGTAGAGTGCGCGCAGACGGCTCACATTTCTTCTCGTATCATCAAGCGCCAACGTGTCATAGGATTGTGTTCCGCGAACAACAACTTTGTTATCGTACTCGTTCTTTCGGTAACGCCCAGTGACATCGAAGGCAGCTTGGAGCAGGGACTGGTCGTGGTTATCGAAAGTCGTCGTGGTGTTACTGACTTTGTCCGTCGTTCTGAGCTGTGAGTATCCACCGTAATAATACTGATACACGCTGCCGTAGACACTGGTTTCGTCGATTCTCTTAGGGGTTTTCCCCCCGGCTTTTCGTTGGGCCATCTCAGTGCCAGCCGTCTTCAACACAGCCAACCGTTGCTGCACTCTCACGGCTCCTTCGCCGTCCGGGTACGTCTTCAAGTAATGTTCGTATTCTGCGATCGCTTTGGAGGCTTCGCCGTTTCGCTCCCGCGCCACCCCAACCATCTCCTGAGCGTCCCGCGACTGTTTGTTGGGTGGGAGGTTGAGGAGGGCATTAAAGACTTGCACAGCTCTCTCGTTTTCTCCCGCGGTCAACGCTCCCTGCCCCAGTTGCATTAGTTCTTTCGCGTACTTCTCGACATCCATCCCGGGACGGAACATTGGGATGTCGAACGACTGCCGTGGTCCCGTGGTATCGACAGGCGGTGCTGAGGGAACTTGTACTGCTGAGGGAGCCGGGGGAGGCATCGCGGGGCGGTCCAATTTCACCGAAATGACGATCTTGTTCCGCTGATTGGCTCGTTGGCTGATCCGGAATCTCACCGGTCGTGCAAAACGAATGGCGAGACCGGTCGTGCCCTGTTCGGGAAATGTGACCGTGAATTTCGGCAGCAGCTCGCTGGGCGGTGACGGGGCCAATTCACGCGAGAACCTGCGTGAGCGATCGATGTCTGGAAGGTCCAGAAAGATTCGGATGAAATCACCTGCCTCCGAGGGAGTATGGCGCTGGTAGATGATGCGTGTATTAAAGGCAATATGGATCTCTGCCACATTGGGGGCTTCAACGATTTCGATGCGGTCAAGAACCTGCTGAGCAGCAACGGGAGCGGGGATACCAAGGCCACAGAGAGAAGCTATGCCGCCAAGCAGGAAGCTCCACACCACACTACGCAACCTGGATGCCCTGTTCACACTCACGCCTCTGGGATCCTGTCTTGTAAGAACGAAAGTTAAAAACTACCGGTAGGTCGATGTTGACCGCTGCGGCTTTTTGAGATCGTGGTGAAGGTCGAGTTGGTGTAGATGTGGCAACTGCCTGAGCAGTCCTTCAGCTCCAGCACGTTGTAATAGATCACCGGTGATTCGACTTTTTTATGCGGGCCTTGCTTGAAATCGCCGGCATGGCACCCGGCGCAATCCGGTTTATACCCGGCGAACTTCCAGGCAATGACCTCGCTATTGTTTGTATGGCAGGAGTTGCACAGCACACTGGCCCTGTGGGCCTTGTAGAAAGCACTCTTGTGCGTGTAGGCAGTAACCGGCGTCCATGCGAGTCCGGCTCGATGACATGCGTCGCACGGCTGGGTGGCCACAAAGTGTCCTGCCGATTTGCCGGTGGCAGTCGTGCCGTTGTGACAGGTGGCACAAGTGCCCGGTGTCACTCCAGTGTGGCTGAACGTCGCGGGGATCCAGGCCGTCGTCCGGTGACAGCTGTCGCAGGCTTGGGTTGTCGGGACGTGGGTGGCGCTCTTGCCCCGAGCGGTGGTGCCGTTATGACAGGTGGCACAAGTGCCCGGCATGACTCCAGTGTGGCTGAACGTGGCGGGGGTCCATCCTGTTGTACGGTGGCAAGTATCGCATGATGCCGTGGTTGGAAGGTGGTTCGCGGTTTTCCCACGAGCGGTACTTCCGTTATGACAAGTTGCACAAGTGCCTGGTGTCACCCCGGTGTGGCTGAACGTGGCGGGGATCCAGGCGGTGGTCCGATGACAGGTGTCGCAGGGTTGTGTCGTGGGAACGTGGTTGGCTGTTTTGCCGCGGGCGGTGGTGCCGTTGTGACAGGTGGCACAGCTCCCGGGAGCGACTCCGGTGTGATTCATCGTCGCCGGAATCCATGCGGTCGTCCGGTGACAAGCGTCGCAAGTCTGTGTTGTAGGGATGTGAGTTGCTGACTTGCCTCGCGCCTGGGTGCCGTTGTGACACGTCGCGCAAGTGCCTGGAGCGACCCCGGTATGGTTCATCGTAGCGGGTGTCCAGGCAGTGGTGCGATGACAGGTATCGCAAGCAGCAGTCGTTGCTATGTGTGTCGCGGGCTTGCCCCGTGCCGCCGTTCCGTTATGGCAGGTGGCACAAGTGCCTGGGGTGACTCCCGTGTGGCTGAACGTCGCGGGGATCCAGGCCGTCGTCCGGTGACAGCTGTCGCAGGCTTGGGTTGTCGGGACGTGGTTAGCAGCCTTGCCGCGAGCGGTGCTACCGTTGTGACAAGTTGCACAAGTGCCCGGCGTCACCCCGGTGTGACTGAACGTCGCGGGGATCCAGGCGGTGGTCCGATGACAAGTGTCGCAGGAGGCTGTGGTGGGAACGTGCGTCGCTGGCTTACCGGTTGCCCTTGTGCTGTTATGGCAGGTGGTGCAAGTCCCCGGCACCACGCCAGCGTGATTGTATCCCGTCGACGCGAGAAGCCAGTTTGCTGCGCCCGTTCGGTGGCAGCTATCACACGAGGCGGTCGTCGGGATGTGGGTAGCCGGCTTCCCGCGAGCCTGTACACCATTGTGACAGGTCATGCAGGTTCCCGGCATGACACCTGTATGTTTAAAGACCGCGCCCGTCCAGGTCACGGTGCGGTGGCAACTATCGCACGCCATGGTTGTGGGAATGTGCGTGGCCGGTTTGCCCTGGGCGATACTTTGGTTATGGCACCTGGAGCATGTTCCGGGCGCCACGCCGTTGTGGGTAAAGTAGGCAGGCTTCCAGTTTGTCGTTCTGTGGCAACTATTGCAATTGGCGGTCGTGGGTAAGTGGTTCGCAGGCTTGAACGTGGACACGACTCTCCCGCCTGGCGAGTGGCACTGGATGCATTGGGTGGGAGTCCCACGAAAAATGCCCTGAAGGTGGCACCGCTCGCACTGGACCTGTGCATGGCCTCCACTGAGGGGAAATCCGGTAGTGCTGTGATTCAGCTCGATATCAGTTCGGCTGCTACCTTGAGCGTCGGTTTCATTGGGTGAGATGAGCCCCAGGGTCAGGGCTAGCAGGGCGATGCCGAGGGCAAGGCTCACAGAGGCCCACGGAGAGACACACCGTTTGTTCCTCCTGTTAGAAGGATCCATTCGTTGCTCGATCGGTCGTCTGTCGCTGCCGCCAGAACTCAAGAACGCCATTCCTTCAGGCCATCCGCCCTCACTACGGTGGGAAATTCGTCCTATCCTGACGTACGCAAGCGATGTACCAACTTGTCCGCGGCGATCTAAAGCATTGAGTTGACGGAGAAGGAGCTAGTGCAGCCGCACTCGGACCGTAGGGCAGGTGGACGAATCGCGACCGGGAGCGTAGGCAAACGAGTGCAGTGTCAAGAATGGGAAATTTATCCTATTCCCAAAAATGTCCGGAACCGCTCAGGAATTTGACGCTGCGGAGCGGGCGCGGGAGTTGCCTCTTACTCTAGGATCTCTAGACCACTGGGCACACGGGTCTCAACAAGGTCTCCGCACTTGGGGCAAGGCAATGTGAACATGGCTGAATCCGTACCGCAACTCCGAGCATGCAATACTGAGCCCACTCAATCCGCAAGGAAACCGACCCACGTAGCGGAGAATGGTGGTGCACTGTCCCGCTCTCCCTCCTCGCTGAGGAACGTGATGGTTGTTACTGTTTCGAGCGCATTAATCTGGGTGGCCTATAAGGTTGCGACAGGACAGTATTACACCCCGCGCTCAAATTTCGGCTTTTACCTAGGAGTCGTGGGGTCGTTGATGATGCTTGCGCTTCTCACCTACCCGCTGCGCAAGCATGTGCGCGTCATGCATCGCTGGGGGGCGCTAAAACAATGGTTTCGTTGGCACATGATCCTGGGCATTGTCGGTCCTTTGCTGATTTTGTTTCACTCGACCTTTCATCTGCGTTCGCTGAACGGCACGATTGCGCTCGTGAGCATGCTGATCGTCGTGTTGAGCGGGGTAATCGGGCGGTTTGTGTATACGAAGATTCACCATGGTTTGTACGGAAACCGTGCCACATTGGAACGGGTACAGGAGGAATTCGCAGCCCAATCTAATAACTTGAAGTCGCGTTTCCACATGGCTCCTCGCGTGGAAGCGTGGTTGGAGTCCTTTACTCGTGAAGCGAAACAAGCGGAGCTGTCCACATTCACGATGTGGTGGCATCTTCTTGCTCTGGGCTGGAGGCGCCGTGTGTGCGCTTTTCGTTGTGCCCGGGAACTACGCGCGATCATGCGGGAGGAGCGGCACCCTGACTTTCGCGGGGGAGCCACAGAGGCCATCGATCTTGCCAGGCGGTTTCTTCGGCAAGCTGAGCGGGTTGTTGCTTTCACCACCTATGAACGTCTGTTCTCGCTCTGGCACCACCTCCACATTCCGCTGATCTATCTGCTGGCGGCGAGCACCTTATTCCACATCATCGCTGTCTACATGTATTGAGTCGGACCACGACCTGTGCAGCCTCTCATCCGTCACGCTCCAATCGCTGTCCTTGGGCTGTGGGCGCTCTTCTCAAGTAACGCCTGGGCAGGCAGCGTTGAAACCGCCCTTATGCCAGGCCAGGTGATCGAGCTGCACGCCAAGTGGGAGGATACCTGTACCAAGTGTCACAAGCGATTCGACAAGGCAGCGCAGACCGCCCTATGTCTCGATTGCCACAAAGATATCCGAAAGGATGTCGAGCTAAGGCAGGGCTCCCACGGGCGAGCTAAAGAGCAGCGGGAATGCAAGGACTGCCATACTGAGCACAAAGGGAGAAGCGAGAACATTGCACCGATCACGGGCCAGACCTTCAATCACGAACGGACCGACTTCCCGCTCAAAGGGGCCCATGCCGACGCCAAGAAAGTCGAATGCAAGTCCTGTCACAAAGCCTCAATCAAGTATCGTGACACACCTGCAGAATGTTACAGCTGCCACAAGAAAGACGACAAGCATAAAGGGAAGGTGGGAAGCACCTGTGTCAACTGTCACACCGATCGGAATTGGAAAGAGATGCGGTTCGACCACGACAAGACCCGCTACAAGCTCCGAAATAGACACGTAGAGGTGCCGTGCAAGGACTGCCATGTGGACGATCGCTATAAGGAAACCCCGATGGATTGTTACTCCTGCCATAAGAAGGACGATAAGCATGGAGGGCAGGAGGGCACGAACTGCGAGGAATGTCACGATGAGAGATCATGGAAGAAGACGCCGTTCGACCACAACAAGGCGAGGTTTCCATTGATGGGGAAACATGCCAGCGTGGAATGCGCAAAATGTCACCAGACGCCGGCCTTTAAGGACACTCCATCGGATTGTTATTCCTGTCACAAGAAGGATGACAAACACAAAGGAACATACGGAGACAAATGCGAAGCGTGTCACGGGCAGAGTGACTGGAAAACCATCTCCTTCGACCACGACTTGCATTCGAAGTATCCGCTGCGAGGACGGCACGTTACGACCAAATGCGAGTCCTGCCATCAGGGACGCTTATATAGGGACAAGACCCCCGTCGATTGTTTTGCCTGCCACAAGAAAGACGACAAGCATAAGGGCCGATTCACCGAGAAATGCGAGAGTTGTCACAGCGAGCGAGACTGGAAGGTCCTGCTCTTTGAGCACGATCGGGATACCTCGTATCTCCTCAAAGGCTACCACCGAAAGGTGAAATGCGACAGTTGCCATGGAGGCACGCTCTACAAAGATAAGACATCGACCGACTGCCATGCGTGCCATAAGAAGGACGATATTCATCGATCCAACTTCGGAGCCAGGTGCGAGAGGTGTCACGACGAGCACACTTGGAAGACGATCGCCTTCGATCACGATCGAGACACCAAATACCGACTCCTCGGTAAGCACCGTACAACAACCTGTGAGGGTTGCCACACAGGACGTCTGTATCAGGACAAGACGCCCACCGCCTGCTACGCTTGCCACAAGAACGATGACGTACATCGGCGCAGGTTGGGTACGGAGTGCCAGGACTGCCACAGCATCAGGGATTGGAAGCTCTGGGACTTTGAACACGATACCAGGACGAAATTCAAGCTGGATGGGGGTCACAAGGGACTCGATTGTTACGCCTGCCATATCAAGCAAATGGATAAGAAGGTGACAGCGTCGCCATCCTGTATCAATTGTCACAAGAAGGACGATAAGCACGATGGAAGTTTTGGTGCGCAGTGTGACCGCTGTCACGAAACCACGCTCTGGAAAACCATCAAGTCGGGTACTGGAATGTTCCGCAATCGGTAGCCTCATGTATAAGGCGCGTGAGGTCACTTAAGGAAAGATGCGGTGAAGTATCAAGAGGATAGTTCTTCCACCCTCAAGCTCCTGGCTCTTGTGCTGGCCCTCTTTATCAGTTACCAGATATGGGGCAAGCCAACCTATCTCATTTCTGTTCCGCCAGAGCCGGAACGCTTGGGGACAGCCGCTATTCCATCCGTTGCAGAGCCCACATTCCTCGACACTCAAAAGAGCGCGCCATGGGATGTGCCACCATCACGACTGCTTGACCTAAGCGCACCTCCAAAGCCGATATTGGGCGCAATTCGTGATGAGCTTGATCGAGGAAATTACAGCGAGGTGGAGCGGTGTTTGAGAGACCTGTTCCCGAAACGACTCATGAAAGTTCCGGCACAACAGTACATCGCCGCGCTCTGGAACAATCTTGGGGTTCAACAGGAAAAGTTCGGAGGGACCGTGCTTTCCGTCAAGGCCTTCAAAGAGGCTGTGACCTGGGATCCCACGAATCCCATCGCGCACCTCAACCTAACGCAGGCATACTGGGAACTCCGTGATCCGGCAATGACAACGCAGTTTCTAGAAATAGTTATCAGGCTTGCTCCAGACGACTCCTTCCCGCATTTGGCACTTGCGGATCTCCTCCTGAGCAACGGGAAGGTTGCTCAGGCAGCGACACACCTCAAGCATGCGCGTCCACGCGCAGAGCGCGATCCGAACCATCAGTCCTACTTCCGGAGGCTGATGGCCAAAGCGGAAGCAAGTGACCCAGTGAGCACTGCGGCGGATGGAGCTTCCCGGGTTCCCCAGGCCACCGATTCACAAATCGCCCGGTCTTCTGAGTCTCCGGTAGCTCGCAGTCCCTTGCCCTCCCCGGAATCGACCGGTCTGAGAGTCGCGACACTCCGCGAGGCACCACCACACCAGCCGCCTCAACTGGGCACCGCGCATTTCACAGTCCAGTTCGACGGACCGACGGACGAGGCAACTTGGATGCGCATGCGGGCAATTCTTGATTATGCATTCGAAGAATTGTCGCAGAAGGTCGGGTATGTTCCGTCGACACCCATTCCTGTCGTGTTGCATACGAATCAGAAGTTTAACGGTGAAGGAGGATCGCCTGCGTGGGCCGATAGGTTGTTCGATCAACGATCAGGAACCATTCATCTTCCGACGCAAGATGCGTTAGAAGACTTGGCCCTCTTCAGCCGCGTTGCACGGCATGAATTCGCTCATGCCCTGTTCTTTGAGCATCTGAAGGGAGGCAATCAAAGGGTTCCAAACTGGCTCGTCGAAGGTCTCTCCTTGCAGCTTGCCGAAGACCCGTGGCCCGAGTTGGAAAACGCCGGGCCGAAGGTCGGCCCATTGACTCCGCTCACGTCCTTGGAGGGCGATTGGAAGCAGTTCTCGGGTGATGCGCTTCTGGTTGCCTACCTTGAGGCTCGATCGGCAACACAGAGTCTTGTGGATCGCTACAGTATGTACGGAGTACGGCAGGTCATGAACCAGATGCAGTCCGGACGATCGCTTGATGCCGCAATGCAGCAGAAACTGTCAGTCTCCTACGAACAGTTTCAGCGCCAGTGGGAGCAAGCGCAGCAATTGTCGATGAGGCCAAACGGTTGATGAAGTGCACACGCTGTGCTCACTCATGCGAGAGCCTTTCCGACTGTGCTCAACGAATGGTGACCTCAAAAGGGGTGAAAAAACTGAGCCGGACTGCTACAGAACTGGTCCGAGACAGCATTTTCCGATGACATTGTGGTCCACCTGAGTAGGGGTCACACTTGAAACTTTATCGTTCAGGCGCGATAAGCCACCTGGTCAACAAGCTGTGAGCATCGCTAATACTACTAGTGCTATCAATGGCTTAGATATCGCCTCCGATACAGATTAATGCGAACCATCGCATTGAATCCCCCCACCAAAGCTGCATAGATGGCCGTCGAATCTTGATCTAGACTGAAAGAGAAAAGGGACGGGGGTAATCTCGTGGCGAGGTTATGCCGACAGAGGATCCTGGGAAGGTCAAATCGTGGTAGATTTGGGTATGCGGAGGTACGAAGTGGGTGGACTCGCCATTGTCCTTGCTGCGGCAGAGTGTTGCACAAAGCCGATCCGATGAGCGCGTGGAGCTGTGAGTGTGGTTGGAAGAGCGGGTAATTCGAGCAAGAGGAGGAAGGTACCATGATTCCCGTTCTGCACGACGTAAGAGCAGGATTTTTCCTGGTCGTTGCACTGACGATGTTGGTGTTTATTTGTGCGATCGCGGGCCTCGGGGCGGTGTTGCGGCCAGTGCGGTGGTCTGACCGGAAATCGCTTCGCTAAGTTTGGACGACGCAGGTTGTGCGTGCCTTCTCGTTGCGGCTGTTCTCTCACTCGTGGCGCTAGGTTGGTAACCAAGATGTTGCTGGTAGGCTTCCTCACCCTCCTCTCCGCGTATCATCTCTTCTCTGATCGTACGTCTTCCTGACAAGTGGCGTTCACGCCCAGGCTTTTCTCGTTTGGGCCTCTAGTCGAGGTTTGGCCCTGCAACACTCTGGGCGCCAACCAGCCTGCCTCCCCAGTTAGGACAGGTAAGTCATTGATATTACGCGGTTAGTCCATCGGGAAAGAGTCAGATCGGCTCAAACAGGCCATTTTCGGCGACGGTGCTATATTTGATTTGCATGCTCGAACAACAGAACGTCTTTTATCGAGGGGGCCGCAATTGCTGAATGCATCCGCCGCCTGTTGTCAGACGGAAAAACACGTACATCCCGTTACACGGAGGAGAGGAGTCATGAATAGAATCATCGCGAAGTCGGGGTTTGTTGTGACGATGGCCGTCCTGTTGCTCGTAGGGCAGGGCTGCAGCATGAAATGGCTGCAATCAGGCGGTGAGACCGAATCGGGGAGCGCAGACTCACAGTTCCCCGGGTTCTCGCGAGGCGGATCGAAAGGCGGGTCGAGTGGAGAATTGAGCGGCTTCTCGCAGAATCCGTCAGAAGAACGTCTGGCGCAGGCCAAAGGCGGTTTTTCGACTTCGTTGATTCCCTCGGGGCGAACCGCTCGTCAGCGCACGGAACTCACCAAGGAAGAGAAGGCCGCCATCGAAGCGGGGCTGTATGATGTGTTCTTCGGGTATGATCAATGGACGGTGGCCGACGGCGCGATGGAAGCGCTCAATCACGACGCCGCCTACCTCAAAGATCATCCGGGAGCAGTCCTGAAAATCGAAGGGCATTGTGACGAGCGTGGCACAACCGATTACAACATGGTCCTCGGGGATAAGCGGGCCAAAGCGGCGCGTGGCTATCTGATTGACTCCGGCGTGAACCCGAAGCAGGTTGCGATCGTGTCCTACGGGAAGGAACGTCCCTTCTGCTTCGAGCGCGACGAGGCCTGCTACCAGCAGAATCGCCGCGGTCATATGCTGCTCGAGATCAAGAAGTAGGCCCCAGACGGTTGGGTGCGTTTCGATAGACAGGGCGACTTCCTGCCGCCGAACTCGAAGAGGTGAACGGGGCTAGGGGCCGCAGGCGTCATCGAGGCAGCGGGGTGGAGGCAGATGCCCGCAGCGTTAAGAAAACTCAGTTCGCTGTTCAGCTCGGAGGTTGCGGAGGCGGTTCCCGTCACTCCCCCGTCGCAAGAACGCCGGGTGCAACCGCGCTTCACGACCCAATTCCGGAGCACCCTTTCAGGGCAGAACGAGGAAGGCCACGGCCGGACGCTGGACATTTCTTCGGGCGGGTGCAAAATCGAGAGCGACATGAAGGTCGCGAAGGGAGCGACGTTCGAATGCCGGCTCCATGTTCCCGGGTTGGACTGGCCGCTGCGTATCGATCAAGCGGTGGTTCGATGGGTTGAGGGAAAGACATTTGGGATCGAATTTACACGCCTGTCTCTTGAAGAGCTGTCCAAGCTCAACACGGTTCTCGCCGATCTTGATGACGAGGAGTGATCCTTCTCCCTCGTTTCATCGCTAGCGAAGGGCGTCCGTCATCCAAGCATCCGCTATAGCTGATCCCTCGCGGATTCCTCTCTTTCTTCCGTCATTCCCCACTGAACACGGTTGACACAGTGACCACATCTGTCAGAAAGTACGGGCCGCCCCTGAGGACGGTCGAGGAACGGCAGACACGAGAGCCGGTGCCAGGTCCTGATCAAACAATCCGGCAACTGTACGATAGAGAAAGGAGTGGAGAGTGGAACAGCGCTATGCGATTACGGTGAAATTTCTGGTGGATGCCGATTCAGCGGAAGATGCCGAAGAGATGGTCGAAACCGCGTGCGAGAAGGCCGCGGCATCGTTTCCTGAGATGAGCTATGAAGGGATTGAAGATATCGAAGAGGAAGACGAGGAGTAGATTGCGAATCGATCGGAGAGCTTAGCCGCAAACCCTGTTGCCTGCCCGACGAATCGGACACCATGGACAATGAGTCACGATCGATTCACTCCATACGAGAAGTCGCCACGCTCGCTGGCGGCTGTTTTTGGTGCCTCGAAGCGGTCTACGACCAGATTCGAGGAGTTGACCATGTCGAGTCGGGGTACATTGGAGGAACTGTTGAAAGCCCGACGTACGAGGCAGTATGCGGGGGCCATACCGGCCATGCCGAAGCGGTTCGCATCACCTTCGATCCAGGTGCGATCTCGTACCGGGAGTTGCTCGAGATCTTTTTCGTGATTCACGATCCAACCACTCTCAATCGACAAGGGAACGACGCCGGCACGCAATATCGCTCCGCGATTTTCTACCACCGCCCCGCTCAGCAACAGACAGCCGAGACGGTGATTAAGACCCTGACCGAGCAGAAGCTGTATGCGGAGCCGATCGTCACCGAGGTCGTTCCGGCCACACAATGGTACGAGGCAGAAGCCTACCATCAAGAGTATTTCGTTCGAAATCCTTCCCGGGGCTATTGCCAGTTCGTCGTCGGTCCCAAGGTCGCGAAATTCCGGAAGCAGTTTACGGCTCGACTGAAGACCTAGCCAGACACCCCGTTCTCATCGATTCAAGAACCTGCCTATCGCCGTGAAAATCCCCGGCTTCTGAAACATCTGGTGGGTCCTGAGCACGACTTCGGCGTGCACGGGACAGAAGGGCCATTCGATGGCCGGACTGCCTTGTACCTGCGCCACAATCGAACCGTCCGCGCGGTCACTCGGGACCTGAATCACGATCAAAGGGTTGCTCGGATCGAGCAGACAGGTGTCGCCTCGCTGGAACCTCGGGTCTGTGGCCGGAGTCGCGAGTTGCACGCGCTGTTGGCCGTCTGAAAAGACCGTGTCGCCGTCACGAAGCGGCCCTGGTGGGGCAAGTGAGTACAGGACGAGGGGAGCCCCCAAGATTATGGCCACAGCGAGTCCCATCGACCAGAGCGGAGGTTCGGCATGGGTGTGATCAGGAGTCGACGGCACGTGTTCGCAAGCATCTTTTGAGGCATTGTACCGCAGACCAAGACTTTTTCTTTTCACGTACGGAAGAGCCCTGTGGAGTAAAGACCCCCGCCCTTCCGGCGGGGCATTCAAATGCGGTTCTTCGTCAATCTAGTTTACGGCCTACGTCTGAAGTTGTGCTTCTCAGATTCTTGAACAGGAGGATTATCT
>Ga0233416_10000068_pt1 | contig 28062 bp, 22 predicted proteins | sample Sediment_Towuti__2_FD_188638 | JGI IMG/M metagenome (GOLD analysis project Ga0233416, IMG submission 188638) | Sediment microbial communities from Lake Towuti, South Sulawesi, Indonesia - Sediment_Towuti_2014_0_MG | ecosystem: Environmental > Aquatic > Freshwater > Lake > Sediment | place... | reverse complement strand
GCCGACTGGACGAGCAGGGCGTGCCAGCGTCCTTCGGGTGGAGGCGGCTGCCCGCCGGAGTAGCGAGCGGAGTTGTCCGAGATCGACGTCGACTCGAACGGGCCGAGGACGCCGATGCCGACGGCGAGGCCGAGGAGGCTCGCCGCGGGCCCGGCCTCGTCGACGACGTTGCCGCTCACGCGCACGTCCTCCGAGGCGAGCACGAGGATCCCGGCGCGGAGCGCGGGCCTCTCGAGGGCGAGCCCGAGGCGCGCGACCTCGTTGCCGACGACCGAGGCGGAGCGCGCGCGCAGGAGCACGATCCCGAGCGCCATGTGGATCCTCTCTCCGGCTCGGCCGACGTCGAGCACCGCGTTGACGGACGCGATCCCCCATGCGGCTCCTTGACAGACCGCGTCTCTCGGTCCAGTATCGGACGCAACAGCAGACGGGAGGAGGGCTGCTTGCGCAGTCCGGAGAGTGCGTTTGCTGCGGCACTCGCGGTGACCTCTGACTCGGCCATATCTGTTTGCTTGTGCTCAGGCGTCCGCCTCTACCGCGAGGGCGTGGCCGAGAGCCTTAGCCGCTACAGGCAAGTCGATGTCGTCGGGGTCTTGGGCGACGGGGGAGACGCGCTGCCGCGGCTCCGCGAGCTTCGTCCGCGCGTGATCCTGCTCGACATCACGTTTCCGGGGAGCAAGGAGCTCCTGCGGGCGATCGTGCGCGAGGTACCCGACTCGAGCACGGTCGCTCTGGCGCTCGGCGAGACCGAGTCCGAGATCGTCGACTGGGCCGAGGCCGGCGTCTCCGGGTACGTGACCCGCGACGCGTCCGTCGTCGAGCTCGTCGCCGTGATCGAGCGCGTGTGCGAGGGCGAGGTGCTGTGCTCGCCGAAGGTCGCCGGCAGCCTCTTTCGCCGCGTCTCGGCCCTTGCGGCCGACGGCCGCGTCGCCCCTGCCCGCGCCGTCCTCACCGCGCGTGAGCGCCAGGTCGTCGAGCTCATCGACGAGGGTCTCTCGAACAAGGAGATCGCGGCGCGTCTCTTCATCGAGCTCGCGACCGTGAAAAACCACGTCCACAACATCCTGGCGAAGCTGATCGTCGCGCGGCGGGGGGAGGCTGCGGCGCGGATCCGGGCCGAGCGGGGGATCTGAGGAACTAGACCGAAGTTACCCCGCCGCTGACACGGGTTTGAGGTCGTGAGCCGGTTCCTGGAGCGGGATCGCGGGCCTGTTCGTCCTGACCTATGTAGGTACTAACATGCAGACTGTCCGTCCGATCCAGTGCCTATGATCAGGGTATGGCTGGGCGTGGAAGGGGCGTTCATGTAGTAACGACGAGGCGGGAGTACAAGGGGCGCGTGTACGAGGCACACCTGCTGCGCCGTACCTACCGCGAGGGCGGCAAGGTGCGAAACGAGACGCTCGCCAACCTCTCCCGGCTGCCGCGGGAGACGATCGAGCTGGTGCGCTCCTCGCTGCGGGGCGAGCAGTTCCTCTCGACCGCCGAGGCGTTCGAGGTCTGCCGCTCGCTGCCGCACGGCCACGTCGCGGCCGTGCTGCAGATGGCGCGGCGCTTGGAGCTGGCCCGCCTGCTCGAGCGGGCGCCTTCGAGGCAGCGCGACCGGGCGCTGGCGATGGTCTTGCAGCGGGTGCTCGAGCCGGGCTCGAAGCTCGCCTGCACGCGGCAGCTCCAGCAATCGACCCTGGCCGAGGAGCTGGGGGTGGAGGGCGCAGACGCCGACGACCTCTACGCCGCCCTCGACTGGCTCGGGGAGCGTCAGCGCCGGATCGAGCAGCGGCTTGCCCGTCGCCACCTGGAAGCCGGCGAGCTCGTCCTCTACGACGTCTCCTCGTCCTATTTCGAGGGTCGCACCTGCCCGCTCGCCGAGCGCGGCTACTCGCGCGATCGCCGGCGCGGCTCGCTGCAGATCGTGTACGGGCTCTTGTGCGACGGGGAGGGCAGACCGGTCGCGGTCGAGGTCTTCGCCGGCTCGCTGCACGACGACAAGACGGTGCCGGCGCAGCTGGAGAAGCTGCGCGACCGCTTCGGCCTGAGCAAGCTGCTGCTCTGCCTCGACCGCGGGCTGGTGACCGAGGCCAACCTGGAGGCGCTGCGGACGGAGGGGATCGCCTGGATCACGGCCCTGAAGGCGCCGCAGGTCAAGCGGCTGGCACGCACCCAGGTGCTGCAGCCGTCCCTGTTTGACCAGCTCAACCTGGCCGAGATGGAAAGCGACGACTTCCCCGGGGAGCGGCTCATCGTCTGCCGCAACCCGCTCGTCGCCGACGACCGCCGCCGCCGCCGCGAGGAGCTGCTTGCCGCCACCGAGCGCGAGCTCGCCCCGATCAAGCGCCGCGTCGAGGCCGGCACGCTCCGCGGCGAGGCGGAGATCGGCCTCGCCATCGGCGCTGTCTGTAACCGCTACAAGGTCAAGAAGCACTTCCTGTTCGAGATCGCAGAGGGGCGCTTCGACTACCGCCGCAACCAGCAGCGGATCGCCGAGGAAGCGGCGCTCGACGGCATCTACGTGCTCCGCACCAACGCGCCGGCCGAGCAGCTCGACGGCGCCGAGGTGGTCCGCTCCTACAAGCGGCTGGCCGAGGTCGAGCGCGCCTTCCGCACGCTCAAGTCGATCGACCTCGAGATCCGCCCCATCAACCATCGCCACGCCGACCGCGTCCGCGCGCACGTCTTCCTCTGCCTGCTCGCCTACTACCTCGAATGGCACCTGCGTCGCGCCTGGGCTGAGCTCACCTTCGAGGACGAGCAGCCGCCACTGGTGCAGGACCCGGTCGCCAAGGCCGAGCGCTCGGCGGAGGGCAAACGCAAGGCTCGCCAGAAGCGCACCGCCGCCGGCGAGCCCTGCCACTCCTTCCACACCCTGCTCGGCGAGCTCGCGCTCATCGCCCGCACCACGAACCGCATCACCGGCACCGACGCGACCTTCACCAAGGTCGCCAAAGCGAGCGGCGTTCAGCGCCGCGCGCTCGAGCTCGTCGACCTCGATCCCGATCGCCTGTAGTCAGTAACGATCCACCCCGCTTGGCCCGCAATCCCACCGGCAGAGCCAAAACAGGCGCTCCGACGCGGGGTAACTTCGGACTAGATTCTCGTCGCCCGTGGCGGGAGCGGGATCCGGTTCCCGCCGTGAGCCGCATTTGGACCGAAATGCTCATTTCGCGCCGCGTAGGCCTGCTCGAGAATTCGGCGCTCACGCACGGGAAGCTCGTTGGAGCGCATTCGGATCCTTCTCATCGACATGCCGCGCATGCTTCGAGAGATCGTCGGCGAAACGGTCTCGGCCCAGCCGGACATGGAGGTGGTCGCCGAGCATACGTATCACGCCTCGATGCTCTCGGCTGCGATAACGAGCCGCGCGCAGGCCGTCGTCGTCGGCAGCGACGGCGACGAGGTCGAGGGCCTGTGCGAGCGACTTGCCCTCCAGCGTCCTGACCTGAGCGTTCTCGCCGTCTCGGCCGACGGGCGCCAGACCGTCGTCCACGAGCTGCGGCCGCACAGGGTGCCGTTGGGCGAGCTCTCGCCCCAACAGCTCGTGGACGCGATTCGAGACGCCGTTCACGCGAGGGCCGGAGCTCTGCAGCTCCGTCTGGAGTAGACGGCATGCCCGGAACCATCGTTCTCACCGTCGTAGCAGAGGTCGCCTCCGGCGCGACCTCGTAAAGGAGGCTCAGTGCCCGCGGAGCTCACATATCCCGGCGTCTACGTCGAGGAGCTGCCGAGCGGCGTCCGGCCGATCATCGGCGTCAGCACCTCGACGACCGCCTTCGTCGGCAGGGCCAGGAAAGGCCCAGTCGACGAGCCCGTCGTGATCCACAGCATGGCCGACTACGAGCGCATCTTCGGCGGTCTCTGGAACGAGAGCCGGATGAGCTTCGCCGTCCGCCAGTACTTCCAGAACGAGGGGCGCGAGGCCGTGATCGTGCGCGTGACGCGCGGGGTCGCGACCAGGGCCGCGTCGTCGACGTGGAGCCTGAGCGGCCCCGCCGGCAACCTCGATCTCGAGGCGTCGAGCCCCGGCGCCTGGGGGGACGACATCACGGTCGCAGTCGACCACAACACCGTGGATCCCGCGACGCGCTTCAACCTCGTCGTCGTCGACACGGCGAGCGGAGACAGCGAGACGCTTCGGAACCTCTCGGTCGACGCGACCGCGTCCACGTTCGTGACGAGGGTGCTGGAGCAGCGCTCCCGCTTCGTCCGCGTGGCCGAGGGCTCGACCGTGCCGGCGCAGATCCCGGACGTCGCGGCCGCGGCGGCGGGGACCGGCGGAGACGACGGCGGCGACATCCGCGACGCCGACGTGATGCCGGCCTCCGGCCGCCGAGGCGTGCGCGCGCTCGACGCGACGGACATCATCAACCTGCTCTGCCTGCCGCCCCTGACCGAGGAGACGGACGTCAGCCCGGCCACGTTCCGCGACGCGGCGTCGTATCTCCGCTCGGCCACGCGGCGCGCGATGCTCATCGTCGACCCGCCCTCGAGCGCCGGCGACCCGGGGGCGGCGCAGACGTTCCAGACGACGCTCAACCTCGTGGACGAGAACGCGGCGCTCTTCTTCCCGCGGCTCCTCGCGCCCAACCCGCTCAAGGACAACCTGATCGAGGAGTTCGCGCCGTGCGGCGCGGTCGCCGGCGCGTTCGCCCGCACGGACGCGACGAGAGGGGTCTGGAAGGCGCCAGCGGGAATCGACGCGCGCATCGCCGGCGTCAGCGGGCTCACGTACGTGCTCACGGACGACGAGAACGGCGACCTCAACCCGCTCGGCATCAACGCCCTGCGGACGTTCCCCCGGGTCGGCACCGTCCTCTGGGGCGCTCGCACGCTCCGCGGGGCCGACGCTCTCGCGGACCAGTGGAAGTACATCCCCGTCCGGCGGATTGCGCTCTTCATCGAGGAGACGCTCTACCGAGGCCTCAAGTGGGTCGTCTTCGAGCCGAACGACGAGCCGCTCTGGGCGCAGATCCGGCTCAACGTCGGCGCGTTCATGAACGGCCTCTTCCGTCAGGGCGCGTTCCAGGGGACGACGCCCGCGCAGGCCTACTTCGTCAAGTGCGACTCCGAGACGACCACGCAGGACGACATCGACCGCGGGGTGGTCAACATCCTCGTCGGATTTGCGCCGCTCAAGCCGGCCGAGTTCGTCGTCCTGAAGATCCAGCAGATGGCCGGCCAGGTCGCGGCGTAAGGAGAGAGAGCGATGGCCCAATTCAGTGTCAACGCCAGCCGGTTCGACCCGTACAAGAACTTCAAGTTCCGAGTCAAGTGGGACGGCCGCTACGTGGCCGGCGTGAGCAAGGTCGGCTCGCTCAAGCGGACGACCGAGCCCGTCAAGCACCGCGAGGGAGGAGATCCGAGCTCGAGCCGCAAGTCGCCCGGCCGTACCGAGTACGAGCCGATCACGCTCGAGCGCGGGGTCACGCACGACACCGAGTTCGAGAAGTGGGCGAACAAGGTCTGGAACTTCGGCTCGGGTCTCGGCTCCGAGGTCTCGCTGCGCGACTTCCGGAAGGACATCATCATCGAGGTCTACAACGAGGCCGGCCAGCTCGCGCTCGCGTACAAGGTGTTCCGCTGCTGGGTCTCGGAGTTCCAGTCGCTGCCCGAGCTCGACGCGAACGCCAACGCCGTCGCGATCCAGACGATCAAGCTCGAGAACGAGGGCTGGGAGCGCGACTACGACGTCACCGAGCCGACGGAGCCGAGCTTCACCGAGCCCGCGACGTAGGAGCGCACGTGCGCGAGCTCTCCGCTTCCGAGATCCTGGACGTCTGGGAGCGCGGTCGAGGCAGGACCCTCCCCGAGCGGGCGCTCGACCTGCTCGTCGCCGGCGGGCACGGCGAGCCGCCGCCGGACCTCCTCTCGGTCGGCGAGCGCGACGCCGTGCTCGTCGAGCTGCGCGAGCTCACGTTCGGGCCCTCCCTTCCCGCGGTCGTCGCGTGCCCGTCCTGCTCCGAGCAGCTCGAGATCGAGCTCGCGGCGGACGACCTGCGCGAGGAGGGAGGAAGCCCGGACGAGATCGAGCTGGGCCTCGAGGGGCATCGCGTGCGCTTCCGGCCGCCGACCGCCGGCGATCTCGTCGAGGTCGCGCGCGTCGCGGACGTGGAGGAGGGGCGAGCGGTCCTGCTCCGGCGCTGCGTGCTCGAGGGGGAGATCTCGCCCGAGGTCGAGGCGGCGGTTGCGGCGCGGATGGCCGAGGCGGATCCCGGAGCCTGGATCGAGCTCGCGCTCGCCTGCCCGGAGTGCGGGAACGAGTGGACGGCGCCGTTCGACATCGTCTCGTTCCTCTGGGAAGAGATCGGGGCGTGCGCGCGCCGGCTCGTGCGCGACGTGCACGCGCTCGCCTCCGCCTACGGCTGGCGCGAGAGCGAGGTGTTCGCGCTGAGCGCGGCGCGGCGATCGGCCTACCTGGAGCTCGTCGCGGGATGAGCGACTTCCTGAGCGAGCTGGCCGGGCGGGCGCTCGGTGTGCGGGACGTCGTTCGGCCTCGGCCCGCGGCGACGTTCGATCCACGCGCAGCGGCGCCCGCCGCGCCGCCTGCGGTCGAGGAGCTCGACGTTGTGGCGCCCGCCGCGCCGCGGACGGCGCAACGTCTTTCTGGACCTCGTCCGGCGGCGGCCGTGGAGGCCGCCGTGCCGGCGCCGGTCGCGAGGAGCCAGGGACCCGGGCCGGCACCGCAGCCGACGTCGCCCTCTGGCGAGAGCATCGCCGCGACTCGGATCTCGGACAGCGAGCCGACCGAGTCCGTGCCGGAGCCGCGCAGCGTGGTCGCCCGGGCGACGGCGCCTCCTCCGTCGCCGGGTGCGGTCGCCGAGCCGGAGGCCGGCGCGCCCGACGGGCCGGACGAGCCTTCGGCCGCGCCGACGATCGCGCAGCCGGAGCCGTTGCCGACGCCTGACGCCGATTCTGTCCGTCCTGCGCCCGTCCAGGTACCCCGACTCGTCGAGAGCCGCAGCGCGGCGAGGCGCGCAGGCGAGCGGCAGGACGAGACGCGTCTCGTTCCGGACGAGCGCCGGCCCTCTGCCGCGGCACGTCCTGTCGCGGCCGGCGTCGAGCCGCGGGAAGCGGAGGAGGGTGCCGCCGCCGAGCCGGTCGTCCACGTCCACATCGACCGCATCGAGGTGCGCGCGCCCGCCCAGCCCGAGCGGACGCCGCGAACACCCCGTCCGCGGGAACCGCGTCTCTCGCTCGACGATTACCTCGAGCAGAGCGCTCGGAGGCATCGATGAGCAACGCGCTCGCGATCGCGACGACGACGGTCGTCCTCGGCGACATCGTTCAGGGCGGGCTGGGGGAGGTCACCGGCGCGAAGGTGACGAACGTCCGGCCCGACGAGAAGGAGAACGGCGCGCCGGCGCCCGAGGCCAACGTCTTCCTCTACCAGGTCACCCCGAACGCGGCCCTGCGCAACGCCGACCTGCCCACCCGCACGGCCGGCGGGAACCTCCGCCGGCGGCCGCAGCTCGGGCTCGATCTCCACTACCTCGTCTCCTTCTACGGGAACGAGGCGATCCTCGAGCCGCAGCGGCTCCTCGGCGGTGCCGTGAGCGCGCTCCAGGCGCGGCCGCGGGTGACCCGGAACGCGATCCAGGCGATCGTGGACGCATCGGCCGGAGCCGATCTCTCCGATCCGCGCCGCTACCTCGGCGACACCGACCTGAGCGAGCAGGTCGAGCACATCGTCTTCACGCCGCTTCCGCTGAACCTCGAGGAGCTGTCGAAGCTGTGGTCGACGCTGTTTCGCGTTCCCTACGTCCTCTCGGTCGCGTACGAGGCGAGCGTCGTGCTCGTCGAGGCGCAGGTGACGCCGAAGCCGGCGCTGCCGGTGCGGCTGCACAACGTCTACGTCGTGCCCGTCCGGCGGCCGCTGGTCGAGAGCGTCGAGTCGGAGGACGGGCCCGACGAGCCGATCGTCGCGGGCACCACGATCGTCGTCCGGGGCGACCGGCTTCGCGGCGACGTGACGCGTCTTCGGGTGGGGGACGCGGTCGTGGCTCCTCTCGCCGAGGCGGTGGGCGAGACCGAGATCCGGGCGACGCTCGGTCCGCCGCTCTTCGCCGCGGGGACGCTACGCGCCGGTGTCCAGGGCGTGCAGGTCGTCCATCTGCTCGACCTCGGGACGCCGCCGGCACCGCATCGCGGCTTCGAGTCGAACGTCGCCCCGTTCGTCCTGCGGCCGACCCTGACGTCGACCACGGTCACGGACGTGACCGGCGGCGGGAGCGATCCCCGCTCGGCGACCGTCACCGTCGTCGCCGACCCGCCGATCGGCAAGGACCAGCGGGTCGTGCTCCTCCTCGACCAGGCCGGCGGCGACGAGGCCTACTCGTTCCAGGCTCCGACCAGGGAGCTCGTCGCCGACCCGGTCGAGATCCGGGTCGAGGGAGTCGCTGCCGGCACGTACCTCGCCCGCATCCAGGTCGACGGCGCCGAGAGCCCGCTCGAGGTCGATCCCGGACCGGGTCCGAACGAGGGGCGCTTCGTCGCTCCGACCCTGACCATCCCATGAGCGAGACGACCGAGTCCTGGCACGAGACGAACCAGCGCCTGCTGGTCGCCGACCTGAGGCGGGTGCGGGCCCTGCTCGAGGGGAGCCCCGGCGACGGCGCGCAGCCGGCGGACGACCAGGCCTGCGCGCCGGCCCCCGACGTCCTCTGCCGGGCGTTTCGGCTCTCCGCGTTCGAGCGAGACGTGCTCCTCCTTTGCGCGGGGATGGAGCTGGACCCCGCCTTCGCCGGAGCGTGCGCCGCCGCGAACGGCGATCCCGAGCGCGCGTATCCGACCTTCGGCCTCGCGCTCGCGACCCTGCCCGACGCACACTGGAGCGCGCTCGCGCCGGCCGCGCCGCTCCGACGGTGGCGCCTCGTCGAGCTCGACCCGGGCGCGCTCGTCACGACCGCGCTGCTTCGGATCGACGAGGCCGTGCTCCACTTCCTCGCTGGCCTCGCCTTCATGGACGACCGCCTCGACGGGCTGGTCGAGCTCGTCCCGTCGCCGGCCGAGCTGCCGCCGTCCCAGCAGGCCGTCGCAGCGCAGCTCGCCGAGCTCTGGTCGCGCGGCGGCAGCGGCCGGCCCGCGATCGCGCACCTCGGGGGCAGGGATGCGTCCGGCAGCCGGGCGGTGGCGGCCGCCGCGGCCGCGGCGTGCGGGCTCGGGCTCTGGTCGATCCGGGCATCCGACGTCCCGGCGGCGCCTTCCGAGCGCGAGGAGCTGGCCCGCCTCTGGGAGCGCGAGGCGTTGCTCGGGTCCGGCGTCCTCCTCGTCGAGTGCGGCGACGACGGGGGTGCGGAGGCGGGGCGGCACGCGCTCGCGCTCGCCGAGCGAGTCGGCTCTCCCGTCGTCCTCGCAGGCCGCGAGGCGCCGCAGGCCGTGCGGCCGCTCGTCCGGCTCGACGTGGCGCTGCCGACCGCACGCGAGCAGCACGAGCTGTGGCTCCGCGAGCTCGCTCAGCCGAGCGCGAACGGAGCGCTCGATCGGCTCGTGGGCCAGTTCGACCTCGGCGGAGAGGAGATCCGCGCGGCCAGGGTCGAGGCGCTCGCGCGGGAGGCCTGCGGTACACCTCCGGAAGAGGCGCTCTGGGACGCCTGCCGGGCGCAGGCGCGGCCGCGGCTCGACGACCTGGCACAGCGGATCGAGCCGGCGGCCGGCTGGGACGATCTGGTGGTCGCGGAGACCGAGCGGCGGACGCTCGAAGAGCTCGTCCTGCACGTTCGCCATCGGCCGCTCGTCCACGAGCGCTGGGGCTTCGCCGCGAAGAGCAGCCGCGGGCTCGGCGTCAGCGCGCTCTTCGTCGGCCCGAGCGGCACCGGCAAGACGATGGCGGCCGAGGTGCTCGCCCGCGAGCTCCGCCTCGACCTCTACCGGATCGACCTCTCCGCGGTCGTCTCGAAGTACATCGGCGAGACGGAGAAGAACCTGCGGCGCGTCTTCGACGCGGCCGAGCAGGGGGGCGCGATCCTCCTCTTCGACGAGGCCGACGCGCTGTTCGGCAAGCGCAGCGAGGTCAAGGACAGCCACGACCGCTACGCGAACATCGAGGTCGGCTACCTGCTCCAGCGGATGGAGGCCTATCGCGGCCTCGCGATCCTGACGACGAACCTGAAGAGCGCGCTCGACCCCTCGTTCCTGCGCCGCATCCGCTTCGTCGTGCAGTTCCCGCGTCCGGACGCCGCCGCTCGGCGAGAGATCTGGCGCCGGATCTTCCCCGACCCCGCGCCGGTGGAGGGCCTCGACGTCGATGCCCTCGCCCGCCTGGACGTCACCGGCGGCGCGATCCGGAACATCGCGCTGCGCGCAGCGTTCCTCGCCGCCGACGCGGGAGCGCCCATCGGGATGGCCCACCTCGCGGAAGCCGCCCGCAGCGAGTGCGCGAAGCTGGAGCGCCCGGTCGCCGAGGCCGAGATCGGAGGCTGGACGTGAGGTCGCGGCGGATCGAGGTCGAGATCGGCTCCCTCGTCGTCGACGGCCCCGCGCTGGCGCGCACCGACGTTGCCGCGACGCTCGAGCGCGAGCTGGGACAGCTCCTTGCGGCCGACGGCCTGGCCCAGGGCTCGAAGCGGTCGACCACGTCTGGGCCTCGCCGGCCCCAGGCGCCGTTGGCGGCGGTTGCGCGCGAGATCCACGGGAGGCTCGCCAGATGACCCAGGCCGTTCACGCGGTGGCCGAGGCCCCGAAGCCGCTCGGCGTCCCGATGCGGCAACTCACGCGGGGACCAGAGCCGCAGCGCCGCTGCGCCTGCGGCGGGCTCGTGGGGCCGGACGGGCTTTGCACTCGGTGCCGGGCACGGCTGGCGCTCCGGCGTACGCCCGTCGCCGCCTCGCCGCAGACCGCCCCGCCCATCGTGCACGACGTCCTCCGGTCGCCCGGTCGGACGCTCGAGCCCTCGTCGCGAGGCGCCTTCGAGGCTCGGCTCGGCCACGACTTCGGTCACGTCCGTGTGCACACGGACGCGCGTGCCGCCGACTCCGCGGCCGCCGTCGGAGCGAGGGCGTACGCGGTCGGCACCCACGTCGTGTTCGGGCGCGGCGAGTACGCGCCGGGGACGCCGGCGGGCCAGAGGCTCCTGGCCCACGAGCTCGTGCACGTCCTCCAGCACGGCCACGAGGTCACGGAAGTTCCCGCCGCGCTGCCGGTCGGGCGGCTCGACGACGACGCCGAGCGCGAAGCCGATCGTCTCGCCTCGTCCGCGCAGCCCCGCGGCGCGTTCGTCTCGCGTAGGACGCCGGCTCTCCGCGGTGTCTTCACGACCCCACAGGTCCTCGGCGAGAGGCGCAGCGGCTCCCTGCCGGACGAGAGGCGCGGCGAGGAGACCGTGCACGTACATGTGACGAGATGGCTCGAGCCGTGCCGGTGCTCGCGCATCACTGAGGAGCGCGAAGGCATCTTCTACAACCCCGACCTCGACAACCTCGCGATCGCGTACAGGCACTGCCGCGGCCGCAGGACGACGGACGTCTACGCGCGGCTCGAGTCGGTCGCCTCGTCCTTCGTGTCCGGAGCGGTTCCGCCGGCGGGGACGGGTCGCATCGGCATCGACGTCAACGTGGTCGGGCGCGTTGTCGGCGGCCGGGTGGTCGTCGAGGCCGTCGGCACGACCGTAGGCGGCGCAGGGATCGGCGGCCGGGGCCAGATCGTCTTCCAGGGAGGCGAGTGGCGGGTCTTCCTCGAGCCTCAGTTCCTCCGCCGGCTGGGAAGCGCGGGCGGCGCGGAGGCGAACGAGCTCGAGGTCGCGCTCGGAGGTCGCATCGGCTCGGTGTCCGCGCGCGTCGACCTTCGTGACCTGCTCAGCCCGACAGGCCCGACGGGCCGAGCGAAGGCGTGCCTCGCCGGGCCCGGCGGGACGTCGGTCTGCCTCTTCGGGGAGGCCGGGCCCGGCGGCGGCCTCACCGGCGGCGTCGAGGTCGGCGGCACGGTAGGAGGCGGCGAGGTCCGGCGCGACCCCGACTGCGCCACCTGCGTGTGCCCACCACCTGTCCGGAGGTACGAGTGCATCGAGGACGTCCTTCCCCGCAGAGAGGAGCGCCCCGAGCTCGTCCCGGTCGAGCGCCAGCAAGAGCTCCGTTACTACTTCCGCTACGACTCGACGGCGCCCTCGGAGGAGTCGGCGCTCCGAACGTCGTCCGAGACGGCCCTCGGCACGGCCGCCACCCAGCTCGGGGCTGGAGGCGGCGCCGTCTCCATCACTGGCTACGCCTCGCCCGAGGGCACCGAGCGGTACAACGAGGGGCTCTCGCAGAGGCGGGCCATCCGGCTCCGCGACCTGCTGGCGAGCCGGGTCGGCCCGACCGTCGCCCTGCCGGAGCCGTCCGGCGGCGGAGAGCTCCTCGGCACCAGGCCGCGCCCGACGCCGTCGAGCCGTCTCGGCGAGCTGATCACGCCGATGGGCTTCCGCTCGGCGGAGGATCTCTCGGTCCTGCTCCTCGGCGAGGAGATCCCACGCGCAGAGCTGCGCGAGCAGTTCGTCTCGCTCTTCACGGCGCTCGAGTCGCCGGAGGACCGCCTCGCTTTGTTCGGCCTCACCCCGACCGACCCGATCAAGTCCAGCGTGCTCGCGGCCGTCGACGAGTTCCTCCGCACCCGAGGCCGCGGCGGGCGGCCCTGGGAGCGCGTGTTCCGCCTGCTCCGGTACGCCGTCGTCCGCGTCCGCCGGACGGAGGAGGTGGAGCAGGTGAGGACGATCGAGCACCCGGGCTCGTTCACCAGGCTTCCGGATGCGGCGTGCCCGCCGTACGCCGCGGCGGCGGAGCGGGCGGGGCTCTTCGGGCCGGTCGATCCGAGCGCGCTCCGGCCGACCTGGAGCGAGAGCGAAGTCGAGGGCGACTGCGGGTCCGGGCCGGCCCCGGACGACCTGCGGCGCGGGTGCAAGTACGAGCTGCCGCCCGGGCCCCGGCGTCGTGCCACGGCTCCCGTGTTTGCGCCTCGCGAGGTGGGGCGATGAGCGGGGCGTTGCGGGAGCGGAGCCGCGTGCTCGCCCGTACGCCTCCGCCGGCGAGCGGCGCGCGCGCGCGTCGGTGCGCCTGCGGCGGCATCGTCGGGCCGATGGGCGAGTGCGACGCGTGCAGGCGCCGCCGCCTCGCTGGATCGGCGAGGTCGCGCACGCTCGCCGCCGCTCGCGCGGTCGCGGCGCCGCCGGCGGGGAGGCGCCACGTCGACGGGCGGCGGCACGACTTCAGCGCGATCGGGATCGAGAAGAAGCCCGGCGTCGCTCACGGGCCGGGCGGCCCGACGAACTCCTTCGAGGACTGCCCGCTCGCGTGGAAGACGAAGGCGAACGCCGCTGCTCGGCTCGGAGCCAGCTGGGTCGAGAACGTGATCAACGGCCTCTCGAGCCTCCCGACTCCGATCCCGGCGCCGGTCGCGACGCTTCTCAACAGGCACTTCCACACGACTTACGACAAGGACATCCGCAAGATCCTCGGGCACTACCGCCAGATCGGCGCCGCGCTCAACTCCAAGATCGACTTCGAGTGCGAGACCGAGTGCGACGACAACGTCCACGCCTACGTCTACACGATCTGGACGGACGTCCACCTCTGCCCACTCTGGTTCAAAGCAGGGCCGAGGTCGCAGGCGAACACGATCGTCCACGAGCTCGCGCACGACGCCGCAGGCCGCGACGACGAGGCGTACATCTGGCAGCCGAAGTACCGGACGCTCTCCGTCGACGACGCGATGGACAACGCCGACTCGTACTCGCACTTCGCGGAGGAGGCGGCCGGACCATGACGAGCTTCCCGGGCTCGCCGCGGGTGCTCAAGGGCGCGATCGTCGGCGTCGATCCGCTCAATCCGCTCGCGAGCATCGTCGTCTTCCAGTACAACCCCGAGACGCTCGAGCGGTCGATCCGCCCGAAGATCGCCGGCGAGGGGGCGGAACGGGGCGAGGTGCTGCGGCTGGCCGGGCCGCCCGAGGAGACGATCACGGTCGAGATCGAGCTCGACGCCGCCGACGGGCTCGAGACGGGCGACGCTCTGACCGTCGCCAACGGCGTCAGGCCCTCGCTGGCGGCCCTGGAGATGCTCGTCTACCCGAAGAGCGCGCTCGTGATCGCGAACGAGGTGCTCGCGGCCGCCGGCGTCATCGAGGTGATCCCGCCCGAGGCGCCGCTGACGCTCTTCGTGTGGGGGCCGAAGCGCGTGCTGCCCGTGCGGATCAACGACTTCACGATCACCGAGCAGGCGTTCGACCCGGCGCTGAACCCGATCCTGGCGAAGGTCCGGCTCGGGCTGCGCGTCCTCACCTACCAGGACCTCGGCCCGGCGAGCGTCGGCGGCGCCCTCTCGCTCGCCCACCAGGTGGCCAAGGAGACGATGGCGACGATCGCCGGCGCCGGCACGCTCGCCGCGACCGGGGCGACGGTCGGAGGCTAGGGGATGTTCGAGCCGACCAGCCGGTACTTCGAGCTCGAGACCGCGGAGCTCGCGGCGGTCGACGAGACCGGCGACCCGCGCATCCTCGTCTACGTCCGCAGGAGGTTCGTCCCGGCGACGCCCTCCTCGACGCTCGTCTCGCACTCTGTCTCTCAAGGGGAGCGGCTCGACCACCTCGCCGCGCGCTACTTCGGCGACCCGACACAGTTCTGGCGGATCTGCGACGCGAACGGCGTGCTCCGGCCCGAGGAGCTCGTCGAGGAGCCCGGCCGCCGCGTCGACATCCCGCTCCCGGGAGGGCTGTAGGCCGTGCTGACGAGCATCCTCGGCGTCCGGCTCGTGCTCCTCGTCGGCCCGACGATTCCGCTGCCGCCGCCGCCGGGCGTGGCGACTGCGCTCAGACGGGTCGAGGTGACGAGCGACGATCGCACCGGCGACGGCTTCCAGCTCCGCTTCGCGGTGGGCAAGGACGCGGTGGTCGACTCGAGCCTGCTCGTCAGCGGCGTCGTGAACCCGCTGCGCCGGGTCGTCCTGGGCGTCCTCTTCGGCGCGCTGCCGGAGGTGCTGATCGACGGCGTGGTGACGCGGCACGAGCTGTCGCCGGGCGACGAGCCGGGGACGTCGACGCTGACGGTCTCGGGGCGCGACCTGAGTCAGCTCTTCGACCTCGAGGAGCGGAACGAGGAGTATCCGAACCAGCCGGACTTCGTGATCGCGAGCCGCGTGATCGCCCGCTACGCGAAGTACGGCGTGATCCCGAAGCCGGCGCCGACGGCCGACTTCCCGATCCAGCTGGAGCGGATCCCGCGGCAGCAGGAGACCGACCTCGCCTTCCTCGAGCGGATCGCGCAGCGGAACGGCTTCGTCTTCTACCTCGAGCCGCTCACGATCGGCGTCTCGGCCGCGTATCTCGGCCCGGAGAACCGGCTCAGCGTCCCGCAGCCCGCGCTGACGACGGGCATGGGGGCGGCCACGAACGTCCGCAACCTCAGCTTCTCCCAGGACGGGCTCGCTCCGGTCGGTGTCCAGGGGAGCTTCGTCGAGCCGTTCACGAAGCTCAGCCTGCCCCTGCCGCAGCTGCCGCCGCTCAAGGTGCCGCCGCTCGCACTCTCGCCGACGCCCGCCGCGCGAACGGTGCTCACGCGCGACACGGCGCAGCGGAACCCGGCTCAGGCCGCGCTCGCCGGGCTCGCCGCCGCGACGAGCTCGCCGGACTCCGTGTCGGCGCACGGGACGATCGACACGCTCCGCTACGGGCACGCGCTGAAGGCACGCCGGCTCGTCGGCGTCCGCGGTGCCGGCTTTTCCTACGACGGCCTGTACTACGTCCGCAGGGTCACGCACACGATCGAGCCCGGCAGCTACAGCCAGCAGTTCGAGCTGAGCCGTGAAGGCACGGGCTCGCTGACGCCGGCGGTGCTGCCGTGAGCACCGCTCGCCTTCGGCTCGCGGTCGTGGGGGAAACCATGTTTCCCCCACGTACCCCCTTCTTCTTTGAGAGCGTGGGGGAACCTCCCGGTTCCCCCAGGCCCCCTCCACTCGCTCATAGGCCAAAGGTTGGCCTATGAGCGGCAAGTTCCTCGGCAAGTACCGCGGCGTCGTCACCGACAACAAGGACCCGCTGATGATCGGACGCGTCCGCGCACGGGTGCCGGACGTGACCGGCGCCGCCGAGAGCGGCTGGGCGATGCCGTGCGCGCCCTTCGGCGGCTCGGCCACCGGGTTCTTCGCCGTCCCGGCCGAGGGCGCAGGCGTCTGGATCGAGTTCGAGCACGGCGACCCGGACTACCCGATCTGGTCGGGCTGCTGGTGGGGGACCGCGGCCGAGATGCCGCCGACCCTCCTCGTGCCGCCGCCACCGTTCAAGAAGGTGATGATCCGCACCGAGGGCGGGCACTCGATCCTGCTCGACGACACGCCCGGGATCGGCGGGATTACGCTCGAGACCTCGACCGGCGCGAAGGTCGCCGTCACCGGGATCGGGATCGAGATCACGAACGGCATGGGGGCGACGGTGAAGCTCACCGGCCCCCAGGTCTCCGTCAACAACGGCGCGCTGGACGTGATCTGAGCGATGCCCGGCTTCCTTCTCCATCTCGGCGCCACCGTGCTCTGCACGCACGGCGGCCAGGCGATGCCGACCGTCCCGAATCCCCGCGTGCGCGTGTCCGGCCAGCCGGTGACGACACAGCCGAGCCCGTACACGGTCGTCGGCTGTCCCTTCGTCCCGCCGGCGGCGGGGCCGTGCGTGACGGCGCAGTGGGTGGTCGGCGCGCTGCGCGTCCGCGCTGGCGGGCAGCCGGTGCTCCTCCAGTCGAGCGTCGCCGTCTGCGCTCCCACCGGCACGCCGCTCAACGTCCTCGTCACGCAGACCCGGGTGAGGGGCACGTGAACGTCGACTTCCCGTACCGGATCGACGCGCGCGGGCGCACCGCCGAGACGGACGAGGAGGCGCACGTGCGCGACCTGATCGAGCAGGTGCTGTTCACGGCGCCCGGCGAGCGGGTCAACCGGCCGACGTTCGGGAGCGGCCTGCTCGGGCTCGTGTTCGAGCCGAACGGAGAGGCGCTGGCGGCGGCGACCGAGCACACGGTGCAGGGTGCCCTGCAGCAGTGGCTCGGCGAGGTGATCGTGGTCGAGGGCGTCGACGTCACGAGCGAGGACAGCCGTCTCGAGGTGACCGTCCGGTATGTCCTGAGGCGCACCCAGGAGCAGCGGATCGCGACGGTCGTGCGGGAGGGCTCGTGACGGCCGGGCTCGTCTACTTCTGCTGCGAGGACCGGCGGCGGGCCGAGCTCCGGGAACCCGGCGTCGAGCTCGACGGCGATTTCCTCAACGGCATCGACTTCCTCGAGGTCGTCGACGCCGGCGCGCCCGAAGCCGATCGCCAACGCCTGCTGCGCGTTCACTTCGTCCGCGCTCCAGCCGGGCTCACGATCGGCAAGGAGAACGTTCGGATCGGAGGCGGCGAGCGGATTCGCGAGATTCCGGTCGACGACGCGGCCTTCGACGGCGACGTCCTCGTGGTCCGCGTGGCCACGCCCGGCGACTTCTCGACCTACACGCTGCGGCTCGTCGAGGCGGACGGGTCTCCGCTCGCCGGGCTCGACCCGCTCCTCCATGCCGTCGACTTCTCGTTCAAGGTCGAGTGTCCGAGCGACTTCGACTGCCGCCCTGTCTGCACCTGCCCGCCCGAGCCTCGCGACGACCCGGCGATCGACTACCTCGCCAAGGACTACGAGAGCTTACGGCGCCTGATGCTCGACCGGCTGGCGCTGGTGGCGCCCGAGTGGAAGGAGCGGAATCCTGCGGATCTGGGCGTCGCGCTGGTCGAGCTCGTCGCCTACGCGGCCGACTACCTGTGCTACGAGCAGGACGCGGTCGCGACCGAGGCCTACCTCGGGACTGCGCGCCGGCGCGTCTCGATCCGGCGCCACGCGACGCTGCTCGACTACCCGATGCACGACGGCTGCAACGCCCGCGTCTTCGTCCACGTGAGCGCGACAGGCTTGGCGGCGGTGACGATTCCCGCGCGCACGCCCCTCCTGACCGAGCTGCCCGGCCGCGAGGCCGTGCTCGACTCCGTCCTCTACGAGCGCGCGCTCAACGAGCGGCCGGAGGTGTTCGAGACGATGCACGACGTCACCATCCGGCCGGAGCACGACGAGCTCGCCCTGTACGCGTGGGGAGAGCGCGAGTGCTGCCTCCCCGAGGGCGCGACGCGCGCCACGCTGGCCGGCCACTGGCCGGAGCTGCGGGAGGGCGATCTGCTCCTCCTCGAGGAGGTGATCGGTCCCCGCACGGGCGAGGACGCGGACGCCGACCCGACGCGCCGGCACGTCGTACGCCTCTCGGCGGAGCCGGAGCCGGGCCGAGACCCACTCTTCCCGGATCCCGACGACCCGGGCGAGCGGCAGCCCGTGACGGAGATCGCGTGGGGAGTCGAGGACGCGCTGCCGTTCCCCTTCTGCATCTCGGCGCGCACCGATTCCGAGCACGGCCGCCGCTACGTCGATGGCGTCAGCATCGCCCGCGGAAACGTCGTCCTCGCCGACCACGGTCGCACGCGCGCCGAGGAAGAGAAGCTCGGCGCGCCGCCGCCTCCGGTGACCGGGCCTCGCCGAGCTGCGTGCGAGCGCTGCGGCGGCGCCGTCGTCGAGACGGTGCCGGCGCGATATGCGCCGCGCCTCGAGGCCGCGCCTCTCACGCAGGCCGCGCGGGTCGCCCGTACGGCGATCGTCGAAGGCCGCCGCCGGCGCCTGTTCTTCGATCCGGACGCGTCGGCCGCGGCGGCGATGACGTGGGAGCTGAGTCGTGTCCTGCCGGTGGTCTCGCTCCACGACGAGGACGGCCGGCGCTGGCTCCCTCAGCGCGACCTCCTCTCGAGCGACGGCTTCGCGCCCGAGTTCGTCGCCGAGGTCGACGACGCCGGCCGCGCGGCTCTGCGCTTCGGCGACGGCGAGCACGGGGCCCGTCCGGCGCCGGGCGTCGACCTCTTCGCGACCTACCGCGTCGGCAGCGGCGCGCGCGGAAACGTCGGCGCCGAGTCGATCCGGCACGCCGTCCTCGACGACCCGGGGCTGGCGGACGCCGTCGAGTCGCTCCGCAACCCGTTGCCCGCGCGCGGCGGCGTCGACCCGGAGAGCCTCGAGCGCGTTCGTCTGGACGCGCCCGCCGCGTTCAGGACGCTCGAGCGGGCCGTCACGCCCGGTGACTACGCGGAGATCGCGCAGCGCCACCCGGAGGTGCAGCGGGCGCAGGCGACCCTCCGCTGGACGGGCTCCTGGCCCACGGTGTTCCTCACGGTCGACCGGCTGGGCGCCCGGCCGGTCGACCGCGACTTCGAGGCCGCCCTTCGGGCTCATCTCGAGCGCTACCGGATGGCGGGCCACGACCTAGAGATCGACGGGCCGCGGTTCGTGGCCCTCGAGCTCGAGCTCGACGTCTGCGTCGAGCCCGGCTACTTCCGCAGCGACGTCGCCGCCGCCCTGCTCGAGGCCCTCGGCAGCCGCACGCTTCCGGACGGGCGCCGCGGCTACTTCCATCCGGACAACTTCACCTTCGGCCAGCCGGTGCTGCTCAGCCCGATCGTCGCCGCGGCCGCCTCGGTCGCCGGCGTCCGCGACGTGCAGGTCGTCACCTTCCAGCGGCTCGGCGTCCCCAGCCGCCGGCCGATCGACGACGGCACGCTCCCGATCGGCCGTCTCGAGATCGCGCGGCTGGACAACGACCCGAGCTTCCCCGAGCGCGGCCACCTGCTCCTGACCATGCGAGGCGGCCGATGACCGTCCCGCTCGACGCCACGCTGCGCACGCTCGACGAGTGCGGCTGCTGCACCGGCATCGAGGAGCGGACGCCCGAGCAGGTCGCGAACCGGCCGGGGCTGCCGGCGATCGCCTACCGCGTCGGCACGCACTCGACCTTCCGTGCGAGCCTGCTCGCGGGGCTTTCCACCGCAGACCGGCCGCAGCTCCGCCGGCTCAGCACCCGCGAGCCGGACGACTTCACGATCGCGCTCCTCGACGCCGTTGCGACGACCGCCGACGTCCTGACCTTCTACCAGGAGCGGATCGCGAACGAGTCGTACCTGCGCACCGCCACCGAGCTCCGCTCCGTGCTCGAGCTGGCCCGGGCGATCGGTTACGAGCTGGGCCCGGGCGTCGCGGCCGAGACCGTGCTCGCGTTCACGATCGAGGGCGCGGCCGGCGGGGCGCCCGTCGCGCAGGTCGGCGAGAAGACGAGGGTGCAGAGCGTCCCCGGCCCAGGTGAGAAGCCCCAGACGTTCGAGACCGTCGAGTCGATCGAGGCGCGGCCGGAATGGAACGAGCTCGTGCCGCGCCAGACCCGGGCCGTCGCGCCGTACTTCGGCCAGACCGAGGCGTTCCTCGACGGAGTCGCCACGAATCTCGAGCCCGGCGACGCGATCCTGATCGTCGGCGACGAGCGGGTGCGAAGCTCGGGGAACGAGGAGTGGGACTTCCGCTTCCTCGAGACGGTCGAGCCGGATCACGATCGCGGCGTGACACGCGTGACGTGGAAGCCGGGACTCGGCACCGACGACCCGCACGTCGAGCCGGCGCAGGAGAACCCGCTCTTCTACGCGCTGCGGCTGAAGGCGACCCTGTTCGGCTCCAACGCGCCGGACTGGCGCACGCTCCCGAAGGAGGTTCGGCAGCGCTACGACCCGAACAGCGAGAGGGCCGGGGACGACGAGTGGCCCGGGCTGACGATCTCGGCGATCGCCGGCGAGGAGGACGTCGTCCATCTCGACGGGCTGCACCGCGAGGTTCTCCCCGGGAGCTGGCTCGTGATCGGCCGCCGCGGCTACGAGGAGGTCTTCGACGCGGTCGAGGTCGACGAGTCCGCCCGCCGGGGATTCGGGCTCGCCGCGAAGACGACGCGCGTGCAGCTTCGCGGCGAGCGCCTGCACTTCTTCGAGGAGAACGTCCGGGACGCGGTCGTCTACGCGCAGAGCGACGAGCTCGACTTCGCCGACGAGCCGATCGCAGCGGCCGTCACGGACGACGAGATCGACCTGGACCGGATCGTGCCTCCGCTCGAGCTCGGCCGGCTCCTCGTCGTTACCGGGAGACCGGCGGGCTCGGCCGAGGACGCGCCGCTCGTGACGGAGCTCGCGACCGTGGAGTCGACCGAGGAGCTCGGCGGCGTCACGCGGATCCACCTGACGAAGAACCTGACCGGGTCGTACGAGCGCGCCAGCGTCCGGATCGCCGCGAACGTGGCCCGGGCGACCCACGGGGAGTCGACCGAGGAGCCGCTCGGGAGCGGCGACGCCGCAAAGCCGTTCCAGCGCTTCGAGCTCCGCGAGTCGCCGCTCACGCACGTCTACGCGGACACGCCCACCGGCCGCCGCTCGACGCTCGACGTGCGCGTCGACGGTCTCCTCTGGGACGAGGTTCCGACGCTCTTCGGGCACGGTCCGCGCGAGCGCGTCTACACGATCCGGCTCGACGACGAGGGGACGACGACGGTCCAGCTCGGAGACGGCCGGACGGGTGCACGGCCGCCGACCGGGCGCGAGAACGTCCGCGCGGCGTATCGCAAAGGGCTCGGTCGCGACGGGAACCTCGACGTGGGGAAGCTCACGCTCCTCGCCGCCCGCCCGCTCGGCGTCCGCGGCGTGACGAATCCGCTGCCCGCGACCGGCGGCACCGACCCCGAGGAGCTGACGGACGCGCGCACGAACGCGCCGCTGACCGTGCTCACGCTCGGGCGCATCGTCTCGCTCACCGACTACGCCGACTTCGCGCGCGCGTTCGAGGGCGTCGCGAAGGCGCACGCGACCTGGGTCTGGGGCCGCGGCGGCCGTGAGATCCTGCTCACCGTCGCCGGCACGGACGGCGCGGCCGTGCCGGAGGACGGGCCCGTACACGAGAGCCTCCTCACCGCGATCGCGAAGGCCGGCGATCCGAACGTGACGGTGACCGTCCGCTCGTACGAGCCGGTCCCGTTCCGGATCGCGGCGACGATCGAGCGCGACCCGGCGCTGCTCGCGGAGCAGGTGCTCGCCGGCGTGGAGGCCGCGCTCGGCGAGCACTTCTCATTCGCGGAGCGTTCGTTCGGGCAGCCGGTGCCGCTCAGCGAGGTGCTCGCCGTCCTCGACGGCGTCCGCGGCGTCGTGTCCGTCGACGTGGAAAGTCTCTACACGGGTGAGACACCAGAGCCGAGCCAGCGGCTCGACGCGCTCGTGCCGCTGCCCGGCGACGACGCGGCAACCGCTCGGCCGGCGCAGCTCCTCACCCTCGACCTTCGTCCCGGCGACGTCGAGGTGAACGGATGAGCTTCACGGCCGAGCGCCTCGTCCAGCTCCTGCCGGCCGTCTACGGCCTGCGGGACGGCGACGACGGCCCGCTGCACGAGCTGCTGGACGTGGTCGCCGGCCAGCTCGCCGTCCTCGAGGAAAGCCTCGCGCAGCTCTACGACGACCAGTTCGTCGAGACCTGCGCCCCGTGGGTGCTGCCGTACATCGGCGACCTTCTCGGCGTCACGGGCCTGCCGTCGTCGCCGCTGACGCCGCGCGCGGAGGTCGCGCACACGCTCGCGTACCGGCGCCGGAAGGGAACGGCCGCCGTCCTCGAGCAGCTGGCCCGCGACGTGACCGGCCTGCCGGCGCGGGCGGTGGAGTTCTTCGAGCTCCTCTGCGCGACGCAGCACCTGAACCATCTGCGTCCGGAGTGCCGGAGCTTCGCCGCGCTCGGCGATGCGCTGCGGCTGGAGGAGCTCGGCGGCCCGTTCGAGCGGCGCCCGGGGCTCGTCACCCTGGCGCACACGGTCGACGTGCGCAGGATCGCGAGCGGACGTGGCCGGTACAACATCCCAAACGTCGGGATCTTCCTCTGGCGCCTCCGCGCGCAGCCCCTGACGCTCTCGCCGGCGACCCCGGACACACCCGGCGACCGGCGCCGCTTCCGCTTCAGCCCACTGGGGAACGACGCTCCGCTGTTCAACCTGCCGCAGACCGAGGACGAGATCACGCACCTCGCCGAGCCGCGCAACGTCCCCGGCCGGATCTCGCGTCGCGCCGCCGCCTCCGACTTGCCCGAGTTCTACGGCGACGACCGCAGCTTCCTCGTCGTGCCGCCCGGAGGCTCGGTCGAGCTCGCCGACCTCGCGATCTGCGACCTGAGCGGCTGGTCGGGGCCGGCCGGCAAGGTCGCCGTCGACCCCGTGCTCGGGCGCATCGCCTTCCCCGCGGACACCGACGTGCCGCTGGTCACCTTCCATCGCGGCTTCAGCGCGAACATCGGCGGCGGCGAGTACGTCCGCTCGCTGCCCGAGGAGGCGGCGGGCGTCGCCATCGTGCCCGCCGGGACCGGCCCGGGAGCGATCCAGGCCGCGATCGCCGCGCTTCCAGCCGAGGGCGGCGTCGTCGAGATCGGCGACAGCGGCCGCTACGAGGAGACCGCGCTCACGATCGACGCCTCGGGGCGGCGCGTCACCGTCCGCGCGGCCGTGGGCGCGCGCCCCACGGTCGTTCTCGACGGCAACTTCGCGATCAGCGGGGACGACAAGGGTGCGGTGGTGCTCGACGGGCTCCTCGTCACGGGCGGCGCGGTGGAGGTGGAAGCCCCGGCGCCCGACGAGACGGGTCTCGGCGCGCTCGAGCTGCGCCACACGACGCTCGTCCCCGGGATCTCGCTGCAGCAGGACGGCGATCCGGCGGGCGCCGACCCGAGTCTCGTCGTCCGCTCGCCCGTGGCTGCGGTGACGATCGAGCGCTCGATCGTCGGCGGCATCCGCGCCGACCGCGACGCGAGCGTGCGGATCGTCGACGGCATTCTCGACTCCACGGCCGAGGACGGCATCGCCTTCGCCGAGCCGGACGACGCCGACGACTTCGGCGGGACGCTGACGCTCGAGCAGGTGACGGCGATCGGCCGGATCAAGGCGGACGCGCTCGAGCTCGTCTCGAACACGATCCTGCTGGCCGAGGTGCCGGAGGGCGCCGATCCGGTCGACTGGCCGGGGCCGGTTCTCCCGCGGCGCCGCCAGGAGGGCTGCGTCCGCTTCTCCTTCGTCCCGCCCGGCTCGCGTACGCCTCGGCGCTACCGCTCGCAGCCGGAGCGCGAGGCCGACGCCGCGCGCGTCCGGCCGGTCCTCACCTCGTCCCGCTACGCCGACCCCGGCTACTGCCAGCTCGCCGACGCGACCTCGCCGCTGATCCGCGAGGGAGCGGACGACGAGTCGGAGCTCGGCGCGTTCCACCATCTGTACCTGTCGCGCTGCGAGGCGCATCTCCGCACACGACTCGACGAGCATCTCCGCTTCGGCCTCGAGGCGGGCGTCTTCCATGCCACGTAGATCGGAGGAGGTCCGATGAAGGGCGACTTCAGCCGCCAGACGTTCGACTCGACCAAGCACTTCACGACCGTCCGCATGCAGCAGGGCCGCGTCCAGCTCGACGCCGACTGGAACGAGCAGGCGGACCTCGCGCTCTACCGGGTCGAGACCGAGGCCGCGGACGTGATCGGCGGCTGCGGCGGCCCGCTGGACGCCGCCGCGTTCGGGATCGTCCTCAGCCTCGACGACCTCGACCCGGAGGAGAAGGCGCGCCTCCAGGCGCTCGACCCGCCGTACGCGATCGTCGCCGGCGACTTCGTCCTCACTCCCGGGCGCTACTACGTCGACGGGATCCTCTGCGAGAGCGAGCACGCGGTCCCGTACACCCTGCAGCCGGATCTTCCCGGGCTCGCTCCGATCGACGTCTCGCAGGCCGGCTTCACGCTCGTCTACCTCGACGTCTGGCAGCGCCACCTGACGTGGCTCGACGATCCTCGCCTCCGCGAGACCGCGCTCGGTGGCCCGGACACGGCGACGCGGACGAAGACCGTCTGGCAGGTGCGCTCCGTCTTCGTCGGCCCGGGCCCGGTGACCTGCGTGGACGACCCGCAGGCCTACCTGGACGCGATCGCGGCCGGAACCGGGCTTCTGTCCGCCCGGGCGAAGCGCGAGACTGTCACTCCCGACCCCTGCATCGTCCCGGAGAGCGCCGGCTACCGCGGGCTCGAGAACCAGCTCTACCGCGTCGAGATCCACGAGCCGGGCGAGGCGTACGACCTCACAGCCGGCCCGGGAGACCACGCGGTCACCGTGGCGGGACCCGACCAGGTGATCTACAGCGGCGGCACGTGGACCGTGGGCGAGACGGTGGAGATCTTCCGCTCCGCCGCCGGCAGCGACCCGATGGAGGGGTGGCTGGCGACGGTCGTCGCGAACGACACGGGGACGGACACGCTGACGCTGAACACGTCGCTCCCGGATCTCGGCCCGGCCGACCTACCGCGCATCCGGCCCGTGGACGCGACGTTCAAGTGGTCGCGCGACAACGGCTCCATCGCGACTCTCGTCACCTCGGTCACCGACCGCGACCTCGTCGTCACGAGCCTCGGCCCCGACGACTCGCGCTTCCAGCAGGGTCACTGGGTCGAGCTGATCGACGAGGTCACGGAGCTCGACGCCAGGCCGGGGTTCCTCGCCGAGATCGAGGACGTCGACCCCGCGTCGAGGACGGTGACGCTGCGGGTCGAGCCGCCGGCCTTCACCGGCGATGTGCTGAAGCTCCGCCGCTGGGACGGCGTCGGCGCGGTGAAGACGAACCCGCCGGGCTCGACCGAGCCGTTCGTCGAGCTCGAGGACGGCGTCCAGGTCAGCTTCTCGGACGGGACGTACCAGACGGGGGACTACTGGCTGATCCCTGCCCGCACGGCGACCGCGGACGAGCGCTCCGGGACGATCGAGTGGCCCGTCGCGGACGACGGCGAGCCGCTCGCGCTCGAGCCGGCCGGCATCCGCCACCACTACTGCAAGCTCGCGATCCTGGAGTCGGACGGCACGACGCTCTCGCTCGAGGACGACTGCCGCTCGCTGTTCCCTCCGCTGACGCAGCTCGCGACGCTCGTCTACGTCGGCGGCGACGGCCAGGAAGCCATGCCGGGGGAGCCGCTGCCGCAGCTGCTCGAAGCCGGAGTCTTCCGCGGCCGCCGGCCGGTCGAGGGCGCGAAGGTGCGCTTCACGGCCGACGCCGGCGGCAAGCTCGCCGCCGATCTCGCCTCGGTGAACGCCGGCACGCTGTCGATCGAGCGGGAGACCGGCGCCGACGGGATCGCCGCGTGCGCGTGGCTCCCGGCCAACGACCTGACGAGGCCGAGCCAGCAGGTCGAGGCCCGGCTGCTGGACGCGGGCGGAAGCGCGCTCGCGCCGCAGCTCGACTACAACGCGCAGCTCAGCATCGCCGCCGAGGTCGCGTACCAGCCTGGCGCGTGCCCCGATCTCGCGGCGGCGACGACCGTGCAGGAGGCGCTCGACATCCTCTGCCTGCGTCCGGCCGGCGGGTCGTGCTGCCGCGTGGTGGAGCCGGGAACGCAGCTCGACGACGTCCTGAAGGAGCTCGTCGAGAGGGGGGAGCGCGACATCTGTCTCTGCCTCAAGCCGGGGGAGTACAGGCTCGACGCTCTCGAGCTCGCGCGCGACCCGGTCGTGACCATCTCGATCGAGGGCTGCTGCCCGACCGTGCTCGTCCAGGTCGGCAGGCTCGAGCTCCACGGCCTCGACGCGGTGCGGCTACGCGGCCTCGATCTCGTGCTCGTCACGGACGAGCCGCTCCGGTTCGACCGCTGCGCCGACGTGTCGCTCGAGGACTGCCGCATCACGCGCGCCGAGGCGCCCGGCACGGTGTGCGCCGTCCGCGGTGCGCTGCGTCTCGAGATCGAGAGCTGCGTGCTCGACGGGCGGGTCGGAGTCGACGACGCGCACCTCGACGACGTCCGCGACCTGATCGCGCTCCCCGAGTTCGAGTTCGCGCTGAAGGCAAACGATCTCGCCGAGGCCCTCGCGGCCGACGTCGAGGCGAGGAAGCAGCTCGCCACGAGGATCTCCCGAGCTCGGCGGCCGGCGCGCCTGAGCCTCGGCGAGCAGGAAGCCTACGCCTTGCTCGCCGAGACGCTCTCGGACGAGGTTGCCCCGGCGGCGATCGTCGCGGCGCTCGCACGTCTGCGCGCCGCCGCCGCGTTCGCGTTTCTCGGTCCGACTCTCGTGCTCTTCGACGGCGGAGCCGAGGCGCTGATCGAGGCGACCGACATCGTCGGAACGCTCGCGCTCTACGGCCTGCCGCCCGGCAAGCTGCCCGACGAGGCGCTGCTGAAGGTGAGCAAGGGCGCGCTGGCCGAGGGACAGCTCGTCCTCCGCGGCGGCGGGTCGCTGCACGTGCGCGACGTCCGCGTGACCCGGGTCACGGTCGACGAGACGCTGCTCCAGCAGCTCGAGTCGCTGACGGCCGGCGCGAGAGTCGTCTTCCACGCGTTCCGCGCCTTCCACCTGGTCGACACGGAGGTGCTGCGGAACGAGAGCGTGCTGATCGCCGAGCATGCGACGCTCGACGGCGTCGACTTCGCCGAGCGCCGGTCGGACGCCGGTGCGCTGATCGCGGAGTCGGCGATCATCACCGGGACGCGGGCACCCGACGACATCCGGCTGTTCGTCGTGGCGAACGACCTGGCGACGGCCGGCAACCTGAAGATCAACGTCGTGCCGCTGTAGCAACTGGCCCGACACCAGCGACTGGACAGAGGGGCTGAACAGCGCCAGAGCCCTCCTGACCGCTACTCCTTCGGCTGTTCGGAGCGGTCGCCCCCGTCGCGATCGAGGCGCTCGAGCCGCAGGGCTTCCGGCGCGGGCACGAGCTTCCTCGCACTTGACGACCTCCTTGAACTGGTTGCACATCCGGAAGCTGTGCCAACGCCTCGGCCAAGCCGTCCAGCGCGAGACGGGTGCGCTCAAGAAGGAGTTCATCCCCGAAGAGGTTGCAGAAAGCTAGGCAGTGACTCGAGCCGCCGCGCAGAACTCGAGAAACTCGGCGGTTACGTGTCCGACGATTCCCCGGTCGGCGACCGCTTCCACCGAGTGATCACTGTCCTCCCTCTTGCCGCGACTGCATCGCGCGCGCCAGCGGCGCGCATGCCAGTGGGGCCCGACTGGTTCGCAGGCTTCGCCATGGGCTCACGGATTGTTACTGGCCGATTGCTTCTCGGTCCGAGACCTCCCTCGCCACGCAGTGCGGCGAGCGCGACCTCGAGCGCCTTCCCCAGCCTGCCCGCGGCGACGAGCCGGTCGGCGAGCGCCTCGAGCGCGTGCAGGCTGAGCTGCCGGAAGCGCTCGCGCTCGAACACGAGCCAGT